>Ga0326597_10013447_pt1 | contig 10760 bp, 7 predicted proteins | sample RVTome_12_FD_203789 | JGI IMG/M metagenome (GOLD analysis project Ga0326597, IMG submission 203789) | Soil microbial communities from uranium-contaminated site in the Upper Colorado River Basin, Wyoming, United States - RVT100D185 | ecosystem: Environmental > Terrestrial > Soil > Contaminated >... | reverse complement strand
AGACCCCGGAAACCACATCCGCAAGTTCCGCATCTTCCGCAATTGAATCTGAAAGGAGCCCATTTTCATGCGGATGTGATGCGGAAGATTGGTCCTTTGGGGATGGCACATCCGCATCCGATCCTTCCTCCAGGCGCCACAGCGCACCCTTTTTGTGGCCGTCCTCACCGGCCTGCCGCAGGAACAAGTCGCCGAAGCGACGGTCCCGCCGCGCGGCCAGCGCCTTGCCGAGCGCGGTTGCCTGGGCCCTCTCGGTCTCCTTTGTTCGCTCGAACAGATCCGGGACATGCTCAAGGGCGAGCGGCAGGACTTCCGCTGCTTTGGCCGCCTCATCGCGGTGGTGATTCCACCACGCCGCGAAGAAATCGCGCCAGCGCTCGGTCTCCTGGTCGAGGCGCTTGTACAGCTCCGCTCGGTTAGCCAGGAAGCCTGGGATGGCGGCGGCTTCGAGGATGCCGCCGATGACCGCTGACCAGGCCTCGAAAGACCCCAGTGGTTTACCCGTCCACGGCCTCATGCCCCTTGCCACCCAGTTCTGCACGAGGACGAGGAAGGCCCAGACGAGTTCGTGGCGGTGGCGAGCGACCCAGCCCGTCAGGTCAGGGTGACGGAAGCCTTCGCGCTCCCATGGCCGGTCCCTCTTCGAGTCCTGCCTAATCGAGACGCTGCGCCGGACCACCTCGTCGCTCATCTGCAGGTTGTTGCCAGTGACCACCCAGACGGCGCGGTTGGGCACGTCCACCATTTGCGTCCTGCCGAGCATCCGGTCGCGCCAGGTGGTGGTCGTTAGGAGGCCAGCGAGTGTGCCTGAGTCGAGCCTGCGCTTGACGTTGTCAATGATGACGACCGAAGGGCCCGCGCAGAGGACGGAGGTGATCCGTTTGCGCAGCTCCTCCTCGTCGCGCGTTTCGGTCATCATCGCGGCCGTGTATCCGGTGGCGATGTGCGCTGCCGTGCCAGCCAAGAGCCCTTTGCCCGTGCCGGCAGCCGGGGCGTCGCATGCGAACAGGGGAGTCGGGCCGTCGATCATTTCTCGGGCGAAGACGCTCAGGGGTATCGAGATGGTGTGAGCGCGGGAGGCCTCGTCGGCGAACGGAAAATCTCCGAGCCATTCCTGGCCGATGAGGAGCCTGGCATTCTTGAGGTCTGTCTCGTCGGGACGGTCGGGCACCCTTGCCACGGGCTCGCCGACGGGGTGGTAGAAGAGGCGAGTCTCTGGCTGGTAGCCGGCTTGGTCGCAAAGGGCGCCAGCGCTCGTAAAGATTGGCGCGCCGACGATCCCCTTGATCGGCGGCAGCGGCTTCTTGAGGGCCAACATGTCCTCGAGGACGTCCTTGGGCGGCTTCGCCGGCTTGAGCACGACGGAGCCGTCTTGCTTTTCGGTCCTCAGCCAGTCCGCTGCCCGGTCAAGGAGCCCTCTAAGGGCGGGTAAGGAAAGATGGATGATGCTCGGCGTGCCTTCACCGGTCTCGACGGCCGCGACCTCGGTGCCGTGGAGGAAAAGCGCGGGTGGGTAATTGCGTGCGAGAAGCGATTTCCAGGCGTCCTCTTCCATGTCGCGCAAGTGGCGGTTGGTGACGAAGATCTGGGGCCTGGCGCAGTCGCCGGGTTGCCCGGTTCCCGTGCCTATGGGTAGATCGTGAGGGGTGCGGGCGGCGCCACCGACCCGGAGCCCGAGCGCCTCCTTCCACTCTTGCCAGCCCCTACCCTGGCACTCGGGGTGAAAGCCGTGGCCGGCATATGAACCGTCAGGTAGCTTCTGGCCGACGCCGCACTCGAAGTCGCGGCCGTCGTTGTGGAAGGGGCAACGGCGCACGTGGTACCAGGTCACACCGTTGGCGTCCGGCGGCTGCTCCCGGTACTCGATTTGATGGGCGTCGAGAATCTCGGTCAATGGTCGGCCCGACAGCGGTGCTCCGTTGATCGCGCCTGTAAGAACTGTCTGGTTCGGTGCCGCCAGGGCTTGCAGCTGAGCGGCGGAGACAACCTCCAACCGATCAGGAACGGACACAAGTGCGGACCGGCGGTGTGGCCGCTCGGGCGTCGGGTCGCCCTTCACCTTCAGCGTCCCTACGAGGCCGATGATCCGCGCCGCGTTGTAGACGCTGGTGTCGATGTGGACCGATGGCGTGTCGAAGCGGGACGCCAGGGTGACAAATACGTCTTTGAGAAGCGCGGTCGAGGCCGGATCATTCGCCAGGTCTATGCGGTAGAGAGCGTAGTAGCCGTTGCCCGATAAGGCTGTGATAGGCGGCGACCAGCCTTGATCTGCGAGGAAGGTGACGATGTTTTCGAGAACGCCATGTGCTGCTTCTCGTTCAGCCTCGGTGCTGCTTATGCCCGAAGATCGGAAGGGATCGATGTCGAGGAAGAGCCAGCAGCGCTTCTGGCTTTCCAAGTCGGCCGTAGTGTTCTCGGCCCTGGCAACGACGCGGTTGCAGGCGCGGGCCAGCAGGTCGGAGTGGACGGGATTCAGGGTGAGGAAGACGTTCGCCCGGCCGTCGTAGGCAGCGGCCGCTGCCGCCAGCGCCTCAGCGGTCTCGAAATAGCCCGAAGCGGTATGCCCGTAGGCGTTGTGCCTGGGCACGCGAAGCTCGCGTACTTCTCCGGCCTCCCATAGAATGCGCAGGAAGCGGAGAGTTTCGTCGTTGGCCGTGCGGGGTGTGGCCATTGAATGTGATACTCAGACCACCACAACCCGACGGAGATTGGTGTAGTTCTGGTATGAACCGGTGCCCTTGCGGCAATTACGGCGACCCGATAAAGGCCTGCAGTTGCTCCGAAGCGACCGTCTCGCGCTACCAGCGTCGCATCTCCGGCCCCTTGCTCGACCGGATCGACATCTTCGCGGAGGTGCCGCGGATCGACTACGAGAAGCTCTCCTCCCTGTCGCTGGCGGAGTCGTCGGCGCGGGTACGGGAGCGGATCGAAGCCGCCCGTTCGCTGCAGACGGCGCGCCTCGTCGCGACCGGCGCCCAGGGCAACGCCGAGATGTCGCCCGCCGAGGTGCGCGAGTTCTGCCAGAGCCAGCTGGACGAGCAGGCGAAGGCCTTCCTCAAGCTGGCGACTACCCAGCTATCGCTCTCCGCGCGGGCTTTTCACCGCATCCTCAAAGTCGCGCGGACGATCGCCGACCTCGCGGGTGCCACGACGCTGACATCGAGCCACGTGGCGGAGGCGGTGCAGTACCGCCAGCGCACCCGGGCCGTGTAGGGCGGGCGCGGACAGCATGGCCGATTTGAAGGCCGTCTATCTCGCCAGCCGGATCGAGAGGCGGGCTGAGCTCAACGAGCATCGCCGCGAGCTCGAGGCCGGCGGCGTGGAGGTTACGTCTCGCTGGCTGGTCAACCCGACGCCGGCCGAGTTGACGGACGCGGTCTGGCGCTCGCTCGCGACGGTCGATCGGGAGGAAGTGGAGCGAGCGGGACGCCCCCGTCCTCTTCGCCGGCAAGAGCGGCGCCGCCGGCGGCGCTCGCCACGTCGAGTTCGGCATGGCGCTGGCATTGAAGAAAACGATCGTGGTCGTGGGCGAGGTCGAGAACCTCTGCCAGCGTTTGCCGGAAGTGACGGATCGTCGAGGACTGGGCTGCCGCGCGAACCCTCCTGCTGGCTGACGGATGCGGGGCCTAATCGAGGCCTGGCGGCTGGGCCTCTGCCTCGATGCTCGAGACCGGCTCGCTGATCGCCTTCAGGTAGAGGAAGCCGGCGATCCCGGCGACCAGGGAGGCAGCGAGGACGCCGAGCTTCGCGTCGGCGATCAGGGCCTCGTCCTCGAAGGCGAGGCCCGTGATCAGCAGCGATACGGTGAAGCCGATGCCGCCCAGGAGGCCGACGCCGAGTATGTGCGACCAGCGGGAGCCGCTCGGCAGCTCGCAAAGCCTCAACTTGACGGCGATCCAGCTAAAGGCGAGGATGCCGGCCGGCTTGCCGAGAATGAGGCCGATGACGACCCCCTGGCTGATCGGGCTCGATACGGCTTCGCTGAGGACGTCGCCGGAGATGACCACGCCCGCGTTCGCGAGGGCGAAAAGCGGCACGATGCCGAAGCTCACCCAGGGATGAAGGCGGCGCTCGAGCCGGTCCATCGGCGACTCCGTTCCCTGGCTCAGATCCTCCATCTGGAGCAGGATGCCCTGCTGCTCGTCACCGTTGCCGCTGGCAAGAGCGGCGCGGAAGCGGCCGATGAGCTCCTCGGCGACGCGGGGAAAATCGGCCGGGCTGTAGAAGTAGCGAGCGGGGGTCAGGAGGCCGAGGGCGACGCCGGTCAGCGTCGCGTGAACGCCGGACTCCGCCACGGCGATCCAGAGGAGGACGCCGGCAAAGACGTAGACGTCGACGCTGCGGACGCCGGCCCGGTTCATGCCGACGATCGTCGCGAAGATCAGGCCGGCGGCGGCCAGCGCCTGGAAGTCGATCGCGGCGGTGTAGAAGAGGGCGATCACGAGGATCGCGCCGATGTCGTCGGCGATCGCCAGAGCGAGGAGGAATACCTTGACGCTGAACGGTATCCGCCGGCTGAGCAAGGAGAGAACGCCGAGGGCGAAGGCGATGTCGGTCGCCATAGGAATGCCCCAGCCGCGCTCGCCGACGCCGCCGACGTTGAAGGCGATATAGAGCGCCGCCGGCACCACCATGCCGCCCAGGGCGGCGGCCGCCGGCAGCAGCGCCCGTCGGACCGCCGAGAGCTCGCCGTGAACGAGCTCGCGCTTGATCTCGATGCCGACGAGGAAGAAGAAGATCGTCATGAGGCCGTTGTTCACCCACTCGCGCAGATCCTCCTCGATGGCGACGATGCTCAGGTCGAAGCTGACCGTCGTGTGCCAGAGGTCCTCGTAGGCGTGATCGAGGGGGGAGTTCGCCCATACGAGGGCGACGATGGACGCCGCGAGGAGGACGATGCCGCTGGACGCCTCTATGCGGACGAAGGCCTGGGCGGCCTGGATCGCGCGCTGTGGCACGAAGATCCTCGCCTGCCTTTGCAGGAGCGAGGCCAGAGAAAAGCCCGGTGGTTGGTCCAAGGTATCTCCTGCCGAGTCTCGCCGGAACGCACCTTGACGGTAAGTGGCGTGGCGTGGCTGGTCAATAACGGCCGTTCTTGTTGGCGCCCGCCACGCTGGTTAGAATAGGGCCAGTGCCCCCGTAGCTCAGTTGGATAGAGTACCGGCCTCCGAAGCCGGGTGCGTGGGTTCGAGTCCCGCCGGGGGTACCAGACCAACATTCGGCTGTCAGCGCCGGCAGGCCGGCGCGAAGGGTCTACGACAGCGCTCCGCCGGTGGGCTGCGCGGCGGCGGCAATGTAGACTGCCGGTGACCCGCCGGCTCGATGCCTGACAGGGGTGGTCAAGGAGGACGTGATGAAGCTACTGGCTTTCGCCCTAATCGGTGGACTCGGCGCGGCGGTCGGTGCGGTGGTCTTGATCTTTGCCCTCATCGTCACCGGCAGTCCGTCCGCCTGCGTCGACCGGCCGCTCGCAGCCTCCGAAGCCGAGAGCGAGGCCCTCGATGCCGGCTGGCGCGCCTTCGGGCAACGGGCGGCGGCCGGCCCGGCCCAGATCACGATCTCGGAGCTCCAGGCGACCTCTCGCGGCGTCAAGTACGTGGACGATAAGGACGTGCCGGTGGAGGAGCTCCAGGTCCACTTCTGCCCGGATGGCGTCGCGGAGGCGACTGGCAAGATCGACGTCGCCGGCATCAGCACGAAGGTGGTCGTCAGCGGCACGCTCGACCTCTCCGGCGACCAGCCGCGAATCGAGATCGACACGGTGAAGGCCGGTAACCTGCCGAGTTTCATCGCCAAGCCGGTCGTCAACCTGATCATCAGCACGGGCGATTTCCGGACGCTGGACCTCGACGAAAACCTCACCAACGTCCAGTTCAGCGACGCGATCGTCGTCGTCGACGGCGGGTCGCGTTGAGCGCCGGAGCGGCGCTGCGACCGTTCGCAGCCGCCTGGTGGTAAGCGATTAGGCGCATCGCTTACACTGCTCCCTAGATGGAAGCCGGCGATCGACTCACGGACGAGGCGCTTCTCGAATTGATCAGCCGGGGCGACGCGGCGGCACGAAGCGCTTTCGCGGACCGTTACCTCAAGCCGGTGCACGACTTCGCCCTCAGAGTGAGCCTCGATTCGGGGTTGGCCGTCGCCGCTTCGCTGGCGGCCTTCGGACGCTTGGCGACGGAGGCCGGGCAGCGGCCGCCGCGGCTGGCGCCGCGCTCCTGGCTCCTCGCTCTCGTCCATGAAGAAGCGCTCGCGCGCCTGCGCCGTGGCGGCCGCGCCGGTGCGGCGCCTGACGAAGGGCCCGAGCTCGTGGCGCCGCTGGACGGGCGCTTTCTCCAGCCATCGATGGCCCCAAGCGACGGTGGCGACGCTGGGCACCGGCGCCTGGCATGGCAGGCGGCGAGGGCCCAGCGCCCGCGCGACTACGCCCTCCTCGACCTTACCTTGAGACGCGGCCTGGCGCCGGAGGAGATCGGCGAGATCACGGCCCTCTCCCGGAGCGGTGCTTACGCGACGCTCGGACGGCTGCGCGGCGCTCTCGAGGAGGCATTCGCTGCCGCTCTCCTCTACGAGGCGGGCCGGGAGGCCTGCCCGGAGCTCACGGCGCTCGTCGCCCGATCGGCCGAGCTCGATCCCGCGCTGCAGCGCGAGGTGACGCGCCACGCCGAGAGTTGTCCGATCTGCGGCCGGACCAGCGCCGACTACCCCCTCGCCGGCGAGCTGGTCGCCTCACTCGCCGACGTCGAGCCGCCCCCTGACCTCCTGGAACGGGCAGCGGGCACTCTGGCGGAGTCCGAGGCGGCTGATGGCGAAACCGAGGCGCAGGCGGGGCTGCCGCTGGCGGCGCTCGTGCTGGCCGAGACCCGTGCCGAGGACGAACCCGAGGCTGAAGACGTGCCCGAGCTCGCGGACGAGCCGGAAGTAGAGGACGAGTTCGAGGCAGATGAAGCGTCGCTACCAGAGGCTGAGGAGCTCGAAGCTGACTCGGCCCGGGATGCCCTGGAGGCGGAAGAAGAGGAGCTCGCGCCGCTGGCTTACGCTGAGAAAGAGGAGCCGTCGGGCGAGTACGCGCCGGAAGCGGAGCCAGCCGCGACAACGGCGGAGGCGAGCGACATCGGAGACTGGCCCTTCCGGCCAGAGCCCGCCGCCTTCCCGGCGAGCGGTGGCGCCTCACCGCCGCCGCGGGCGGCAGCGCCGTTCGCCTTCGGCGGCGATGACGGCGGGAACGGCGGCGGCCGGCGAAAGCTCTTCGCGATCATTGGCGTCCTCACGATAGCCCTGGTGCTCGTCGGCGTAGTACTCGGGGACCAGATCGGCGGCGGCAGCGATGATAACGGCGGCGGGGCTGCCGGCCTGGCCACCGGCACGCCCGGCGTCGGCCAGATCGCCTGCGGCTCCTCGCCCACGATCGACCAGGGCGTGCGGGCGACTATGAGCTTCGAGTCGGCCGACCTCGCCGGATTCACGATCTCAAACGTCGGCGTGCGCGCGATCTCAGAGAACGTCGGCGCACAGTCCCTCGGGGCGACGGTAGAGGGCGACCTGACCGTCGTTCTCGAAGCCTTCCTCGTTCCCGGCGCGGCCGGCGGGACGGCCGAGTACCGCCTCGACGTGGCGTTCACTCGCGAGCAAGAGAAGGTGCAGTCGGAGTGCACCGTCTTGGTCCGGGCGCCGGCCGAAGCGACCACGACGCCGGTGCCGACGGAGACGCCGGCGACCGGCGGCCGCACCTACACCGTGGCCGCGGGCGACTCCCTCTCCTCGATCTGCGAGCGAGAGCGGCCGCCGGAGCTGTCCGTGGACGAGTGCGTCGCCGAGGTGGTCCGCCTCAACGGCCTCGCGAGCCCGAACGACATCCCGATCGGCGCGGAGATGCTGCTTCCCTAGAGCGGCGACGGCTCGGTCTCAAGACGTGTGCGAGGCGGACTCGCCCCAGCCCGCCCGACCGCGTTCGACGACCCTCAGGCCGCTGGACGGGCCCGTTTCTAGATCAGGCCGCGCTCGCGGAGGACGCGCTCGGTCGTCGCGCCGATCTCGGCCGGCGACTCGCAGATAACGGCACCGCCGTCGGCGAGCGCCGCCTTCTTCGCCGCGGCCGTGCCGGTGTTGCCGGCGATGATCGCGCCGGCGTGGCCCATGCGGCGGCCGGCCGGCGCCGTGCTGCCGGCGATGAAGGCGATCACCGGCTTCTGGACGTTTTCCTTGATGTAGGCGGCTGCTTCCTGCTCCGCCGTGCCGCCGATCTCGCCGATCATTACGATCGCGTCCGTATCGGGATCGGCGTTGAACATCTCGATCACCTGGCGCTGGCTCGTGCCGATGATCGGGTCGCCGCCGACGCCGACGCAGGTCGACTGGCCGATGCCGCGCCGCGTCAGCTGGTCGACGGCTTCGTAGACGAGGGTGCCGCTGCGCGAGACGACGCCGACCTTGCCGCGGCTGAAGACGTTGGCCGGCATGATGCCGACGCGGCACTCGCCCGGCGTGATCACGCCGGGGCAGTTCGGGCCGATCAGCGTCAGGCCGCTGCCCCTGAGGGCTCGCTTTGTCGTCATCATGTCGATGGTCGGGATGCCTTCCGTGATGCAGATGATGACTTCGATCGCGGCGTCCGCCGCCTCGAGGATCGCGTCGGCGGCGAAGGGGGCGGGTACGAAGATCAGGGAGCAGTCGATCGGGCCGCGCTCGGCGACGGCGTCCGCGACCGTGTTGAAGACGGGGACGTCGTAGGCCTTCTCGCCGCCGCGCCCCGGCGTGACGCCGGCGACGACTTTCGTGCCGTAGGCGATGCAGCGCTCCGTCTGGAAGCCGCCCTCGCGGCCGGTTATGCCCTGGACGAGGACGCGGGTGCCCTGGTTTACGAGGATGCTCATGCCGTCACCGCTCCGCCGCCGCGACGGCCTTGCTCGCCGCCTCCGCCAGGTCCGCGGCCCGCTCGACGCTGACGCCGGCGTCGTCGAGGAGCTTGAGCCCCTCTTCGAGGTTCGTGCCGGCGAGGCGGGCGACGACCGGCACCTTGAGCCCGGCCTGCTTCTGGGCCGTGATGATCCCTTCGGCGATGACGTCGACGCGAGCCATGCCACCGAAGATGTTGAAGAGGATCGCCTTGACGCTCCGGTCGGAGCTGATGATGCCAAGGGCGTTGACGACCCGCGCCGGGTCGTTCACGGTGCCGATGTCGAGGAAGTTCGCCGGCTCGCCGCCGGCGAGCTTGATCGCGTCCATCGTCGCCATGGCGAGGCCGGCGCCGTTGACCACGCAGCCGATGTTTCCGTCCAGCTTGACGAAGTTGCTGATCCCCTCCGCCTGGGCCCTGACCTCGAGCGGGTCTTCCTCCGCCCGGTCGCGGAGGGCGAAGATCGCCGGGCGGCGGTAGGCGGCGTTGTCGTCGAAGTTGAGCTTGGCGTCGAGGGCGATGATCTTGCCGTCCTTGGTCACGACGAGGGGGTTGATCTCGGCCTGGGAGCAGTCGGTCTCGCTGAAGAGGCGGTAGAGGCCGGCGATCAGGGCCGTTGCCGGCCGCAGCAGATCGCCGTCGAGGCCGAGGGCGAAGGCGAGCTCGCGCCCCTGGTAGGGCTGGAAGCCCGCCGCCGGGTCGATGTCGACGCGGATGATCGCCTCCGGCTGGCTGGCCGCGACCTCCTCGATCTCCATGCCGCCGGCGACGGAGCCCATGAGGATCGCCCGGCCGATGCTGCCGTCGATCAGGACGGCGAGGTAGAGCTCGCGCTCGATCGCCGTCTGCTCCTCGACGAGAACGCTGCGCACGAGTCGCCCCTCGGGGCCGGTCTGGGGCGTGACCAGGGTCATGCCGAGGATCGCGCTCGCGGCGCTCTCCGCCTCGTCCGGCGTCGCCGCCAGCTTGATGCCGCCGCCCTTGCCGCGGCCGCCGGCGTGGATCTGCGCCTTGACGACTACCGGGCCGCCAAGCTCCACGGCGACGGCGCGCGCCTCCGCCGCCGTCGCGGCGACGCGGCCGCGCGGCACGGTCACCCCGAATTGGGCAAGAAGCTCTTTCGCCTGATATTCGTGGATCTTCATCAGGGCCTCCGGAGGAGCTAAAGGAGGGTGGGATTGCCTCGCGGCGCGCTCAGTGTAGCACAGGCTTTCCTACGGCCAAGCCCGGCCGGCCAGCCTCTATCGGCGGTAGCCTTCTCGGGTCAGGACGGCGCCTTGGCGCTGCCGATCTGGTCGAGGACCTGGCGGAAGGTCGCTAGCTCCTGGGCGCCGACGACGGCGAAGCGCTGGTTGAAGACGAAGGTCGGGATCGCGGTCACGCCGACGCCTCGCGTCCAGGCGATGCCCTCGTCGACGCGCTCCCGGAAGCGTCCCTCCTCGAGCGCCTGGCGCAGGTCCGCCGCCGGCAGGCCGACGTCGGCGCCGATCCGGACGACGGCGTCGAGGCTGCCGATGTCCTCGAGGTCTTCGAAATAGGCCTTGAACATGCGGCGGTGGAAGCGCCAGGCGTCGCCGTACTCGAAGGCGAACTCCGCCGCCTCGAGCGAGAGATGGGAGTTCGAGCTCAGAGTACGGCCGCGGTTGAACTTGATGCCGAGGCTTTCGCCGCGCGTCTCGACCGGCGTCGGCGGCGCCTCCGGCGGCGTTATGCGCCGCGGCGCCATGCCCTCAGGCGGCATCTCCGGGCGCAGTAGGAACGGCGCGAAGCGCACCTCGAGCGCGTACTCCTGCTGGAGCCGTTCGACCTCGACGAGGCCGATGTAGCACCAGGGTCAGACGAAGTCGGAGGCGATAACGATGGACGT
>Ga0326597_10013446_pt1 | contig 10761 bp, 10 predicted proteins | sample RVTome_12_FD_203789 | JGI IMG/M metagenome (GOLD analysis project Ga0326597, IMG submission 203789) | Soil microbial communities from uranium-contaminated site in the Upper Colorado River Basin, Wyoming, United States - RVT100D185 | ecosystem: Environmental > Terrestrial > Soil > Contaminated >... | reverse complement strand
ACAACGGCACGGCGAACGCGCACCACTTCGACGGTTCGATTGCCTGGGCTGCGTTTTGGGGCCAGGTTCTTCCCGACGAGTACATCCGCGAGCCCGTCGCGCGCTTCCAGCAGCCGCCGAAGGACCGCAGGCTCCTATCCATGTGGTGGTGGGGCGAGCTGACGTTGCAGGATTGGAACCGCGTGTCGGCCAACGATCTGACGGGCTCGGGGATTGCCACCGGCAACTACATCGATGGGCCGGAGCGGGGGCTCAAGACCGAGGGGTTCTCCATCACCCCCGCCCTCAATGAGCGGGCCGGCTCCATCTCGGTGGGGTGCGGAAGGTTCCGGCCCGCCGAGCTGCAAGAGGGGCATTTCTACCAGATCGGCAACGCGCTCGCACCACCGCTGCGCTTGCGCCGCACATCCCTGGGTGCGACGGATCAGCCTTCCTGGATTGGCGCTGTGGATGCAATGGCAACCGTGGTCGGGCAGTTCGCGGCCGCAACCAACCGCACCGGAACGAGCACGGAGTTTCGCCTCTACGATACGACCCGTATCGAGTCGGGGTCCGACAAGACGGACGTCGGGGGCTGGGAGCCGTCCACAAAGCTGGAGGATAACGACTATCGCAACCCTGCCGAGATGTGGTGTGGCGACAACCCCGGCTCCCCACAATACCTGTTCGGCTTCGCCGGGGGCACGTCGCCGTCCACGACGAGCAAGTTCATCGTCACGGACATCACGGACCCCGAGGCTGCGGTCAAGCTCGCCACGCTGGGCATCACGGGGGTGCAGGGGATTCAGCATCTGCTGTTCGACGCGCGCGACAACGACACGGTCTGGATGTACGCGCCGACCACGGGGAAGGTGTACGGCGTGGATGTTTCGACGCGCGCCACCCCCGTGATCGCCGATACGGTCTTCAGCTCGCAGATGACCAACGGCGGGAAGTTCTTCGTGCAGGTCGGTACCCGCCTCTACATCCCGGCCGATCGGGGTATCTCAGTGGTCAACATCGCGACGCTGGGGGCCGCCTCCTACGTGGGCCGCGTCGATCAAGCTTCCACGGAAGATATCAAGGCGATCGCGGTGCTCGACCCTCTGCATATCGCGACGATCTCGACCGTCGGTGCCGGCGAAGGCCGGCTACACGTGTGGCGGCTGGATGATCCCGACGCTCCCGAGGAGGTTTTCACCGGGGCACTGGACACGGATCTGGCCACCTGCTCGAAGATCATGCGCAGGGGATCGGTGTTGTTCGTGGCCGGGCTACTGGACGCGGACGCCTACCTGCAAGCCTACACGATCGTCAATGTCGAAAACCCGGTGAAGCTGGCGCGCTACGACCTGTCGGAGTACGCGGCGGGATTCGGGGCCGGCGGTACGCGCCTCGACATGGACCGGGACACGTTGTTCTTCTCGCAAAGCCACGTCGCGTCCAACGGCTTCTTCCGGCTCGACGATGGCTACGGGATCAGCTCGTTTCAAATCGACTACCCGGCGCCGAACACCGTGATCGAGGATCCCCGGGCGCCGCTGGAAATCTCCAAGCTCCTGCACGACCTGTCGCAATGGAGCTTCGAGGACAACGATCCGGGGCAGGCACCGAGCGGCTGGACGAAAACGACGAACGGCGACGGAGGATCGACCGCCCTGGTCTCGGATGACTTCGGGCTGACCGGGCAGTTGCCGGGTTCGGCCACCGCGCCGCAGGCTCTGAAGCTGGAAATCGGCGGGACCGACACGCTCGTCAACGTCGCGGCGTCCATGACCCCGGCGGCGGACGATCTGGATCCGGGGCAGACCTACATCCTCGAAGCCTGGTACCGGGCCGAAGGTGATCTGTCGTCCTGGGATGCGTCCGCTGACCTGCGCTTCACGATCAGCGAATCGGGCGGGGTCAGTACTGCTTCCCGGGAAGCATTCGCGGTGCACGACGACGAGGCCCGCTGGTTTCGTGTCGAGATGCCCTACGACCTGGTCTATGGGGACTCCGACACGATCACCGTTGCGATCCGGTTGCTCAACTCCTCGACGGCCACCATCTACCTGGACGCGATCCGGTTCGGCCCCTCAAGGTTTCCGCGCGTGTTTGCCGGCCGCGTCGAGTCCGTGCAGTCCGAGGGGATGCAGGCCAATGGTGCTGCGATCGGCTACACGGCCGAGATGGTGGATTGGACCTACGACCTGAACCGGCTCAAGGTGACGGGAACGCTCGCGGCGGACACCGTCCCCAATGCCGTCGCCGCGCTGATCGCCGCGTCGACCCGCTCGAAGGACGCCTTCACCGCCGACAACGTCTACGCCGAGCTGGGCTCGTTGGCGGCCGATCTGGAGATGGACGACACCGCCGGGAAGGTCATGACCCAGATCATGGACGGGCGGAACGGCATCTGGTTTCTGGACTACTACCGGGATATCTGGGCGATCCCGCAAGCGTTCTTCGTCGCACCACTGGGCATCAACGACGTGCAATGGGGCTTCCTGCGGGGGGATTTTTCAGATCGAACCACGGGCACGAACCTGGTCACGGCCGGCACGATCCAGGGGGACGAGTCCCGCTCCAACCCCCCGTCCGAGACCTGGTCATCGGCGGCGGCGGAGGCCCGCTACGGCGCGGTCGAAGCCTTCATCGATCCGTCCGCCGACGTGGCCACCACCGCCGACGCGCAGGTGATCCGCGACGCGCTCCGCTCGCTGCTCGGGGACATCCAGCACACCATCCCGAGCCTCTCGATTCGCAATGAGCCGCGACTGCGCCCGGGGCAAATCATCCCCGTGCAAATCGACGTGCGGGCACTGGATGCGATCTACCCCATCACCGCCTGCTCGTTTGCTTCCGACGGGGCAGCGGTGATTGCGAAACTGACCTGCGACCTGCTGCAAGAAAACTTCTTCGACGTGGTGCTCAGACAACGCGAGAAGGCGAACCAGAAGGGCAAGGTCTTTTTCCGCCACGAGAAACTCAACGCCGACGCGTGGGCTGACTGATGGCCGCTTCCGTCAAATCCACGGACATCATCCAGGTGCAGACCACGGCGACCGTCATTGCCGCGGATCCCAACGGCGACGTGAAGGTCTACCTGACGATCGCCAATGTCTCGGGCGGCGCCTCAACGATCAACCTCTACCGCGACGCCGCCACTCTCACCCCAGCAGCGGGCAATCAGATCCTCTCCTGGACGCTCGCGAATGAGGAGACCCGCACCTTCGCCTTGTTCCTGGTGGACGGTGATGAGATCGCCGCGACCTGTTCAGCCAACGACGACGTGAATGTGACCGTCGATATCTTGGAGCTCTAGATGCTGACCCCGTACAGGCAGGGAGTGATCCACGATCCCTCGGGCGGTGGCTTGCTTGCTCCCTTCATCGACGGCTGGATTACTGAGCTTGCGGCGGACGCGGACCACGACGTGCAGCTCAACCCTGGCGCCGGCACCGACAGCCTGGTCGACAACGGAAGGCGTGTTCAGACGACGGCCGCGCTGATCAAGCAGATCGATGCCGCCTGGGCGGAAGGCACGAACGCGGGCGGCATGGCGACCGGCACGGTGGCCGCCGACACCGAGTACAACCTCATCATCATCGAGCAGGACGACGGCGGTGCCGTGGACATGATGTTCGACGTGTCGCCCACGGGCGCGAACGCGCCGACCGGCTGGACGGCGCGACGGCGGATTCTGAGCGTCTTCACCGACGCCAGCGCCAACATCATCCCGTACTGGCAGACGGGCGACCGGATCACCTACCACGCGCCGCTCACCGACGTGGCCGACACCACGCTGGCGCTCGATACCTGGGAGATCGCAACGCTCACCGTGCCGGCCGACGCCGTCGCGCTGATTGGGTGCGACGGCAACGCGACGGCGGCGACGAAGATCAGCGCCGGGCTGCGGACCAAGGGCGGGACGGGCACCGTGGCGACGCGGGAGTTCTGCATGGCGTTCGATAACCAGGCGAACGCGACGCGCGGCGTGGCGATGAGCGGTGCCTCTCTACTCGTGGATGCCAACTCACAGATCGAGTACGCGCCGAGCGGCGTAGGCACGCCGAATCAGCTCCGCGTCTACACGCTCGGCTGGCTCGACGACAGGGGGCGCAATGCCTAGAGCACCCGTCGGGATCTACGTCGTAGGCGACGCCGTCGTCCGCTTCGGGAGGCGCGACCGGGAGCCGCGCGACGGGGAGACGTTCGTGGCCGTGACGGCTCCCACGCAGCGCGCGCTACTCGCGACCGAAGATCTGCGCAACCTGCGCTACGACGGAAGCGCCGTTGTCCGCCGTTCCAGCGCCAAGATCGAGGGCAGGGAGAAGGCGGAGCGGGTGGCCGCCGCCCGGGCTCGCGTCGACGAGGATCCGGTGCTGCGGGCTGTGATCGCAGAGGCCGGCCTCGACCCGACGAGCGTGAAGGCGAGGATCACATGAGCCGCTTGGCTGCGGTGATCTCGGCGCGACCAGCAATCGAGGTGCTAGTAGCAATCAACGCTTGCGAGACTCGGCAAGGGGTAGAGCGAATCAGAGCGGCGGAATTGAACGGCCGCTGCCGTACCACAATCGTCATGGCGGCGCAGCGTCGTCTTGATGCATGGCCCAACAGGAGCACGATATGAGCTTCGGAAACACTTTCGAAAACGACTTGCTCAAGCTGATCTTCAACGCGACCGCGATCGCGAACCTGGCCGACAACGCGGCCGCATCGCCCGAGACGGACATCGGCTTCGCGCTCCATACGGGCGATCCCGGCGAGGCGGGTACCCAGCTCACGAGCGAGGCTGCCTACACGTCGTATGCTCGCGTCGACGTGACGCGCAGCGCGGGCGCCCTGCCGGCGACGAACAACAGTTGCTCGCCCGCCGCGGACATCGAGTTCCCGGTGGCGACGGGCGGATCTGAAACGATCACCCACTTCAGCGCCGGCAAGGCGTCGAGCGACTACCTGATCATATCCGGGACGGTGACCCCCAACATCGTCGTGACCGATACGGTGCAGCCGATTCTCACCACGGCGAGCACCATGACCGTGGACTAAGGGAGGCAAGACGGTGGCGAAGAGAAAGGTGAAGCAAGTGCGGGCTGTCGGTACGGGATCTCTGTCGCTCACTCGGCGCTCGCAGCTTGTCGAGATCGCGATGGCCGAAGCGGTCAAGCAAGCTCTTTCGGAGGGCGTCTCGATCAAGGACTCGGCGGAGATCAAGAAGCGCATGCGCGCGGGGGCCGAAGCGGCGCGGGCCGGGAGCCCGGTGTACGTGTCGAGGGAGGTGCAAGAATGAATCGTCTCGCGCAGGGCCTCGTCACCATCCACCCGTCAGCGATGGGCGCGCTGCGTCTCGACGATGGTCGCCACGTCGAGCAGTTCCATCACTCGGCGAATGGCGCGGTGTTCCGCGTCGACGGCGGCCCGCTGATCGAGGCGGGCATTTCTGACCGCTACTGCCCGCGCCTGCATCGTCGGTACGGGCTGGTACGGTGCCAGGGCTACGCGATCGTGTCGGTGGACCCCGAGGGAGGAGCCGGCGAGACGCTCGTCCAGCTCAGCGGTACGGTGACCATCGGCGCCGGCGAGGGTTCGCTGCTCGGCGACCTGGCGCCCATCGTCGTGGACGGGCGCCCCGGCGTGGCGAATCTGGAGACCCGCGACTGGTGGACGGTAGACGACGCCGGCACGATTGACACGGGGCACGTGCTGGTCGGCGGCGTCGATCACGGCGTGGCACGGACGAGCACCGGGACGTGGCTGATCCGGCAGGGCGCTCCGAGCGTCAAGCTGTGGGCCAAGGGCGGCCACGCCACCGTCGCCCAAGTCGGGGGGGAGGTCTGGTACGTGCTCACCACGTCCGATATCGCGCCGAGCGACCTGAGCCGGCTGGGCCTCGGGAGCGGGTCGACCTGTTGGGCGGCCGCCTTCGACGCGCGCACCGGCGAGCTTCGCTGGAAGCGCGACACGGGCTGGGTCGCCTCGCACTTCGCGGCCTACGGCTCGCTCCTGGCGATCAGCTACGAGCAGCTCGGGCGGGAGTCCGCGATCATGGTGGTCGATCTCGCGACGGACGAGGTTGTGGTACGACGCTTCCAGACAGGCACCGTCATTCCGTCGTGGTCCGGCGCGGACTACTGGAAGCAAGCGAAGCCCCAATTCCGCGAGGAGGCGGACGGCTCGCTCGGCTTGCAATTCACGGGCGGCCCTGGCGGCGATGAGGTCTGGGCGGTGCTGGTGCCGGTGGATGTCGCGGAGTCCGAGCCGACGCCCCCGACACAACCCGAGCCGCCCGGACAAGAGCCGACGGATCCCGACGAATCCGGAGGGATCCCGGTCGACGCCGTCAGCCGCGAGGAGTTCGAGGCGTTGGTCGCAGTGGTCGGCAAGCTCTCCAAGGACGCGGACTTCCTGGAGACCCATCGAGCCGATCTATTGGCCCGCGTCGCCGAGCTGGAAGCCGACACGTCGCGGATTGTCGATCTGGAGACGTGGCAGGCAAAGATCCGCGATGCCTGAGCCCGTCTACGTCGTCGTCGGCCATGCCCGCTCCCTCACCACGATGGTGATGGGCGCGGCGGCCGCTGGCGGCATGACGCCGATCTACACGCGACGGCGCGCGCGACGCCTGCACCTGAGCTGGGGCCGTCAGGTCAACGCGGGCGCCCTCGGCGAGCTGGCCTACTGTCCGGCCTGCCAGCATGCCCGGTCGCTGGTGGCGTCCGGCGTGCTCGAGTACGCGCCCGACTGCACCCGGTGGCCGGCGTGGCTGGAGCGCCTCTCGTGCCGTCACGACTGGCTGCACTGGCAGCCGTGCCGGACAATGCTGGAGCGCCACCCCGAGCGGTATCGAGGATGCGTGCTCAAGCACGTGATCGGCTCGCAGCGTCCCGGGAGGTTCCCTGAGATCGAGACCGACGCGCTCTTTCTCGTCCGGGATTGGGAGGAGATCGAACAGTCATATGAGGCGGCATTCTGCGCGCCCCGGACGCCGCTGCTCGCGCCTGCGCTGGTCCGGGGCGACGCGGTGCTCTACGACCGGCTCATGCGGGAGGCGTTCGAGCGCTGGCCGAGCGCCCGCAAGCAGATGGTCTGGGCGCGTGACCTGGCCGACCCCTGTTTCGGCCGCCGCGTCGCCGCGTGGGAGTCGATCGGCTGGCCGCTGGATGCGCGGCGGGCCGCCCACGCGTGCGACCCTGACCGCATCCGCTTCCGCGTCGAACACCTGACGCCGGGCATCGCGAGTCGGCACGTCCGCGTGGAGGATGTAGCGTGAAAACGATCCCGCGCACCGACGATCGCTGGGGCAGGCTTGAGGGGTGGGACGCATGATCCGCACCGTCCTCGGCGAGCCTGTCGCGCCAGTCCGCGAGGAGACGGCGCAGCGCACAGCCGCCGCCAAGGTCTGGCTGATGGGCGAGGGCGAGCGCGACGGGCAGCCGGTACGTCACCTGCACCTGCGCTCGTCGCTGGCTCCCGCGCACTACACGGACGGCGGTCGGCTACGCACCCGCGAGCTGGGGATCGGGGAGGAGCGCGCCGACCTGTGGTCGATCAGGGGGGACGCGATCCACCTGGAGGTGGTCCCGGACGTGATCGGCTGCGACCTGGTACGCGCTGACGGCCGGCGCGCAGAGTGCCGACTGCGGCAGCTCGGCGACACGGCGTTGCGCGACCTAGCGCTCACCTCTGCGCCTCGGCTGCTGGGGGGCGGCCTGATGGAGTGGGCCGATGTAGTCCCGGACCTGTCGATCCGGATCTACAGGACGCCGTACCTGCTGGCGCGACCGGCGCACATCGTCGGGCCACGGTTCGGGAGCGCCTGGATCACCTGGACGGTCACCGTCGATGCGGACGAGGATTGGGCCTTCGCTTTCGATCGCTTCGGCCACGACAACGCGCCCGGCGACCGCTTCAACAATCTCTGGAAGCCAGGCGATCCGACGACATCTGAAGCACGCGCGCCGTGGGATCTGCGGCGCAGCGCCGAGATCGAGAAAACAGTGCAGCGCCGAACCCTCGCCGACGGTCGAATCGAGTACACGATCCGCGAGCGTCTGACTGGCCGTGTCGCCGTGCGATCTGCGCCGGGCCAACCCCTGCGCTGGACCGCCGACCCGGGCGAGTTGGCGTGGCCGTGTCGAATGCGCGAGTGGGACATCACGGCCACGATTGCGGCGACGGCGGACGACGTGAACGAGGGCGCGACGAGCGGGCTGGTCACCACGAACCCACGCCTTCAGCTCGGCCACGGCGGCGACCTCGGGTCGCCGGAGTTGACCCACGCGGGCCTGCGGTTCGCGGTGCCGACGATCGCCAGCGGCGACACGATCGACGACTCACAGATCGCGTTCGGCGTCAACATGGTTCTCGGCACGGGGAGCTTCGGCGCGTTCGACGCTGCCGCGGTAGATGACGCTGCCGCGTGGGGTGCGGGGAATCTGCCGTCCGGCCAGACGCTGACAGGCAACCCGGGCGTCACGATCACCAACACCACGTACACGGTCGGCAGCGACCGCACGTACACCGTCACGGCTGCGGTCGCCGCGGTGATCGCACGTGCAGGATGGGCGGCCGGAAACTTCCTCGGTCTCGTATTCGACCCGGCGACGCCCTATTACGACGCGCTGTATGTGCCGGAGCTGAGCGCCGGGACGACGTATCCGCAGACGCCGAATCCGATCCAGCTGAGGATCAACTTCACCGCGGCGGCGGGCGGGAGTGTGGGCGAGGCTTCCGGTCTGGGCGCGGCCGCCGGGGTTGGCGCGTCCAAAGCGTTCTCGGTAGCCGCTGCGGCGGGAGTCGGCGCTGCTTCTGGTGTCGCAGCCTCGCGGGCAGCTTCCGTCGCCGCTGCTTCCGCGGAAGCTGCGGCCGCCGGTGTCAGTGCGGCGAAGGCGCATGCGGTCGGTGCAGCTTCCGGTGCCGGGACTGCTGCGGGCGATGCAGCGTCCAAGGCTTCGTCCGTCGCGGCGGCTTCCGCAGAAGGCGATGCGGCGGCGGTCTCCGCGGCACGCGCTAGCTCTGTCGCGGCCGCTTCCGCTGCCGGCGCCGGGGCTGGCGTCGCGGCGTCGAAAGCCTCGTCTGTGGCCGCGGCATCTGCCGATGGCGCCGGGGCTGGCGTCTCGGCCGCGCGCGCCAGCTCCGTAGCCAGCGCCAGCGCACTCGCCGAGGGAGCCGCCGTCTCGATCTCGCGCTCACGGTCTGTGGCAGCGGCCGCGGGGGCAGGTACCGCCAGCGGTGTCAGTCCCGGTGGCACGACAGGCGTCGGGGAAGCGACGGGCACCGGCACCGCTCTCGGAATTTCAAAAACCAAGGTGTACGCCGTCGGCACGGCTTCGGCCGCGGGCGCCGCAACCTCGACGAGCGCGGCGCGCGCCCGCTCAATCGGCGCTGCCGCGGGCTCGGGTAGTGCAGCGGCCACGAGCACGAGCAAAGCGGCTTCGGTCGGTGCCGCTGTCGCCACTTCGTCGGCGTCCGCAGCGTCGAGCGCCCGAGCACGCTCAATCGCGCTCGCGGCTGCGATCGGTGAAGCTTTGGGCGTCGCGTTTGTCGTTACTGACGTGCGCGTCATCGAGTTGGCGGGATCGGCGAACCCGATCATCTCGCTTGCCGGTGCGTCGGCACCCATCGTTTCCCTGAGCGGCGAGGCGAGGGTTCGAATAGAGCTCGAAGGAGACTGAGATGCCGAAGCTGAACCAAAACGCCACGGTTTACGTCGGGGAGGATGTTGCCATCCGCGTGACGCTTGATCCCGTCGTGGACATCACCGGCTGGACGATCATATGCGTTGCCTCTACGGGTCTCGGGGCGAGCGCCACCAAGACGATCAGCAAGGGCTGCACGATTGTGGATGCCGAGGCCGCCGTGTTCGAGGTTGTCTTGACGGACGACGATACCGGGGGCCTTGAGCACCGCGCGTATGAGCTGTCCTTTTGGCGGACGGACGCGGGCGAAGAGCGCCCGTTGACGCTGGGCACACTCACCGCACTACAGACATCCAGAGAACCATGAACGACGTTCAAACCTGCCTCGCCCGTCTCGATGAGCGTGTGGGACGGCTGGAGGAAGACGCCAGCGCAACGAAGCGGTCGGTTCGCCGCATCTACCAGCAGCGGGAGCGGGACCGGAAGTCCGCGACCACCGACGCTGACAACCGGGCGCGGCAAGTACTCGACGCAGTCGCCGGAGCAAGAGCCGAGATCACCGGCCGGCTCGACAAGATGAACGGGCACGTCCGCGTCCACGGCGAGGAGATCGCCGCTATCAAGGGGGAGCGGCGCGCCGAGTCTCGATTCGCCGGGATCGACCCGAAGCGCGTGGCTGCCGGCGGCGCGGGGGCGGGATTGGGGGCGGGCGGGATCGTCTACGTGCTCTGGAGAGCCTACGAGGCATGGGCATCCGCCGGGGGCCCGACGCCATGACTGCTTCCGAGGAAGCAATCTGCCTGTCGGAAAACTTCACCGATCAAGAAATGGTCCGCTCCCGATCGTACCCGCACCTGATCACGCCATGGGAGAAGCTCCCTACGGTTGCCGCCGTCATGTTGATGCGGCTCGTGCACGAGGCGCTCCAGCCGATCCGGGATGCGGTCGGCCCGCTGGAGCCGACGGGCGGCTACCGGGGACGGGCACTCAACGAAGCGGTCGGCGGCGCCGCGTCGTCACGGCACCAGTGCATCTTGCAGGACGGCAACTTCGCGGCGGTCGATGCAGCGCCCAAGGAAGTCACGGCCCAAGAGCTGTTCGACCTGCTCCCCCAGATCCCGGCCCGGTTTGATCGCTGCTGCCTGTACGTGAAACAAAA
>Ga0326597_10013445_pt1 | contig 10761 bp, 11 predicted proteins | sample RVTome_12_FD_203789 | JGI IMG/M metagenome (GOLD analysis project Ga0326597, IMG submission 203789) | Soil microbial communities from uranium-contaminated site in the Upper Colorado River Basin, Wyoming, United States - RVT100D185 | ecosystem: Environmental > Terrestrial > Soil > Contaminated >... | reverse complement strand
GTCGTGGTCGGCGGCGGCAACATCTTCCGCGGCGTGGCGGCGGCGGCCTCCGGCATGGATCGGGCGACGGCTGACTACATGGGCATGCTCGCCACGGCCATGAACGGCCTGGCGCTGCAGGACGCCCTGGAGCAGGCAGGCTGTGCAACCAGGGTGATGAGCGCCATCGGCATGAACGAGATCGCGGAGCCCTACATCCGGCGCCGCGCGGTACGGCACCTCGAGAAGGGTCGGGTCGTGGTCCTGGTGGCGGGGACCGGCAACCCGTACTTCACCACCGACACGGCTGCGACGCTGCGGGCAGTCGAGCTTGCCGCCGAGGTGATCCTGAAGGCGACACGCGTCGACGGCGTGTACGACGCCGATCCCGAAAAGCATCCGGGAGCGACGCGCTTCACCCAGATCGGCTATACCGAGCTCCTGGCCAGCCGGCTCGAGGCGCTCGACGCCACGGCCGTGAGCCTGGCGATGGACAATGACATGCCGATCGTGGTCTTCGACATGACGCAGCCGGGGAACATCCTGCGCGCCGTGCGTGGCGAGGCGATCGGAACCCGCATCGGGGGTGAGGAGCGGCCGTGACGCACGCAGATATCCTGGCGGCAGAGCCGAAGATGCAGCGCTCGGTCGAGGCGATGGAGCGCGACTTCGCGGGGATTCGCACCGGGCGCGCATCGACCGCCCTCGTCGAGCGCATCCAGGTGGAGTACTACGGCACGCCGACGCCCCTGAACCAGATCGCCGGCATCAGCACGCCCGACCCGCACCTTATCGTGATCCAGCCGTGGGACCGATCGGTCCTCTCCGCGATCGAGCGCGCCCTGATCAAGAGCGAGATCGGCCTGACCCCGAACGTCGACGGAACCGTCGTCCGGCTCAATGTTCCTCCACTCACCGAGGAGCGCCGCCGCGAGATGGTGAAGCAGGTGCGCAAGCGCGCCGAGGAGGCGCGCGTCGAGCTGCGCGTGCACCGGCGCGACGTCGCTGACCACCTGAAGAAGGCGCTGCGTGACGGTAGCCTCTCGGAGGACGAGGAGCGACGCGAGCTGGAGGCGCTGCAGCGCATGACCGACCGGTTCGTCGAGGTCGTGGACGCCCGCGCCGAGCGCAAAGAAGCGGAAGTGATGGAGGTCTGAGGCGCTGCCGCTCCGTGAGCATCCGCGACATGTCGCGATCATCATGGACGGCAACCGCCGCTGGGCTGCAGCGCGCGGGCTGCCGGCGATTGCAGGTCACGTCCAGGGGGTGGAGGCGATCCGGCCCATCGTGCGAGTCGCCCCCGACAAGGGGATCGAGGTCCTCTCCCTCTACGTCTTCAGCCGCGAGAACTGGCGACGCCCCGACGACGAGGTCGCCGGCCTGCTGGGGCTGATCGATGGCGCCGTCCGCCAGTACACGGACGAGCTCGTCTCGGAGGGCATTCGGGTGCGGGTCATCGGCCGCCTGCACGAGGCGCCGGCCGACATCGTTCGCTCGATCCGCGAGGCGGAGGAGAAGACCCGGGACGGGGAGCGGATGGCGCTCAACATCGCCTTCAACTACGCCGGGAGAGCGGAGATCATCGACGCGGCGCGCGCCCTCATCGCGGCCGGGGTACCGGCTCACGAGATCGACGAGGAACGGTTCAGTGAGCACCTGTACACCGCCGGCCAGCCCGACCCCGACCTGATCATCCGGACCGGCGGCGAGCAGCGCACCAGCAACTTCCTGCTGTGGCAGGGTGCCTACGCGGAGCTCGTCTTCTCGGAGACCCTGTGGCCGGACTTCGCCGAGGCGGATCTCGATGCCGCGATCGAGGAGTTCGCCCAACGCCAGCGCCGCTACGGCGCATGATGAGCCGATGCTGGCCACCCGCCTGATCAGCGCCGGCATCTTGGCGCCGATCGTCGTCGCCGTTGCGCTGCTCGGCGAGCCGTGGGTCTCCTCCGTGGTGGGCCTCATCGTCTTCCTCGCCATGGTCGAGCTGATCTCGCTGCTCGACGCCGGCGGCTTCGCGCCGCCGCAGGTCGTCGCCCTGGCGGCCGGACTCGTGGTTGCGGGGGCGGGCCTCATCGCCGCCAACCAGTCGCTTGTGGGTGGCGCCCTGGCCGACATGCTGCGCGCCACCGACCCGCCCGGCCTTGCCGCGGTGGCCTTCGCCGCCGCCGTCATCGTGCTCGGGGTTGTCGGATTCACTCGCGCCGAGCCGCGCGACGGGTTCATGACATGGGCGGTCACCTCGTTCGGCGTGGCCTACGTGGGGCTCCTGGCTCCGTTCATCGTCGTGGTCGCCCACCTGGCACCGGCGGGTGGCACGGCGTCGACGCCGATCGGTGCACTGAGCCTACCCGCCGGCACGGCCTGGATGCTCCTCCTGCTTCTCGTGGTCTGGGGCTACGACTCGGGTGCCTACCTCACCGGGCGCTGGTTGGGTCGACGGCGGCTGATCGACCACATCAGCCCATCGAAGACGGTTGAAGGGCTGGTCGGGGGCCTGCTGGCCGCGACCATCACGGCCGGTGCCGGGGCGTGGCTGATCGGGCTCGACGCGTGGCAGCCGCTGGTGATCGGGCCGATCGTCGGGCTCGCTGCCCAGGCGGGTGACCTGGCGGAGTCGATGGTCAAGCGCGCCGCAGGGCGCAAGGAGTCTGGCTTCCTGGTGCCCGGGCACGGCGGCATCCTGGATCGGATCGACTCGTTCCTGTTCGCGGCCCCGGTCCTGGTCGGCTATGCGCTCCTGATCGCCGGCTTCGGCCTGTGACCGGGGTCGTCCTGCTCGGGTCAACCGGATCGATCGGCCGGCAGACGCTGGAGGTGATCGCGGCGCACCGCGATCGGCTCTCGGTGGTTGGCCTGGCGGCTGGGCGCGCAAGCGACGAATTCGCCGCGCAGCTGGCCACCTGGCCGGGCGCCCGGGCCTGGTGCGCCGATGCCCGCCCGCACGACCTCGCCCGTGACCGGTGGGCAGGCGGCGGGCTCGAGGAGCTGGCCACGATGGACGGTGCTGAGCTCGTCGTGGTCGCCACCACCGGCATGACCGCCCTCCCGGCGGTCCTGGTCGCGCTGCGGAGCGGGCGACGGGTCGCGCTCGCCAACAAGGAGACGCTGGTCACCGGCGGACACCTCGTCGAACGCCTGCTGGCGGATCTCGGCGGCGACCCCATCGACCGCCTGCGGCCGATCGATTCCGAGCATTCGGCGATCTGGCAATGCCTGGCGGGGGAACGGCTTGAGGAGGTGACGCGTCTCGTCCTGACCGCGTCGGGGGGCCCGTTCCGGGATCGTTCGGCCGAGGAGCTGGAGGGCGTGACGCCGGCCGAGGCGCTCGCGCACCCGACCTGGCGAATGGGCCCGAAGATCACGATCGACTCGGCGACCCTCGTCAACAAGGCCTTCGAGGCGATCGAGGCCAAATGGCTGTACCGCCTCCCCTACGATAGGATTCAGGCTGTGATCCATCCCCAGAGCGTGGTGCACTCGTTCGTCGAGTTCACCGATGGCTCGTACAAGGCCCAGCTCGGCCTCCCCGACATGCGCCTCCCGATCCAGTACGCGCTGACCTACCCGCAGCGCCTCCCCTCGCCGGCGCGCCGGGCCGCGCCGGAGGAGTGGGGCGCGCTGCAGTTCGAGCCGCTCGAGCCGGGTCGCTTCCCGGCGTATGACGCTGTCCGCGCGGCCGCTGCCGCGGGCGGCAATCGCGGCACCCTCCTGAATGCCGCCGACGAGGCCGCCGTGGCGGCCTTCCTGGCGGGAACCATCGCCTTCCCGCGCATCGCGACGGTGATCAGCGATGCCGTCGAGCGGTGGGGCGACGCGTCCGAGCCTGAGCTTGACGGAATCGTCGCGCTCGATGGCGAGGTCCGAGCGGCCCTGTCGCGGGAGCTCGGTCTGGGCGGGAACGCCTGATGGACGTGCTCGGCACGATCCTGGCCTTCATCGGGGTCCTCGTCGTCCTCGTGCTCGTCCACGAGGTCGGCCATTTCATCGTGGCGAAGCGGGCCGGCATCACGGTCCAGGAGTTCGGAGTCGGCTTCCCGCCCCGCATCGGCTCGGTGGTCTGGCACGGCACCCGCTATTCGCTCAACTGGATCCCGCTGGGCGGCTTCGTGAAGATGCTCGGCGAGGACGGCGAGGTCGAAGCCGACAAGATGCGGCAGCGCGGCCTCTCCGAGACGGCGGTGCAGAAGGCGATGGAGGGCGCCTTCAACCGGAAGCCGATCTGGGTGCGCATCGTCGTGCTGGTGGCCGGCGTCGCGATGAACTTCCTGCTCGCCGCCGCCCTGTTCGCGGTGGCGCTCAGCATGCCGGGGCAGCAGGGGCGCGGGGCACTCACCGTAACCGAGGTGCAGGTCGACAGCCCGGCGGTCGCCGCGGGGCTCGAGGTGGGTGACGTGATCGTGGCCGCGGACGGGCGCACCTTCGCCATCTCGCGCGACCTGACCGCCTACGTCCGCTCGAGGGCGGAACACCCAGTTGCGCTCACCGTACGCCGTGGCGGAGAGGAGATCCCGATCTCGGTCGTCCCGCGCAAGCTGAGTGACGCGCAGGAGGCGAAGGGGCTCGGGGCGGTCGGATTCAGCTACGAGCCTGAGCGTTTCGTCGAGGTCGCGCCGAGCGCCAGCAATCCGGCGGAGGCAGCCTGGCAGGGGATCACCGCCGCCGGCGACCTGGCGCTGAAGATCCCCGGCGGCCTCGCCTCGGCGGTGGCGGGCCTCCTCGGGCTGGCGCCCGACGCGGGCACCGCGGTCGGGCCGATCGGGATCGCCTCTGAGACAGGTCGCGTCCTGCGAGCCCCGCTCGTCAGCCAGCTCATCTTCGTCGGAATCCTGTCGGTCAACCTGGCCGTCCTCAACGTCCTTCCCTTCCCGCCGCTGGATGGTGGTCGGATCGCGGTGGTGGTGATCGAGGCGATCCGGCGCAGGCGCCTCCCGGCCGAGCGCGAGGCGCTCGTCTACCTCACCGGGTTCATGCTCCTGATCGTGCTGGTCATCCTCATATCGATCCGCGACGTGGCCAATCTGATCGGCGGCTAGCCCCTCCCGCGACCTCACGACGGGTGGCGGGAGCCCGCCTTGGCTGTTATACTCCGGGCGGTTTCGCGGCCCTTGGAGCGGACCTAATCGATACTGATCTTGAGTGCAACGTGGGTCGGTTCGCCAGTCCCACGTTTTTGTTTGGAGCCCGAAAGGGCGAGGTGCGGATGTGAACCGGGACTTCATCGGAGCCTTGCTCCAGCTGAACGCTGAGAAGGGCGTTCCCCAGGAGATTCTGATCGAGACCCTGGAGCAGGCGATCGAATCCGCCTATCGCCGAAACGCCGACGCCCCCGAGAACGTCGTGGTGCGGGTCGACCCCGAGTCGGGGCAGATCAGCGTCTATCGCGAGTACGAGGTGGTCGCGACCCCGGACGAGGTCGAGGATCCCGAGCTCCAGATGCTGGTCGGGGCTGCCCAGAAGATCGATCCCGCGACCGGTGTCGGAGCCAAGGTCCGGGTCCCGGAGAACGTGACCCAGGCGCAGCTCGGCAGGATCGCTGCGCAGACCGCCGGGCAGGTCTATCGCCAGCGCCTGCGCGAGGCGGAGCGCGACGTGGTCTACAGCCAGTACGCCAGTCGGGAGGGCGAGATCATGACCGGCGTCGTGCATCGCACCACCGACCAGGCGGTCGTCCTCGACCTGGGGAAGGGCGTTGAGGCGGTCCTCGCCGTGAGTGAGCAGCTCCCTGGCGAGCACTACCGCATCGGCCAGCACCTGAAGGTCTACGTGCTCGAGGTCCGTCGCACGACGCGCGGTCCGGTCCTTGTCGTGAGCCGCACCCATCGCGGATTCCTGCGCCGTGTGATGGAGATGGAGATCCCCGAGATCTACAACGGGACGGTCGTGATCCGGGGCATCGCGCGCGAGGCGGGCAGCCGCTCCAAGGTCGCGGTCGAGAGCCGCCAGGTCGGCGTCGACGCCAAGGGCGCGGCGGTGGGCCAGCGCGGGGCGCGGATCCAGGCGATCGTGGCCGAGCTCAACGGGGAGAAGGTCGACGTCGTGCTCTGGAACGAAGACCCGGCGCAGTTCGTGGCGGAGGCGCTCTCGCCGGCGGAGGTCCTCAACGTCCGCATCGACGAGGAGCACAAGATCGCCAACGTGGTCGTCCCGGAGCGCCAGCTCTCGCTGGCGATCGGCAAGGAGGGTCAGAACGCCCGACTCGCCGCCAAGCTCACGGGCTGGCGGATCGACATTCGTTCCGACGCCGGGGTCGCCACCGCGGCCGCGGCGCACGGCAGCGCGCCTGACGACGGCGCAACTCCGGAGGAGGCGCCGGCCGATGCCGAAGCGGAGGCCTGAGCACCAGCCGCAGCGGACCTGCGCGGTCTGCCGCGACGTGCACCCGAAGCGATCGATGACCCGCGTGGTGCGCCGCGCCGACGGGTCGGTCGCGGTCGACCCGAGCGGCAAGGCACCCGGACGCGGGACCTACCTCTGCGACCAGGCCGCCTGCCGCGACCCGAAGCGCCTCGCGGAGGGGATTCAGCGGGCACTCGGCGGCTCGGTCGCGGCCGAGCAGATCCTGTCCGAGGTGAGCCATGCCTCCGCGTAGGTATCAGCCGCGGCGTGGCCCTCGGCCACAGCGGCGACGCGACGCCGGCCCGGAGGGCGGGCTTGCGGTCGAGACGCAGCCGGTGGTCCCGCGCGGCGGCGCTCCGGTCGAGCTCCCGTCCTCCGTCTCGGTCACGGACCTGGCCGCGGCGCTCGGCGTCAGTCACGCCGACGTGATCAAGGAGCTGATCCGCAACGGTATCTTCGCCACCATCAACCAGTCGATCGACTTCGACACCGCCTCGCTCGTCGCGGGCGAGCTCGGGATCGAGACGGTGGAGCGCGGAGTCGCGGAGCGGGCGGCCGCCGAGGCCGCGTCGCAGCAGGAGATCGTCGCACCGGGCAGCGACGAGGAGGGGGCTGGCAAGCGGGTCATCTTCACGGAGGAGGACGCGGCCGACCTCGTGCCCAGGGCCCCGATCGTGACCATCATGGGCCACGTCGACCATGGCAAGACGAGCCTGCTCGACGCCATCCGCAGCACGACCGTCGCCGCCGCCGAGCGGGGTGGCATCACCCAGCACATCGGCGCGTCCGAGGCGGTCCACAACGGCAAGCGGATCGTCTTCCTGGACACGCCCGGTCACGAGGCCTTCACCGCCATGCGAGCCCGCGGCGCCCAGGTGACCGACATCGCCATCATCGTGGTCGCGGCCGATGACGGCGTCATGCCGCAGACCAAGGAGGCGATCGACCACGTCCGCGCCGCGCGGGTGCCGATGATCGTGGCGATCAACAAGATCGACAAGCCCGACGCCAACCCGGACCGCGTCAAACAGGAGCTGGCCGATAACAAGGTGCTGATCGAGGAGTTCGGCGGCGACGTGATCGCCGTGCCGGTCTCGGCCAAGCAGAAGATCGGGCTCGACGACCTGATGGAGATGATCCTGCTGGTCGCCGATCTGCAGGACCTCAAGGCCAACCCGAATCGACCCGCGATCGGCACGATCATCGAGTCGAAGGTCGCCAAGGGGCGCGGCAACGTGGCGACCGTCCTCGTGCAAACCGGCACTCTCAAGATCGGCGACGTGGTGACCGTGGGCCACACCTTCGGCCGGGTCCGCGCCCTCCAGAACGCCGCCGGCAAGCGCGTCAAGACGGCCGAGCCGGCGACGGCGGTGGAGATCATCGGCCTCACCGACCTGCCCGAGGCGGGGGACATCCTGCGCGTCGTCCCGGACGAGAAGACGGCGCGCGACATGGCCGAAGCGGCCGAGCAGGCCGCGACCTCCGGGGATGGCAAGACCGCCTTCACGCTGGAGGACATCAGCGCCCAGATCCAGGCCTCGGAGGTCAAGGAGCTGCGCGTCGTGCTGAAGACCGACGTCCAGGGTTCGCTGGGCGCGATCCGCCACGCGCTTGAGCGCCTCAACACGGCGGAGGTGAGGGTCAACATCGTCAGCGAGGGGGCGGGGGACATCAACGAATCGGACGTGCAGCTGGCGAGTGCCTCCGAGGCAGTCGTCATCGGCTTCAACACCAAGCTCGACCCCGGCGCGCAGCGCGCGGTCGACGCACTGGGCGTGGACGTGCGGTTGTACGACGTCATCTACAAGCTGACCGATGACGTCGGCGCCGCCCTGAACGGCATGCTCACCCCCAAGCAGGTCGAGCAGATCGAGGGGCACGCCGAGGTGCGGATGGTCATCAAGGCCGGCAAGGCCGGCAACGTCGCCGGCTCGTACGTGGTCGACGGTCGCATCGTGCGCGGTGGCCAGGTCCGCCTCTTCCGCGGCGGCAAGGTCGTGGCCGAGGGGCGGGTCGAGTCGCTGAAGCGGTTCAAGGACGACGTGCGCGAGGTGGCGATGGGCTTCGAGTGCGGGATCGGCCTCGGCAGCATCGAGATCGCCGAGGGCGACCTCGTGGAGTGCTACCAGATGGTGGCCGAGCAGGCGTGACCCGCCGCTCATGAGCCAGCGAACCGATCGCATCGACAGCCAGATCCGCCAAGAGTTGATGGATCTGCTCCAGCGCGAGATGAAGGATCCGCGCCTCGGCTTCGCCACGATCACGCGGGTCGAGACGGCCCGCGACCTCGGTCATGCCAGGGTCTGGGTCAGCGTCCTGGGAACCGACGCCGAGCGCGAGCGCACGATGGGCGCGCTGCACGCCGCCACGCCATGGCTTCGCCGCAAGCTCGGCGAGCGCCTCTCCCTGCGACACGTCCCGGAGCTGACCGTGCGCGAGGATGACTCGATCGCGTCGGGCGATCGCGTCCTGCGCATCATCCAGGAGCTCGAAGAGGGGTCGGGGGAGCGATAGTGCTCGACGTCGCCGAGGTCCTGCGGGGTGCCCAGCGCATCTCATGCTTCTGCCATGAGAACCCCGACGGCGACACGCTCGGCGCGGCGATCGCCCTCGCCATCGTGGCCGAACGGCTCGGGAAGCAGGCGGAGGTGGTAAGCGTCGATCCACCTGCGCCCTTCCTCTCCTTCCTGCCGGGGGTCGAGCGCGTCCGCCGCAGCCCGGGCCTCGAGCCGGACGTGGCGGTGGTGCTCGACGCGGGTGAGCTGAGCCGCATCGGATCGGTGGTCACGGAGCAGGCCGACTGGTTCGCGCGAGCGCGCATCGTCAACATCGACCACCACGTCAGCAACCCCGGCTATGGGGCCGCCGTCTGGATCGACCCCGAGGCCGCCGCCACCTGCGAGCTGGTGACGCTCCTCCTCCCCGAGCTCGGGGTGCCCCTCGACGCCGAGCTGGCCACCGCGCTGATGGCCGGGATCGTGCAGGACACGCATACCTTCGCTTTTCCGAACACCACGGCGCGAACCCTGCGGGTTGCGGCCGAGCTGGTCGCGGCGGGAGCTCCGCTGGCGGCGATCAACCGAGCCGTCTACGCCGACAAACCGTTCAACACCCTTGCCCTGTGGGGGCTCATGCTGGCGGGCGTCGGGCAGCGAGCCGACGAGAGGATCGTCTTCGCCTCGATGACGGCGGCGATGCTGGCGAGCACTAGCGAGCAGCCCACCGCGTCAGAAGGGTTCGTCGATCTGCTGGGGTCCACCCGTCGGGCCGACGTGACGATCCTCTTCAAGGAGGTCGGACCCACTGAGACCCGGATCAGCATTCGCACCAGCGCGCTGGCCGACGCGGTTGCGATCGCCTCCGCATTCGGTGGCGGCGGCCACCCACGGGCGGCAGGCTGCACGGTCAACGCCCCCCTGGAGGCCGCGCGCGAGCCGGTCCTGGCAGAGGCCGAGCGGGAGCTGGCGCGCGGCGATGCTCGGGGTCGTTAATCTCGACAAGCCGGTCGGGCCGACGTCACACGACATGGTCGACCTGGTCCGCCGGCTGAGCGGGATGCGTCGCATCGGACACGCCGGCACGCTTGATCCTCTCGCCTCCGGCGTGCTGCCGATCCTGGTCGGTGCGGCGACGCGCTTCAGCGACGATCTCACCGGCGGCCCGAAGCGGTACCAGGCGGTGATCCGCCTGGGCGTCAGGTCCGCCACCGATGATGGGCAGGGGCCGCTCGAGGTCGTCGGCCCACCGCCCGACCTCCCCACCGTGAAGGTCGCCCTGGCCGCCTTCGTCGGAACCTTCGAGCAGCGTCCCCCGGCCTTCTCGGCCCGAAAGACGGGAGGCGTGATCGCGCACCGGGCAGCCCGCGCCGGACGCCCGGTCGAGGCGCCGCCTCGCAGGGTGACGGTGGATGCCATCGACCTCATGGGATCGGAACGCCGCGACGGCTGGCTCGACCTGCGATGCGACATCCGCTGCGGCCCTGGCACCTACATCCGCTCGATCGCCCGCGACCTCGGCGATCGGCTCGGCTGCGGCGGCCACCTGCATGCCCTCAGGCGCACGGAGGCGGCGGGACTGCGGATCGGCGACGCGATCGCGCCCAGCGTCCTCGAGGATCTTTCCGCCGCGGGCCGGCTCGCGGAGGCAATCCTTCCGGTGGGATCGCTGCTCCACCTGCCGGAGCTACGCCTGGATGCGGAAGGTGCGGGCCGCTTCGTCCACGGGTCCGCTGTGCAGCTGCCAGGGGCTCGGGGTGCGGGCCGGCACGCCGTCATTGGTGACCGTGGACTGCTCGGAATCGGCGTCCTGCGCGATGGCCTGCTCGAACCCCGGACGGTGATCGAAGATCCAGGTGCGCCATGAGCGGCCAGGTCCGCGCCGTTGGCCTTGCCGAGTTGCCGACGATCGGTCGCGCGGTGGTCACCATGGGTGTCTTCGACGGGGTGC
>Ga0326597_10013444_pt1 | contig 10761 bp, 13 predicted proteins | sample RVTome_12_FD_203789 | JGI IMG/M metagenome (GOLD analysis project Ga0326597, IMG submission 203789) | Soil microbial communities from uranium-contaminated site in the Upper Colorado River Basin, Wyoming, United States - RVT100D185 | ecosystem: Environmental > Terrestrial > Soil > Contaminated >... | reverse complement strand
GAGGGTAGCGGCCACGTGACGCCCCATCGCCTGTGCCAGATGTGCGGCCGGGGCGATGTCGTAGCCCGTGATGGCCGAGTGTCGGTGCACGACCGTCCCGACATCCTCGCCATGCTCGACCGTGGAGGCCCCGATGCCGGCTGACCGCCCCCAGCAACCCGAGAGCCTGGCCGACAGACTGCGAGCCGCCATCCTCGACATCGACGCCCACGCCACGCCGCTAGGGCATGACGAGGACGGCTTCGTGACGGGCGGCTACCTCGTCAGCGTTGGTGCGATGCATCGGGCGCTCGGCGTGGCCCAAGGCGCTGCGGCTGTGCTGCGTGAAGTACCAGCCAACCCGCTGCCGTGCGCGACGTGCCACCCGAGCGAGTGCGCGGGCTGCCCACCCATGCCAGCCAACCCGCCTACGGAGCTGTCGTGAGCCACCGGTCGATCGTCGAGCGCCGCCACACCGGCCCCGCCGCGAGCCGAGCATCGGGCTCCGGCAACCTGCCCCTGACGAGGCGCTGGTGCGCGGCTTGGCGGGTGAGGCCGAGCAGGTCGGCTACTTCCGCGAGGCCGAGCACGTCGAGATCAGGCATCGCTCTTCGCGAGCCGGTAGTACTCGACGGGGCCGCCAGAGCGGTCGACGAACATCATCCACTCGTCGCCGGGGCCGGACTCGTCGCGCTGGCGGGGGTTGCCAGTGGAGTAGTAACGCTCGACCATCTGACCCTGGTCGCTCAGGGGCTGGGACCAGCGGGCGCCCTTCGGGACGATGGCTTCGCTGACTCGGACGTACTTGGGCTTGCTGCTGTTGTCCATGTGGACATCGTACACCGGCGTGTGGATGGTGTCAACACATCGGGCTACCAGCCAACCAGGAGACGACCGATGGGTGACGACCGCCACGAGCCCACCAGGGCTACCTGCTCCTGCGGGTGGGTCGGGCCCACCGTCACCGACGGCACGGTCGCCGGACTCACCTGGGCCCACCACCTCGCCGACCAACCAGCCACACAGGAGGCGACCACGTGAGCCGCATCAGGTCGATCAAGCCCGAGTTCTTCCGGTCGCTCGACATCGCCGACCTGTCGATCGAGGCCCGCCTGCACTTCATTGGCCTATGGACCCACGTGGACGACGAGGGCCGCGAGCTCGACAACCCACGCCTCATCCGCGCCGCCGTGTGGCCGCTCGACGACATGGCCGACGAGCACATCGAGACGCTCCAGGCCGAGCTCGCCAAGAGGGGCCGGATCGTGCGCTATGAGGTCGCCGGGCGCCGCTACTTCCAGGTGCTCGGCTGGCATCACCAGCGCATCGACAAGCGTCGCGCCAGCACTCTTCCTCCTCCTCCTACGGGAGAGGTCCACGAATCCTCCACGACGCCTCCCGCCGACCCTACTGGGGGTGCGCAGGAGGACTCCTGTCCTGATCTGGATCTAGGGATCTTGGGATCTGGATCTAGGGATCCGGATCAGGAGCGATCCGTCCTGCCGCCGGAGGACTCCACGACGACGCCCGTCGGGCCCGCCACCGCCGTCGAGCCTCACGGCCCGACCGGGGACCCAGCCACCACCGTGTTCGACGCCTGGACGACCAGCACCGGCCGCACCGGCAGCCGACTCGACCCCAAACGCCGGAAAGTCATCACCGCAGCGCTCCGCAGCTACCCGCTCGACGACGTCCTCGACGCCGTCCGAGGCTGGCAGCACAGCCCCCACCATCGAGGCGAGAACGACCGGCGCACGGTCTACAACGACCTCGAACTGCTCCTACGTGACGCCAGCCAGATCGAGAAGTTCCGCGACCTGCAGCGTCGCGCCCCCTCGGTCATCGCAGCCCCTCCGCCAGACCCGATCGCCAACGTCATCAGCGCCCTCAGTGGCAAGCGCACCAACGGTCACAAGGCCCCCATCGAGACCACCGGGAGGACGGCGTGAACATCGACGACGCAGGCGTCGTGATCGCCAGCATGCGCGCCATGTGGCCCAACCACAGCCTCGACGAACCCCAGGTCGCCGTCTGGGCACGACGGCTGCTCGACGTCGACGAGGGCGACGCCTGGGAGGTCCTCGGCATGCTGGAGCGATCCTCGAAGTTCTGGCCCACCTGGGCCGAGTTCATCGAGGCACACCAGCCCGTCGCCCGACGACGCATCGAGGACGAGCGAACCGAGCGGCGCTCCATCAGCACCGGGCGGCCCTGCACCCGCGAGGAGAACCAAGCCTGGCTCGCCCACTGCCGCGACATCCTCGCCCAGGGCCGCGGCCCGCTCGCTGGTGGCCTGGCCCGCGCGATCACAACCGGCGGCACCCCGTGACCGTGTCGGCCCGATTCGCGCACCTGCAGCCGGGCCGCTGCCCGTGGCCGCCGCCGGACCCGCGGTCCCGGGCGGTCATCGTTGGCTTCCGCGATGGGGCCGTTGGCCTCCACGATGGGGACGAGAGCAGAACCCGCCTCACGTTCTGCGTCATCGCCAACCGCTGGCCGACCCAACCGTGGCTCATCTGGCCCGGCCCACCCACCACGAAGGAGACCCCAGCGTGAACGCCTGGCGAGTGAGCCGAGACCGGGAGCCCAGTCACGCCACGACCGTGGAGCGCTTGTTCGGCGAGGTGCTCGACCGCCTGGAGCGAGCCGCCTACCGGAGCGGCTGGGACGCAGCGTGCAGAGACATCAGCGACCCGCAGGAGGGGCCCGAGTGACCGACCTGGACGCGGTGCGAGCCATCGCGATGGACGCCACGAAGTTCGCGGGCCGAGCCGCCGCGACCCTCAAGGGGATCCGCGCCGCGCAACGCGGCATCGTGCGGCTGAACACCCTCGACGACGGCCTCCCCGTGAGCGACAAAGGCGGCCCCGCTGTCGTCCCGTCGCCCGACGAGGCCGGCCGCCACCTCCGCGGCTACCTCGCGAAGCTCGACGCCGTCCTCCGCGACCTCGCCGCGCTCAACGCGTACGCAGACCTCTACGAACGCCTCGGCCTCGAACCGCTCCGCGACGACTACGGCAACATCATCACCGAGCACCCCGACCGGTGGGCCACCGCGGACGAACGCAAGCTCGCCCGGTTGGAAAGCATCGACGACGACGAGTGCATCAGCTGCCGCCGCGTCGATGGCCTGTACAGCATCGCGGTGGCGGGCGGCCTGTGTGGGCGCTGCAAGCAGGACCTCGCGATAGCCAAGGCGGTCCTCGTCGAGCAGGGCAACCAGGCGAAGGCCGACAAGCTGATGCTGCCCCCGGTCGCGATCGTGGAGCAGCGCTCCCGGGGGAAGAACGTGCGTCTCAACGGCAACGACTTCCGGGCCGCCCTCGCGCCCGGCGCGACGAAGCGCGTCAGCAAACGCCGGTCCGCTTAGACCACCATCACGCAGGGCGGTTGGCGACTTGGGCTAGTGTGCGCGGGATTGGTCCGAGCCGGGCCATCGATCGTGGGTCGTCTCTTCGGGGGCGGCCCACTCTGCATTCAGGTGCCGGACCTGCGCTGCCAGGCGGAGAGAGAAGCACCGGCTCAGCCACCGCTGAGCCACCACCTGCGCGTCACGGGGAGGTGCGGCATGGCGACCCTCACCATGGCCCGCGGCGACGACCGGACCATCATCTTCACCTTCGACGCCGACACCGAGTTCGAGGACGGCGACACCGTGTGGCTCACCGTGAAGCGCTCCGCGGGCGACCCCGACAGCGCCGCCGTCGTCCAGGCCGCCAGCCCCGACGACGTCACCCTCACCGCCACGACCGCCGCCGCGGCCATCCCCGCATCGGCCACGTCAGGGCTCCTGTACCTCGCTCGCCTCGTCTACGACTGGCAGATCCGCACCGCGGCCGGTCTCGTGCACACCCTCGACACCGGCGTGCTGATCGTCAGCCCCGACGTGACCCGCACCGCCACCCCCTAGCGCACCCCCCTCTCGAAGGAGCCCCCATGGCCGTCCGCTACCCCGCCGGAACCCGCGATGCCATCACCGATCTCGTCGTCGACCGCGTCGACGCCGGCGCTGGCGCGGGGAAGCTCCGCATCTACTCCGGCACGCAGCCCGCCGCGGGCGCCACCGCGACCGGCACGCTCCTCGTCGAGTTCACGTTCGGCGACCCCGCCTTCGGTGCGTCCTCGACCGGCACCGGCACCGCGAACGCGATCGCGGCCACGACCGGCCTCGACGACGGCACCGCCGGATGGTTCCGGGTCCTCGACTCCGACGACAACATCGTGTGGGACGGCGCCGCCGCCGAGCTCGGGATGAACACCACGACCATCTCGACCGGTGTCGACGTCGAGGTGACCAGCCTCACGTACACCACTCCCAACGGCGACTAGCCCCACGTCGTGACGATCACCGCGGTGCGGCTGACCGTCCTGGCCGCCGGGTCTATGACCGGCCCCGTCGGACTCATGGGCGTCAGCACCCACGGCTCCAGCACCGGCCTCGTCGGAACGACCAGCGGGGCTGTCACCGTCACCGCGACCGTCGTCGCGGCCAGCACCGGCCTCGCAGGCACGACCTCGGCGACCACCACCGCCGCGGCAACCCTCACCGCGGCCTCGGTCGGCCCGGTCGGCACGCTCGCCGCGGCGGTGGTGGTCGCTCCCAGCGACGCGATGACGTGGACCGAGATCGAAGCCCTCACCTGGGCCGCGTTCGAAGCGCTCACGTGGAACGACCTCGAGGGCGTGGCGCCGCCGTCCCTGGCGTGGCAGCTCCCCGTCGGCAACGCCGCCGAACTCGCCGCGGGCGTCGTCCCGAGCGAAGGCAAGCAGCACATCCGGTGCTTGGAGCGGGCGTGCTGGGTCGACACCGTCGGCGTCCTCCAAGGCACCCACGACCTGCTCATCATGGGCCACGACATCGGCCAAGTCGTCCTGTCAGACGACGACGGCCTCACGTGGCGGCGACCCCTGAACGACGGCCTGCACGCCTACCCGATGCACTCGGTAAGGGCCGACCCGTGGAACACGAACCGGGTCGTGGCGCTCACCGGCCGCAACACGACCTCGCCCGCGTCGGTGGCGAACTTCCCCGGGTTCTACCTCACCACGAACCAGTGCGTGAGCTGGTCGCCGCAGTTCACATCGGGCGACATCACCGCGCTCGGCTACACCGGCGTCGCGTGGGACGCCCGAGTGATCATGGACCCGCTCGCGTCGGGCACGAACCCGAGCGTCGATTGCCAGTCGCTGATCGTCGCCGACCCGCTCACCGTCGAATCCCACGACGGCGGAACCGCGACGCGCCAGTGGTACGCGGTGACCGACGCCGGTGCACTCGCGACGAACTCCACGACCAACAAGGGCACCCTGTGGGGGAACGCCAACTTCGCGGAGGGCGCCTGGACCGTCCTCTACGACGTGAGCCGCCTGGGCGACGTTCACCGCATCGTGCTGCATCCCGACGGCGACCAGCTGTTCCTAGCGTCGCAACGCAAGGGCCTGTGCCGTTACGTGATCTCGACCGACACCCTCACCGAGGAGTGGCACGGCACGGGCAACTGCACCTGGGTCGAGCTCGACGTCGACGACCCCGACGACATGTGGGCGGGGTTCTACGCCTCCCATGTCTCGCACCGCTCGAGCGGGTCGTGGGCGACCGTCGCCACCGTCGGCAGTGAGCTGCACAGCCTCGTGTCCGGCCCCACCATCGACCACGTGCCCGGCGGGCTCGGCAACCGCGTCGTGCACGTCGTCGGAGAACTCGCGGGGAGCAACGGCACCTGCAACCGGGTCAGCGACGACAACGGCTCGACGTGGGACGCGTGGCAGAACGTCATCACCGTGGAGGGCTCACGGCCTGGGTACACCGAAGGCCATCAGGTCAACCCGCACACCGGTTACGGCCGCATCCTCCCGAGCTTCGCTGTGCGGACCGACGCCTTCGCTCTGCTGAACGCGAACGGGTGGCGCACCGGCGATTTCGTCGGCCATCTCAACGACCCGACGTACTGGCACTTCTCCGACGAGGGGTGGACGGGGATCAACATGCAGCGCGGCGGCCAGGCCGGCACCGTCGAGGACATCACCGCCCCGGCCCGCATCGCGCTGTGCTCGACCGACACCGGCCTGTTCTTGTCCGAGGGCGCGTGGGACAGCTTCGAGTCGATCGAGTCGCCACCGCTGGAGTCCATCCCTCATCCGTCCGGCCCGGCCAAGAACGACGCCAAGGTGGCCTTCATCGTCCCCGGCGAAGACGGCGACATGCTCTACGTCGCCTTCGGCGGCAACACCGCGAAGCTGTTCAGGACCAGCAACCGAGGCACATCGTGGATCGAGTCCCCATCGGTCGAGACGATGGGCTACATGGACGCCATCTTCACGACGCCCGCCACGCCGATCCTGGCCGAGATGACGCTCTACGTCGGCCGCTACCGCTCGGTCGCTGGTGGCGTTCCCGCCACTCGGGCCATCGCCGACGACGCCACCGCGGAGTTCCTCGCGGTCAGCGACGACGGCACGACGTGGCGGTACTGCCCGTCGAACAACGGCACCCGCGACCTGTGGCGCGGCACGTGGGCCAGCCCGACGAAGCTCACCGGCTGGACGCACAGCCTCCGCCCCGGCGGCACCAGCGGCCTCACCGGCCGCATCGTGTTCGCCTCCCCGAAGGGCAACAGCAGCCGGTTCTGGGCACCGAACGCCGGAGACGACCTCGCTCGGGTCACCGTCACCGGAAGTTCCACGTCGTGGGAAGCGACTGGGCTGCGTTCCACCATCCTCAGCGCCGCCGGCCTGACCACCGCGTTCCCGCTGCACATCGGAGACGTCGTCATCGACCCCAACGACCCGAACGTCGTCACCGCGGTCGTCCTCGAGCCCGGCGTCCCTCCCCTGTGGCGCACCGAGAACGGCGAGGCAGCCAACCCCGCAGACATCGTGTGGCAGAACGTCAGCGCCGAGTTCCCCCGCGTCGGGCGCGCCAGCCTCGGCGTCCTCGCGTCCCGTGGTGATGTGCTCGTCCACGGCCAGTGCGGCGAGTGGCTGCTAGCCCCACCCGCAGCACGCGGGACCGCATCGCTGTCGCTCGGCGCGGCCGCCTACCAGTTCTCCTAAGGGGGGCCGATGACGAAGACGCAGACCACCCGCCTCGACCTCTACCAGTTCTCCGCTGGCACGGACCCGGTGTTCTCCCGCGCCGAGTGGAACGCGATGACGTCGAAGGTGGAAGCGTTCGTGCCGTCGCGGACCGGTCGGCTGACCGTGGCGTCGTCCGAGCTGCCCGCCGATGTCCGCGACCAGTGCGACTACGCGTGTGACGGCACCGACGACCAGGTGCAGATCAACGCCGCGCTCCTGCGGGCGTCGCGGCCATCGGACGGGTTCGGCGGTGAGGGCTACGTCGGCGTCGAGCTCGTCGGCCCCACGTTCGACGTCGGCCACAACGGCGCCGCGATCACGATGTACCCGAGCACCCAGTTGTGGGGCAACGGCATCGGGACGCTAGTCCGGCCGAACTACGCCACCAACCTCGACAAGGGCGTCGTCGAGCTGATCAACAGCGCCACCGCCAACGTGCGTCTCTCGCACTTCACGATCGGGCGCCACAACGCCGTCGCGTTCAACGGCCACGGCGTGAAGTTCATCGGGACCGGCTCGGGCTCCACCTACGAGATCAAGTCAGGCTCGGATCAGAACGTCTGGGTCGAGGCCGTGAACGTGATGTTCGCCGGCCGCAAGGGCATCTACCTCGGCGGCACCTCGGGCGGGGTCCGCGGATCGCAGATCTACAACTGCCGGGCGTGGTCCTCCAGCGAGGAAGGGATCTACGTCGACGGCGCGAGCGACGTGCACGTGTCGCAGTGCATCGCGAACGGCGGCGGCGACTACCCCCGCTTCCACATCGGCGGAGGCAACAGCAAGGTCGCGGACTGCAAGGCTTTCTACTCCGGGAACCGCGGCGGGTCGGTGGGCGCCAACGGCCAGGAAGGCGCCCTGGCTGACGGGTTCAACATCACGAGCAGCCGCATCGAGATCCAGAACTGCGCCGCGCAGGACAACGGCCGCTGGGGGTTCCGGTTCTCAGGCAGCGACGTCCTCGCTGGGAACCTCGCCGCGGACAGCAACCAGCGGGCCTCGGGCGCCTCCACCGGCGGCGGGTACGAGGTCGCCACCGATGGCGTGTTCGAAGCCCTCCACGCCTACGACCGCGGCCAGACCGCCTCATCGCCCCAGGTGCGCGGCATCGTGTTCTCCGGCACCCGCCAGGTGTACCTCACCGGCCGGGTCAAGGTCCCGTCCGGCTCGAGCCACGTCGTTGGCAGCCCAGCCTCGAACAGCTACATGCGCGTCGTTCGCGACGGCACCACGCTGAGCTCGGCGGGCTGATCGGTGCGGACCAACCCCGCGGGCATCTAGGGAGGCGCGATGGCGCCGACCATCGACCAGACAGCCGCGAGCAGCGAAGGGACCGCTACCAGCGTCGCTGTCGTGTTCGGCTCCGCTCCCGCCGAGGGGTCCCGCATCGTTCTCGTCGTCGGTTCCGGCGCCCCGATGGCGGGCGTGGACACCCCATCGGGTTACAGCCGAGATGTCGAGGTTGAACGCTCCGCAGGTACCGGGTCGTCGGTCGTGGTGTTCAGCAAGGTTGCGGGCGCGAGCGAGTCGACCACCCAGACCGTGACGTTGACCAGCGCGGCGTGCTGGATGTACGGGTGGGTGGTAGCGGACTGCGGCGCCATCGACGTCAGCGACACGCACACCAGCGGCGGGACCACCGTCACGTCGATCACCTCCGGGCAGCTCGCCACCGCAGCCACCACCGACGACGACGCCTTCGTCCTCGCCGCCCTCCGCACCGGCGGCAGCGACGGCAGCAACATCACCTGGAGCAACGGGTTCCCCACCCCGGGAGCGGACTTCAACCAGGGCGGCGTCACCGCCAAGATCATCACCGCCAGCGCCGCGCAGACCACCCTCCCGTCGTGGACGACGACCCGCACCGTCACCGCGATCATCGCCGCCTACCGCGACGGCACCACGACCGCGGTCACGCTCACCGCGGCCATCACCGGCCTGCTGGGCACCTCCAGCGCCACCACCACGTCCACCGTCACGCTCGCGGCGGCCAGCTCCGGCCTCGCAGGCACCACCGCAGGCGACATCACCGTCGACACCACAGTCACCATCGCCGGCTCGAGCACCGGCCCCGTCGGCACCCACGACGCCACCACCACCGTCCTCGTCGAGGTTGCCGCCACCCCCACTGGGCCGCTCGCCACCACCACCGCCACCACGGCCGTCACGATCACCGCCGCTCCCGCGATCACCGGGCTCCAAGGCTACAGCCAGCCGCTCCTCGTCACCCCCTACGGCATCACCGCCGCCACCACCTCGGTCACCGTCACCATCGCCGCAGCGAGCACTGGCCCCATCGGCACCCACGACGCCACCATCAGCCTCGCCGCCCGGATCACCTCCGACCTCACCGGCCTGCTCGGCACCCACGACGCCACCACCGCCCTCACGGTCACCATCGCCGGCTCGAGCACCGGCCTCCTCGGCACTGTCGTCGGCGCCACCGACCCCGGCAGCGTCATCATCGCCGGCAACCCCACCGGGCCCGTAGGGACGCACGCAGCCACCACCACGGTCACCGTCACCGCCACGGCCGCCATCACCGCCCCCGACGCCACCGTCGCCCTCCTCGCCACCGTCACCGTCACCCTCGCGGCCGCCAGCACCGGACCCGGCGGCCAGAGCGCCCTCACCATCGACGCCGCCACCGTCCGCACCCAATGGACCGGCACCACCACCCTCGCCCCCATCCCCACCGGCGGCACCATCCTCGAGCCCATCCCCACCGGAACCAGCCAATGGCAGAACCTGATGGCGGGATGACCACCCGGGCCTGCCTCGACTGCGGCACCCCCACCCAGGCAGGGAGCCGCTGCCCTCGCTGCACCAGCAACCGCGACCGGGACCGCAACGCCCGCTCCCACCGACGAGGTCCGCATCGCGCCGACTACGAACGCCGCGCCAAAGCGGTCCGCGACGCCGCCAACGCCAACCCCTACGCCCGGTGCTGGCGCTGCGGCCGCGCTGCCGGCGGCGCACAGAACCCATGGCAAGCCGGGCACCTGATCGACGGTGACCCCACCAGCCCGCTCGCGGCTGAATGCCGGGACTGCAACGCCAGGGCCGGCGGAGCGCTGGCCCGGCGTCCAAGCCGATAGGTGAGCCGGGCGCCGCGTCAACGGCCCCGGCTCTGGACGACACCCCAGGAGGTGCCGACATGTCCGACCCTACGTGCACCATCGACGGCTGCCCGAACAAGGCCCGCCGCAGCAAGCGGGGCTGGTGCGAGAAGCACTACATGCGCTGGTACCGCCACGGTGACCCCCTCGCCACCATGGCTGGAGATGGATTCACCATCAGCCCCGGACGCCGGTACCGATCGACCCAGGCGCCTAACCACCCGCTCGCCCCTCCATGCGGCCGGGTGTACGTCCATCGCATGGTCCTCTTCAGCATCATCGGCTATGGCCCGCATCGGTGCCACTGGTGCAGCACTCCGCTCACCTGGCGGGTGAACCTAGAGGCCGACCACCTGGACGGGTGGACCGACAACAACGATCCGTCAAACCTCGTGCCCGCCTGCGGGCCATGCAACACCGGCCGATCGTCGCGTGCCAAGGCCGTCGTGCGTCGAGCCCGCGGCTGGTGGTCAGGTGCCGAAGCCCTCCGGCCGAAGTCCCTTGCCCACCTCAACGCCAGTGCCGGTGGAGCCGTCCGGTACCCCCGGGGGGTATCATGACGACGGCCCGACCCCCCCGGGGCGAGGAC
>Ga0326597_10013443_pt1 | contig 10762 bp, 9 predicted proteins | sample RVTome_12_FD_203789 | JGI IMG/M metagenome (GOLD analysis project Ga0326597, IMG submission 203789) | Soil microbial communities from uranium-contaminated site in the Upper Colorado River Basin, Wyoming, United States - RVT100D185 | ecosystem: Environmental > Terrestrial > Soil > Contaminated >... | reverse complement strand
CCCTCGCGGCAGATGAGGATGAGCATGCCGAAGGCGCCCAGGTTGGTGAACAGATAGGCGACCAGGTAGAAGCTCACGGCGCTCACCGCCTGGGGGCTGAAGACGGCCTTGCCGCCCTCCGCCGCGCCCAGCCCGGCCACCACCCCCATCAGGATGTAGCCCGCGTGGGCGATGCTCGAGTAGGCGAGCAGCCGCTTGAGGCTCGTCTGGGCGATGGCGGCCAGGTTCCCCCAGATCATGGTGGCGGCCGCCAGCACCCAGAACAGGGTGTTCCACTTGGGCGCCATGGCCGGGAAGGCGGTGAAGAAGATCCGCACCATCGCCGCCACCGTGGCCGCCTTGACCGCCACCGACATGAAGGCGGTGATGGCCGTGGGGGCGCCGGTGTAGGCGTCGGGGACCCACATGTGGAAGGGCACCAGGGCGAGCTTGAAGCCGAAGCCCGCCACCAGGAGGATGAGGGCCAGGATCATGACCGGGCTCGCCGCCAGCTCCGGCTTGCCCGCCAGGGCCTCCGCGATGGCCCTGAGGCCGGTGGCCCCGGTGAGGCCGTAGGCCAGGGCGATGCCGTAGAGCAGGACGCCCGAGGCGAAGGCCCCCATCAGGAAGTACTTGAGCCCCGCCTCCCGGCTCAGGGGGTCGTGCCGGATGAAGGCGACGAGCACGTAGATGCTGATGCTCATCGTCTCCAGGCCGAGGTAGATGGTGAGGAGGTCGCTGCCCGACACCATCACCAGCATCCCGAAGAGGGAGAAGAGCATCATCGCGTAGTACTCGCCGTAGTTGATCTTCTCCACCTTCGCGTACTGCAGCGAGAGCAGGATCGAGAAGATGGTGCAGGCGAAGACGAGCACCTTCACGAAGACGCTGAAGTTGTCGGCCACGTAGAAGCCGCTGAAGCCGGTCCGCACCCCCCCGCCCCACTGGGAGAGGCTCACCAGCGCGAGGACGGCCACGCCCGCCAGGCTCAGCACCCCGGCCACGGCCTTGTTCTCGAGGCTGATGAACAGGTCCGCGATGAGGACGCCGCAGATGAGGATCGCCAGCCCCACCTCGGGCGCCGCGAGGGCCAGGTTGATGTCCGGGAAGGACGCCTGCATCGGGTCGCGCTCCTTTTCGAGCCCGCCTCAGCGGCGGGGGGCCTCTCCGGCGCCGCCCGCGGGGAGGCCGGCCACCTTGCCGGAGGCGGGCTGGGCCGCGTTGACCATCTTCACCACCTGGCCCACGCTCGCCTCCATCCGCGCGAGGAAGGGCCGGGGGTAGAGGCCGATCCAGAACATGAGCGCCACCATGGGCAGCAGATAGGCGATCTCGCGCCCGGTGCAGTCCACGAGCTTCTGGTTGGCCGGGTTGTCCAGGGTCCCGAAGAACATCCGCTGGAAGAGCCAGAGCATGTAGGCCGCGCCCAGCACGATGCCGATGACGGCGAAAGCGGCGTAGACATAGCTGCGCTGGAAGGCCCCGATGAGGATGAGGAACTCGCCCACGAAGCCGTTCAGCCCGGGCAGGCCGATGCTGCTCATCGTGGTGATGGCGAAGATGGTGGTGTAGATCGGGACGGCCTTCGAGAGGCCCCCGAAGTCCGAGATCAGGCGGGTGTGCCGCCGCTCGTAGATGACGCCGACCAGGAGGAAGAGCGCCCCGGTGCTGATGCCGTGGTTGATCATCTGGAGCTGGGCGCCCAGGACCCCCTGCTCGTTCAGGGCGAAGACGCCCAGCATGACGAAGCCCAGGTGGCTCACCGAGGAGTAGGCGACGAGCTTCTTCACGTCGGTCTGGGCCATGGCCACCAGGGCGCCGTAGATGATGCCGATGATCGAGAGCAGCACCATGAAGGGCACGAAGACCTGGCTCGCCTGGGGCAGGAGCGGCAGCGCGAAGCGCACGAAGCCGTAGGTGCCCATCTTCAGCAGGATGCCGGCCAGGATGACGCTCCCCGCCGTCGGCGCCTCGACGTGGGCGTCGGGCAGCCAGGTGTGGAAGGGGAACATCGGCACCTTGATGGCGAAGCCGATGAAGAAGGCGAGGAAGATCCACACCTGGAGGGAGAGCGGGATTTTCGGCCCCACGGCGTAGAGCTCGACGATGTCGAAGGTGAGGCGCCCCGTGCCCACCTTCACGTTGACGAAGTAGAGGGCGAGGATTCCCAGGAGCATGAGCACGCTGCCGAACAGCGTGTAGAGGAAGAACTTGATCGCGGCGTAGAGCTTCCGGGGCCCGCCCCAGATGCCGATGAGGAAGTACATCGGCACGAGGGTGATCTCGAAGAAGACGTAGAAGAGGAAGAGGTCGAGGGCGATGAAGGTGCCCAGCATGCCCGTCCCGAGCAGGAGCAGGCAGACGTAGTATTCCTTCTCGCGCTCGTGGATGGCGCTGAACGAGCACACCACCGAGACCAGCATGGTGAGGGTGGTGAGGAGCACCAGAAGGACGCTGATCCCGTCCACCCCGACGAAGTAGCTCACTCCGATGGAGGGGATCCAGGCCGCCTTCTCCACGAACTGGAAGCCGGCCTGCGCCGTGTCGAAGCGGGTCCAGAGGGGGACGGAGAGGAGGAAGTCCACCGCCGCCACTCCCGTGGCGAAGGCCTTGATCGCCCCCGTCCGCTCCCTTTGGAAGAAGAGCATGACGATCACCGCGCCCAGGACGGGCAGGAAGGTGATCAGCGTCAGAAGCGGCATGTTCATAATCCCTCCAAACCCCTACGCCCTCAGCGGAACAGGTAGGCGCTCACCATGAGGAAGACGCCCAGGAGCATCATGAAGAGGTAGTTCTGCACCATCCCCGACTGGATGAACTTCAGGAGCTGGGCGAAAAACGCCAGCACCGAGGCCGTGCCGTTCACCGCGCCGTCCACCGTCCTGAGGTCGAAGAGCCCCGAGAGCCGGCTGGTCCACACGGTGAGGAAGGAGCTCCCGTTCACCGCGCCGTCCACCACGCGCTGGTCGAAGTTGAAGAGCGAGCGCATGAGCCGGTAGATGGGCTCCACGATGCAGGCCTGGTAGAACTCGTCCACGTAGTACTTGTTGAGGAGCACCCGGTAGAGGCCCGGGAAGCGCGCCGCCAGGCGGCCCGGGGCGGCGGTGTCGCGCATGTACATCCGCCAGGCCAGGGCGATGCCGCCCAGGGCCACGGCGATGGCCAGCGCGATGAGGACGATTCCCACCGTCCCGTGCCCGCCGCCCGGCTCCCCGGCCCCGGCCGCGGCCTTCACGATCCGGTAGCCCTCGCCCGCCGCGGCGTGCGCGGCGGGGGCCTTGGCCAGCGAGGGGGCCAGGAACTTGTGGATCCAGCCCGCGTCGGGCGGGAAGCCCGGGAGGATGCCACCCACCACGCTCAGGACGGCCAGGATGACGAGCGGGACGGTCATCGTGGCGGGCGACTCGTGGATGTGCTCGCGGGCGTGGTGGTCCACCCGCATCTCGCCGTGGAAGGTCATGAAGATGAGGCGGAACATGTAGAAGGCCGTCATGAAGGCGGCCGCCGTCCCCAGCCCCCACACCAGGTAGTGCCCGGAGAAGAAGGCGCCGGCCAGGATCTCGTCCTTGCTCCAGAAGCCGGCGAAGGGGGGAACTCCCGCGATGGCGATGGCCCCGATGAGGAAGGTCCCGTAGGTGACGGGCATCTTGGACCTCAGGCCGCCCATGTAGCGCATGTCCTGCTGCTGGTCGGCCGGGGCGTGGTGCAGGGCGTGGATGACGCTCCCCGACCCCAGGAAGAGCAGGCCCTTGAAGAAGGCGTGGGTCATCAGGTGGAAGATGCCCGAGGCGAAGGCGCCCACGCCCAGGGCCATGAACATGAAGCCGAGCTGGCTCACCGTGCTGTAGGCCAGCACGCGCTTGATGTCGTTCTGCACCAAGCCGATGGAGGCGGCGAAGATGGCCGTGAGCGCCCCGACCAGGGCCACCACCTCGAGGGCCGCCGGCCCCTGGACGTAGATGGGGCTGGTGCGCGCCACCATGTAGACCCCCGCCGTCACCATGGTGGCGGCGTGGATGAGGGCCGAGACCGGGGTGGGGCCCTCCATGGCGTCCGGCAGCCAGACGTAGAGGGGGATCTGGGCGCTCTTGCCCATCGCCCCGATGAAGAGGAGGAGCCCGATGGCCGTGGCGGCGGGGGCGGCCAGCTCGGCCTTGAAGACCTCGCCGTAGGCCAAGCTCCCCGTCAGGGACCAGATGAGGAACATGCCCAGCAGGAACCCGGCGTCCCCGATGCGGTTGACGATGAAGGCTTTCTTCCCGGCGTCGGAGGCCGACTTCTTCTCGTACCAGAAGCCGATCAGCAGGTAGCTGCACAGCCCCACGCCCTCCCAGCCCACGAACATGACCAGGTAGTTGTCCCCCATGACGAGGAGGAGCATGGAGACCATGAAGAGGTTGAGGTAGGTGAAGAAGCGGGGGTAGCCGGGGTCGCCGTGCATGTAGCCGATGGAGTAGAGGTGGATGACGAAGCCCACCCCCGTCACCACCAGCAGCATGATGGTGCTCAGCGGGTCGATGAGGAAGCTCAGGGAGGCGCTGAACTTGCCGGCCGTGATCCAGTTCCAGACGGCCACGGTGTGGGAGCCGCCCGGGCCCAGGATCATCTCGCGGCTTATGCCCAGCACCACCAGGAAGGAGAGCCCGGCCATGAGGGTGGCGAGGTGCCCGGCCGCGCCGCGGGTCTTCGAGCCCAGCAGGCCGTTGATGAGCACCCCCGCGAGGGGGAACAGCGGGATGAGCCACGCGTACCGGATCATGCGCTCCCTACCACTTGAGAAGGTTGATCTCGTCCACGTTCACCATCTGGCGGTCGCGGTTCAGCGAGATCAGGATGGCCAGCCCCACGGCGGCCTCGCACGCGGCCACGGCGATGATGAAGATGGCGAACACCTGCCCGGTCAGGTCGGCCCACTGGCGGGCGAAGCCCACGAACGTGACGTTCACCGAGTTCAGCATCAGCTCGATGCTGAGCAGGATCATGATGGCGTTGCGGCGCATGAGGACGCCCGCCGCCCCGATGAGGAAGAGGATCGCGCCCAGCGCCAGGAAGTGCGTCAGCGGTATCAAGGCTCCCCTCCCCCCGCGCCTAGCGGGTGATCCGCCGCTTGGCGAGGACGATGGCCCCGATCATGGCCGCCAGCAGGAGCATCGAGGCGACCTCGAACGGGAACAGGAACTTCGTGTAGAGCACCTGCCCCAGGGCCTCCACGTTGCCCGGCGTCTCCCCGAGCTTCCAGGGCCACCGCCGGGCCTCGGGGTAGCCCCCGCGCCCCAGGACCATCCAGATCTCGGCCGCCAGCAGCAGGGCGGCGGCCAGGGCGAGGACGCTCTGGCGGTGCCACTGCCTGAGGCGGATGCTCACCCCCACGTTCATCAGCATGATCGAGAAGAGGTAGAGCACCATGATGCCGCCGGCGTACACCAGGATCTGCACCCCGGCCAGGAACTCCGCCCCCGCCAGCACGAACAGCCCCGCCATGAACAGGAAGGCGAGCACCAGGGAGAGCGCGGCGTGGATGACGTTGGCGCGCGTCACCATCAGCAGCGACGCCCCCACGATGCCCGCCGCGAAAATGTAGAAGAACAGCAGTTCCAAGGCGGCCCTCCGCCGGCTAGAGGAAGAGGTACTTCACGAGCCCGGTCAAGAAGATGTTCGCCATCACGAGCGGGAACATGAACTTCCACCCCAGCCGCATGAGCTGGTCGTAGCGGTAGCGCGGCAGGGTGGCGCGGAGCCAGATGAAGACGAAGATGAGGACGCCCATCTTCAGCAGGTACCAGACGAAGCCCGGCAGGGGGATCCAATCGATCCCCTGCCAGCCCCCGAAGAAGAGGGCCACGGCCACCGCCGTGGTCACCATGATGTTCGCGTACTCGGCCAGGAAGAAGAAGGCGAACTTCATGCCGCTGTACTCGGTGTGGAAGCCCGCCACCAGCTCGGTCTCGGCCTCGGGCAGGTCGAAGGGCACCCGGTTCGTCTCCGCGAGCGAGGCGATGAAGAACACCACGAAGGCCAGCGGCTGGTAGAAGACGAACCAGACGTCGCCCTGGGCCTCGACGATCCGCTGGAGGTTCAGCGAGCCGGCCAGCATCAGGGGCCCGATGAGGGAGAAGCCCAGGAAGATCTCGTAGCTCAGCATCTGGGCGGCGCTCCTGAGGGCGCCGAGGAGGCTGTACTTGCTGTTCGAGGCCCAGCCGGCCATGACGATGCCGAAGACCCCGAGCGAGCTCACCGCCAGGATGAAGAAGAGCCCGACGTTGATCTGGGTGATGTAGAAGTTCTGGCTGAAGGGCAGCACCGAGTACACCACGAAGGCCGGCACCAGCACCATGACGGGCGCGATGACGAAGACGATCTTGTCCGCCTTGTCGGGGATGATGTCTTCCTTCAAGAAGAGCTTGAGGCCGTCGGCGATGGGCTGGAGGAGCCCGTGCCAGCCCACCCGCATGGGGCCGAGGCGCATCTGGATGTGGGCGATGATCTTCCGCTCGAGGTAGGTGAGGTAAGCCACCACCAGGGAGACGACGCCCAGGACGACGGCTATCTTCACCAGGGCGATGAGCGCCTCTGCCACGATACCCAACCGCGGGACTCCTCTCTCCGGCCTTCCGGCTCCGGAGCTCTACGCCGGGCGCGTCAGCGGTCGCACTCGCCCAGGACGATGTCGATGCTTCCGATGATGGCCACCACGTCCGCCACCAGGCCGCCCATCACGAGCTTCTTGAGGCCGCTCAGGTTCACGAACGAGGGGGGGCGGATGCGCACCCGGTACGGCGTCTCCGAGCCGTCGCTCACGAGGTAGAAGCCGAACTCGCCCTTGGGATTCTCGATGCTGTGGTAAACCTCCCCCGCCGGCGGCTTGATCGTGCGCGGCACCTTGCAGCTCACCGGCCCCTTGGGGAGCTGGGCGAGGCACTGCTGGATGATGCGGTTGCTCTGGCGCATCTCCTCGACGCGCACCAGGTAGCGGTCGTAGACGTCGCCGTTCTCCCCGACCGGGACCACGAAGTCCAGGTAGGGGTAGGCCGCGTAGGGCTGGGCCCGGCGGATGTCCCACCGCACGCCGCTCCCCCGGATGATCGGGCCCGTGAGGCTCAGGTCGATGGCGTCGTCCGCCGAGATGACGCCCACCCCCCGGGTTCGCTGGAGCCAGATGCGGTTGTCGGTGAGGAGCGTCTCGTAGTCGCCGATGCGGGCCGGGAAGAGGTCCACGAACTCCTGCGAGAGGTCCAGGAACTTCTGGGGCACGTCCTGGTAGAGCCCGCCCAGGCGGAAGGCGTTCACCGTCAGCCGCGCGCCGAAGGCCTGCTCGAAGAGGTCGAGCACCATCTCCCGCTCGCGGAAGCACCACAGGAACACCGTCATCGCCCCGATGTCGAGGGCGTGCGTCGCGAGCCAGAGCAGGTGGCTCGAGATGCGGGAGAACTCCGCCACCATGGTGCGGATGTAGTGGGCCCGCATCGGGATTTCCCAGCCGAAGAGCTTCTCCACCGCCGTCACCCAGGCGAGGTTGCTCGAGGGCGCGGCGATGTAGTCGAGCCGGTCGGTGTAGGGGATGAACATCGTGTAGGTGATGTTCTCGCCGATCTTCTCGGTGCCCCGGTGAAGGTAGCCGATGTCGCAGTCGCAGTCGGTCACCGTCTCGCCGTCGAGGCGGAGGATGACCCGCAGCACGCCGTGGGTGCTCGGGTGCTGCGGCCCCATGTTGATGATGAGCTCCTCGGTGCCGGGCAGCACCGAGGAGCGCTCGATCCGGGTGGAGGACTCCACCTCGAACATCACGCGCTCTCCCACGCGAGGCCCGCTCCGGGGCGGGCGCTCACTCGCCGAATTCCTTGCGCTTGGGCTTGGTGTACACCCGCTCGCCCCGGCCCTCCAGGGGATAGTCCTTCCGGAGGGGGTGGCTGCCCCAGTCCTCGGGCAGCAGGATGCGCCGGAGGTCCGGGTGGCCCTTGAAGCGCACCCCGAACAGGTCGTACGCCTCCCGCTCCATCCAGTTGGCCCCGCTCCAGACGCCGGTGACGGAGGGGGCCTCCTCCCCGTCGCGGAGCTTCACCTTGAGCCGGAGCCGCCGGTTATGGTCGAAGCTGTACAGATGGTAGACGACGTGGAACGGGCGCTCCTCCCCGGGCCAGTGGGCCGCCGTGAGGTCCGAGAGCAGGCGGAAGCGGGCCGAGGGGTGGTCGCGCAGCAGGGTGGCCGCCGCGACCAGCGCCTCCGCGCGCAGGACCAGGGTGGCCTCGTCGGCCATGTCCTTGTAGGCGGTCTGCTCGAGGACGGCGCCCGGCCGCTCGCGCTCCACGAGCTCGCGCAGGTCCTGCGCTGGCGGGGCCGGCGCCGCCGCGGGGGCGGACCCGGCGCCCTCCTCCTTGCCGTCCGGCTGTGCCTCGTCTGCCATCGGATTCCCTGGCCGCCTTACGCGGGGCGGCGGATGTAGCGCTCCTGCTCGATCTTCTTCTGGAGCTGCATGACGCCCCACATCAGCGACTCGGGGCGGGGCGGGCAGCCGGGGACGTAGACGTCCACCGGGACGACCTCGTCCACCCCCTGCATCACGGCGTAGTTCGCGTAGGGGCCGCCGCAGGTGGCGCAGTTGCCCATGGCGATGACCCAGCGGGGCTCGGGCATCTGGTCGTACACCCGCCGCAGGGCCTGCCCCATCTTGTGCGTCACCGTGCCCGCCACGATCATCACGTCCGACTGCCGGGGCGTGGCGCGGAAGATGACGCCGAAGCGGTCGAAGTCGTACCGCGAGGCGCCCGAGGCCATCATCTCGATGGCGCAGCAGGCCAGGCCGAACGTCATGGGCCAGAGCGCGCTCTTGCGCGCCCAGGCGACCAGCCCGTCGACCCGGGTGGTGATGAAGTTGTCGTTGAACTTGCCTTCCACTAAGCCCATTCCAACGCCTCCTTCCTCCAGGCGTAGAAATATCCGACCAGCAGGACCGCGATGAAGAGCATCATCTCGATGAAGCCGAACAGCCCCAGGGAGTCGTACTGCACCGCCCAGGGGAAGAGGAACACGGCCTCGACGTCGAACAGCAGGAACAGGATGCCCAGCAGATAGAAGCGGATCGAGAAGCGCTCGTTCGCCTCCATCAGCGGGGGGATGCCGCACTCGTAGGGGGAGAGCTTCGCCGCGTCGGGCCGGTTGGGCCGCACCAGCAGGGCGGCGACGAGCGTCACCCCCGCGAAGCCGAAGGCCACCAGGGTGAAGATGAAGATGGGCACGTAGGCGTTAATCGACTGGTAGTCGCGGAAAAACGCCCCCAGCAGCTCCGCCATCGGCTCCTCACGAAAAATCGGCGCTCCCCCGCCCCTTTGCGGGGGGGCGCCTCCCAGGCGTCCTGCCCCGCCTGATCCCCCCCGGCGGGGGCTTTTTGGTCCCCTTTCTATAGCATGGCCCCGGGGGAAATCCAACCCCGCCCGGCGTTAATTCAGCAGGAGCGTGGAGCGAAGGGCCAGCTCGAAGAACGCGGAGGGGAAGATTCCGAAATTGAGGATGCCCGCCGCGGCCAGCAGCAGCGCCGCCAGGGCGTAGCTCCAGCCGGGGCCCCGGGACGGGCGGGCGGGCTCCTCCCCGGGCTCGCGCATGTACATCAGCACGACGAGGCGGAGGTAGTAGTAGACCGAGACCACGCTATTCAGCACGGCGATGACCACGAGCCACACGAGGCCGGCCTTCACCCCGGCGCCGAAGAGGTAGAACTTGGCCACGAACCCGCCCGTCGGCGGGAGCCCCGCCAGGGCCACCATGAACAGGGCCATCGCGGCGGCCAGGCCGGGGCGGGTGTAGCCCATGCCGGCGTAGTCCTCGATGCGGGTGCGCTCCTCCCCCCGGGCCCCCGCCGCGGCCGCCACGCAGAAGGCGCCCATGTTCATCAGGCCGTACACCAGCATGTAGAAGAGGAAGCTCCCGGCGGCCAGGTCGCTCCCCCGCCGGGCGGCGGCCAGGCCCACGAGGATGTAGCCCGCGTGCGCGATGCTCGAGTAGGCCATCATGCGCTTGACGTCGGACTGCCAGATGGCGGCCACGTTCCCGGCCGTCATGGTGAGGGCGGCCATAACCCACAGGACGGCGTCGAGCTGGGTCCCGGCCTGGGGGCCCACCGCGAGCAGGAGGCGGAAAAACGCGGCGAAGGCCGCCACCTTGGGCCCCACCGACATGAAGGCCGTGACCGCCGTGGGGGAGCCCTCGTAGACGTCGGGCGTCCACATGTAGAAGGGCGCCGCCGCCACCTTGAAGCCCAGGCCCACCACCACGAAGCCCAGCCCGGCCAGGAAAGAGGGGCTCCGCGACGGCGGGTGGGTCGTCAGCCGCTGGGCGATCTCCAGGAGGTCCACCGACCCGGTCGCCCCGAAGATGAGCGCCATGCCGTAGAGGAGGAAACCCGAGGCGAAGGAGCCCAGCAGGAAGTACTTGAGCGCCGCCTCGTTCCCCTCCGGCCGCCCCCGCAGGAAGCCGGCCAGGACGTAGAGGGCCAGGGAGAAGATCTCCAGCCCCACGAACACCATGAGCAGGCTTCGGGTGGCCGCCATGAGCATCATGCCCGAGGTGGCGAAGAGGATGAGGCCCAGGTACTCCCCCGCCGGCGCCTCGTCGAGGCTCCGCTGGGCGGCCGAGATGAGGACCGACATGAAGCTCGCCAGGAGGATGAGGACGAACACGAAGCGCGTGAAGCCGTCGTAGAGGTACATCCCGCCCAGCGAGGCGGCCTCGCTGCCGGGCTGGGCCGCGGCGGAGGCCCCCAGGGCGGCGGCCAGCACGGCCAGCGCGGCCG
>Ga0326597_10013442_pt1 | contig 10763 bp, 8 predicted proteins | sample RVTome_12_FD_203789 | JGI IMG/M metagenome (GOLD analysis project Ga0326597, IMG submission 203789) | Soil microbial communities from uranium-contaminated site in the Upper Colorado River Basin, Wyoming, United States - RVT100D185 | ecosystem: Environmental > Terrestrial > Soil > Contaminated >... | reverse complement strand
GCTAAGGCGTGTTCCCAAAACGCGATCCCGTCGAGCGAGTTGCGAATCGGAACTACATAGGGGGCCGTGAATGGGAAGAATGAAGCGATCCGGGCGGCAGGTGAGAGCGGATCGTCAAGCACCTGGAAACTCACGAAGAAGCCGACCACCGCCACGGTACTGAGCGGAAAGGAGACAGCCTGCGCCTCCTCGGGTCGGCTGGCCAGGGCACCGGCCGCCCCGAAGCCAACCGAATATACGGCGAAGCCGAGGACAAACCACAAGAGGAGGACGACGACCGTGGCAATCGGCAAGGCAGGAAGCTCAATCAAACCTGTGACTCGCACCGCGATGAAGGCCACCATCAAGGTCAAAAGAAACTGGAGCAACCCCAGGATTCCGATGCCGAGCACTTTGCCGCCCAGGAGTTGCCAGGGCCGCAGTGTCGCCAGAAGCACCTCGACCACCCGATTGTTCTTCTCTTCGGTCACCCCGGTCAGAGTCCAGGTTCCATAACCAAGGATGGCGATATACATGAGGATCAGACCCACATAGGCAACGAGCGGGCGGACGTCGCCCTCGAGATCCTCGCCACCGAGGGTGGATACCCGTAACGGCTCCGAGGCAAGGATCGCAACGACATCGGCCACTGCCTGACCATTCTCGGCGACCAGTTCCTGCAGGCGGACCGATCCCGCTGCCCTTTGCAGCAGTTCAACCGGTCCTCCTTGTGAAAAGAACCCGCTCGATTTGAGGATTACCTCCTCGCCGTTTACCAGGACCAGATCGACCTCATCGGTCTCGAGAGCCGCCCGAGCTTCCGCGAGAGTGGCATAGGCGGTGATCAAGAACGAGTCTGGTTTTTCGTCCTCTTCCAGACCAGCCGCAGCCAACTCTGCAGCCGCATCCACCACGGGTTCATTGCCATCGCCCACGCCACCAATCCGATGGGTGGCAGGTCCGCCTCCTAGGAGTTGGGGGATCACGAACGCTCCCACGACCACCAGGACGGTCAACACCAGCGAGATCAGAAACGCCTTGCTGCGTCCGCGTTCACGTACCTCCCGCCGGGCGACCAGACCAAGGCCCTGCCAGCCTGTCACGACACCGCTTCCAGGAAAATTTCCGAAAGGCTCGGGGTGGAGTAGATGAACCGCCGGACCTGACCGGTGGTCAATGCATCGCGAAGCACCGACCGGACATCGACCTTGGCATCGATCAAGAGTCGATGACGGCGCCCATCGGTTTCGGAACGGATGACGCCGTCGAGGTTGGCTATGAGCTCCCCGTCGCCATCGGCGATCTCGATCTCGAGGTGCCTCACCGGCGATGCATCCTTGATCTGATCGACATTGCCGGACATCACGACGTTCCCCTTGTTGATGATGGCCACGTCCTCGCAGAGATCCTCAACAAGATCGAGTTGGTGCGACGAGAAGAGCACCGCAGATCCAGCGTCAGCTCTCTCTCGGAGCACGGCGGCCATGGTCTCCACCCCTAGCGGATCGAGCCCGGAGAAAGGTTCGTCCAGGACGAGGAGGTCGGGTGAGTGGACCAGGGCAGCGGCCAACTGGACCCGCTGCTGGTTGCCATGAGACAGCTTCTCGACCGGGTCATAGGCTCTCTCCGTCAAACCCAGGCGCTCTAGCCACTTATTGGCGCTGGCGCGGCTGGCGGCAGCTTCGAGTCCATGAAGTGCTCCCAAGTATGCGAGTTGGTCAGCTGCTCTCATCTTGGGATAGAGCCCTCTCGTTTCGGGCATGTACCCGAAGCGGAGTCGATCATCATGGGTTATGGGGTGACCCTGCCAGGTGACGGTGCCTCGATCAGGTGTTATCAGTCCGAACACGGCCCGCATGGCGGTGGTTTTGCCAGCGCCATTTGGCCCGAGAAAGCCAAGCATGCGACCGGGTGCAACGCTAAGGCTGCAGTCGTCGAGGGCGAGAACCTCACCGTAGGTCTTGGCGAGGCCAGCGATCTCAAGCATCCGGCCGACAAGATAGCGACCGCCTTCGGCGGATCGGTTGAGGGCGACTTAGGCTCGCGAGGAATGGAATTGAACCGTGCCCTCTACACGACCAGGGCTATGCGCCGGGTTCGCCCCGATCCCATTCCCGATGCCGACGTTGCCGCAATTCTCGACGCCGCCGTGCGAGCCCCGTCGGGCGGCAACAGCCAGAACTGGAGATTTCTCACCGTCACCGACCTCAACGTTCGCAGTCGTCTGGCTCCGGTCTACCGGGAAGCCTTCGCGATCCTCCAGGAGACCGTTTACAAAGATGCTTGGGCTCGAGCCCGGGACAGCGGTGATCGGTCTGTTATGGCGGTCCAGAAGTCCTCAGCGTGGTTGGCGGAGAACTTCGAACAGGTCCCCCTCTGGCTGTTCGCATACTCCCGCAACGACCCATCAGGGGCGTCGATCTATCCCGCGGTTTGGTCGGCGATGCTGGCCGCTCGGGGCAAAGGGATCGGCAGTTGCCTGACCACCATTCTCGGGTTCTTTCGCTCAACGGAGACGGCCGCGATTCTCGAAGTTCCCCTCGATAAGGGCTGGACCCTCAACGCCTCGGTCTCTTTCGGCTATCCCCTTGGCAACTGGGGTGTGGCCCCCCGCAAACCAGTCGAAGACGTGACTTTCGCAGATCGGTGGGGAAGGCCCGTGAGCTGGAGATCGGAACCGCCTAGTTTCCACTGAACCAAGCCGGTGCCGAACCCGTCACATGAGCAGCAAGAGACGGAGTCCACATCGGCGGGAAAGTCCATGGAAGAACCCGAACCAGCCTTGATCAGGGCCGCAGCGGCCGGCGACCAGGGGGCCTTCGCCGAGTTGGTACGCGCCTATCAAGGGCAAGTATGGAGGTTCCTCCGGCATCTTCTCGGCGATCCTGCGTTGGCAGAAGATGTCACACAGGAGACGTTTATCCGGGTCTTCCTCAAGCTGAGGACCTTTCATTTCCGTTCGAAGTTCTCCACCTGGGTCTTCTCGGTGGCCCGCAATGCGGGTATCGACGCCATTCGAAGTCGAAACAGGCGAGTCCGTCTGGCCGAGGGTCTGGTGCCCCTCACCGCCACGGCAGGCGGTCTCGACCGCAGCCTCGAGTTGGAAACTGCGATCGCCACCCTTTCGCCCAAACTGAGAGAGGCTTTTCTATTGGTGGAGGTAATGGGGATGCGGTACCACGAAGTGGCGGGTGTTCTCAAGATTCCGGAGGGGACGGTCAAGAGCCGTGTCTTTCACGCCAGGTCCCATCTGATCGCCTGGATGCGAGCGGACATCGAGGATGCCGATGAGATGTGAGCGCGTCCGCCCGCTGATCTCAGCGATGCTCGATGGTCTGCCAGCTCCCGGTGTCGACCTGCACCTGGAGGGCTGCGCCGATTGCCGCCAGTTCCTGGCCGACATTGAGCGTCTCCGACGAGCAGTCCGAATCGAGAGTGCCGAGACGCTCCCCGATCTGGCCCCGAGGATTCTGGCTCGGCTCCCGCGCCGGCATCCCACAGGATGGTTGGCGCCCGCGGCGGGGGCGCTGGTGGGTCTGGTCATCGGGTTGCTGGTGACAGGTGGATGGACCGGTCCCACTCCCACCCTGGCGGCCACGGTGCCCGAGTCGGTGATGGCAGGCCAGTCGCGCGTCACCGAGTTGTTTGGCAGTTTCCAGGTCATCGAGCGGATCCGGCCAGGGGTAACTCGCATGTATGAAGGCGAACTGGCTTTCCGGTCCACCGAGTCGGTGTCACTGATCCTGACCCAGGCGTCGGGACCACCGGGATGGCTGGAGAACTCAACGATGTTTATCGTCGAAGAGGAGGAGGCTCTGGCGGCCGGTCCGTTCCCGTGTCCATCTTTCGATGGCTGCGAGGGAGCCGATCCGTTCAGGAGACTGACCGTCGGTCGCGACCCCTTCTCGGTCGTGACCCCCGCTCCCCTCGATCTGGTGGTGCCGGTCGACGTATTCCGCAACTCATCAATCCCCCCCGCTCTGCCAGCCCGGGTGATTGCCGGACGTGAGGCCATCGGCGTTGAGCTGATCGCAAGCCAGACCCGTCCGTTGCTCGACGCCTTGTTTGGTCTCGGCAACTGGCGTGAGATTCACGACACCGACCTCGTCCATGTATGGCTCGATCGAGAGTATCTGGTCCCGCTGGGCCTGGCGGTCATCGCGGTTCAAAGTGATGACCGGGCCGTGTGGGCCGCCCGGAGGGGATTCATTGATCCGAGCTCGACCCCATATCTCGAACTCACATACAGCGAGGTGGGATTCGAAGGCGGTCCTGCCATCGAAGTTCAGATCGAGGGGGGAGACACCGTCGTAGACGCCGGCTACCGACCGGCCGCCATAGGTGACGCCCCGGTCTCAGCAGCCATGCCGATAGTGGCAGCCGGGCGCCTGGAAGGGGCGGTTCCTTCCGACGTCTGGGCGTGGAGCGACGGGCGGGCCTGGATCAGGCTCGACCGGGCAGCTGACTGGCAAGGACCGGGTCTCTTCGGCAACCTGGACGGCGTCGTAAGCCCGATCGCGCTGCCTGGCGGGACGGGCTACCGCGCAGCCGACGGATCGGCGATTTACATCCATGGCATCGACCAGGACCTCGCCATCTCGGGCTCGGTCGGCTACGAGGAGCTCCTGGAGCTGGCGGAATCGCTGCTGGTGGCGGGACAGCCCGTCCCGGCGAATTGGCCCGAGAGCACCGCGGGAGTCACCGAAGGCGTTGACCTCGTGGTCATCACAGACCTCTCGGGATTCACCGCCCCCATCACCAAGAAGGTGGGCGACGCCTTGGTGATCGACCTGGTCGGCTCTGGGAGCCGGGCTGCCCGCATCACCCAGCAACCTGGAGACTTCCTACGACCGCCCTTTGACCCTGATGCCCGGGCAGTGGCAGTTCGGGGGACGGTGGGCCGATTCTCTCCAAGTCTCGGTCTGCTCGAGTGGGCCGAGGCCGGGGTGGTGGTAAGTGTTGCGAGTAGCCAGCTTTCGGTGACCGAGTTGATAGAGATCGCTAATGCCCTGGCGCGTCCATGAGACGTGCACTGCGGTTTGGTCTGGGGGTCCTGGTCGGCTTGCTCGTTGGTGCCGCTGCTGCCCTCACGACGGGGCTCACGGTCCCACCCGTAGCCACAACGGCGGGGACTACAACAACCACTGCGCCCGTCTCAACCAGCCTGCTCCCCACTTCCACCGACCCGCTCTCCACCGGGCTCTTGCTGGTCTGGACCTCGGGAGGGCTGTCTGAGGGATTGGCCGCGCAGGTGGCATCGCTGACCGGTGTGACCGCGGTGGCGCAGGTCAATGCCGACCTGGCCGCTCTCACCGACACAACGAACTCTAAAGGCGGGCTGGTCAGCCGACCCGAGGCGGGGATGTACATCCCCATGGAGGTAGCGGCGGTGGATGAGTCGATGGCCGAGGTGGTGCCGGTCGAGTGGCAGGCCGGGTTGGAGGGGCTCTCCGATGGCGCCCTGCTCACCGAGACGTCTGCCCGGGTTCGAGGGGTAGGGATGGGCGGCATGCTGACGATCGAGGGTGTCGAACTGCGGGTGGCTGGAGTTATGCCCGATGTCGTCCTCGGAGGCAGCGAGGTGGTCGTGTCAGTCGAAACCGCAGAGAGGTTGGGAGTAGCGACGCCGCGCTATTTGCTTGTAGCTTTCGACGGGGATCGGGCGCAGTTCGAGGCCCAGCTTCGCGGCCTGCTGCCAAGCGATCTGCCGGTCCGGGTCAGAGCCCCGGGGGAGACACCATTTCTCCGACACGGCGACGCCGTTCTTCCTCAGGCCATCATCAAGGACACCTTTGGGGAGTTCGCCATCCGCGAGATCGGCGGTGGTGATCTCGAACTCGACCGGGCCTGGCGTGAAGCGAACCTCGTGACAGAAGAGGTGCCGTTGTTAGGACAGGTGACCTGCCACGTCGGAATGATCTCGGCGCTGCGGTCGGCCATGACCGAATTGGAGCAAGCGAACCTCGGGTTTCTCGTCGAGACATTCCATGGATGCTGGAACCCTCGCTTCATCGGGGGAGCCCGGTCGGTTTCACGACATGCGTGGGGCGTCGCAGTGGACATCAACTATCAGGCGAACGTCACCGGCCAGACCACCAGCCAGGACGCTCGGCTGGTCGAGACGATGGAGCGGTGGGGCTTTACCTGGGGCGGTAACTGGCTGGTTCCCGACGCTGCCCACTTCGAGTGGGTGAGCCCACCGCTGCCCTGACGGCAACCCGTTCTCACGCCAAAAGGGCGGATTAGTCGAAAAGCGTCGGGCGAAATAGCCGGTCGTGGAGACGCAGGGCGTAGCGATCTGTCATCCCGGCGATGAAGTCAATGGCCCGGGCGACCGGGGAGGCGTCGGGGACGGTGGTTGACTCCGGCACCTCCTCAGGATGGCCGATGAAGAAGTCCATCAGGTCTTTGATGACGATGATGGCCCGCTCTTTCTGAAGTTCGGCCTCCGGGCGTAGGTAGACCCGTTCGAACATGAACTCACGCAATCCGTTCATTACGTCGAGGGTCGAGGGGTCCATGGAGACGGACCCCTCGACGAAAGAGTTGTCGATCACTGCTCTGATCATCTGATTGATCCACTCCCGGCTCGAGTCCCCGAAACGGCGTCTGGCCGGCACTGGTAAGTCGGAGAACGTGAGGATTCCTGCGCGGATGGCATCAGCGACGTCATGGGTTAGATAGGCAATGCGGTCAGCCAGCCGACAAAGCTGGCCCTCGGGGGTTGACGGCGGTGGGGAGACCCGCCAGCTGTGGGCCCGGATCCCATCGATCACCTCCCTTGTCAGGTTTTGGGGTTCCAGCACGGCAAGCACTCGAACACTGTGAGCGGAGTGGAGCCAGTCTCCGTCGACGTATGGGGTCAGAGCCTCCTCGCCGGTGTGGCCAAACGGTGAATGACCGACGTCGTGGCCGAGACAGATCGCCTCCGTCAGGTCCTCATTGAGCCCCAAACCCGCAGCCATGGATCTTCCGATTTGGGTTACCTGCAGGGTGTGGGTCAAGCGGGTAACAAAGTGGTCGCCTTCGGGGTTGATGAACACCTGGGTCTTGTGCTTGAGGCGACGAAAGGCCTTGGTGTGGAGGATGCGATCGCGGTCTCGTTGATAGGCGGTCCGGAACTCGTCATGTTCCTCAGCTTCTTCGCGGCCGGCGCTGGCGGCGGCTTTGGATGCGCCGGGAGCCAGGAGGTCGTGCTCGAGTCGTTCTCGTTCTTCTCGTACTCGGCGGAGGAGTGCGGGTGTGTCAGACGTAGCGTTCTCGGATCCTCGAGCTGAGGGCATCCATGGCCGCCACGACGATGGCGATGGCGAGGATCTGAGCAGCGGCTCCGCGGTAGTTGAGCAGGTTGATGTTTTGCTGAAGCAGGAACCCGATACCACCGCCTCCCACGAACCCGATGATGGTCGACATGCGTACGTTGATGTCCCACCTGTACATCGTGAAGGAGATGTACGGAGGAATCACTTGTGGCACCACCCCGTAGACGACCGTCTGAAGCCTGGTAGCTCCGGTGGCACGGATGGCTTCGAGAGGGCCGGGGGCAATGCTTTCGACCTGCTCGGAATAGAGCTTGGCCAGGGCAGCGATGGTGTGTAATGCCAGCGCCAGCGCTCCGGCGAAGGGGCCTAGGCCAACCCAGACAACGAACACGATCGCCATGATGAGCGGCTCAATGGCCCGCAGAACGTTGAAGATGGTGCGAGTCAGGTAGTAGGTGGCGAGACCAACTTTCACGTTGTCGGCACGGAAGGAACGGGCCGCTATCAGGAGTCCGAGGAGGGCGCCAACCCCTATTGGAATCCACAAGGTGCGGGGTGCATCAGTCCACTGGTAAAACCAGGCGATGACCTGGGCAATCAGCAGGGTCACCACGGCCCCGGCGGCCATCGCCAACGGGAAATTGAGTAGCTGCAGGGATCGAGAGGGAAGGTGTCGACGGAGCGCATGACCGAAACGGTTGGCGACCATCACGAGTGCCCCCGCCCCGCCCACAGCCGCGATCACCACCGTTCCGAATTCCAGCAACTCACCCAGGGTGGAGAGGAACGTTCCGAGGAAGTCGAACAGGCCGAGGCGAGAAGCCAGCCAATCACCCGCCACCTGCAAGAGATCTGCAGCGAGATATAGGGCGATGATGCCGGCCAGAGACGCCAGACCGACCAGGAGGCCTCGCCTCGCCCAACGGGTGATACCGCCGCGACGGCCCTCGTCCGCCGAGGGCATGCCCTGTTTCAGCAGCCACCAACCTAAGTAGGGCACCACCAGCAAAACGCCGGCCCCTAAAAGGGCATTGGAGGCAGCACTTGAACTGAGCTGGGAAGCGAGCCTCGCTATCAGGATTCCGACCCCTGCCCCTAAGGGAAGGGCGATCACCCCGATGGCGACGTTGCTGAGGGGGCTGGTGATGTCTTTCATGAGATTGCGAGCGGCGAAGAAACTGAGCGGGATAGCCAGGGCAATCGCGAAGGTGGTGGCGATCAGGGCCAGGAAGACCGTCTCGATGATCTTGTCGAAGGTGTCAGTGGCCGTTTGAGTAAGGCGGGGGCTGCCGCTCGGCTCGGTGGTCCGGGCCAGGATCAGCTGCGGGTCGTCGGCGGGTCGGTTGGGCAGGCGGACTTCAAGGGCGAAGGCCCCGGTTGAGTCGGTGCGGACGTCACCCAACCTCAGCTCCACCTGAGAGGTGGGGACCAGGGCGAGCCGGACCGTTTGATTGGCAGGAAAGCCAACGCCCTCCAGCAACACCTCGGCGCGGGGCTCGGCACACGCAGGCGTGGCTTGGATGAAGCGGTCTCCGCTTGGTGGCGTTGCCGGCTGCCCATTGGGGGGACACGGGATACTGAACTCGAGTTCTGTGACCGTCTCGGCTAAGTCGTACTCGACCAGGTCAGGGCGGGCCAGCGCCCGCACGATGTTGACTAACCGTTCCTGGCGACTCTCGTCGCGGATCCGGGCTAGATCCACTTGAGTGGCGTCGAACCCGTAGGCGTAGATCAACACGCCGGCGATGATGGAGACCCCGACCCAAAGGGATCGCTTGCCGTCGTTGCGTTTAGCCAACCCGCTCTGCTTCCTGCCCGTATATAGCTTTGAATCGAGCGTCGTCGATGCCGACGGGGGTGCCGTCATATACCAGTCGGCCCTCATTGAGGGCGATGGCCCGGTCGGCGTAACGGTGTACCAGATCCAGGAAGTGGAGGCTGCACAGCACCGTGACCCCGTCCTCATCGTTGATTAGCTCTAGGTACTGCATGATCGAGTGAGCCAGCACCGGATCGAGGCTGGCGACCGGCTCATCCGCCAGGATCATCTTGGGGTCTTGCATCATCGCTCGGGCGATTCCCACTCGTTGTTGTTGGCCTCCTGACAGTTCGTCCGCTCGGGCGTCAGCCTTTTCGGCCAGCCCGACCCTTTGCAACTGCGCCACGGCCTTGTCGATGTCGGCTCGTGGGAAGCGGTTGATGATCGCTCGTGCCGGGTTCACGTAACCGAGCCTTCCGGCCAACACATTGGTGATGACCTTGGAGCGATGGACCAGGTTGAAGTGTTGGAAGACCATGCCGATCCGGCGTCGGATCTGGCGAAGATCCTCCTGGGGAGCAGCGGTGATGTCTTGGCCATCCCAGAGGATTCGACCCGAAGTGGGTTCGACCAGACGATTGATGCAGCGAAGCAGAGTCGACTTGCCTGATCCGGAGAGTCCGATCACAGCCAGGAACTGGCCATCGGGTATCTCAAACGAGACGTCGCGTAGGGCAACGGTGCCGTCGTCGTAGATCTTGGTGAGTTTCTCAACCGTGAGCATGAGCCGGGACGCAGACGGTAGCTAACGGCAAAAAGACGACCGGGCAGAAGACCATTCGCTCCTGCCCGGTCGTCACGGCTCTTGAGTCCGGATCAGATGTTGTCGAGGCTGATTCCAACCAGATCGACGATGGTCCGGAGACCGTCGTATTCGCTGTCGCTGGCAGCGCTGATCCCGGTCCAGCCGTAGAAGTCCTGGTTACCGATCGACTCTTCCCAGGCATCGGTCTCCGCAAAGGCCTCGAGTGCGGCTTCGATCTCGGCGCGCACATCGGCGGGGAAGTCGGGCCCAAACGACAGCGTGTCGTTGGGGATTCCTTGACTGATCGACAGGATCTTTACCTGCTGGACGATGTCGGGGGCGTCGGTTCGAGCTGAGGCTCGGGCATCGAGCACCCGATATTCGCCACACCACAACTGGTCATCGGCGTTTACGGCACACGAGTCGACGAACTCATCGGGAATATCCGGCGGGTCGCCTTCGGACCAGTTTCCGTCCGGCAGCAACGGTGGGCTGTAGAAGGTGGTGGCAAAGTCGGCGTCACCGCCATAAACAGCCAATGCCGCCTGAGGATGGCCGCCCGCTTCTGTCTCCTCGCCGGGCTCGATCCCGGCTTCCTGAAGCTCCAACAACGGGACCATGTAGCCCGAGGTCGAACCCGGATCGGGATAAGCCCAGCTCAACCCGGCCAGCTGCTCCAGCGAATCGATACCCGAGTCGCGACGGACCAGGAACTGCGCCCAATAGACGTCGAACCCGAATCGGACAGCCTTGAAGGCGACGTCAACGCCGCACAGGTTAGAGGCCAGCACATACCCGAGACCGGGGATGAAGCCCATGGTCGAATCCGGGGCGGCACACATCTCTTCGATCGTCGCTGCATACGAGGTCGGAACCGAGACCTCGAAGGTGAGACCGGTGGCCTCCTCGAGGGCCTCCTTCATCACTTCGCCACCGGAGACGATGACGTCGGCTTCCA
>Ga0326597_10013441_pt1 | contig 10763 bp, 8 predicted proteins | sample RVTome_12_FD_203789 | JGI IMG/M metagenome (GOLD analysis project Ga0326597, IMG submission 203789) | Soil microbial communities from uranium-contaminated site in the Upper Colorado River Basin, Wyoming, United States - RVT100D185 | ecosystem: Environmental > Terrestrial > Soil > Contaminated >... | reverse complement strand
GGTTCCATGTCGACGACTACCAGTGAAGCTCCTTCCGTCGAGCCCGCGGCAGGCAGGGATGCTACCGGGCCAAGCGACGTCCGTAGGGAAGCGGTTGCCGTTCAACACCTGATCACCAATCGTCCGGTCAAGTTCCCGATACACGATACCGATGGGCTGTTGCTGCTGGCCGAAGGCTCGCTGCTCACGACCAGGCTCAAAGCGCATCTTCGAGCCAGAAACATCTCCGAAGTCCTGCTGCACCCAGAAGATGTTCAAACTGTTACGCTGGCTGAGCATTCCGTCTCGGAAGATGCGCTGCAGGGGGGGTTCGATACCGAGTTAACGGCCAAGCTCGACCGCATCATCGAGTCCGGCAGCTTGTTCGTCTCCAACTCAGGCCCTGCGCTCGCCGACCAAATGAGTCGGCGCGGCTGTACGGGTTACGAGCGCGGAGAACGCGATCACATCGCTGACGTCCACCGCGAAGTGCGCAAAGCACTCGACGGCTGTCTGCAGGACGCATTACGCGGCAAGTCCGTCGACGGAAAGAAATTTCTTAACACGACCGGCCAGTATCTTACCGCCATGATGTCGGACGCCGATTGCGTCTTGAGTGCGGTCTTGGAAGTTGATGACTCAGAACTCTCCGACCACTGCCTTCAGATGTCGCTCCTGGGCATGGCGATTGGCATCGAGATCGGCCTCGACGATGAGAACACACGAACGCTCGGTCTCTGCGGCTTGCTGCACGATTGGGGAATGGTCCGCGTGCCGGAAGCAATCCGCCAAGCAAAGCATGTCTTGTCCGATGCGGAATTCGTGGCAATCAAGCGGCATCCGATCCACGCCCTGGATATGCTGGAAAAGGTGACCGGGATATCTTCGACGGTGCCATTGGCCGCGTATCAGGTTCACGAACGTCTCGATGGCAGCGGCTATCCGCGCGGCCGTCGGCAACACGAGACGCACATTTTCGCGAGAATCCTTGGCGTCGCCGATGCCTACCTGGCGTTGACTTCGCCGCGGCCTTATCGACCCGCATTGATGCCGTATGCGGCGATGGAATGCTTGATCACACAGTCCAGTCAGGGCAGCTTCGATCCCAAAATCGTCAAGGCACTACTTCAGATTATGTCGCTATTCCCGATCGGCAGCTACGTCGTACTGAACGATGGCTCAGTCGCACGCGTGTTGCGTCGATCCGGCAGTGAGTACGGCACACCAGTTGTCCAAATCGTGACGCGACAAGATGGAACGAAGGTGCCGGCTGACGACGAGAACGCCATCTACAATCTTGCGAACTCCACCGACCTACACGTCGTTCAAGCGTTGCCAGCGCCGAACAAGAATCAAATTGGTTTGAGGCCCGAGATCGTGAAGATCCATCGCGAGCCCGTGTAGCAACGCAGTTTCCCGAAGCGGCACTGATTGCTTCGTTGTGCCTGGCGCGTCAAAGCGCCATGAATCCACGCACCCCCTACTAGGACTGTGTTCATCGGCGATCGATTCTGCCATATTGCTGGAGTTGACGACCTTACACATTCCAAACTTCTTTGTCCTGCCTCGCTCGGGTTATGTCGCTTCGATTACTTGTTGCTGATGACCGCGAATTAGTTCGCGCTGGATTGCGCGAGTTCGTCCGAGAAACAGATCTCGAAATCGTCGCCGAAGCGTCGATCCACGACGCGGCAAATCTGCTCAAAGATGCCCCTGCGATCCGGTTACTGATCTTGGGCATGGAACCACCCGGCACGGAAGGGCTTGCTCTGCTGGAACACGTGACGGCTTCTCGCCCCAGGCCGCATGTTTTGCTGTATGCTGCACGAGTGAGCGCGGAAACGATTGCGTCGGCGATTGCAAATGGCGCAAACGGTCTGTTGCTTCACTCGGCAAGTCGTAGCACCTTTGTGCAAAGCGTTCACAACGTCGTCAACGGCGAGTCGCTTTGGTCGCGCGAGGATCTTCGCCGTGCGGGCTCGGCAAGCCGATCGACGTGTGCGGGATCTGACGTTCAGCTGACGCGACGGGAAGCCGAAGTAATCGTGAAGATGGTCGAGGGGCTGACCAACAAACAAATTGCCCAGAGCTTAGATATCAGTTACGAAACGGTTAAGGAACACGTGCAGCACGTCCTTCGAAAAGTCGGCGTCACCGATCGCACTCAAGCCGCCGTTTGGGCAGTTCGCCACGGACTCGCGTGAGTCCTCTGACATCTATCTTGACTACCCTGCTCGCCATCGCATGAAGTTTTGATGGCGACCTTCTCTTCTTGCGGAAAACATCCATGAGCAAAGCAACTGACATTCGCCTCAAACAAGTTTCGTGTTTTCAGGAACGGCTCGGATATCGAACACCCATCAAGTTCGGAGGACGAGTTGTGACAGACGCAGTCTTGTTCAACGTGACGGTCGACGTCGCGACTGCCGACGGTCGGCAGGGCCAAGGTTTTGGTTCGATGCCGATGGGAAATGTATGGGCGTGGCCTAGCGCAATATTGAGCGGCGACGAGACGTTAGCGGCGATGATGGAGTTTGCCGAGCAGGTCGTTGCCGACGCCAATTCATCGGATGCTTCTGGGCATCCAATCGAGATTACGCACGCGTTGTCCGCCGGGCATGGCGCGATCAACTCCGCCGTCAGTGAGAAGTTCGCATTAAAAGACCAGATGCCGCGACTGGCTCAGCTCGTGGCGGCAAGTCCTCTTGAAGCCGCCATTTATGATGCGTACGGCAAGACGCTCGGTGAGAATTCGTACAACCTCCTCGGAATGGAGTTTGTCAGCTCCGATCTTGCGACCTATCTGACGGATGAGTTCCGCGGTGAGTATTTGGATCAGTACACGAGTCGCGAGTGCAAACCGAGAATGCCGCTGTATCACCTGGTTGGAGCACTCGATCCGCTCACCGCCGGTGAGATTGCATCGCGAATTGACGACGGACTTCCCGAGACACTGGGCGAGTGGATCACAGCCGACGGATTGACGCATCTCAAGATCAAGCTGAACGGCGATGATCTGACGTGGGATGTCGAGCGAGTTGCGGCGGTCGAACGAGTCGCCCAGGAAGCTCAAGCTGGACGAGGCTGCGACACCTGGCACTACTCGCTCGACTTCAACGAAAAGTGCGCCAACGTACAATACGTTCTGGACTTTCTCGCGAAGGTCGAAGAGAACTCGCCGAGCGCGTTGCGTCGCGTTCACTATATCGAACAGCCAACGCATCGAGACCTGCGCGCGAACCCGGAGAATCGGATGCACGAAGCGGCCAAGATTAAACCTGTCGTGATCGACGAGTCGCTTGTCGATCTGGAAAGCTTGCTGTTGGCCCGTGAACAGGGTTACTCCGGCGTCGCGCTCAAAGCCTGCAAGGGGCACAGCGAAGCGCTCCTGATGGGAGCTGCCGCACAGAAGTATGGCCTGTTTCTTTGCGTCCAGGATCTGACGTGCATCGGGGCATCGCTGCTGCATTCGGCGAGCATCGCGGCTCGGATTCCAACGGTCGCCGCGATCGAGGGGAATGGCCGCCAATACTGCCCGATCGGCAATCGCGGTTGGGATGAACGGTTCCCGGGGATGTTCAATATCGTCGACGGAACAGTCGCGACAAGCGAGCTGAATGGCCCGGGTTTGGGCTTTTGAGCTATTCGGCGCGACTCGGCGCTAACGCCGCAACCGCAGCGGCTTGCGAGGTGGAGCCGCGTCAAATAGCCGGCTCGCTCCTTCCATCGCCGGTCCTGCGGTAACCACGGGGATCGTCGTTACGGGCGTCGCTTGTAACTGCTCGGTCAGGATTTGTTGACCGGCGTCGCGAAGCATTGCCCGGTGATTTACCTCTGTCGCAACTTGAACGAAGCGTTCTCGCACAGGCTGGCCGACATTGTTCAGACGCCCGGCAAGTTGTTGCAGTCCCGCTGAACGAGTCTCGGCTGCTTGTGCCACTTGGCCGAGAAATCGAGTTGATTCGATGAAGTTATGATCGGCGGACTTGCCAACTAATGGGTGCAGCGTCTTGGCGAGAATCTCCGCGCCGACGTTATCCAGTTGCACAAACATGTCGAGCCGGTTTGTCGCGTAAGCGTGTTGATCGTCGGTACGAGCGTAGTCGGATTTGAGAACCATCACGCAGCTGCCGCGAATCAACTTTCGCAGCAACACTCCTTCGTAGCTCCCTTCCGCGTAATACACATGCCTGTTCTGGTCGCCGTACACCAGCTGTACATCGCAAACCGTGCCAGCACCATCCGAAGCCTTGAACGTATAGTCACCCGTTCGCTCCATCTGGACTTTCGTGACCCCCATTAACTGCCACATATTGACGATGACTTCTGGATAGCGAATCAAAAAGACATGCATGTCCGGGTCGGTCTCGATTACCGTAACTGGCAGCTGGCGGTAGATGCTGGGATGCGAGACGACGTTCCAAAGCTTTTCCTGTGTCTGTTCGGTCAGCTGGTCAAACGGAATCGAGTTGATCGCCTCGTTGCGCGACTGCTCGCCCAGCGCCGCTTCGCCGCGCGGTGCCCCGTTCACGGCAGTGGCGACCAGAAATCCGACGGCGGTGGCGGTAACGACCTTGATCGCTTCGCAAAGTTGTGTCGCAGTGCTTCGCCCCAACGCCTGCCACGATGCGCAGACGCCTCGCCAGACAGACTGCACTTGCAGCGCTCGTTCAGACATATCCCCCCCCGTAATTCGCGCGCAGCCGGAACGGCGCGTGAAACTGTACCAATCGATTAGATTATTCGGCCAGAGGCCGGGGAGTTCTGCAATCAATTGGGGAGACCAAGCGAACACATTGGTGCCAGATCGAGGCAACGGAGTTCCGTCGCCGCGGAATACGGCTGCTAGCGATGCGGCATTCAGGCCGGCGACCGGCCGACTCACGCGAGTTGCTGTCTGCTTGCGTTCGATCCGCTACAATTCGGCCATGAGCGATAAATTGTGCCGAGTTGTAGCCCAGTGGCTGGCCGAGTCCCAGAGCGCCGTTGCGTTTACGGGGGCGGGCATCAGCACCGCGAGCGGGATTCCAGATTTTCGTTCGCCGGGGGGCGTATGGGCGACGAATCAGCCAGTCTATTTCGACGACTTCGTGAGCAGTGCCAAGGCTCGGCAAGAGTACTGGCGGCAGAAGGCGATCGCGCATCGTGACTTTGCCGATGCGCGGCCTAATGCCGGACATCACGTTTTGGCGCGGTGGGAACAGACGGGAAAACTGCGGGCCGTTGTCACGCAAAATATCGATGGTTTGCATCAACTCGCGGAGAGCAAGCACGTCCTTGAATTACACGGAACGGCGAGGTTCGTTGCCTGCTTGGACTGCGAGGCTCGATTCGAGGCAGGTGTGATGGTGGAGCAATTTCTGGAACAGAACCATCCGCCTGAGTGCCCCGAATGCAGGGGCGTCATGAAGCATGCGACCGTTTCCTTCGGCCAGTCGCTGCCGGCAGACGTCTTACAGGAGTCGATCGAACTCGCACAGCAAGCCGAAATATTCTTCGCGATGGGATCCTCGTTGGTCGTTCATCCAGCGGCGGGACTGCCCTTACTCGCGAAGCAATCCGGCGGACGATTAGTAATCATCAATCGCGACCCGACCCCGCAAGACGATTTGGCGGACGCAGTCATCAACGCGTCGGTCGGCGAAACGCTGACAAAAATCGACGACTATATGAAAGGCCTCGTCCAGCACGATGACAACAAACCCACCTGATTCAGTCGTCGCCTTGTTGGCCAGTCGACTTGAAGAGAGCGCGGATCAACTCGCACTGTGGATCAAGTCAGGCGACTGGCGCTCGCGAACTTGGAGAGAAGTCGGAAACGACGTACTTCGAATGGCGAGTTGGCTCGTCGAGCAAGGCGTTGAACCTGGCGACCGGGTGGCGCAATTGTCAGAGAATCGATACGAATGGCTGCTCGCGGACTTGGCGATGCATGTTGCAGGTGCGGTGCATGTTCCGATCCATGCGCCACTCACCGGCGAGCAAGCCGCATTTCAAATCCGCGACAGCGGCGCTCGTCTCGTTTTGCTTTCAACCTCAGAGCAAGTTGGAAAGCTCGCGGCACGCGCGGACGAACTACCGCGCGAAATCCAGTGCTTCGGCTATGATTCGTGCGATCGGGCAATTGGTGATCGACCATGCAGGAATCTCTGGGCGGAACTTCCCGAATATGACGAAGGCTCAGCCCAAGAGTTGCTCGAGGCGGCCGTTGCTCGCACGAGTGGCGAGACATTGGCGACGATTCTGTATACCTCCGGCACGACGGGCGAGCCGAAGGGGGTGATGCTCAGCAATCGAAATCTCGTATCGAATACGCTCTCTGCAATCGAACCCTTTGCACAATGTCCGGAGGATCTACGGCTCACGTTTCTGCCGCTCAGCCACATCTTCGCCCGCACCTGCGACTTGTATTGCTGGGTGGCATCCGGGTCGCAATTGGCGCTCGCCGAGGCGCGAGAGACGGTCCTCGCGGATTGTGTCGCAGTCCGTCCCACCTTGCTGAACGGCGTGCCGTACTTCTTCGAGAAAGTTGCGAGTGCTCTGGCCGACGTCGATGTCGCGACCGCTCCGACCGCATTGCGAGATCTGTTCGGAGGACGAATTCGTCTCTGTTGCTCGGGCGGCGCGGCTTTGCCGGATCATGTCTTTGACTTCTTCACGAAGCATGGTGTTCCCTTGCTGCAGGGATATGGCCTGACGGAAACATCGCCGGTCATCACGCTACCTTCGGAGCGGGGCGTCAGGCGAGGTGCCGTCGGTCGAGCGATCCCGGATGTCGAGGTCAGAATCGCCGAGGACGGCGAAATCTTGACGCGGGGACCTCACGTGATGCTGGGTTACTTCAAGAATCAGGCGGCAACCAACGACGTAATCCGCGATGGCTGGTTACATACAGGCGACATTGGGCATCTCGACGAAGACGGTTACTTGTTCATCACCGGGCGGAAGAAAGAGCTGATCGTCACGTCCAGCGGTAAGAACATCGCACCGGTCTATCTCGAATCGTTGCTCACCCAAGACTCGTTGATCGCCCAAGCGGTCGTGATCGGCGATGACAGGAAGTATCTGACCGCGTTGATTGTTCCGGAGTTCGCGGCGCTCGACGCAGAAATCGCGGCGAGCGGGATCGATGCCTCTCGCTGTGCGGACGTCTTGCAACTCGCCGAGGTCTTTAAACTGTTTGAAGAGCGGATTGCATCGCGACTCGCCGTGGTATCGCCTTACGAGCAGGTACGAAAGTTCACGCTGATGAATCGTGGATTCACGGTTGAGTCGAGCGAATTGACCCCGAAACTTACATTACGACGCGACTATATTCACGCGAATTGCCGTGATTTGATTGAAGCGATGTACAGCACCGGATAAGCCTTCGGTGGTCGGCACAATCCCCATAACCGAAACGCGTTACGTAGCCCCCCTCGGCTGTCACTTGCTTTCAGTGGCCGTTGCCGGTCGCCGAATGCGATATGATTCTTATGGCGGTCGCGTTCACAACCGCCGCAATTCCAAGGAATTGACGTCAATCACTTGTCGGAGGGTATCAAGATGCCAGTCGAAGGCAAAGACGCAACAGCGAACGATCTCGACGCGACTCGTGAAGAGGCATCCTTCGCCGAAACGGCATTGACACTCGGCGGTAAGAGCAAGGAAGAGGCTCAGCGTACTGGTGCCATCGACAAGGCCGACGATCAAGTCGAGTCGCTGTTCAGCCCGCAGTATCAAACGGTTCACAGTCCGGCGCATCGAGTTGTCTGGGATCGAGGCGTTCCGATCGAGTTGTTCCAATCCTCCGAGCCGGATACGCCCCACGATGTCATGAAGGTGATGGACGATTCCGTGGCGGTCGTCGACCGGCATCGGACCGCCGGCACGCTGTTGAATGAAGATCGAAAGATCAGCGACACTGTGCTGCGCGATTTGGCCGCGGTCGGCTATTGGGGCCTGCTGGTTGGCAAAGAGTTCGGTGGCACCGGTGCCCCGTTCAGCAGCTTCGCAAGATTTCTGACTCGCATGGCGATGTCCGATCCGACGGTCGCCGGGCTGGCATCCGTTCATGGCTGTATCGGAGCCGTTGATCCCGTTCGAACATTTGGCACGGACGAACAGAAGCAACGGTTCTTGCCGGGCCTAGCGAGTGGCGAGCGATTGTCTGCATTTGCCTTGACCGAGCCCTGTGCGGGATCGGACCTGACCGCGCTCAAGACAACGGCGAAGCTCCAAGGTGATGAATTCGTGGTCAATGGCGAGAAACTTTTCATTACGAACGTGGTTCCGGGGCGGACCATCGGCTTGGTCTGCTTGATCGACGACCGGCCCGCCGTGCTGATTTGCGATCTGCCCAAGGAAGAGAACGATCAGTTTCAACTTCGCACGTACGGGCTGCATGCCTTGAAACACACGTACAACCGCGGCATCATCTTCAATGACTTCCGTGTCCCTGCCGACAATCTCTTACAGCCGATCAAAGGCAGCGGCCTCACGATCGCTTACCACGGATTAAATCTGGGACGTGTCGCCTTGTGCGCGAACGCGGCGGGGACAATGCGGTTGATGATGGCCAGCATGATTCCTTGGGCCAAGTTCCGGAAGACTTACGGCGAGACGATCGCGCGGCGCGAACTTGTCCAGCGGCGGCTAGGGCGAATGGCCGGCCTGATCGTTGCGTGCGACGCGTTAGTGGCTTGGTGCTCGGGGTTGATCGATGAAGGATATCGCGGCGAGATGGAATGTATCGTCGCAAAGATCTTTGGCAGTGAGGCACAAAAGGAAGCGGCCGTTGAACTGTTCATGAAGACACACGGCGGCCGCTCGTTCCTGGCCGGGCACATGTTTGGGGAAAACGTCCATGAGTACTTGGCACCCTGCATCTACGAGGGCGAGGGCGAGATGCTTGGGATGGCGTTCTTCAAATCGCTGGTCAAACAACACGGAACCGTGTTCTTTGAACCGATCGGCAAGGCCCTCGTAGCAGCCGGCATCAAGAAGCCGAATCCGCTGAACCCGGCACATGCTTGGGCTCTAAGACGTGTTCTACCTCCGTACGCGAAGTGGTTCATGTCGCAATCGCTGTGGCCGAAGCCGCGTCCGAGTTTGCCTCGGATGGGGAATCGATTGCGCGATCATGCCGAGTTCGCGGCGGCGGGACTTCAGAACTCGCCGCTCGAAATCAGCGGGACGATGCGGAAACATCAGCTGAAACTCGCCGATCGACAGTGTCGCATGTCCGAACTTTCCTTCCGAATCCAGAAGCTGGTCGTCATGCTCTGTACGTCGCTGTATGCGGCTCGGCAGGAGGACGAGGTGATTCGCGATGCAGCCGACTTGATGTGCCAGGATCTCACTCGCGAATTGACGGGAAAGCGTCCGTCCGACCGCTACTTTCGCCACGCTGCTTCGCTCGGAGCGGCGATTGCCGAAGGTGGCTTCACCTCGATCGCGGGGCTGGCACCCGACGAGATCCTCATGCCGTATGAGAACGATTGAGACGATGCATACGTTCTGCTCCGATGATCACGCGCGAGCATCTGGCGGAGAGGCTGAACTATGTCACTGAAGTGCCCGCGATGCCAATTGGTTGCATCTATCTGTGCGAGGGACACTCGGAACGAGCGATTGATCATCTTTCGATCGAGCGCTTGAACTCGTCCCCGCAAACCCACATGCATACAACAATCGCAGTGCCGCTTACATCGAGTGCAGCCAGTTCCCCCGTTCCCAACGAACGAACGTAACCGGGCCGCCGCCAGGCACGTTACCGTTTAAAACGATCCGGAAGGTGGCTCCGGTTCACCTAACTTGTTCCGCAATCTTTGGGGTGGCGATACTTCTCACCGTACTCGACAATCTCCGCCCATCTCGCGGGCGACGCAAATCGTTTCATGTTCGTATATGAAGCACCAGGCCCCACGAGGTCTCGCTGCCGCAGCATTTGAATCTTTTGAGTCGGAACACTTTCAATCAAATCTTCGTACGTGTCGCATCCGCTGTCAGTGCCATTTTGGGCGTACACAATAAAGTCGTCTGTCACCGAACCATGCTGCAACCAATCAGTCTCGTTTAACCGCCACGACAATTTCTGCGCGAGTATGCGAGATGATTGTTCGTCTTTGTCCTGATCGGAACACATCATCTCGTAAACCTTCGCAAGCATCGGAATTGAAGGTGAATCATCGTCCTCTCCTATTCCAAATTCGATGGAACCTACTCTATCCCAGATTTCATACAGTGCGTTTCGTCCTGATTCGGCAAGGCACTTTGCACGGCCGCGTTCCGTAAGTACATCCCCAAGGAAGTAGCAGCATGGAGCGTGAGTATCGTAGTACCAGATTTTCAACCGGCTGATCGTAACATCCCTTGCAATCTTTGAGAGTTTAGCAGCGACCTCTTTGGCGAGGATCGGAATCAACGGATCGCAACCATCACGCTCAAACATTGTCCAAGCCACTGTAGCGACGGATCAAAGGGGTCAGGACTCTTTGTTGAGTGTGTTTGTGAATCAAAGACGCCTGACCCCTTTGATTCGCACGCTCCGAGCGAGCACGAACGACCAGTTCGTCCATGATGCGATGTTCGGATTGATCGAGCACGTTGTTCATAACACTGAGTTCAATGCGCAATTGGAACCGTTGTTACTGAAAAAGGCGTTTTTTCTTTTCGACGGCGAAAACGCTTCGCTTTTCGAGCAGAATGGCGACTCAGTGCAGAACACGCGACATCCGCTTTGGGCTCGAATTATCCACATGAGTACACTGTCGGCTTCTTTCGAGCAGAAAGAAAGGGTGCAG
>Ga0326597_10013440_pt1 | contig 10763 bp, 9 predicted proteins | sample RVTome_12_FD_203789 | JGI IMG/M metagenome (GOLD analysis project Ga0326597, IMG submission 203789) | Soil microbial communities from uranium-contaminated site in the Upper Colorado River Basin, Wyoming, United States - RVT100D185 | ecosystem: Environmental > Terrestrial > Soil > Contaminated >... | reverse complement strand
TTGGCCCGCCGCCTTGGCCTGCTCGAAGCGGTCCGCAACGAAATCCTGGTTTTTCGCCCACCACTCTGCCTCTTGGGCCTCGGTCTTGAAGCGCGGCGGTTTCCTGTTTGCCATAATGGTTCAGTCCCCTCTTTCCTGGTAATAAAACCGGATGAGCCTCTTGACCGGGTTAAAAGCTGTTACAACCCGCACGCGGTCATTGCGCCAAGTGGTCACCACCAGAAGAATCCGGTCGCGTTGTGTGGACCCAAGGTTCAAGTGTCGTTCCTCGCCCGCAACGACCTCCATGCCAAGATCCAACGGTTCCCTCAGGATAACCTCCTCTGCTTCCTCCGGCGTAACACGGTGGCGTGCCAAGTGCCCGGTATTCGCGTCATCCCAATCGAACTCGATCTCGGGGCTCATTTCACTTTCTCAGTGTACCTCTTTTGTAGGTACGGTGGGAACCCCTTGCTCCGACTTCCAACACTTGGGATATGCAGGAAAGGGAATTTCGCCTTACCCGTGGCTGTCGAGCAGGCTCCGGGCGATGACCAGGCGCTGGATTTCGCTGGTCCCTTCGCCTATCGTGCAGAGCCGCGCGTCGCGGTAAAACTTCTCGACCGGGTAATCTTTGAGGAAACCATAGCCGCCGTGAATCTGCAAGGCCTCGCCGCTCACGCGCACGGCCGTCTCCGAGGCAAACAGCTTCGCCATTGAGGCCTCGCGCGTTACCTGTCGCCCTTCGTCCTTCAGCCGGGCGGCTTGATAAGTCAGCAGCCGCGCCGCCTCGATCTCCGTGGCCATGTCGGCAAGCTTCCACTGGATTCCCTGAAACTCCGAGATGGGGTGCCCGAACTGCCGCCGCTGCTGCGCATACGCGAGCGCCGCGTCGAAGGCTCCCTGCGCAAGGCCCACGGAAAGCGCCGCAATCGAGATGCGCCCTCCGTCCAGGATCACCAGGCTGTCGACGAAGCCGTGACCCTCCTCTCCGAGCAGGCTCTCCGGCGGGAGCTTGCAATCCTCGAAGATCACTTCTGCCGTGTCGCTGGCGCACATGCCGAGTTTGTTTTCCCGGTGCCCGGGCCGAAATCCCGGCGTGCCTTTTTCCCCGGCCTTCTCGATGATAAACGCCGAGATGCCGTGATGCCCCAGGTCGGGATTGGTCACCGCCATCGCGACGCAAACGTCGGCGTAGCTCCCGTTGGTGGTGAACGTCTTGATCCCGTTCAGCACCCAGCCGCCGTCTGGCAAGTCAGGACGCTCCGCCGTGGTGCGCGTGCCGCCGGCGTCGGACCCGGCCTCGGATTCGGTCAGGCTCCAGCAGCCGAGCTTTTTGCCCGACGCGAGCGCGGGGACGTACCTCTCGCGCTGCGCTTCGGTCCCGTGCAGGAAGATGTGGTTGGTGCAAAGCGAGGTGTGGGCCGCAACGATCAGCGCGACCGACGCATCCACGCGCGCCAACTCCTCGACGGCAGTCGCATACTCGATGTACCCCATGCCGCCACCGCTATATTGTTCCGGGAAAATAATCCCCATCAGGCCCAGCTCGCCGAGCCGTCTGACGATTTCCGCAGGGAAGGTCGCGTTCTGGTCCCATTCCTTGACGTACGGCGCAATCTCCTTTTCGGCGAACTCCCGCATCGCGTTACGAACTTGCGCTTGCTCGGCGGTTAGTTCGAGTGACAAAGGAATTCCCCAGTTGCCCACCCCGCCGCGGGGGAATCAGCGGAGCGACCCTAGTCCATTGATAACAAGATACTTATATCATGATTGCGTGTGGCCAGTCAATTGGCAAAACTCGCAGGAAACGAACAAACCCTTGATTACAAGGTTTACATTTTGTAAACTACTGCCGTGCGGGTGATCAGCAGAGGGGCCATCCTCGACTTCTCCAAGAAACACGGCGATGCATACGTTCCTCTGATGAATTGGTATCGGATCGCGAAGCGTGCAGAGTGGAGAAGTCTGGCTGATGTTCGGCGCGATTTCAGCCATGCCGATGTCGTCGGGAGACGAACTGTGTTCAACATCAAAGGGAACCAGTATCGCTTGATTTCGCGAGTCAACTACCGGGCACAAAGAGTCTTCCTTCTACAGATTCTTACACACCAGGAATACTCGAAAGGAGCATGGAAAACATGACATCCCTGCCACAGATCAACGAAGCAAGATACGGCAGACTGCTGGCGAAGATGCTGCCGCGGCCGATTCGAACCGAAGCGGAGAATCGCCGGATGACGGAGCTGCTGCTCCAGTTGGATGAGCGGGAAGACCTGTCGGCTGAGGAAGAGCATCTGGCGGAGATGTTGACGATCCTGATCGAGGATTTCGAGGCGAAGCGCTATCCGATGCCTCCGGTTTCACCCCGCGAGTCACTCAAATCGCTGATGGAAGATCGGGGACTGCGACACAGCGACATCTGGCCTGTGCTTGGGAACAAGGGCGTCGCCTCCGAAATCCTCAATGGCAAACGATCTATCAGCAAGGCTCAGGCCAGGAAACTTGCCGAATTCTTTCGTGTTCCCGTCGAACTTTTCATCTGATTGCCTGCCCGCTCCGCCTACGCCGTGCGCTTCATCTCCTCGCCCTGATCGCCGAGAGCGGCCTGCGCCGCGGCGAGGCGGGCGATCGGAACGCGGTAGGGCGAGCAGCTGACGTAGTCGAGGCCGGCCTGATGGCAGAACTCGACCGAGGCCGGGTCGCCGCCGTGCTCGCCGCAGATGCCGACTTCGAGGTCCGGGCGCGTCTTGCGGCCGCGCTCCGTGCCGATGCGGACCAGCTCGCCGACTCCCACGCGGTCAATCACGACGAAGGGGTCATGCTCAAGAATCCCGTGGCGCGTGTAGGCCTCCAGGAACTTGCCGCTGTCGTCGCGCGAGTAGCCATAGGTCGTCTGCGTCAGGTCATTGGTGCCGAAGCTGAAGAACTCGGCATCACGCGCGATTTCGTCGGCGATCAGGCAGGTGCGTGGCAGCTCGACCATCGTTCCGACGAAATATTTGACGCGAATGCCCCGCTTGGCGAAAACCTCCTCGGCCGTGCGGTCGGCGATCTCCTTCTGCATGGTAACCTCGCGGCCGGTGGCGGCAAGCGGGATCATGATCTCCGGGATAACCTTCTTGCCTTCCTTCGCCACTTGGCACGCGGCCTCGAAGATGGCGCGGCACTGCATCTCGGAGACTTCCGGATAGAGAATTCCAAGGCGGCATCCGCGCAGCCCGAGCATGGGGTTCGCCTCGTGGAGCTGCTCGACACGGGCCAGCAGCCGCTCCTTCTCCTTGAGCTTCGGTGAGCGCGACTTCTTGGCCCGCAGCAGCGCCACCTCGACCATCAGTTCCTCCCGCCGGGGAAGGAACTCGTGCAGCGGCGGGTCGAGCAGCCGGATGATGACCGGCAGTCCTTCCATCGCGCGGAACAGGCCGACAAAGTCCTTCCGCTGCATTGGCAGGAGCTTGGCCAGTTCCTTGCGGCGCTCCTTTTCGGCGTGGGCCAGGATCATGGCCTGCATGTGCGGAATGCGCTCCTCGGCGAAGAACATATGCTCGGTGCGGCACAGTCCGATGCCCTCCGCGCCGAACTTGCGCGCGACGATGGCATCGCGAGGGATATCGGCGTTGGCGCGGATGCCCAGGCGGCGGAATTCGTCCGCCCATCGCATGAACGTGGCGAATTCGCCGCTCGTCGGGTCGGGGTCGACCGTCGGGACCTGCCCGAGAATCACCCGGCCCGTGGAGCCATCGAGCGACAGCCAATCGCCTTCCTTGATGACCAGCTTCTCCACCGTCAGTTGCTTCTTCTTTTCATCCACCTGAATCGACCCGGCCCCGGCGACGCAGCACTTGCCCATGCCGCGCGCCACCACCGCCGCGTGGCTCGTCATGCCGCCGCGCGAAGTCAGAATCCCGGCGGCCACTTCCATTCCGTGGATATCGTCCGGCACGGTCTCCGGGCGCACCAGGATCACCGGGTGCTTCTTGCCCTGCTCAACAGCGTCCTCGGCGTTGAACACGACCCGCCCCACGGCCGCTCCGGGCGAAGCCGGCAAGCCTTGCGCGATCACCTTGACGGGTTTGCTCTCATCGAGCACAGGATGGAGCAACTGTTCCAGCTGGTTCGGGTCGACGCGCAGAAGCGCTTCCTGCCGGGTCAGCAGCCCTTCCTCGACCATATCCACCGCAACGCGGACAGCGGCCTTGCCGGTCCTCTTGCCGTTGCGCGTCTGGAGCATGTAGAGCTTGCCCTGCTGGATCGTGAACTCGAAGTCCTGCATGTCCTTGTAGTGACGCTCCAGCCGTCCCGTCATCTCGCGGAGCTGCGCGTAGACGTCCGGCATGATCGCCTGCAACTGCTCGATCGGCACAGGCGTGCGGATGCCCGCGACCACGTCCTCGCCCTGGGCGTTCATCAGGAACTCGCCGTAGAATTCCTTCTCGCCGGTCGAAGGATTGCGCGTAAAGCCGACCCCGGTGCCGCTCGTCTCGCCGAGGTTCCCAAAGACCATCGCCTGCACGTTGACCGCCGTCCCGAGCGTCTCGGGGATGCCGTTCATGCGCCGGTAGTGGACGGCGCGGGGATTGTGCCAGGAGCGGAACACGGCGTCGCGCGCCATCGCGAGCTGCTTCGCGGTGTCCTGCGGAAACGCCGAGCCGGTCTTCTTCTGCACCAGGCTCTTGTACTCGCGGATGACGCCTTCGAGCGCGCTCGCCGTCAGGTCCGTGTCGAAGCGGACTTTGTTGCGCTTCTTGGCTCCCTCAAACACGTGGTCGAATTCCCCTTTGGAGACCTCGAGCACGACGTTGCCGAACATCTGAATGAAGCGGCGGTAGCAGTCCATGGCAAAGCGCGGATTGTTGCTCCGGGACGCCAGCGTCTTGGCCGTCTGATCGTTCAATCCCAGGTTCAGGATGGTGTCCATCATGCCGGGCATCGAAAACTTGGCGCCGGACCGCACGCTCACCAGCAGCGGATTGTCCCGATCGCCGAGCTTCTGCCCGGTTGCGCTCTCGAGCCGCGCCACGGCCTGGCGGAACTCTTCCTCGATCGCCGCCGGCAGCTTCCCCTGGTTCTCAAAGTAGACCCGGCAGCTCCGCGTGGAGATGGTAAACCCGGGAGGCACCGGCAGGGCGGCATTGGTCATCTCGGCCAGCCCGGCCCCTTTTCCTCCGAGTTCGTCTTTCATCCCGCCGTTCCCATCGGCGCGTCCCTGTGCGAAAAAGTAGACGTACTGCTCAGCCATTTCCCATTCCTCCTATGCCTCGCTCTGCCAGGCGGTTCAATGCCGGATTTCGTGATACCCGTCAGGGCATGGCTTCAGCCATGCCGAAAGAATTTCGAGGGAAGAGGGCTTCAGCCCCTGAGGGATGTCTTTCCGAAGCCGCATTGCCGCGAGCTGCTAGAACCACGCCTCACCTCAGCGGCTGAAGCCGCCTTTTCTTCCTGCGAAGCGGCACGGCGGAAGTCGTGCCCTGACGAGTTGCTTTTGGTGTCGCCCTTTCAAAACTGCAATAACCGCCTATTGTACTCCTGGTTTCTTTTCCTCGGCGGTAACGATCTCGGAAAAATCCGCGATGGTGGAAAATTCGTTCAGCAGGGACTGCAGAAGGGTCAAACGGTTCTGACGAACATTCTCCTGCGGCGCCATCACCAGCACCTTGTCGAAAAAATGGTCCACCGCAGGCCGGAGCGTCGCGATTGCCTTGAGCGCCGCCAAGAAATTCCCCTCCATCTTTCGCCGCCCGACGAGTTCCGCCGTAGCCGTGTACTCCTCAAAGAGTTCTGATTCCGGGCCCGCCTCGAACAGGCCTGGATCGAGCTTGCCCGCCGTGAATCCGTGCGCCTGCTCCGCCTGCCGCAGGATGTTCTTGATCCGCTTGAACGCGGCCGCCAGCGGCTCGAAATTCTCCGTCGGGCGGACCTGGGCCACGGCTGCCGCTCTTTCGATCGTCTCGGTCAGTTCCTCGCCGCCCGCCCCGAGAACGGCGTTTACCTCGTCATACGCATACCCGCGCACGTCCTGCAAATAAAACCGCAGCCGCTCCCCCAGGAAGGACGGGAGGTCGTTCAATGCTGCCTCCCGGGTCCAATCCGGAACGCGGCCCTCGGCTTTTGCGCTCTGGTAGACGGACGCAGCGTCCTCGATCAGGCAGTTGGTCGGCAGCCGCAGCGCGTGGTCGGCTAGAATCTTGATCACGCCGTTCGCAGTCCGGCGCAGCCCGAACGGGTCTTTCGACCCTGAGGGAGCGAGGCCGATTCCGAAGAAGCCCGCCAGCGTGTCCACGCGGTCGGCGAGCGAAACCAGAGCCCCGGCCAGCGTCCGCGGAGAAGTGTCTTCGATGTTCACCGGTTTGTAGTGATCGTAGATCGCGGTGGCGACTTCCTCCGGCAGTCCTTCGCGCCGCGCATAGAGCCCGCCGATCACTCCTTGCAGCTCCGTAAATTCCTTCACCAGGTCCGTCGTGAGATCGCACTTGGCGAGGCGCGCCGCGCTCTGGATCGCGTCAAGCTTCTCCGTTTGCCGCAGCCGCAGGGAGAAGGCCGCCGCTAGTCTCCGCATGCGGTCCGCCTTGTCGAAATAGGAGCCAAGCTGGGACTGGAACGTTACTTGCCGCAGCGACTCTAGGCGCTGTTCCAGATGCGTCTCGGCATCGGCTTCCCAAAAAAAGCGGGCGTCGCTGAAGCGCGCCCGCAGGACGCGCTCGTGCCCGTGCCGGATCGCTCCCGCCGGATCCGCGTCCCGGTCCATCACTGCAAGAAACCGCGGCGCCAGCCGCCCGTCCGCCCGCTCGAGCGACAGATACTTCTGATGCCCTTTCATCACCGTGGTCAGGACCTCGTCAGGCAGCGAAAGGAACGACGAGTCGAATTCTCCGAGCAGGGGCGTGGGATACTCCGTGAGATAGACCAGCGTGTTCAGCAGCTCTTCGTTTGGCTTGATCCGGAGGCCGTTGTCCTTGCCGTCCGACTGCAGCAAGGCCTGCGCTCCGTCGAGAATCCGCGCCCGCCGCTCCTGCGGATCGATCAGCACCGAGTTTGCCGCCAGCGTTTTCCGGTAGCCCGCAAAGTTGCGGACCGGCAGCGACCGTTTGCCGAGCAGGCGGTGCCCGAAGGTTTTTAACCCGGCCTGGACGGAGCCGATCGCGCACGGCACCACCTGGCCGCCCAGCAGCGCCAGCAGCGACCGGATCGGCCGGATGAACCGCGGGCCGGATTTTCCCTCCCAGTACATGCTGCGCGGGAAGGGGATGGCCAGGACCGCCTGCGGGATCAGCTCCGCCAGGATGTCCACCGTCTGCCTTCCGGGGTGGTCTTTCCTTACGAGAATATGGGTATCACCAACGATTACGTTCATATTGTCCAGAGTCCCACCCATCCTCTTCATGAACCCTAGTAAAGCAGCTGTAGGTTTCCCCTCCGCGTCATAGGCAATCTTCTTGGGCGGACCCGGCACCATCTCGGTTGCGGTAGGCTGTTTAGCACGGAGCCTGGAGCAGTAGGCAATCAATCGGCGGGGTGTGCCGAACATCTGAAATGAAACGGGTGTCTTCAATACATGGACTTTTCGCAGCCCTTCTTCCAATCGCCGCTTCAAATCGGCGAGCGCCCCTTCGATCATCCAGGCGGGAATTTCTTCGACGCCGACTTCGAGCAGGAATTCCGATTCTGTAGGTTCAGCGCGCAACGGTTGGTTCTCTCGGTACGGTGGATTCGGAGCTTGAAAGCAGGGGTTGAGCGATCTGAGTTTGTTCCAGGTAGCTTGCGGCGACGCTGCAGGCCAGGCTGCGGACGCGCGCGATCACCGAAGCCCGTTCTGTGACGCTCAACGCGCCGCGCGAGTCCAGCAGGTTAAACAGATGGGAGCACTTGAGCACCAGGTCGTAGGCCGCCAGCACCGGGAACCGCGCCTTGGCCTCATCGACTTCCAGGCTCCGGAAGGCGTCGAGCAGCCGCCGGCACTCCTGCTCGTTCAGATCGAACTGCTTCCAGAGCATCCCGACGTCGGCCATCTCGAAGTTGTACACAGAAAACTGCTGCTCTTCCCGTAAGCGCACCTGCCCGTAGGTGGTGCTCTCGTTCCATCGCAGCGAATAGACGCTGTCGGTGTCCTGCAGAAACGCCGCGATCCGCTCGAGGCCGTAGGTCAGCTCGACCGAGATCGGGTCGAGGTCGATGCCTCCGCACTGCTGGAAGTAGGTGAACTGCGTGATCTCCAGGCCGTCGAGCATCACCTGCCAGCCCACGCCCCACGCCCCGAGCGTCGGGTTCTCCCAGTTGTCCTCCTCGAACTTCACGTCGTGGTGGCGCAGGTCGATCCCGACCTGTTCGAGGCTGGCCAGATACGTGTCCTGCACCTCGGCCGGTGAGGGTTTCAGGATCACTTGCCATTGGAGATGCTTGTACAGGCGGTTCGGGTTCTCGCCGTAGCGGCCGTCGTCGGGACGGCGGCTCGGCTGCACGTACGCCACGCGGTAGGGCTCCGGCCCGAGCGCCCGCAGAAACGTCTCCGGGCAGCTCGTCCCCGCGCCCACTTCCATGTCGTACGGCTGCTGCAGAATGCACCCCTGCGCGGCCCAGAATTCGCTCAGCCGCAGAATCAGGTCCTGCAGCGTCGCCGCTGTTTGCTTGGGCGCCGCAGCCTTCGAATTGCTCTTGGATGTGGTCTTGCGCGTAGCCATCAGATTGTCAACCACTCCCACCAACGCTGTCATCCCAACAATTCACGGTCACTTACCATTCACTACTCACCACTCACGTCTTTCTACTATTCCAGCTCCTCCAACTGCTTCCGCGTCACCAGGCGGCGTTCCATGTGCCGCTCCATCTCCTGCCACAGAAACTTCCGCAGGTCCGCCGCCGAGCGCTTGTCCCAGCCCTCGGCCGGAATCCTCGGGAGCGACTCGGCCCGCATCCGCCGCGCCATGCGGCGGGAATCCGCCGTCAGTGTCGAGCTTCCTTCCGTCCGGCAAACCCGGCACCGCAAGCCTTCCGACGCGGCCCGAAACCACGCCCCCTCGCTCGCTTCGATCTCCGATCCGCAGCGGAGACAAGCGTCGAGCGGCGGCAGGAACCCGGCCAGGTGCACCGCCCACAGGTCGAAGTACGTCAGCGGCCGCCAGATTTCGCCGCTCCGCCGCATTTCCTCGATCACCAGCAGGATCAGCCGGAAGAACGCGTCGTTCGCCTCGTGCTCCGGCAGCAGTTGCTCGGCGACCTCTGCGACGTGGCCGAACGCGACCGCCGCGTCGTAGCTCGACTGCGCGTCGAAGTACGATTCGAGCAGCTCGCAGGACTCCAGCCGCACCAGATCCTGCGACTCGCGCTCCGTGTACCGCAGCCGCACGTGCGACAGCAGTTCGAGGCCGGCCCCGAACCGCTTGACGCTGCGCCGCGCGTTCGGCGCGACTCCGCGCGTCTTGCCCCCGGCCCGCGAGAGAAAGCTCACGATCTTGTCCGCTTCCTTGAGCGGATAGCTGCGGAGAATAATCGCTTCCGTCTCCCGAACCGCCATGGCAGGGCTTTCCCGGCTTCGCGTCCTTTTAGGCTTAGAAGGCCCAGGCTAAAAGCCCAACGCTAGCATAGAACCCTTTCGCGGGGCAAACAAGGCCGGGTAAAGCTGGAATGGATCAATTTGGAGGAGAGGCGCATCTTGACAGAAGGTTGGTTGAGTGTATGATATACACATGCCTGAGAGTAAGAGCACAAAACGACAGCGAGAACTACGGCTAGAGATTATCGAAATGCTCGGGCGGCGCTGCGAGAGTCCCGACTGTCGTTGGCGTAACGATGACGGTACAACCGGATGCACAGATGTTCGAGCCCTACAGATTGACCACAAGCACGGCGGCGGTAGCACGGAACTACGGGCCGGTCGCGGTGCAGGGCTTGCCCATCTTTATCGAGTGAGGACAGACTTGAAATACGCAGCAATGACTGGCAGGAAGAGTCCATATTATCAACTGCTTTGCGCCAACTGTAACTGGATCAAACGTTCTGGGAGCGGGGAGGCGCGCGGAGCTGATCAACATAAGCGGCCCGCGCGTCTACGGCCCGGATTGCAGGTCAAGGGTCGGCCCGTGCGACGAGTCAGGAAGAAGAGGACATAACTGTCAATTTTTGTGCCCGCGTAGCTCCGAAGAACCTGTGGCTCGTTTATCCGGCAAAACACCTCATTCATTATTAGATTCGGAGTGTGCGAATGGAAAAATTTAAAATGGGCCGGACAGAGAGGTTGCGCCTCATCAAGAAGGCGCAAGACCTAGGATTCTCGGATGCCGAAATCCTGCACGAGATTCTTCGAGGAGAATACGGCGGGAACCATCGAAGGTCGCTAGTAGTGGAGTGGGGAGAATTGCTCGGGCTGGACGCTACCGCCGCTTTGCGGCTAGCGAGCGATTCCGGGTTGATCCCGACGCCGCACCCGCCGAGGAAGAAGCAGGAGGGAAAGCTTCCTGATAGAGGTCCGGAAGGATCTTTTTAATGAACCTCTTGTCCGCACTCGATTCACTTGCCCATTGACGGACCTTTTCTTTCCTATCCCGCAGAGGCATACTCTTCAGGCGTTTGGAGATCGCGCCGATCAAGTGTTTCTCCGCCATTGCTAACCTCCCCTTCCCAACGCACTAACGATCACACTTGTAATACTAACCTTCAATGCAATACATTGCAACGCTTAGAGTTGTCCAATACAAGATGAGCCTGAAAGGAGTGTTCGTTTCCAGTGCAAGATGAGCCTGAAGTTTGGGAGGTGGCAATCCATGATGAGGCATGACCATTCACATGCAGAA
>Ga0326597_10013439_pt1 | contig 10763 bp, 8 predicted proteins | sample RVTome_12_FD_203789 | JGI IMG/M metagenome (GOLD analysis project Ga0326597, IMG submission 203789) | Soil microbial communities from uranium-contaminated site in the Upper Colorado River Basin, Wyoming, United States - RVT100D185 | ecosystem: Environmental > Terrestrial > Soil > Contaminated >... | reverse complement strand
CTACGGGCCGCTTCCCACCGAGCGCGAGAGTCTCGCTGCTATCAAGGCGCCGGTACTCGGCTTTTTCGGCGACAAGGATGAAGGCATTCCTGAGGCGTCGGTGCTCGCCTTCGACGAGGCGATGCAAGAGCTGGGCAGGCCAGTCGAGGTGCACGTGTACCGAAACGCCGGCCACGCCTTCGCCAATCCCGACGGCAAGAGCTTCCACAGCCTGGCCGCGGATGACGCTTGGGGAAAGCTGAAGGCTTTCTTCGGCAAGCACCTCAAGGGAGCGTGAGGAGGAACGCGCCCGGGGCCGGCTCGTTCTGGCGCGCAAGCTCGTGGTGACGCTCTCGTTCCGTGGTCGTCGGAGCGAGGAGATTACGCAGGACGGAGTGCGCGGTCGCAGGTACCGGAAGCGCCCCGGCCAGGAAGAATGGTCGATCGTGGCTCGACTGGCAACGAGGGATGCCGGCTTGCACCGCGTTCGTTTCGCAGACCTCCCTTCCCAGCGACCTCGAGGGTTCGGAGTCGAGCAGCTGCGCCACCATCCCGCCGAACGACCCCTCCAGGGAGCGCGGTGCAGTCGACTCCTTCCCGCCTCACGATCCCGAGAGTCCATCGAACATTTTCGGGAAGACCGCGCACCGAGGGGTAGTCGATGAAGAGTATGCAGTAGTCCTTCGTGAGGTGCTCGACGAGAGGCGCGATCCGCTTCCGCCCCCCGATTGGGCCCGGAAGAACGAGGAGTCCCTCGGCGCTATTTGTCCGGCCTCGTCGAAGCGCTCGCTGGGGGCGAGCCTTGGACCAAGGGGCCGAGCGCCTCCGACTAGGACCGAGACGCCGGGGCGGCGCGATCGCCGGAGCGCAACATCTGCTTTACTCTATCGACGAGCTCCTCGAGATCGAAGGGCTTGTACATGAACACCTCCGCGCCGCTCCAGGTCTGAAGGAAATCCTCGCGTTGTTTGTCCGAGACCGTCCTCGCGGTGAGTAACAGAATCTTGGGAAGTGTCGAAAGCCTCCCCTCCTTGTAGTCGTCCCTCAGGTACCGGGCCACCTGATAGCCGTTCTCCTTGGGGAGCATCACGTCCAGAACGATGAGGTCCGGCTGCTCCCGGCGGGCGACCTCCAGAGCCTGCTCTCCGTCGTAGGCGGTCGATACCTGGAAGCCCTCCTGGGCGAAACAGAAGCTCACCGTTTCCACGATGTCGCGTTTGTCATCCACCACGAGAATCTTCTTCGTCATCTCAGCCATGTGGTGCGCTCCTTTCTCAATAACGCTCGCCTTCCGTTGAAGTCTTGGTTTCGCTCTCCAGAGCTGGCTCAAGCAGGGCGGATTCCCGAAGGGAGGCTTCGGCCCCGCCTATGGTGTCCCGGTAGGTGGTCTCGATGACACCGAATGCTTCTCGCAGCCGCTCGCCCTGAGTCTGGACGATCTCCAGGTGTGCCCGCTGCTCGCGGGTTTCTTTGAGGAGACGCACTTTCTCGGCCGCACGCCGCGCCGCGATCCAAAGCTCCTCCAGATTTACTGGCTTGACCAGGTAATCATCCGCACCGTCCTTGAGGCACTGCACCGCCGTCTGCGCCTCGCCATCGCCGGTCAGCATGATGACCGGCAATTCCGGCCAGCGGTGTTTGAGCTCTCCCAGGAGCCATCGCCCGTCGCGTTTCGGCATGCACAAGTCGGTTACCACCAATGAGGGCCTCCGGCGCGAGACTTCATCGACCGCCTGCTCGCCGTCGCCCGCGGTTCGACAGGCCAATCCCCTTTGGGTCAAGGCTCGTGCGAGAAATTCGCACAGCTGTGGCTCGTCGTCCACTATCAGGATGTCCGTCTCGTCCACGTCGTGCTTCTCCGCTCCCGGGCCTCGCGAGCGACGGTTCGTCTCGTGACCCTCGGCGCCCCCTTCGAGTCGTCCGCCGGACCCCGAGCAGTGAGACACGCAGTCCCACCGAGCCTTCCATCTTTAGATGATGACTCTCCGAGGTCGGGTTTCTGCAATATGTTAATTGAAGTCTTTAATTCTAACAGAAATCGAAAGGAACGGGGGCAGCGTTCGGGGTCGTGAACCCTCGACGATCCGGAAAATACGTACTTCTACGGACTTGTCTGGATGAGAGCGAGCTGTTATTCTGCTTCATATCCTAATTCGATAGGTTGAGACCATCCTTGGAGAAGACCCGTCCGCGGGGCACGGTTTCTTTTCTTCCGAATGGACTCAGGAAATCCCATCGGACGCGGCCGAACAAGCTCGCGAGGAGCACGGAGGAAGCTTTTTGTTTTCCACTGCGCGATGGACACCCCGGAGTAAGGCCGTCCTTTCCTCGTCATCGCTTCGAGCGATCACCTGCCCGGGTCCTTCCTCGAGTGGACGACGTTCTCGTCGAGGAGCTTCGATATCAGGAACCAATCTTTCGCGCCGCGGGACTTCGGAACGTCGGTACACCGCGTGAGATAGAGGAGGCCACAGATGCCCTCGACGACCACCTCCCTCGTCCAGACGGAGGAATCCCGACCACATACCAAGCGTCGCGTGCTGATCGTCGACGACGACGAGGTGCTTTCCGGCGTATTCGCCAGGGCCCTAGCCGTGGACTACCTCGTTCAAAGCGCGAGAGACGGCCGGGAAGCCGCGCGGCTCCTGGAGACGGAGTCGTTCGATGTCGTCGTGACCGATATCTCGATGCCGGAGATGACCGGTGTCGAGCTGCTTCAGATCGTTCGCAACCACGACCTCGATGTTCCGGTGGTTCTCGTAACCGGCGCTCCCGATATCGCGTCGGCCGCTCGCGCGGTGGAGTACGGCGCGTTTCGTTATCTCGAGAAACCGGTGAGCACCAGGATCTTGCAAGAAGTGGTCCACCGCGCGGCGCAGCTCCACGAGTTGGCGAGAATCAAGCGACAAGCCATGGCTTTGCTTCGCGACCGCGCGAGCGAGGCCTCCGACCGTGCCGGTCTCGCGTCCGCCTTCACCGGTATCCTGGGTACTCTCTCCATGCACTTCCAGCCCATCGTCCGATCGTCGACTCGCTCGGTGTTCGCCTACGAGGCGCTGGTGCGCTCTCCCAGCCCGACGCTTCCCAATCCCCCGGCGCTGCTCGAAGCGGGGGAACGATTGGGGCGAATGAACGAGCTCGGTCGCGTGATTCGGGAGCGAGTGGCGCGCGTCATGCCCTCGGTTCCGAGCGATGAGATCGTCTTCGTGAACCTCCACCCGCTGGAGCTCGGCGATGAGGAGCTGATCTCCCCGGAGGCTCCGCTATCCGCTCATGCCTCCCGTGTCGTCCTGGAGGTAACGGAAAGAGCCAGACTCGAGGACGTCTCCGACCTCGACGAGCGCATCCGGGCTCTCCGTTCGCTCGGTTACCGACTGGCGGTGGACGACCTCGGCGCCGGCTATGCCGGTCTTACGAGTTTCGTCCGTCTCGACCCGGAGTTCGTCAAGATCGACATGACGCTGACTCGTGACCTCCATCGCTCCGAGACCAAGCGGGTCCTGGTCCGGTCCGCGCTCGACTTGTGTCGAGAGATGTCGATTCGGGCCATCGTAGAGGGTGTCGAGACGAAGGACGAGCTTCGGGCGCTTTCGGGTATCGGTGCGGACCTGCTTCAAGGGTATCTATTCGGAAAGCCAGGCGAAGCCCTTCGTCCCGTGGCGTCCGAATCCTTCGATATTTGAGATCTCGCAGTGGGTAGAAAGCCCGTGAGAGCTTCCCGGTCCGCGATAGCCACCGGTCCTCGGAAGCGCACCGGCGAGCCCCCCGAGTGCGTGCAGGCGCTCGCTGAAAGCGAAGATCGCCTTCGGCTCGTTCTCGAGATCGCCGGAGACGGTATCTGGGAATGGAACATCGTGACCGGAGAGGTCTGGCTCAGCCCTCGTTGGCTCGAGACTTGGGGCTACCCTCCCGGCGACGTCGAGCCAACCATCGACTCCTGGAGAGATTTGGTTCACCCGGACGACCTCCCGCGCGTCGTCGGATCCTTGGAAAGGCACATAGCGGGAGGGACGCCGCTCTACGAAGAGGAGTACCGGTTGCGGACAAGGTCCGGAACCTACCGTTGGAATCGAAGCCGCGGGAGGCTTTTGGGTCGTGATGCCCGGGGCCGACCTCAGCGAATGGTCGGGATCGACGCCGACATCACCGTGCGCAAGGAATGGGACGAAGCGTCCGCGCGCGGTGCGCAGATCTACCAGCAACTCTTCGACCACATGAACGAAGGCTTCGGTCTCCACGAAGTGATTTGCGATGACCAGGGAAGGCCCTGCGACTATCGATTTCTCGACGTGAACGGTAAGTTCGAAGAGCTCACCGGGTTGAAAGCAGACGACGTTCTGGGAAGGACGGTGCGCGAGGTGCTTCCGGGCATCGATTCCTATTGGATCGAGGAGCTCGGTCAGGTAGCCCTTACCGGCCGTCCCGCGCGTCTCGAGGAATACTCCACGCCGCTGGGAAGATACTATCGCGTCAGTGCCTTTTGTCCGATGAAAGGTCGGTTCGCTTGCGTGTTTACCGACGTTACCGACCATAAACGGCTGGTCGAGTCGCTGCGCGAGAGCCAGGCGCGATTCCTCGCGCTGAACGCGGAGCTCGAGCATCAGGTGATGCAGCGCACCGACGCCTTGAATCTCGCCAACCAGGAGCTCGAGGCGTTCTCCTATTCCGTTTCCCATGATTTGCGCGCCCCGGTTCGACACTTGACCGGATTCGTGAAGCTCCTCGAACGCCACGCGGGGGCAGCCCTGGACGACAAGGGCCGGCGTTACCTGGGCATCATCGCGGACTCCGCCCGGCGAATGGGGCGTCTCATTGACGACCTTCTGGAATTCTCCCAAACGGGCCGGGCCGAGCTCCATACCACGACCGTGGACTTGCAATCGCTGGTCGATGACGTTCGCCTGGAATGCCTCGACGGGCTCGAGGGACCGCCGGTCGTCTGGAAGGTATCGCCGTTGCCGCAGGTGCGGGCGGACCGGTCCCTCCTTCGGCAGGCCTTGGTGAACTTGGTATCGAATGCACTCAAGTTCACTCGAACCCGGGAGCGGGCCGTGATCGAGATCGGTGAAGCACCGTCCGACGACGGCACGGCCGTGATTTTCGTGAGAGACAACGGCGTCGGTTTCGACGCCAGATACGTGGAGAAGCTCTTCGGCGTCTTCCAGCGCCTGCACTCCTCGGAAGAGTTCGAAGGGACGGGCATCGGTCTTGCGAACGTGAAGCGCATCGTGGAGCGGCATGGCGGGCGCGTCTGGGCGGAAGGCGCGGTAGGCCGCGGCGCGACTCTCTACGTCGCGCTTCCCAAAGCTGAAGAGAGGGGATCATGAAGGAACTCGGAACCATCCTGTACGCGGAAGACGACGAAAGAGATATCGAGCTCACTATGGAAGCGCTCGATGAGCACAATCTCGCCAATTCCATGAAGGTCGTACGGGACGGCGAAGAGGCCCTCGACTACCTCTACTGCCGCGGCTCCTATGAAGGCCGCGTCGGGGAAGATCCGATGCTAGTACTTCTCGACATCAAGATGCCAAAAGTGGACGGGATGCAGGTCCTCCGTCGGATAAAATCGGACGCACGACTCAAAACCATCCCCGTCGTCGTGCTTACCTCCTCCAGCGAAGAAAGAGACCTGGCCGAAAGCTACCAGCTCGGAGTGAATGCCTACGTCGTCAAGCCGGTGGATTTCGAGAACTTCGTGAAGGCGGTGAAGGAGATCGGACTGTTCTGGATGCTCCTCAACGAGCCGCCACGTCAATACCGCCGACAGGAGGCCAGTTCGTGAGCTCTCTCGGCGCGGGAAGACACGGGGCTTCCGCGCAATCCGAGCCGGACGTCGTCCGCGTGCTCCACCTGGAAGACGACCCCAACGACGCTGCGCTCGTGGAGTCGGCCCTTGCCGAGGACGGGCTCGACTGCGAGATCGTACGGGTATCCACCGAGCCTCACTTCATGGAAGAGCTCCTGCGAGGCGGCTTCGATCTGATTCTGGCCGACTACAAACTGCCATCGTTCGATGGGATGGCGGCGCTCGCCCTGGCGCGGAGCGTGGCCTCGGATGTCCCCTTCATCCTGCTGTCGGGTACGCTCGGTGAGGAACGCGCGGTCGAAGCTCTGAAGACCGGAGCTACAGACTACCTCCTCAAGGACCGGCTGTCCCGCCTGGGGCCGTCGGTGAGAAGAGCCCTCCGCGAGGCGGCGCAGGAGAGAGAGCAAAGGCAGGCGGAGGCCGCCCTCCGAGAAAGCCAGGAGCGTTTGGCTCTCGCCCTCGAAGCCTCCGGAATCGGAGTATGGTCCTGGGAAACCGCGGACGACCGTTTCGAGTGCGACCAAAGAATGCGCGAGCTCTTCGGAAGCGCGCCGGGCGAATCTTTATCGGACCTCGGTTCCTTCCTGGCGCGCGTCTACGACGACGACCGGGACCTGGTGGAATCGACGCTTCTCGACGCGAAGAGCCAGGAGTCGGAGTTCCAGTTCGAGTTCCGCCTTCTGGCGGCGGACGACGAGATCCGCCACATCGCCACCCGGGGCCAGTTCTTGCCGGACCAAGCCGCCCATCGAGCCATGGGCGCCTGCTGGGACGTCACCGACGAGAAACGGGAGCAACAGCAGCGACGCCTCTTGAGCACCGTCCTGGAATCCGCCGTCAACGCGGTGCTGATCACCGACGCCGAGGGACGCATCAGCTGGGTGAACGCCGCCTTCACCGATTTGACGGGTTATAGTCGGGAGGAAGTGGTTGGACAGAATCCCCGCATTCTGAAGAGCGGCAAGCATGACGAAGCGTTCTATCAAAAGATGTGGGACACGATTTCTCGCGGCAACACCTTTCACGGTCAGCTCGTAAACCGTCGCAAAGACGGCTCTCTCTATACCGAAGAGATGACGATCTTACCGGTGCTTGGCGTCTACGGAGAGATCGTGAGCTTCGTCTGCATCAAGCGCGATATAACGCTCGAGGTGGACCTCACGCGACAGCTCCACCAGGCGCAGCGGCTGGAGGCGGTGGGCCGCTTGGCGGGGGGGGTCGCTCACGACTTCAACAACATCTTGACCATCATCTCGGGGAATGCGGAGCTCGCCCTCGGGGACCTCGCTCCTCAGGATCCGACCGCGGAAGCGCTATGCGAGATCACGGAGGCATCGAGGCGCGCGGCCGCCCTGACTCGGCAACTGCTGGCTTTCAGCCGCAAGCAAATACTTCAGCCCCGGGTGCTAGATCTCAATGTTATGGTCGCGGGTACGGAAAAGATGCTCCGCCGGCTCATCGGAGAGGACGTGGCGCTCCACACGCGGCTTCAACCGAACCTGGGCGCTATCAAGGCGGATCCCGGTCAGCTCGAGCAGATTCTCATGAATCTCGCGGTCAACGCCCGCGATGCAATGCCTCAGGGTGGCGCGCTCACGTTCGAAACGGAGAACATCGACATTCACGAGACCCATCCGGGATTGGGCGGGGTAAAGGTGCACTCGGGAGGATACGTGAGGCTCACGGTGACCGACACCGGCCAGGGGATAGATGAGGAGACCCAATCCCGCATCTTCGAGCCGTTCTTCACGACGAAGGAGAAAGATAAAGGCACCGGCCTTGGGCTCTCCACCGTCTACGGCATCGTCAAACAGAGCGGCGGGTACATCTGGGTCGAGAGCGAACCCGGGAAAGGGACCTCTTTCATGGTCTACTTTCCCCAGGTCGACAGCGCTCCCGAGCAACTCCGACCGCATACGACGGCTTCGGTCACGGGTGGAGGCGAAACGCTTCTGGTGGTGGAGGACGATTCCAAATTGCTCAAGCTCGCCAGCTCGATCCTGAAGCGCGGCGGCTACGACGTCCTCACCGCCAGCAATGGAGCGGAGGCGCTCCAGCGCGTCGAGTCTAAACCGCAGACCATCCATCTGCTGGTAACCGATGTGGTCATGCCGGGGATGAGCGGCCGAGTCCTGTCCGAGCGCATCCGAACGCTCCGCCCCGCGATTCGAGTTTTGTACACCTCCGGCTATACCGACGACGCCATCGTCCAACACGGCGTCCTCGAAGCCGGGACCAATCTTGTGGAAAAGCCGTATTCCCAGGCTACTCTTCTGGGTGCAGTGCGGAGGGTCCTGGACTCGGACCAAGGATGAGCGGAACTTCGTCGACCGGCGCTCCCGCTCGCCCGGCCGCGCCAAACGCGGATTCCACCGGGCTCGATCGCGCGTATCTGGAACTCCAGGGGGGAAAAACCGGTTGACCGTCGGGCTGGTCTTGGTTACCGACGACGATGCTCAGATGAGGCGCCTCGTCGCGCGGGCACTGCAAAAGGCGGGGTACGAAGTTCAAACCTGCTCGAACGGAGAAGAATGCCTGGCAGCGCTCTCGACCGTCCTGCCCGAGGCGGTGTGCCTCGACCTGGATATGCCCGGTCTGGGAGGATTGGAGACCCTCAAACGGATCCGAGAGCGCCATCGTTTGCTTCCGGTCGTCATCCTGACCGCCGATACCGCCGTGGACAGCGTGGTGGCGGCGATGCAGGAGGGCGCCTATGACTATCTGGTCAAGCCTATCGACTTCACCGCGCTGACGACGCGGATCCGAAACGCCGTGGATCGCAGCCGGATGTCGGTAAGACTCGTCGAGCTCGAGCGGGAAACCAAGGACGGCGGATACGCCGGGATCGTCGCGCGGTCTCCCGCCATGAAGAGGCTCTTTGGGAGAATGGATCGGGTGACGGCGAGCGATGCCACCGTGCTGATTCAGGGAGAGAGCGGCACCGGGAAGGAGCTGGTGGCTCGGGCCATCCATCGAGAAAGCGGGCGGGTCGAAGGGCCTTTCCTAGCCTTGAACTGTGCTGCCATCGCGGACACGCTCCAGGAGTCGGAGCTTTTCGGTCACGAGAGAGGGGCGTTCACCGGTGCTACCGAGCAGCGAAAGGGCCGATTCGAGCAAGCCAATCAGGGTATGTTCTTCCTCGACGAGATCGGCGAGCTAAGTCTCTCGGTCCAGGCCAAGCTCCTGCGGGTGATCCAGGAGCGTTCGTTCCATCGAATCGGCGGAGCCGCCGAGGTCACCTCCGACTTCCGGCTGGTTGCCGCCACCCATCGAGATCTGCGTGCTGAGGTCGATGGGGGACGGTTCCGCCAAGATCTGTACTTCAGGGTCGCCGTTCTCGAGCTTCAGGTCCCGCCGCTCCGCGAGCGCGAGGGGGACGTTGCCCTGTTGTCGCGGCACTTCCTGGACGAGCTGCGACGACAGACCGGGACCGATCTGTCCCTGTCTCCGGACGCGTGCGCCCTTCTCGAGTCGTTCCCCTGGCCGGGGAACGTGCGACAGCTGGCGAATGTGATTCAAAAGGCCGCCGTCTTCTGCGAGACCCACATCATCACCGGGGACGATCTCCCCGACGAAATCAAGCAGAATGGTTTCCGGCCGGCGTCTCCCGAAGGGAATGCGACGGAATCGAGCCGACGGGGGGAATCGCCGCCGGACCCCGATAGCGGCGACGAGCGACCCGAAGCCTTCAAGCTCGACAGCATCGAGCGGACGACCATCATGGCGGCCCTGGAGGCGGCGAAGGGGAGTGTCCCTCTGGCCTCCCGACTCCTGGGGATCAGTCGGCCGACGCTCTACCGGAAGCTCAAGACGTACCGGATCCGCTGACCACGACCGCGCGCCTCAAATCGTTTCCGGCGCTCTCGATCTTTAACTCGGAAGAACGATTTGAGAACGGTTTTCGGTGCGTTTCCGATCCAGCCGGTCTCGACCCGACGCCGCTTCCGTGAAAGCCCGCCTGCCATCTCTCCTGTAAGCAGATACAAACAAGCACCTTAAGGCGCTACCGCCGTACCGCCCCTCCGAAAAACCGACGCGGGTTTCTTCCGGGCCAGCGTTGGCATTCCCGATGCAATAGGAACCATCGTCTGACGAATTGGATCGCAGCGAGCATTCAAGTCGCCAGACTCCCCAGAAAAAACATCAAGGAGGGTGTGTCCAATGAACGCTAGAAATGTGCCTGCAATGCTCGTGGCGCTGACTTTGGCCGGAAACGTCTTCGCCGAAACCGAGACCAGCGAAAGCGCCGAGCCCGAGGCGGCAGTGGTCGAAACGTCAGCCTCGGAGAGTGTGCTCTCGGCGGCCTCCCAGTCCGCGGTGACCGACCTGAAGGCCGGCGCGTTTCTGAGCTCCCCGGATTTCCGCAACACGCGGATCGCCGACGGGATGTTCGACGAGCCCTCGAGCGCCGCGTTCAAAATGTTCGGCGCGGGCATGTTCATCGCCGCGGGTGCCGACCTCGCCTCGACCGAATTCGGGCTCAGCCGCTCCGGGGTCTACGAGGTCAACCCCGTTCAGGGCAATCGGAGCCTGCGGCTGCTCACCCACGCGGCGGTGCCGGCGTTCATGTACTTCGTGACCGACAAGCTTCACGACAAAGGAAAGACCAAGCTCGCGCTTCTGGCGCGCATCGGGTTCACCGTCGGCTACAGCTACGTGGTCATGCACAACATGCGAACCGCTGCGCTGGCCCCCTAGACGAAGGCACGTTTCTCGGAGACGTGACTGGAGGAGAACATGACGACGCGGGCAAAGATACTCGTGGTGGACGACAAGAGTGACAAGGCTTCCGCCGGGACGGCGACGAGGGAATTGTTCCTTCGAGATGAGAGTGAAAAGCAGCTGCGCCGCATACAAGTGCGCGACGGTGCAGAGGCGCTCGACTATCTGTATCGTCGCGGCGCGCACGCCGGGCGAGTGAGCCCGAGCCCGGTGCTGGTGTTGCTGGATCTCAAGATGCCGAAGGTCGACGGGC
>Ga0326597_10013438_pt1 | contig 10763 bp, 5 predicted proteins | sample RVTome_12_FD_203789 | JGI IMG/M metagenome (GOLD analysis project Ga0326597, IMG submission 203789) | Soil microbial communities from uranium-contaminated site in the Upper Colorado River Basin, Wyoming, United States - RVT100D185 | ecosystem: Environmental > Terrestrial > Soil > Contaminated >... | reverse complement strand
GGCCTCGCGGGGATCGCCACTAACCTCGCCTGGAGCTGGCACGGGGAAGCCCGGGCGCTGTTCCGGGCGATCGACCAGCCCCTGTGGCACCTGACCCGCCACAACCCGGTCGAGCTGCTGAGGCGGGTCCCCCAGGATCGCCTCGACGCGCTCGCCACGGACGAGCACTTCCTGGGGCATTACGACGCCGTCGTCCGGCTGATGGCCGCGGTGTCGCAGCCCTCCCCGGAGACATGGTTCGCCCATGAGTTCCCCGGGGTGGCGGCCGGTCCGGTGGCCTACTTCTGCGCCGAGTTCGGTCTCCACAATTCCGTCCCCATCTACTCCGGGGGCCTCGGCGTGCTCGCGGGCGACCACTGCAAGACGGCCTCCGACCTCGGTGTGCCGCTCGTGGGGGTGGGGCTCTTCTACACCAAAGGCTACTCCGACCAGGTCCTGCGGCTCGATGGCTGGCAGGAAGACGCGGCCGAGCAGTTCGATCCCGCGATCACCCCGTTGACCCCCGTCGCCAGCCCGACGGGCGAGGCCCACCTCGCGAGTGTCCGGCTCAACGGGCGCACGGTCTACATCGGGGCCTGGCACCTCCAGGTCGGCCGCGTGCCCGTCTACCTGCTCGACACCGACCTGGCGGGCAATCACCCGGAGGACCGCGAGCTCTCACACCGGCTGTACGCCGGGGGAACCCGCACGCGCCTGCGGCAGGAGTGGGTCCTGGGCGTGGGGGGCGTGCGCGCGCTGCGGGCGGTCGGCGTCGCGCCCGCCGCCTGGCACGCCAACGAGGGACACTCGGCCTTCATGCTGGTCGAGCGCATGCGCGAGCTGCTGGCGGCGGGCACCCCGGCCGAGGAGGCGGCGCGACAGATCCGCGCGACGAGTGTCTTCACCACGCACACTCCCGTGCCGGCCGGTCACGACACGTTCCCGCCCGACCTCGTGGAGGAGTGCCTCGGCGCGCCCTGGGAGGAGCTGGGGGTCTCACGCCAGGGGTTCTTCGACCTGGGACGGCACCCCACGCAGAACCCCGAGCACTTTCACATGACGGTGATGGCGATGCGGCTCACGCGTCACATCGCCGCCGTGTCCGAGCGCCACGGCCAGGTGAGCCGGGGGCTGTGGCGCGACCTCTGGCCGGACCGTCCCGTCGAGCGGGTCCCCATCCGACACGTGACCAACGGCGTCCACCTGCGCACCTGGATGGCACATTCCGTCCGGCAGCTGCTGCGCGATCATCTGGGAGCGGACTGGGAGCGGCATCGCGAGGACCCGGAAGTGTGGGCCCGTGTGCTCACGCTCGACGAGGCCCGAATCTGGGCGACCCACCAGAACCTCAAGACTCAGCTCCTCGAGTTCATCCGCCAGGAGACCCGCCTGCGGGGACGGGAGTACTGGAAGGACCCGCTGCGCCTCGTCGGGGCCGGGACGCTGTTGTCCCACGGGGCATTGACGATCGGGTTCGCCCGCCGGTTCGCTGCGTACAAGCGCGCCGACCTCGTCTTCCGGGATCCCGACCGGTTGCGCCGGCTGCTGCTGGACGACCTCCGCCCGGTGCAGCTGGTGTTCGCGGGCAAGGCGCACCCCGCCGACGACGGCGGGAAGCAGGTGCTGCAGCGCGTATTCTCGTTCGCGCGGGACTTCGGCTTCGAGGGCCGCATCGCCTTCCTCGAGGATTACGAGATGCACATGGCGCACCGGCTGGTGCAGGGCGTGGATCTGTGGCTCAACCTGCCGCGGGTGCCCCTCGAGGCCAGCGGGACGAGCGGGATGAAGGCCGCATTGAACGGGATCCCCCAGCTGAGCACGCTCGACGGCTGGTGGGCGGAGGGGTTCACCGGCAAGAACGGCTGGTCGCTCCCGCCCGTACCAACGGGCGCGGACGTCGGCGCCGCGGATGCCGCGGATGCGGACGCGCTGTACCGGGTGCTCGAGGACGAGGTGGTGCCGCTCTACTACGCGCGCGATTCCCAGGGCGTCTCAGCCGGCTGGGTGGAGCGGATGAAGAATGCCCTGTACGAGTGCGGGGCGCGGTTCACGGCCCAGCGCATGCTGCGGCAGTATGTGGCCGAGTGCTACGCTCCGGCGATGCGACGCGACACGGCGGGTGACGACCCGCCGACCGGATGAGCTCGGCGGCGCGGGACCGGCACTCGAGGGCGCGCGCGGACGCGCCGCTCGCGGCCGAGGTGGTGCATCTCAGCGCCGAGTACCTACCGTTCGCGCGGACGGGCGGGCTCGCCGAGGCGGTCACCGGTCTGGCGTCGTATCAGGCCGCGGCGGGTGTCACGACCACGGCGCTGGTCCCCCTGTTCCGCTCGGTGCGCGACGCCGGCGCCACCCTGGTGCCATTCGGCGAGCCGTTCACGCTGGCGGTCGGCCCCCGCGAAGAGCCCGCCCGCCTGTGGCGGCTCGAGGCGCCGGCGGGGCCGCGGGTGCTGTTCCTGGAGCACGAGGCGTACTTCGACCGTGAGGGACTCTACGGGGCGGGCGGTGCGGACTACCCGGACAACGGGCGGCGCTTCGGGTATCTCTGCCGCGCGGCCCTGGAGGCCCTGCCGCGCATCGCGCGGGCCCCGGTCGTGCTGCACCTCCACGACTGGCACACCGCCCTCGCCGCGGTATACCTGCGGACCGAGTATCGCGGGCGGCAGCCCTACGACTCGACCGGGGTCGTGCTGACGGTGCACAACGCCGGTTTCCAGGGCCACTTCCCGTTCGAGGCGCTCGCCGACCTCGGACTCTCCGACGAGCTGTACGACTGGCAGCGACTCGAGTGGCACGGCCGGGTGAACTGGCTCAAGGGCGGCCTCGTGTACACCGACATGGCCACGACGGTGAGCCCGACGCATGCGCACGAGCTGCGCACCGCGGCCGGGGGGTTCGGCCTGCACGAGACCTTCATCTCCCTCGGCGACCGCCTCGTCGGCATTCTCAACGGGATCGACCAGCACGCCTGGGACCCCACGCGGGACCCGCATCTCACCGCTGCCTTCTCGGCCGAGGCCCTGGACGGCAAGGCCCGCTGCAAGCGGGCGCTGCAGCGCGGCGCGGGCTTCCCGCTGCGCGCCCGGGCCCCGCTGTTCGCCCTGTCGGCGCGGCTCGCGGCCCAGAAGGGGATCGACCTCGTCCTCGATGGTCAGGTACTCGACACGCCGGACGCGCAGTTCGTGCTGCTCGGTGAAGGCGAGGCCCGCTACGCCGCCGCGCTCGCGGGCCGCGCCGCCGCCGCACCGGAGCGTATCGCCTACGAATCGCGCTTCACCGACCGGTTCGAGCACCGCCTGCTGGCTGGCGCCGACGTGCTGCTGATGCCGTCGCTGTACGAGCCCTGCGGCCTGACGCAGATGCGCGCCCAGCGGTATGGCGCCCTGCCGGTCGCCCGGCGGGTCGGCGGGCTCGCCGACACCATCGACGACGAGGACACCGGTTTCCTGTTCGACGAGTACACCCCCGCCGCCCTCGAGCTGGCGGTGCGGCGCGCGCTGGCACTCTACGCCCGGCCCGCGGACTGGGAAGCCCACGTGCGCCGCGCGATGGGGCGCGAGTGCGGATGGCAGCACCGTGGCCCCCAGTACATCGAACTCTACCGGCGCGCGCTGGCTCGGCGGCGCGCCGCCATCGCCGAGGCGTGACGTCCATGGACTTTGTCCTCGTCCTCCACAGCCATCTCCCCTGGGTGCTCGGTCACGGCCGCTGGCCCCACGGCAGCGACTGGCTGTGCGAGGCGGCGGTCGACACCTACTTGCCGCTCCTCGAGCAGCTCCACGCCCTCGAGGCCCACGGCGTAGCCGCCCCCGCGACGATCGGGATCACACCGGTCCTCGCCAACCAGCTCGCGAGCCCGGTCTTCGCCGCGGAGCTGCGGGCGTTCCTGGCCCAGCGGCTCGCGACCTGCGACGAGGCGCCGGCCTCCCTGCGCGCGACCGGCGACGAGCACTTGCTCGGGCTCGTCGCGTTCTGGCGCGAGCGCCTCGAGCGATTTCGGGCGCTGTTCGACGCGCTCGACGGCGACCTGGCGCGCGCGTTCCGCCGGCTCGCCGATAGCGGCCGCATCGAGCTGATCGGGTCCGCGGCGACCCACGGATACCTCCCCCTGCTGGGCCGCGACGAGAGCATCCGCCTGCAGCTGGGGCTCGGCGCCGCCGAACACACCCGCATCTTCGGCCGCCCGCCGACGGGATGCTGGGTGCCCGAGTGCGCCTACCGCCCGAGCGGCCCGTGGGCGCGCCGGCCCAGCCGGCCCGCCGTCACCCGCGCCGGCATCGAAGAGCACCTCGCCGCGGCGGGGTTCCGGTACTTCGTCGTCGATGCGCACCTCGCGCGCGCCGGCACGCCCCTCGGCGGCTACGAGGAGATCCCGCTGGGGGTCGAGCGGTTCGACGCCGAACGCCACGACCATCCGGCCCCGTCGTCCGCAACCGTCGAGCGCTCGCCGTATCGGGCATACCGGGTGGCATCGCGCCACGGCGTGCCGCCGGTGGCCGCCCTGGTGCGCGATCCCCGCTCCTCGCTCCAGGTGTGGAGCCGCCAGCACGGCTACCCCGGCGACGAGTGGTATCTCGAGTTTCACAAGATCCGCTGGCCCGGCGGCCTCAAGCTGTGGCGGGTCACCGGACCCCAAGTGGACCTCGGCGACAAGCGGCCCTACGAGCCACAGGCGGCGCGGGAGCGGGCCGGGCTGCACGCCGCGCACTTCGCCGACCTGCTCGCGGGCATCGCCGCCGGTCGCCCCCGCACCGCCGGCGGACTCGTCGTCGCGCCGTTCGACACCGAGCTGCTCGGCCACTGGTGGTTCGAGGGCGTTGATTTCCTCGGGGACCTGTACCGCGGCCTGCGGGACCGGCGCGGGGTCCGGCCCGTCACCGCGGGCCAGCACCTCGCCCGGCACCCCGCGCGCACATCGCTCCGCTTCGCGGCCGGGTCGTGGGGGGCCAACGGCGACGACAGCATGTGGCTCAATCCGGGCACGGCGGCGATGTGGCATCGCCTGTGGCCGCTGGAAGACGCCTTCTGGAACGTGGTGCCGGGGGCGGTGGCCACCCCCGCGGCGCATCCCGTCCTGGCGCAGGCGGCACGCGAGCTGCTCCTCGCGCAGGCGTCCGACTGGGAGTTCATCGTTTCCACGGGGGCCGCGGCCGACTACGCGGAGCGCCGCTTCGCCGGGCACTGCGACGGGGCCGAGCGGCTGGTGGCGGCGCTCGGGCCCGGGGGCGACGCGGACCGGCTGAACGCGGCGGCGCGCCTCGCCGAGGACCTGGCGCGCCACGACAATCCGTTTCCCGACGTGCTGTCGGCCGTCGCCGAGGCGTCGCGCGGATCATGAGCGCGGTCACGCGCTCGGTGATCGTCCACGGGCACTTCTACCAGCCGCCGCGCGAGGACCCGTGGCTCGGCGAAGTCGAGATCGAGCCGTCGGCCGCGCCGTTCCACGACTGGAACGAGCGCATCGAGCGCGAATGCTACCGCGCGGTCACCGCCGCGCGGCTCCTCGCTCCCGGCGGCCGCATCGCGGGCATCGTCAACACCCTCGACGCGATGAGCTTCGACTTCGGTCCGACGCTGCTCGAGTGGCTCGAGCACGAGGCGCCGCAGACCTACGCCGCGGTGCTGGCGGCGGACGCCGGCTCCCGCGACCGCCTCGGGTTCGGCAACGCGATCGCGACGCCCTACCACCACGTGATCCTCCCGCTCGCCCGCCGCCGCGAGAAGGTGACGGAGGTGCGCTGGGGGATCGCCGACTTCCAGCGCCGCTTCGGCCGCGCGCCGGAGGGCATGTGGCTCCCCGAGACGGCGGTGGACCCGGAGACGCTCGACGTGCTCGCCGCGGAGGGCGTCGCCTTCACGATCCTCGCCCCGCGCCAGGTGCGCCACGTTCCGCGGGGCGGCCTGCCCGGCCGCTACCGCACCCCCGGCGGGCGAACCATCGCCGTGTTCGTCTACGACGGCGCGATCTCGCACGATGTCGCGTTCGGTCCGCTGCTCCAGGACGCGCGCCGCTGGGCCGAGCGGCTGCTGGCGGGGCCGCCCGGGGCCGTCGTCGTCGCGACCGACGGCGAGACTTACGGGCACCATCACCGCTTCGGGGAGATGGCGGTGGCGGCGCTGCTCGCGGACCTGGCCAGGCGGGCCGGCGTCCGTATCGAGAATTGCGCCGCGGTGCTCGCGCGCACGCCGCCGCACGAAGACGTCGAGCTCGTGGCACCCAGCTCCTGGAGCTGCGAGCACGGCGTCGAGCGGTGGCGTGCCGATTGCGGCTGCCGGGCCGAGCCGCACCTCCCGCTCCACCAGCGCTGGCGTGCACCGCTGCGCACCGCTCTCGACTGGCTCGCCGGCGAGCTGCACGCGCTGTACGAGCGCGAGGCGCCGCCGTTCCTCGGCGAGCCGTGGGGCGCACGGGACGGCTATGGCGCCGTGGTGGGCGCGGCCGAGCCTGAGATCGCGCGCTTCGTCGAGGCGCGGCTCCGCTTGGGCGGCCCCGGCGATTCGATCCGGGCACGGGAGCTGCTCGAGCTCGAGCGCGACGCGCTGCGGATGTTCACGTCGTGCGGCTGGTTCTTCGACGACATCGCGGGGCTCGAGGCCCGGCAGGTGCTGCGCTACGCGGCGCATGCGATCGACCTCGCCGGCGCCGAGCGGCCCCGTCTCGAGGCCGGCTTCCTGGAACACCTGGCGCGGATCCCGACGAACGACCCGCAGCGGGCCTCGGGCCGCGAGCTGTTCGCGCACGCCGTCCGCTCCCGGGTGATGCCGTCGCTGCGGGTCGCCGCGGGGTACGCCGCCGCCCGCCATCTCGGGGTGCCGCCGGAGGCGGCGCAGGCCCCGGGGGTGCGGGTCCGCGAGACCGCGGGCGGATTGGCGCTCACGCACCGCCGCACCGGTCGGACCGAGGAGTACGCGGTCACCGTCCACCCCACCCGTCCCGGGGAGCTGGCCATGGACGCAGGCGTCCCGGGCGGGCCGCTCACACGACTGGGCGTCGCGGACCTCCCCGACCGGCAGCGGGCCATCGTGGTCGCGACGCTCTGCCGATCGCTGACCGAGCGCCTGCTCGGCCAGTCAGCCCGCGATGCCCTCGCCGCCGGCCGGCCGCTCGATCGGGTGACGGAAGAGGCCCTCGTCGCCGGCGTGCACGCCCTGCATCGCGACGCCGGACGGCCGGCGGTCGAGCGCGTGCTGGATCTCGCCGACCTGCTCGAGCTCCTCGGCCGGCACGTCCCGTGGGAAGCACAGACCGTGTTCCACCGGATCCGCGCCACGGCGGCGCCCGCCCACGCCGCCACGCTCGACCCGGTGGCGTGGCGATTCGGCTTCGCTCCCACCGACTGACCCGTGGAGCCCCTGCGGGTCTCGGGCCTCCCGGCCGCGTCCCCGACCGTCTAGAGTTCGGGTGGACCCCCGCCGCCGGCCGAACCGGGCCGACGCACTGTGGACTCGTCACGCAGGACCATCCGTGCGGTCGCACGATACGCTGTCTCCGTCCCGTCACGCCGTGCTCGCCGCGGTGTGCGAGACCCTCATCCCCCGGGTCGAGCGTCCCGACGACCCCACGGGCTATTTCGCGCTGAGCGCCACCGAGGCCCGCACCATCGACCGTGTCGAGCAGCTTATCGGCCTGATCGAGGACCCCGACGCGCGGTCGCGCCTCGACCTGCTGCTCGGGCTGCTGGGCACGCCCATCGCCAACCTCCTGCTGGGCGGGCGGTTCGGGGCGTTCGACCGGCTGTCGCCCGACGACCGCCTGGCGGTGCTCCGCAGCTGGGCGCACTCACGCCTCGCGCTCAAGCGCGCCGGGTTCCAGGCCCTGAAGCGGTTGGTCCAGGTCTCGTTCTATGGGTGGCCCGTGCGGAACGGCTCGCACCCCGCATGGGACGCGGCGGGCTACCCGGGACCGCTGCCTCAGCCGGCGCACGGCCTGGCGCCCCTGCCGGTCCATCCGATCGACGGCGACACCACGCTCGACTGTGACGTCGTGATCGTGGGATCGGGCGCGGGCGGCGGCGTCGCCGCCGCCCTGCTGGCCGAGGCGGGCCGCAGCGTGGTGGTGCTCGACAAAGGCCCCAATCCCGGTGCGCGCGACCTCACGCAGGTCGAAGGCGAGGCGTTCGGGTCGTACTATCTCGACCACGGTCTCATCATGACGCAGAGCGGGTCGCTGCCGATCCTCGCGGGGAGTGCGCTCGGCGGCGGCACGGTGATCAACTACGCGACCAGCTTCAAGCTGCCCGAGCGCACGCGCGCCGAGTGGGCCGACCACTCGGGGCTGCCGCTGTTCACCAGCGACCGCTTCAGCGAGTCACTCGACCGCGTGTGGGCGCGGGCGAACGTGGGGACGCGCTGGTCCACGCCCGGCCGCCGCGATCAGATGTTCGAGTCCGCATGCCGCCGGCTCGGCTGGCACGTCGAGACGATGACCCGCGCCGTGCGGGACTGCCGCGAAGGTCTCGAATGCGGCTACTGCGGCTACGGCTGCCGTCACGACGCCAAGACGGCGTCGCACTATCTACGCGACGCCGCCGCCGCGGGCGCGCGCCTCGTGCCGCACTGCGACGTGACGCGCGTCATGATCGAGCGCGGCCGCGCCACCGGCGCCGAGGGGACGGTGCGCGCCCCCGACGGCCGGACGCATCGCCTGACGGTGCGCGCCCGCAAGGTGATCGTCGCCTGCGGCACGATCTACACGCCGGCGATGCTGCGCCGTTCGGGGCTCGAGAACCCGAACATCGGCCGCGGCCTGCGGCTGCACCCCGGTACCGGCGTGCTCGGCTTCTTCCCCGAGCGCGTGGATCCGTGGAGCGGGACGATCCAGACGCGCTACTCCGATCAGTTCGCCGATCTCGACGGCGCGGGCTACGGCGCCAAGTTCGAGACGGTGCCCATCCACTTCGCGATGCCCGCCAGCGCCTGGGGGTGGGACAGCCCGACCCAGATGAAGGACGACCTCTCGCGCCTGGGGCACCTCGGCATGGTCGGGATCCTGCTGCGCGACCGGGACGCCGGGCGCGTCGCCGTCGGGCGCGACGGCCGGCCGCGGGTCCATTACGAGCTGTCGGCGCACGACGTCGGCCACGTGCGGCGGGCCGTACGCGGCGCGGCGGAGCTGCTCGCCGCGGCGGGCGCCACCGAGGTCCTCAGCGTGCAGACGCCGCCCGCCCGCGCGCGCCCGGCGACGGCCGGCTGGCTCGACCGTTTCGGCGCGGACGCCGACCGGCGCGGCTACACCAAGTGCCGCATGTCCTACATCACCTTCCACCAGATGGCGAGTTGTGCGATGGGGCGGTACCCCGCCACCTCGGCGGTGGGCGAAGCGGGGGAGACACACGAGGTGCGCGGGCTCTACGTCGCCGACGGGAGTGCCTGCGTCACCTCGACGGGCGTGAACCCGATGATCACGATCATGGCGATCGCGGATCACGTCGCCCGCGGCATCCTCGAGACCTGGTGACACGCCGCCGCGGCCGGGGGCCGGGAGGGCTCCCCGGCGCGCAGCTCATCGTGGTCACGGGGAAGGGCGGCGTCGGCAAGACGACGGTCGCCGCCGCCCTCGCCCGGCTGCTCGCCGCCCGGGATCGGCGTGTGGTCCTGCTCGAGCTCGACGCTCGCGAGCCGCTGCACCGCTTCCTCGACGTGCCGCCGTCCGCGGGCCAGCCGGTCGCCGCCGGTCGCCACCTGCACCTCCTCAACCTCCGCCCGCAAGCCGTGCTGGAAGCGCTCGTGCGCGACCGCCTCAAGATCGCTCCGCTCGCCCGCGCCGTGACCACGAGCCCGGTGTTCCGCCACTTCGTGGACGGCGCGCCCGGGATGAAGGAGCTCGCCGTCCTGGGCCACAGCCTCCGCCTCGTGCGCCACGACGTCCGGCCGCACGCCGACGTCGTGATCGTGGATGCGCCCGCCACCGGCCACGGCGTCCAGCTGCTGGCGGCCCCCGGGCTCGTCACGGAGGCGATCGGCGGCGGACCGCTCGGCCGGCTGGCGGGCCAGGTGGCCGAGTTCGTCGGCGATGCGGAGCGCACGGCCGTGGTCGTCACCGCGCTCGCCGAGGAGATGCCGGTGCAGGAGGCGCTGGAGGTGTTCGCCATGATGCGGGACCGGTTGGGACGGACGCCGGACCTGGTGGCCGCGAATGCGCTCTATCCGCCGCTCCCCTCCCCACCCCCGGGATGGGGGACGGGGGACGGGGGAGGAGTGGACCAGGCCCTCGAGCTGTGGCGGCAGCGCCGCGCGATGAACCAACGCGAGCTGGAGCGGCTCACGGCGGTGTGGCGCGGTCCGCTCGCGCGGATCCCCCTGTTCCCGGAATCCCCCGGTCCCGCTCTCGTCACGAGGGTGGCCGACGTGCTCGCCGGGGCGCTCGCGCCGACCGAGGCACGGTGACCGCGGGCAGGCACGGGACACCGCTGCTGGTCGTGGTCGGCGCGGGCGGCGTCGGCAAGACGACCCTCGCGGCCGCGCTCGGACTCGCCGCGGCCGAGGCCGGCGCGCGCACCCTGGTGATGACGTTCGACCCGTCGCTGCGCCTCAAGGACGCGCTCGGTGTCGGCGATGCCGCGCGGCAACGGCCGGTCAGGGTCCCGCTCCCGGGCCCGGGTCTCCTGGAGGTCAGCCTGCTCGACGCGCGCACCACCTTCGACGACCTCGTGCGGCGCTACGCCCCCGACGCGGCGGCCGCGGCGCGGATCCTCGACAACCGCTTCTACCAGCATCTCGCCGGCCACCTCGCGGGCACCCTCGAGTACATGGCGGTGGAGCGGCTGTTCGAAGTCTCGGCCGAA
>Ga0326597_10013437_pt1 | contig 10763 bp, 13 predicted proteins | sample RVTome_12_FD_203789 | JGI IMG/M metagenome (GOLD analysis project Ga0326597, IMG submission 203789) | Soil microbial communities from uranium-contaminated site in the Upper Colorado River Basin, Wyoming, United States - RVT100D185 | ecosystem: Environmental > Terrestrial > Soil > Contaminated >... | reverse complement strand
CCTCATCATCGAAACCTCGGGCTCGGAGGACCAGGTGATCAAGCTCCTGCCCGCGTTGACCATCGACGAGCAAACGCTGCGCAAGGGGCTCGACATCCTGGAGCGCAGCACGGCGGGCGTGCTGGGTGTCAGCCCGGCGCATGCGGAGAAGATCCGCTTCCTCCACTTCGGGAGCGGGCGATGATCGTGCGCAGCCTCGAGGAAGTAATGGGGACGGAGCGCGACGTGCGCACGCCGAACTGGGCGAGCCGCCGGCTGCTGCTGAAGAGCGACGGCATGGGGTTCTCGCTGCACGAAACGACGATCTTTCCCGGCACCGAGACCGCCATTTGCTACGCGAACCACCTGGAAGCGGTCTACTGCATCGAGGGCGAGGGCGAGGTGGAGACGCTGGAGGACGGCCGCGTCCACCCGATCCGTCCCGGCGTAGTCTACGCGCTCGACCGCCACGACCGCCACCATCTGCGCGCGAAAACGCAGATGCGCGTGGTGTGCGTGTTCAACCCGCCGTTGACGGGCCGCGAGGTGCACGACGCGAACGGCGTCTACCCGCTGCTCGACGAACCGAGAAAGGAGAGTGCCGCGTGGTCCTGATCACGGATGCTTACCAGTCCCGTGTCGATGGCGAAACCGCGATCCTGCAGCGGCGGGACCCGGTGGTGTACGGCGATCCCCGCGTCGAGGTCCGGCACGGGCTGACGCAGCACCAGCTGAAGAGCTACCAGAAAAACGGCTTCATCCTGCTGAAGGGGCTCTTTTCGGAGCAGGAGGCGGCGAGTTACCTGGCCGAGGCGCAACGCCTGTGCGCCGATCCTGCGCTGAGAGGGCGGGAGGAAGCCATCCCCGAGCCCGGCAGCAGCGAGGTACGCTCGGTGTTCCGGGTGCACAGCCTCAATGCCCTCTACAGCAGGCTCGCCGCGGACGCGCGCCTCGTGAACATCGCGCAGCAGATACTCGGCAGTGCCGTCTATATCCACCAGTCCCGCGTGAATCTCAAATCCGGTTTCTTCGGCAAGGACTTCTACTGGCACTCGGACTTCGAGACCTGGCACGTCGAGGACGGCATGCCGCGGATGCGGGCGCTGAGCTGCACGGTGCTCCTCAGCGAGAACAACGAGTTCAACGGCCCGCTGATGATCATGCCCGGGTCGCACATGCATTACATTTCGTGCGCCGGCCAGACGCCGCCCGACCACTACAAGCAGTCGCTCAAGAAGCAGGAATACGGCATCGCCGACCCGGCTGCGCTCAGGCTGCTGGCCGACCGCGGCGGCATCCAGTCGATGAAGGGGCCGGCCGGCTCAGTGGTGTTCTTCGACTGTAACACGATGCACGGCTCCAACAGCAACATCTCGCCGTATCCCCGCGCGAACCTGTTCATGGTCTACAACAGCGTCGAGAACCGGCTCACCCGTCCGCGCGGTGGGCTCGAGCCGCGGCCCGAGTTCATCGCGGCGCGTGAGGATTGCGCGCCGCTCGTGCCGATCGAGCCCGGTGATGGCGCGGGCAGCTGATCGCCGCCGCTTCCTCATCGGCTCGGCCACACTGGCCGCCGCGTGGCTCGCCGCCGGCTGCTCCGAGGCGCCGCCCCCCGGCGCCACCGGCACTGCCGGCGACACGCTGGAGCGCGCGCGCGCCGAAGGCAGCATGCGCGTGGGCTTCGCCAACGAGGCGCCCTATGCCTACGCCGAGAGCGCGACCGGCGGACTCACCGGCGAAGCGCCGGAGATCGCGCGCGTGGTGCTCGCCGGCATCGGTGTTCCCGCCATCGAGGGCGTGCTGACCGAGTTCGGCTCGCTGATTCCCGGCCTCGTTGCCGGCCGCTTCGACGTCATCGCCGCCGGCATGTACGTCCTGCCCGAGCGCTGCAAGCAGGTCGCATTCTCCAATCCCACCTACTCGGTGGGCGAAGCCTTCGTCGTCGCGCGCGGCAACCCGCTGAAGCTGCATGGCTATGCCGATGTGGCGCGCCGTTCCCGCGCGCGCCTCGGCGTGGTCGCCGGAACGGTCGAGCGCGGCTACGCGCGCGAGGCCGGCGTGCCGGAGGAGAGGATCGTGGTGTTTCCCGACGCGCCGAGCGCGCTCGAGGGCGTCCTGGCGAAGCGGGTGGACGCCTTTGCCGGCACCAGCCTGACCGTGAACAGCCTGCTGACGAGGGCCAAGGCGCCCGGGATCGAGCGCGCCGTGCCGTTCCGGGACCCTGTCATCCAGGGCAGGCCCGTGCGCGGCTACGGCGCGTTCGCGTTCCGCAAGGACGACGTGAAGCTGATCGCCGCGTTCGACGCGGGACTCGCGCGCTACATCGGCACGCCCGAACACCAGGCCGCCGTCAAGCCGTTCGGATTCACCGCCGCCGAGCTGCCGGGCAAGATCACCGCCCGGGAACTGTGCAAGGGTTGACCGACACCGCGGCGCCCCTCCTGCGCGGCCTGGCCGTGACGCTCGAGCTCACGGCCGCGGCCGGCGCGCTGTCCGTGCTGATCGCGCTCGCCGCTGGGCTCGCCCGCGCCTCGCATCGCCGCTGGCTCAGCTGGCCGGCCGCAATCTACGTCGAAACCTTCCGCGGCACTTCCGCCCTGGTGCAGCTCTTCTGGTTCTATTTCGTGCTGCCGTTCTTCGGCGTCGCGCTGACGCCGTTCGCCGCGGGCGTGATGGTGCTCGCCCTCAATACCGGCGCCTACGGCTCGGAAGTCGTGCGCGGCGCGCTCGCCGCCGTGCCGAGCGGGCAGCGCGAGGCCGCGTCCGCGCTCAACCTGGGCGGCACGCGCACGCTGTGGCGCATCCTGCTGCCGCAGGCCCTGCCGGCAATGCTGCCCCCCGCCGGCAATCTCGCGATCGAGCTGCTCAAGAACACCGCGCTCGTTTCGCTCATCACCATCACCGAGCTGACGTTCACCGCGCAACTCCTGCGCGCCGAGCGCCTGCACAGCGCCGAGATCTTCACCATGGTGCTGGCGCTCTACTTCGCCGTGGCGCTGTGTATCACCGCCGGCATGCGGGCGCTGGAGCGGCGCGCCTCGCGCGGGCTCGAGCGGGGGGCCGCGCGATGATCTTCGACTGGGGGTACGCCTGGGACATCCTGCCGCAACTCGGCCGGGCGCTGGTCGTGACGCTGCAGGCGACCGCCCTCGGCATGGCGCTCGCCCTCGCCCTCGGGCTCGTCTTCGCCCTCGCCCGCCGCTCGCGCTACCGCGTGGTCGCGTGGCCCGCGGCCGCGGTCGTCGAGTTCGTGCGCAGCACGCCGCTGCTGGTGCAGATGTTCTTCCTGTTCTACGTGCTCCCGGTCGCCGGCGCGCAGATGTCGCCTCTCGCCACCGGCGTGATCGCGCTCGGCATCCATTACGCGGCCTACTGCTCGGAGGTCTACCGCGCCGGGCTGGAGGCGGTGCCGCGCGGGCAGTGGGAGGCGGCAGCGGCGCTGAACCTCGGGCGCTGGCGCACGCTGCGTGCGATCGTCCTGCCGCAGGCGATCCCGCCGGTGGTGCCCGCGCTCGGCAATTACCTGGTAGCGATGTTCAAGGACACGCCGCTGCTCTCCGCGATCACGGTGGTCGAGCTGCTGCAGACCGCGAAGCTGATCGGCTCCGAGACCTTCCGCTACGTCGAGCCGATCACCCTCGTCGGCGCGCTGTTCCTCGTGCTGAGTCTCATCTCCGCCGCCGCGATCCGGTGGACGGAGCAACGCCTGCGACTGGAAACCTGAAATCAGCTGCAAATTGCAAGTTACAAGGGGGTTTGCAGTTTGCGCCTTGAAACTCGTAACTTGGGATATGAGACTCGGGACCTGGAACGATGATCCGTCTTCGCGACCTGCACAAATCCTACGGCGCCCTGCCCGTGCTGCGCGGCGTCGATCTCGAAATTCCCGCGGCGCAGACCGTCAGCGTGATCGGGCCGAGCGGCTCCGGCAAGTCGACACTGCTGCGGCTGCTGATGATGCTCGACCGGCCGGACGCCGGCACGATCGAGATCGAGGGCGAGTCCCCTTGGCGCATGACAAGGAACGGCCGGGAGGTTCCCGCTGACGAGCGGCATTTTCGCCGCGTCCGCGGCAAGGTCGGGATGGTGTTCCAGCATTTCAACCTGTTTCCGCACATGACCGCGCTCGGCAACGTGACCGAGGCACCAGTGCACGTGCTGGGATTGCCGCCGCGGGAGGCCCGGGCGCGCGCGCAGGAATACCTCGCCATGGTGGGGCTGGCGGACAAGGCCGATGCCTACCCGGCGCAACTCTCGGGCGGGCAGAAGCAGCGCGTGGCAATCGCCCGGGCGATCGCGATGCAGCCGAAGATCATGCTGTTCGACGAGATCACCTCGGCGCTGGACCCCGAGCTGGTCGGCGGCATCCTGCAATTGCTGCGCGACCTCGCGGCGCGGCGCACGATGACGATGGTGATCGTCACCCACCACATGGCGTTCGCCGAAAGCGCCTCCGATCGCGTGCTGTTCCTCGACGGCGGCCGCATCGTGGAAGACGGACCGCCCGGCGATATCTTCCGCAATCCCCGGCTCGAGCGCACGCGCCGCTTCGTGGAGGCGGTGAAAGGCGGGACGGAAGCGGCTGGGCGAGGACGCCAATAGAATGCCAGCATGGATGCGCCCGCTTAACCGCACGCCGGCGGCCTGGAATGTCGCCCGGCGGACGCCGACAAGCGTCACTGGCTGTTCGCGCTCTACGACCGCGCGCGGCGCGATCTCGCTGCGGCGCTGAAGAAGGCGCAGTTCTTGGGCAGGACCTACTCGAACAACGCCGCCGCACGTGGGGGCGCGTCGGCACCGGACTTGCTGAGGGCACCGATGCGCACCCCGAGGAGGCGAATGCGCCGGTCGAGCGCCACGCGTTTCAGGCATTCGCCGGCGGTGCGGCGGATCGTTTGCGCGTCACGCGTCGGCTGGTCGAGCGTCAAGTCGCGCGTCACGGTCTTGAAGTTGTCGTAGCGCAGCTTCAGCCCGACGGTTCTGCCGGCATAGCCCTTGCGCTCGAGATCGGCGGCCACCCGCGCGCACAGATCGGTGAAGACCCGCGACAGCCGCTCGCGGTCCCGCACCGGGTGCAGGTCGCTCTCGAAGGTCGTTTCGCGGCTCACCGACTTGGGCTCGCTGCGAGTGACCGCGGGCCGGTCGTCGCGCCCGTGCGCCGCGTCGTGCAGCCAGGCACCGTAGCTGCTGCCGAAATGCTCGATCAGGCGCTCGCGGCCGGCGTGAGCGAGCTTGCCTATCGTACGGATGCCGAGCGTCGCGAACCGCGCCGCCGCCTTGGGGCCGATGCCGTTCGCCTTGCGCGCCGGCTGCGGCCACACGCGCAGCGGAATGCCGTTTGCCGTCAGCACCGTGATGCCGCCCGGCTTGTCGAACTCGGAGGCGATCTTGGAGAGCAGCTTGTCGGGCGTCACCCCGATCGAGCACGAAAGCCGTGTCGCCTCGCGCACGGCACACTGGATGTCGGTGGCGGCGACCCGCGCCCGCGCCCGCGGATCGGGCGCCCCGTCGGCAGCGCTCGCCTCGACCAGGCCCGTCAAGTCGATGTAGATTTCGTCGATGCCGCGGTCCTCGATTTCGGGAGCGCGCGCGCACCGCGTCCTTGAACATGCGGGAATCGCGCCGGTACTCGTCGAAGTCCGCCGGCAGCAACAACGCATCCGGCGCGAGCTGCGCCGCCTTCATCAATCCCATGCCGGAATGCAGACCGAGAACCCGCGCTTCGTAGGTCGCGGTGGTGATGACGCCCCGGCCGCTGTACTCGCGCAAGGCCGGGATGCGGCCTTCGCTCGCGGCGCGCCGCCGGCCGCCGATCACCACCGGCTTGCCGCGCAGTTCCGGATAGCGCAGCAATTCGACCGACGTGTAAAAGGCGTCCATGTCGAGATGCGCGATGTACCTCAAGGCGGAAGAAAAGAAAAGGTGACGAAAAGGGTGCTTCAACCTAGTAAAAGCTGTTCACATTGCTGGAATTGCGTTTATCGGCAGTGCTCGTCGATCATGCGTTCGATGGCGGCCGAGCAGGCTGCGCAGAAGTGCTCCGTTTGCAGGGAGAACATGATGCAGTCCACTTCGGAGCGGAAGACGCCCTTCGCATAGCCGTTCGCGCCTTCGAAGAGCCCGACCCGGCGCTCCTTTCCGTTCTTTGCGAGGAGCGCCGACTGCCGCCGCCGTTCCTGCTCCATGAACTTTTCGATCACCGTCTCGTCCACGCCGGACTCGCGCAGCCTGTGGTAGCGCTTCACGTAGTCCGCGAAATACCTTTCGTACTCCGCCTTGTTCCACTGCGTGGGGCCCGTTCCCGCCGCAATGAGTAGCTCGCGCCACTTCGGCTCACCCGGCGGAGCCGTGACATTGGGTTGCCATGGCTCGGGCCCGCCCGCATAGACCGGCCCCCCGGACGCCGGGATGTAGTACTCGTCCGCAAGGCCGCCGAGCGCATGCGCAAACTCGTGTACGACGAGGTAGCGCGCCGCGGCGCTTTCAATCGCGACCACCGCCGGGCCGCCGAAATACGAACTGCCGCCGTAGCGCCGGGCATTGGCGAGGATCAGCACGAAATCGTATGGCACCGCCGCCGCCACCTCGCGCACGGCGTAATGGTTTCCCTCCCCGAGCGAGCGCTCCGAACCCCCGGCGTAATAGGCGCAGCCGAATATGGTGTCCTTCCTGAGGTCGAGATAGGGATCGGTCACCCCGCTCGCCGCGCTCGCCGCGAACACCGAGCGCACGTTGAAGTCGCTCCTGCGCTTCCGGAACGGCTCGACCGAAAAAAGATAGCTGGCCGCGCGCGCGGCATCCTGCACGAACTTGGCGTACTCCGCCTCCCGGTATCCATCGCCAAGTATCGCGAGATCGACTTTCGAGTGCGGCTCGCCGCCGGCAAGGATAACGTCAACCCGCGTCGCAATCTCGCGGGGGGCGCGTTCCACGCTGTCTTCCTCCGGGTCGATCGTGGCGTCCGACACGAGCTGATAGGCACTTGCGCTGCGCCGCTTTTCGATCTCGACACGAACCGCACGCCGCGGCATTGGTAAACGGATGCTGCACTCGGTGGTGCCCGAGCGCGCGGCGGCGCTGAGATCGGTGTCGAATCCTTGCCGGAAGATCAGCGCCTGGCGCTCCGGGTCATATACGGACAGGCGGTAGTCGCCCCAGTCGAGGCCCGCGGCGAGCTCCTTTCGCCGTCCCGGCCATTCCCGCTCAAAGCGCAGCCGCTCGAGCGTGAAACGCTCCATCCCGCCGGCCCGCCATTGCCGCCAATGCGCCCTGAGCGCCCCGTCGGCAAAATCCCGCAGCGTATTCGGAACGGGCGTCACCGGCTCGGGCGGACTGCATGCCGGGAGCAGCAGCGACAAGCCCGCCGCTCCGGTACGTTTCAACACGCTGCGGCGGGCAGGCGAGAAACGCGCGTGCGACGCGGGCATTACATCGGAGTTACTTGCCGATCGCCAACCGTCAGTCCTCGACCTCGATCATGACGAAGTCGCTCTTGCCCGCGCCGCAATCGGCGCAGGTCCAGCTCGCAGGCACGTCCGCCCAGCGCGTACCGGCGGGTATGCCCTCCTCCGGAATGCCCTTCGCCTCGTCGTAGGTGAATGCGCACAGCAGGCACTGCCACTTTTTGAGCCCGGCTGCGCTCGAAGGCGCATGGTTCTCCGCCGCGCGCCGCGCGACCCGCGGAAAATTGAGGATCAGGGCCTCGAGCCCCTGCGCGCCGGCATGGATCTGAAAAGGTCCCTCGCCCGGCTTGATGTGCACGACGGTCAGCGCCTGCCGTTCGCGGTTGTCATGCAACAAGCTGCCCTTCACCACGACCACGTACTGGCCGTCGCCACCGTCAGGCGCGGGCGCAGTGGTGCGCGCGCCTGGCGCCATGGTCAGCGCCTTGACGAACAGTCCTTGATCGTCCGTGATCTCGGGGATGTCCTGCACGCTCACGCCCGATCCGGACACCGGAAATGCAGCCGTCGTGGTGACCTGCCACGGCTTCCGATCGGCAGCCTCCTTCAATTTAGGCAGCGCCCCGGGCAGGCGTTGCGCACCCGGGTCATAGCGCGTGCGCAGCGTCATGAAGGTCCATCCCGCCTGCTCGTCCGCGTGCAACGGGCCGTAGGGCGTATAGGCGCGCGCGAAATGAACGTTATACGGCGTGACCGCATGCCGCCCGAATTCGCCCTTGCCCTGGACGAGGATCTGGAACTGATCCACCGCGTGAAAGTGGGCGCAGGAGCGGTCGCCAGGATCGTACTTCGCGAGAAATGCGGTGGGCGAGTCGGGCGTGTCCGGCGTCGCCCTGAAAAAACCGAAATTCATCGAAGCCGGCCGGTCCGGTCCGCCCTGGTTTTTCCGGATCTGATCGGGTCTGATTTCATCGAATGCGACCACCAACGACATGGATTACCTCCGAGGGTGCAAAAACATGGATACGGAGATCATAGCACTGTGGTGACGAAATGATGGTGACGGGAAATGGTGACGAGATACTGGTGACGATAAGAAGTGACGAGAGATGGTGACGCGAAATGGTGACGAAAAACCGATCGCTTCTCGTCACCCCTTTCAGTCACTTCTTACCGTCAACTCCTTTCGTCACTTCTTCTCGTCACTCTTTTCATCCTTCCGCCTTCATCCTTGCTTTGTCAGTCCGCCCGTATATTCGCCCGGGCGATGATCTTCGCGTACTTCGCGACCTCGCGCCCGAAAAACACGCCAAGTTCCTCGGGTGTGCTGCCCACCGGCTCGGCGCCATCGGTCGTGAGGTGCTTCCGCACCTCGAACAACGCCAGCCCCTTCACCGTTTCAGCGTGCAATTTGGCGACGATGTCCTCCTGCGGCGTTTTCGCCGGCACGCTGGGATGCGCCGCCAGCAGGAGCGGCACCGATACGAGCCAGCTCACCGGCGCGAGGTCCTTGAGCGGGTCGAACGTGAGCTTCCGGTGCAGGCTCGCGTTGACGGAGAGCGATGCCGTCGTCACCAGGATGGTGTAGCCGTCGGGCGGCGACTTGGCAACGATCTCGGCGCCGATGAGGCCGCCCGCGCCGGGCCGGTTCTCCGCGAAGAATGTTTGCCCGAAAGTCTCGGTGAACCGCTTCGCGAACAGCCGGCCCATCTGGTCGGTCCCGCCACCCGGGGGAAACGGCATCACGATGCGCACCGTTTTCGCCGGCCACGCCTGCGCGCCGGCATGCGGCGCGAACGCCACCGCGAACACAATCGCGGCTGCACTCGCGGCGCCGCTCGCTACGCTCACATTCATTCCATTTTCTTCCTTGGCAAATTTGCCGCCGATCGCCGAGCAATAGGGAACACCCAGCGGCCGGCGCAGGTCAAGTGAGCGGACATCATTCGCAGAAATAGTCATTGACCCCCGCTGTTGAACCGCGTATAAGTGAACGAAGCGTTTAGTTTCTCTCCTTGGGTCCGTGGTTTCCGGGCCGCTACTTCAGCCACATCGATCCGCAAGGCTTGGGATTAAACCTACCCGGGCTTGCCCCCGTTTATCGTAGTCCCAAGGATGCCGTGGCCGCCATTCGTGCAACATTACTGGTCGAAGAACTGGTTTGCCGCCACGGTTTGAGTCGCCCTCATAGAGAATGAGCCATGGATCAGGCGGTCGGTTTTGACGAATTGCACTGGCTGCAGGAGCTGACCTACAGGACGCAGAAGGCGGAAATGCCCGCGCTGATCGAAACCCGCCTCCTGAAAAGAAAGCTCATCGAGCGCAAGGACGGCCGCTGCTCGCTCACGCCGCGAGGTCTGATCGCGCTCGCCAAGCTGGCCTGACGCGCCCGGCGCGGCAGTCTGTATGAAGAGTGCCTAACATAATGAACCACGTGTGCGGGTCATTGCGTTAGGCACTCTAAGTAGGAGGAAAGCATGAAGGCTAAGAAGATGCAAGTCGAGAATGGTGTCGGGAGGGTACTCGTCGGCCCGAAAAAGCTGCGAAACTGTTATGCCCGCATCGTATCCCAGAAAGACGGCTCCGGGCGCATCGAACGGCTCGATACCGCATCCGGAACCTGGTTCGAGGCTCACGAGAGCGTTACTTTCAGCGAGGTGTGGAGCGCGCCGTCGGTGCCCGCATCGCCGTGGACCGACATCGAGCGCAAGCGCTGATCCATCACGCCGGAGCCGGGATCATCTGACGCGAGGCGGCTTGCACGTTCGATGATCACCGAGAAAATTACGGTGCGTGTAACCGAAACCAGGCAGATGCTGGACCTCGTGGTGCTCGAGAAGCGAGCCGAACGGATTCAGGTGGTGCTCGGTGAAGGGATCCACAACGTCAAGTGCGATCTCGCGCCGACTCGAAACGGGCTCGCATACGTGGGGACCGTGATGGGCCGGGAGATCGTGTACGAGCGAAGCCGCGAACAGGTGCAAGCCGATATCGACCGGCTCAATCCGGTCATGCGCAAACCGCAACGCCGTTGAGCGGCGCCCGCCGCCGACGCCCGGACCTTCCTCCTTACGTCTTCAGCCTTGCTCCTGCTAAGGGCAGGGTCGGACTCGATTGGGCCGGTGTAACATCTCCCGGCGCAAAGCGTTCAAAGGGAACGGTCATGCGCGCTTGGCCTTTTCACCCCTGAGCAACAGTCGATGGCGTCAGCACGTAGCGTCGGACTCGTCCTTTGCCTCCTCGTGGCAGGTTGCGCCGTGACGGGGTGCGTGGCGCCGCGCGAACCACCCAAGGATGCCGCGTTGCCGGGAGGGACGGTGGCGGTCAAGCCGGAAGTCCGACAGGAGCAACCGCCTGTGTCCGGTTCCGCGGGTCAGGGAC
>Ga0326597_10013436_pt1 | contig 10764 bp, 9 predicted proteins | sample RVTome_12_FD_203789 | JGI IMG/M metagenome (GOLD analysis project Ga0326597, IMG submission 203789) | Soil microbial communities from uranium-contaminated site in the Upper Colorado River Basin, Wyoming, United States - RVT100D185 | ecosystem: Environmental > Terrestrial > Soil > Contaminated >... | reverse complement strand
TGACCTAATCCCGAATTTGGTGGAAACGGCCAAGGCCTATATGAAATTCGAGCGCGAGACGCTCGAAGCCGTGATCAGCGCACGTAACAGCGCACAAGCAGCCGTTGGGAAAGTTGCAGCCGACCCGGCCAACGCCGACGCCATGAAGGCGCTCACGGGCGCCGAGGGCGTGCTCACCGGGGCCCTTGGCAGGTTCTTCGCGCTCGCCGAGGCCTATCCGGATCTCAAAGCCAATCAGAATATGCTGCAGCTGCAGGAGGAGTTGAGTTCAACCGAGAACAAGGTGGCTTTCGCGCGCCAGGCCTACAACGATGCGGTCATGGAATACAACACCCGGATCGAGAGTTTTCCGGACAACGTATTCGCCGGCATGTTCGCGTTCCGCCAGGCCGAACTCTATCAGGTCGAATCGGGCGCAGAAAAAGAGCCGGTTAAGGTGTCGTTCTAAGGCGGAGCGCTTGCACCGGGCGCGCGCCAGTTTAGCCCACCTCCGCGCAGCATGGTATGAACTTCTTCGAGCACCAGAAACGGGCCCGCCGTAACACGCTATGGTTAGTGGCGCTGTATCTATTCGCGGTGCTCGCCATTCTCGGTGCGATCGATGCGCTGGTAAGCGTGTTGTTTGTTGTCAACAGCGTATCGCTTGCTGGCGTGCGCGCTCCAAATGAATTGCACTGGATCGCGCTGACCATCCCCGCCACGGTCATCGTCGGGGCAACCGCGTACAAAGTCATTCAGCTTGCTGACGGCGGCGAGGCCGTTGCGCGCATGGTCGGTGCTCGTCAAGTACTACGGCAGAGCAACGACCCGCACGAGATACGGCTACTCAATGTAGTCGAAGAAATGGCGATCGCCGCTGGAACCACGGTACCTCCGGTCTACGTTTTGGACGATGAGCCTGCGATCAACGCGTTCGCCGCGGGTTATGTACCGAACGAGGCGATCATCGCCGTCACCCGCGGGGCGCTGGAGAAATTGAATCGCGATGAACTGCAAAGCGTCATCGGTCACGAATTCAGCCACATCTTGAACGGCGACATGCGCGTTAATGTGCGCATGATCGGCGTGCTGTTCGGAATCACCTGCATCGGCTCCATTGGTCGATTTCTCATGCGCGCGGCGAGCGGTTCGCGCAGTAGTTCTCGCCGTGGGGGCGGCGGGCAAGCCGGCATACTCGCTCTGGGTCTGGGCCTCGTGGTGATCGGTGCGATCGGGGTGTTCTTCGCGCGCGTCATCAAAGCGGCGGTTTCCCGCCAGCGGGAATTTCTCGCCGATGCATCTTCGGTGCAATTCACTCGTAATCCGGATGGGTTGGCCGGCGCGCTGGATCACATATCCGCCAGCGGCGCCGGGACGCTGGTCGACGGCCGCTACGCTGAGGAGCTGAGCCACATGTTCTTCGGCCAAAGCGTGACGATGTTCTTGGCGGGATTGATGGACACGCATCCGCCCCTTGACGAGCGCATCCGTCGGGTGCGACCGGGGTTTCCACGCAGCGATTACCGCGTGCGGCGCGCAAAGGAAGACGCTGATGCAATGCGCCCCCCGACCGAGATTGGAGGCGACACCGCAATGCGCTATGACCTGGAGGCGTGGGGCGGGGCCGCCGCAATATCCCGGGCGGCACAGCGCGAGACGGCGCGCATAAGTGGCGAGGGCGATGCACCACTTGCACAATCCGCTCGCGTCGTTGCGAGCGTCGGCAACCCTACTTCCGCGCATGTGCGCTACGCGCGCGGGCTGCTGGAGTCGATTCCACCGATGTTGCACATGATGGCCACGGAGCCGAAGGGGGCACATGCACTGGTGCTGGCCTTGGTCCTTGCGCAGGACGAAACCGAGCGCGCGCTGCAGAACGACGCGCTGGATAAGCTGGGGATGGGCGAGTTGGCCTCGCTGGCGCTTGCGCCGGCAATGTTGCTACGCAAGCTCGGACCGGCTTATGTGCTGCCGTTGCTCGACCTTGCCACCCCATCTCTCAGAATTCTGCAAAATGCCGAGCGTATGCAACTGTTGGCTGCGCTGCGTTGCGCGGTAAAAGCCGACCGCAAAGTCACGTTGCAGGAGTTCGTAGTCTTATCGATCGCACAGCAACGCCTGCAGGCACACGCGGGTCGTGCCGAGCCGATAGGCAAACGCAAGCTATTCGAACTAACGGCGGATGTCGAGACGGCGCTGTCGCTGCTGACGCACGCCGGCCAAGCGGATGGACCGTGGGAGCAACTCGCGTTCGAGCGCGCAGCGGTTCTTGTGCACCTTAGCGGCACGATCGCGTTGAAGCCCTGGTCCGAAATCCGCTTAGACTCGGTCACTGAATCGCTCGGACGCTTACGCGAACTCGCACCGGATGCGAAAGCACGCCTACTCGAAGCGTGTGTACTCGCGGTCACGGCGGACGAAATCATCAATCTGCGCGAAGCAGAGTTGGTCCGCCTGATCGCCTCCGAGCTCGACTTGCCTCTGCCGCCGATACTAACGTCTGACAACACCTGGAACTAAGGCTACGGCCAACGCGGGTCGTTTAGCCACTGGCGGAATGACTACGCGGGCTATGGCTATAATCGTGCGATGAAATCCGAACATTTTCCCGTGCACGAGGTCGACGCCGAAAGGCTCGCCACTCGTCTGCGCGGCGCGATCACTGGCGAAGTATCCTTTGACGCCGGCGCGCGAGCGCTTTACGCAGCAGATTCCTCGAACTACCGGCAGGTGCCGATCGGCGTGGTGCTGCCGAAGTCGATCGACGACCTGGTCACGACCGTTGCGATTTGTCGCGAGTTCGATGCGCCGATTCTAATGCGTGGTGCCGGTACGAGTTTGGCGGGGCAGACCTGCAATGTAGCCGTCGTGCTCGATGTCTCGCGTTATTTAAATGGCATTGTCTCGGTCGATGCCCAGACACGCTCCGCGGTCGTCGAGCCGGGTGTGGTCTGCGACGCGCTACGCGATGTGGCGGAAAAGCACGGCCTCACCTTTGGCCCTGACCCCGCGACACATAGCCGCTGTATCCTGGGCGGGATGATCGGCAACAACTCTTGCGGTGCGCACTCGGTGATGGCCGGCAAGACCGTGGAAAACATCGAGGCTCTCGAGATTCTGAGTTACGACGGTGTACGCATGTGGGTCGGGCCCACCTCGGAAGACGAGCTCGAACGCATTATCGCCGTGGGCGACCGGCGCGCGCAGATTTACGTAAACCTCAAGCGCTTGCGCGATCGCCATGCGCAGCACGTGCGTGACACGTTTCCCAAGATTCGCCGCCGCGTCTCCGGTTACAACCTCGATGAACTGCTGCCGGAGAACGGGTTCAACGTCGCCCGCGCGCTGGTCGGTACCGAGGGCACATGTGTCGTCGTCCTGCAAGCCAGGGCTAGGCTCGTCGATAGTCCTCCGGTGCGCGTATTGGTCGTGCTGGGTTACGATGACATGTGCATCGCCGGGGACCGAACGCCTTTCATTCTCGAGCACAAACCGATCGCGCTCGAAGGTTTGGACATGATGATCATCGAGGACCTGGGCAAGAAAGGACTGCTCAGGGAAGACATCGCTCTGCTGCCGGGCGGCAGCGGCTGGTTGATGGTCGAAATCGGCGCGGACAGCGTTGACGACGCAAAACAACGCGCACAGCGCCTGATCGACGCGGAGAACCAAGCGGGCTTCGCGCGCGACGCACGCATTTACACAGGCTCCGAGCAGAAAAGGGTCTGGGCGGTGCGCGAAATAGGCGCGGGTGCCAGCAACGCGGTACCGGGCGTACGCGACGAGCCCTATGCCGGCTGGGAGGATGCGGCGGTTGATCCTGCGCGGGTCGGAGACTACTTGCGCGAGTTTCGCAAACTGCTGAATAAGTACGGCTATCGTTCGTCTCTCTATGGGCATTTCGGCGACGGTTGCATTCATGGGCGGATTAGTTTCGATTTCCGGTCACGCAGAGGTCTCGACGCAATGCGTAGTTTCATGCAGGAGGCGTCTGACCTGGTCGTCAAATACGGCGGCTCGATCTCGGGCGAGCATGGCGACGGCCAGGCGCGCGCGGAGTTTCTACCGCGCATGTACGGCCCGGAGGTGATGCAGGCGTTTCGCGAGTTCAAGGCGATCTGGGACCCGCTGAATCGTATGAACCCGGGTAAAGTAGTAGATGCTTACAAGGTCGACGAAAACCTGAAAATCGATCCGACCTATCGTCCGATCGAGGTTCAAACGCGGTTTTCGTTTGCCGCCGATTTCGGCGAGTTCGCACACGCGACCGAGCGCTGCGTGGGCGTGGCGAAGTGTCGCAATACCGAAGGCGGTGTGATGTGTCCGAGCTTTCGGGTCACGCGCGAGGAGAAACACTCGACGCGCGGCCGCATCCGGTTGCTCGGCGAACTTTTTCGCGGCGAGATGCTGAAGGACCTCTGGGCTAGCCGGGAAGTCAAGGAGGCGTTGGATCTGTGTCTCGCATGCAAAAGCTGCAAGAGTGAATGCCCGGTGCAAGTCGACATGGCGACTTATAAGGCGGAATTTCTGGCGCACTATCATGAGACGCATCCACGACCGCGGCAGGCACGCAGCATGGGACTGGTGCACCGCTGGGCACGGTTGGCGGCGCATGCGCCAAGAGTCGTCAACCTGATCAACCATGCGCCGGGCTTGAATCAACTCAGCAAACGCTGGGCTGGAATCGCTCCTCGCCGCACGATTCCAAATTTCGCCAGGCAACCGTTCACGCGTTGGTTCGAGAAACGCACTCGCGCCGATAACGCAAACCGAAAAGTGCTGCTGTGGCCGGACACGTTCAATAATTTTTTCCATCCAGAATCGGCGATCGCGGCGACCCGGGTGCTGGAAGCAGCGGGCTATTCGGTTGTGATTCCGCGCCAGCCGTTATGTTGCGGGCGCCCGCTATACGACTTCGGCATGCTCGATCAAGCGAAGGAACAGCTCGCCGAAATCATGCGCGCGCTCGAGCCTGAAATCCGCACCGGGGTACCGATAGTCGGCCTGGAGCCGGCCTGTGTATCGGTGTTCAAAGACGAGCTGCTGAATCTGTTCCCGGATGATGCGCTTGCACGTACGCTTTCAGCCCAGGTCGTTTATTTCAGCGACTTTCTGCAGCAGGGTGCGGGACTTGTCCCGATCCCACACAATTGGCGCGCACTGGTGCACGGACATTGCCATCATAAGGCGGTGATCGGAATGGGCGCCGAGACGGCCGTGTTAGAGCGCCTGGGCGTGCAAGCCAAACTGATCGAGTCGGGCTGTTGCGGAATGGCGGGTTCATTCGGTTTTCGTCCCGAGACCTATGAGTTGTCGGTGCAAGCGGCCGAGCTCAATTTGTTGCCCGCCGTGCGCGCAGCCGCGGCTGAAGAATTAATCGTAGCTTCGGGTTATAGTTGCCGCGAACAGATCGACCAGCTTTCCCGGCACAAGGCCGTGCACGTGGCCGAGGCCGCGGCACTTGCGCTGGGATTGTCGGCGCCGGAAACCAGTGCGCGTGGAGGACCATGATGGCTTCGCCTCGAATCAACTATGTTCCGTTGGAAAAAATGGGTGATGCGATGCGCCGCGAGATGCAACGCTGCGCCGAGTACGGCACCCCGCGCCCGGAGAGTTTGAAATGCGAATTTTTGTAAAAATCAGCGCTCCATCAAAGGCGCGCAGGCCGGCGTCAACGAAGCGCAGGTCGACGACCTGATCAACTTCGAGAAGTCTAGCAAGTACAGCGAACGCGAGAAAGCGGCGCTCGCCTATGCAGAAGCGATTACTTGGCGGTTGAGTGTCGATGATGCGTTTTGGACGCGCATGCATCGGTACTTTTCCGAGCCCGAACTAGTCGAAATGGGCTGCTTCATCGCGCTGACGATGGGGCAACAGAGCTGGCTGCGGCTGCTCAATATCGAACATCACCAGGTGATGGTGGGTAGCTCCGCTTCGATGGCGCCCGGCTTCGAGACCCCCGAGGCGCTCGCGCGCTCGAAGGCTTCGCCGAACTACTGGGCCAAACAGCCTGCTAGTCCATGAATAAACCGCCGTTGACATCGATCAGTGCGCCGTGAATATACGAGGCACTCGCTGACGCGAGAAAAGCGACCACCGGGGCGACCTCGTCGACCTGCCCGATGCGCCCTAGCGGAATGCGCGCGAGCATCGCGGCACGCTCGGCATCTGTGAACGATTCGTACTTCGCGGTAACCCGGGGCGACGCGATGATGCCGGGCGCAACCGTGTTGACCCGGATGCCATAAGCGCCGAGCTCCTTCGCGAGGTGGCGCGCGAGCCCTACCATTCCAGTCTTTGCGGCCGTATATGCGACGCTGGAGAGGTTGCTTGCGGTATGCGCGGCGACCGAGGACACCATGACGATCGAACCGGAATTACGCGCTTTCATTGCCGGGATCACGGCTCGACAAAAGCGATACGCACTGGTCAGATTCAGATCAATCGTGTCGACCCATTCCTGATCAGGGAGTTCATCGGCCGTTAACGGGCGCCCTGCGGAACCACCGCCTGCGTTGTTGACAAGCGCGTCGATACGACCGTAGCGTTGCAGCACGTTCCCCACGCAGTGCTCGATGGCTGTACGATCACGCGCATCGCACACGGCAAGCTCGCAGTGTCCCCGGTCGGCCTTGATCAGCTTGGCCGTATCGGCGAGCGCTTTCTTGTCCCGGCCGATCGCGATCACGTCCCAGCCCTGCTGGGCCAACGCCCGGCAAATCGCCTGTCCGATTCCACGCGAGCCGCCGGTAACTAGGGCAATAGGTGCACTCATGCTCGGTGTTCTCACTCGAAAGGATCACGCATTCCGTGGACCGGCCGCATCAGCCAGCGAACCTATGATCGATTGAGAAGCATCCGTCGCACGTATCGGCGCGACAGCATAAGGTAGGCCAAAACGCGAATACCTGCGGCGAGCGCGGGCATTCGGCAGAGTCGGCGATTACTTGAGCAGGTTCTGCAGCTCGCCGGACTGATACATCTCCGTGACGATATCCGAACCGCCAACCAGCTCGCCATTTACGTAAAGCTGAGGGATCGTGGGCCAGTTGGCATACTCCTTTATTCCCTGTCGGATGTCAGGATCCTGCAGCACATCGACGGTAAAAAACTCGTCCACACCGCAAGCGCGCAGCACCTGAACGGCACGGGCAGAAAATCCGCACTGCGGGAAGTCGGGAGAGCCCTTCATATAAAGCACAACCTTGTTACCGGTCACTTGTTGCTTGATGGTTTCGTGCGCACTCACGTTCAGTTCTCCAATACCTGATAAGAATAGTCGGGATTGAGTCTACCGGTCTGCGGTGTCCTGGTCAAGTGTGTCGAGGTGCTCTGTGTCCTGGATTCAACGGCTTGACGCTAACGAGCGTCCCGCGCATGATCGAAACGTCCATTGCGCCTCATCGATGCCGCATGCACCATGGGTAGCAACACCGACTGCAGTACCCCGCCCGTTACCAAGAGTTCGTATTCCGGAAATGGCCCGCGACGATTTTTTCGCTTCGGACGCGCAGGCGCGCGACGCGCCGCTTGCGCAGTCCAGCCAGGACGACCGTGGCGATAACTCAGAGGCTGCACCGCACTCCACCGGAATCCTGCCCTTGCAGGAGCTGCAATTCCAGGCGCGTGTAAGCAAGGAAATCTTCGCGCTCGAGCCTATATTGGAAGATCAATACCAGCCTGCGAGCCTCGATCTGCGGTTGGGTGCCAGCGCATATCGCGTACGCGCGAGCTTTCTGCCGGGTAAGGGCGCAACCGTCAAACAACGGCTCGACGAGCTGGCCATGCACGAGATGGATATCACCCATGGGGGGGTGCTCGAGCGCGGCTGCGTGTACATCGTGCCCCTGCTTGAGGGACTAGCGCTCAAACGCCGCACTTCGGCGCTGGGCAATCCTAAGAGCTCGACCGGTCGCCTCGATATCTTTACGCGGCTCATCACCGACTACGGCACGGAGTTCGATCGGGTGCGCGACCAGTACAAAGGCCCGCTGTATGCGGAAGTTTCGCCACGAACTTTCAGCCTGCTGGTGCGCAAAGGATCACGCCTCAGCCAGATTCGCATACGCCGCGGCAATCCGGCTAGCACCGATGAGGAAATGCGCCGTCTACAACAGGAGTTCCAAATCGTTGAATCGATCAACGAGGAAGACATTCGTAACGGCGTTCCGGTATCCGTCGATGTCCGCGGCGACCAGTCCGGCGGGATCATCGGCTACAAAGCCAAGAGTCATGCCGGGCTCATCGACATCGACAAGATTCGTCATTACGACGTGCGCGATTTTTGGGAGCCTATATACGCCCCTCGCCGCGGTGGGTTGGTCCTCGACCCGGCCGACTTCTACATACTGGGATCGCGAGAACCTGTAAAAGTACCGCCAACCCACGCGGCCGAAATGATTGCGTACGACACGTTGGTCGGTGAGTTTCGAGTCCACTATGCAGGTTTCTTCGACCCTGGTTTCGGCCATCCAGAGGCTGCCGGCGAAGGCTCGCGTGCAGTGCTCGAGGTACGCTCTTACGAGGTCCCCTTCGTGCTGGAGCATGGGCAGATCGTTGGCCGACTAAACTATGAACGACTCACGACGCGGCCTGTTCGGCTCTATGGCGTTAACGTGAGCTCTTCGTACCAGCGTCAGGGGATCGCTCTGAGCAAGCACTTCAAGCCGCTAGAGTCGACTTAGACGGCGGGTACGCGAGCGCCGCTCACGCGTGCTAGGCCGGCAAGGTCGCGAGCGAGAAATACTTCGGCGTATCCTGCAGCAGCGAGCAATTCGGCGCAGCTCGCGCCTTGGTCGTAACCATGTTCGAACAGCAGCCATCCGCCAGGCCGGAGGAAACGTTGCGCCGCGGATACGATGTAGCGAATGTACTCAAGACCGTCGGGGCCGGCAATCAGTGCGGATCTGGGTTCGAAGCTGACATCGCCCTGGGTTAAGTGCGTATCACCTTCGGCGACATAAGGTGGATTCGATACGATGATGTCGAAACGACAACCTGCGACCGGCCCGAACCAGTCCCCATGTAGCAGCTGCACGTGATCGACGCCAAGATCGCGCGCGTTTGCCCGTGCATTCGCGAGTGCTGCGAGACTAATCTCAGTTGCGACAACCTTGACGCCGGGCCGCTCCAACGCGAGTGTCAGCGCAACATTGCCGCTGCCCGCGCCGAGATCCAGAATTTTCGCGCTCCCGTTTGGGGCGATGCGCTGTAACGCGAGCTCGACGAGCAATTCGGTTTCCGGACGCGGGATCAGTACTGCCGGATCAACTTGGAAGCGTCGGCCGTAGAATTCGCGCCAACCGATCAGATAAGCAACCGGTTGGCCCGCACGCCTACGCTTTGCCAATGCCAGAAATGGGCCCGATTCGTCATCTCGCAGAGCGCGTTGCGCATGGGCGATGAGATACGCGTGGTCCACGCCGAGGACCTGCTGAAGCAACACGCGCGCATCGACCGGATCGATTGCGCCGGTTGTCAAAGCTTCCGCGATATTCAAGACGAGATTTTCGTAAACTAAATGCGCGCGGCCGTCAGTGCCCCTGGACCGGTGCCTATTCTGCTTCGGCGAGTTGCGCCAGTTGCTCGGCCTGGTGCTCGGCCGCTAGCGCTTCGACGATGTCGTCGAGCTCGCCGTCCATGATCGCGCTGATCTTGTAGAGCGTCAGATTGATGCGATGATCGGTGACTCGCCCCTGCGGAAAGTTGTACGTGCGAATGCGCTCCGATCGGTCGCCGCTGCCTATGAGCGATTTGCGCTCGGCAGCGACTTTGGCTTGCTGCGCGTGGACCTGTTGGTCTTTTATGCGCGCGGCGAGGATGGCGAGCGCCTGAGCCTTGTTCTTATGTTGCGAACGATCATTCTGGCATTCGACGACGATACCGGTAGGCAGGTGGGTTACACGCACGGCCGAGTCGGTCTTGTTGATATGTTGTCCGCCAGCACCGGATGCGCGAAACGTATCGATGCGCAGTTCTGCGGGATTGAGCACGACAGCGCTCACCTCGTCGGCCTCCGGCAGCACTGCGATAGTGCATGCGGAGGTATGGATGCGGCCTTGGGTCTCGGTCACCGGCACACGCTGAACGCGGTGGCCACCGGATTCGAACTTAAGCCGCGAGTAGGCTCCTTGCCCGGCGATTCGCGCAATGATCTCCTTGTAGCCTCCGAGGTCGCTTGGGCTGGAGGATAGGACTTCGACACGCCAGGCCTGGCGCTCGGCAAATCTCGAGTACATCCGGAACAGGTCCGCGGCAAATAACGTCGACTCGTCACCCCCGGTGCCGGCGCGTATCTCGAGAAAGATGCTGCGTTCATCATTCGGGTCCTTGGGCAACAACTGGCGTTGCAGCTCCTGCTCGATACGGTTCATTTTCTCGCGCGACTCACGGATCTCATTTTCGGCAAATTCACGCATCGCCGGGTCCTGCGCCATCTCCTGTGCCGTTTGCGCATCGCCCGCACTTTCGTTGTACGCCCGATACAGCTCGACCACCGGTTGAATCTCCGCGTGCTCGCGCGTGAGCTTGCGAAAGTTATCCATATCGCGCGTGATATCGCCCGATGCGAGCAAGCCGTTAAGCTCTTCGAGGCGGCCGGTCAATTGCGCGAGCTTGCGCGCGATGCTCGGCTTCATGTTTTGTCGATCTGATACAGACGCGCCAACATCTCGATCAACGCCGCGCGTTCCGCATCGGAAGCAGCGTTAAGCGCCTGGGTCGGAGGATGTAGCAATTTGTTCGTGAGCGCCTCGCTTAGGCGTTCCAGGACTTTGCGCGTGTCAT
>Ga0326597_10013435_pt1 | contig 10764 bp, 11 predicted proteins | sample RVTome_12_FD_203789 | JGI IMG/M metagenome (GOLD analysis project Ga0326597, IMG submission 203789) | Soil microbial communities from uranium-contaminated site in the Upper Colorado River Basin, Wyoming, United States - RVT100D185 | ecosystem: Environmental > Terrestrial > Soil > Contaminated >... | reverse complement strand
ATCGACGTGATCGAAGGTGACTTCACGCCCGTGCCCGGAGCGACGGTCCAAGGGCTATGGACCTTCATTGACCGGCGTGGGCGCACCAGGACTATCGCCGAGTCGGGCGCGACGGGGAGCAACGGGAGTATCACGTTTACCGAGACGTTCCCCCGCAATTCGACGATCGTCAGCTTCTGCGTCACCAGCGTCGCCAAGACAGGATGGACCTACGTCCCGCCTCCGATCACCTGCGGATACCCGTTCGAGTAATCCCAGGCAACCCACCGATCGGACCGCCGGCTTTCACTTGGGTGACAGTTGAGGACTGTCTTTGGAAGCAGCATCGACGGTTCGCGGGACGTGGGAGGATCTCCCGGGGCTTATATCTCGATCTGCACAAGGTCCCCGATGGTGTCGCTATACATGATTGTCCATCGTTGATCGCCGTCGCAGGCTGGTCCATCAGAAGGGGTTTCCCAAGCGAGCAAGCGAGGCTAGGGTTTCGTAGATAGGGCTTCAGGGTCCGATGGGGATATGTCTTTAGGTTCCGCACTAAGCGGATACAGGGGCTCTCAATGAGCCTTTCAGAATGGGGGATGCACGGAAGCAACCGCCAGTCGTGGCGTGCCTGCGCAGGCTGGATGCGGTCGGCGGCCGTTGTCCCCCCGACCTGGGGAGGTCATATGCGAAAGCACTCTCTCGTACTGGCGCTTGCCCTTGCGCTGATATGGGCGATACCGGTCCCTGCGATCGGTGAGCCCGTTGAGGACGCGGTAAGCACCTTCGATTACACCCAGAACATGCACCCGATGGGCTACTCGGCCCGGACCGTGCCTCCCCTCGGCCCTGGATCGGGGATCTTCAACTCCGATCTGGCTTTCTGGGGCGACGCGGCCTATCAGGGGACATACGAGGGCTTCCGAATCATCGACGTCAGCGAACCTGACAATCCGGTGGAGATCAACGACTTCGCTGATTGCGTCGCGGGAAGCACGATCGGAAACCAGGGCGATGTCATTGTCTGGGAGAACATCCTGGTCCGATCATGGAACTCGAACACTGGTCCGACAGGCGCTAGCTGTGATGGTGAAGCTGTACCTGCAGGTTTTGAAGGCCTACACGTCTTCGACATCAGCGACCCGGCCGATCCCGACCTGATCGCCTCGGTTGACCTGCCGCAGGGATCACACACCGCTACCGGTGTTCCCGATCTCGAGAACAATCGACTGCTCGTCTACAACTCGGCGTCGAGCGCGGCCAACCCCGGCATCGACATCGTGGAGATACCTCTGGACGACCCGGCCAGCGCCAGCTTCCTCAGCTTCGAACCGTCGGGGACTCCAGGTGTCAACCTGGTGACGATCGACCCGCCCTCGGCGGCAGCCGGGACTTACCCGGCCAGCGGGGCGGCCTTTGGGCCGGCACCCTCCACGGCGGGCGTGAGCGGTGATGTGGTTCTCGTCAATGATGGAGCCGGTACGACCACGGATGCCTGTGAGCCACTGGTCGGCTTCCCGGCGGGATCGATCGCTCTCCTCGATCGTGGTACCTGCACATTTGTCCAAAAAGTGGCGAATGCCCAGGCGGCAGGTGCCGCGGCGGTCATCGTCGCGAACAACGCGCCAGGTGCTCCCATCACAATGGGGGGTGAAGATGCGACCATCACCATCCCCTCAGTCATGGTGTCCCTCGACGACGGGAACCTGATCAAGGCGGGGCTTCCGGCGACCGGAACGGTCAGCGCCAATCCGACTCCGGAGCGCTCCTGCCATGACACGGGAGTGATCCTGGGCGACGTCAACCTGGCCGCCTGTGCAGGTGGCAATGGGTTCACGGTGTGGAGCCTCGACCCGGCCGATGGTGGGTCGCTAGACGATCCCGAGTTCCTCTACTCGAAGGCGATTCCGGGTGTCTCCATAGGCCACTCGGCAGGGTTCACGTGGGACGGTGAGGTGTTGATCTTCGGACATGAGCCGGGCGGTGGTGGCCAGGCGCAATGCCAGGCAACCAGCAGCGAGGTGAACCGGACGATCTTCTTCTTCGAACCTCGAACCGGTGCCCCGCTGGGAAGCTTCCTCCATCCCCGGCCCCAGACAGCGACCGAGAACTGCACCTGGCACAACTACAACGTCGTGCCCACAGACAAGCGGTACGTCCTGGTCTCAGGGAACTACCAGTCGGGTGTGAGCGTGGTCGACTTCACCGATCCGATGAATGCGCAGGAGGTCGCATTTGCCGACCCGGCCCCGCTCAACGAGACAACTCTCGTTCTGGGTGGTGACTGGTCGACCTACTGGTACAACGGCCGGATCTACGAGTCGGATATCACCCGAGGTCTGATCATCTGGAATCTGAGCGACAGTGCGGTGGCGGGAGCCAAGAGGTTCGACCACTCCAACCCGCAGACCCAGGAAACGTCGTTCGCGTTCAAAGGAACTGCTTTCGGTACCGACGACGCAGCCGCGGCTGCGGCGTTTGCGGCTTTGACCGCCAACGCCCCCAGCGTGGTTGTGGAGGAGGACACCGGCGGTTATCGATTCGACTCGGGCGACTGACTCGAGCTGAGTTGAAAGGAGACAGAGGGGCGGCTAAGCCGCCCCTCTTGTCTTGGCGACCACCGGTCTTTCTTCCGATTGCCGCAGTTCGGCCACCCGTTATGAGTAGGGATGCCCGATCAAATCTCTACCGCTCGATACTGCGCGTATCAGATGCCCTGCAACACACGTGAGCAGGTTCCTGAGAGATTGCTCGGCCAGTATGTGCAGGGCCGCCAGATCAGCCAGCTGTCCGGCAAAGCCGACTGGTGGCCTGTACGTGCCCTGAAGTGCGAGCTTGATGGACTCTGGTTGGTGAACAACAACAACGGCCCCCTCAAACACCGGGTACCAGGCCTCACCTGCGGCGGCGCGCAATCCGAATGGCAAAAGGCAAGCTGGCGGGTTAGATGATTCCTCCAAAGCACCGGCGTCAACCAGCACTTGCTTCGTCAGCTCGAGGGACCCCGCCTTGGCAGACAGCTCGATGCTATTAGGACGACATTCAAAGACCTGAGCTCCCATCAGCTCGAGGGCCTGCTTGGTTTCCTCGTACTTGAGCTGAAGGTTGGTGGTGAGGTGTACCTGCGGCACTATGAGGGATTGGTCTGTCGGGCGGCGACGCGATGGCGAGTGGCTGGGTCGGTCATCGCCCACAGCACATCTTTGATGCTGATGATGCCCAGTAGCGCACCACCTTCGTCCGTCACCGGCAAGTGGCGATGGCCAGTGGCCATCATCCAATCGGCCGCTTCATCAACTTCGAGATCTGGCTGGACGGTGTCGGGATCCGGCGTCATCCAATCGCCAGTCCTCTCCTGATCGGGATCGGCTCCGACTGCCAGCGCGTGAAGAAGGTCGCGCTCGGTGAAAATGCCAACTAGATCTTCTCCGTCCATCACCGCGACCGAACCGATCGCAGCAGCATCCATCGCACGGGCGGCCTCTCGCAGAGCGATGGATGGCGGACAGGAAGCTACGAACCCTGCCAACAGATTTCTAACGTGCAATGGATTCCTCCTTTGACACAGCGTCCTCCTGTTCTTGGGGCTGACGACAGGGGAGAAGGACCCATTCGTAGGGGGCAGACCTGTTCAAGGGAAGGGTGGTGCTGCCTCGATGCCGAGGGACGGTGACAGACATCGAATGGACTACCACGAGCTTGGACGATTCGCATCTGTGCCTCTGGTTTACCCGCATTGAGGAGATCCTCCGATGGCGGGCAGAAGGACGCATAGAACAGGCAAGCACCCCGACCGATGCCGTTCGTTTACTCGTCTCCGAGTTCCCGAACACCAATCTATCGGGGCACTTGCTAACCCAAGAGTCACCCCGTCACGGATGCGTGAACAGGGCCAAAAGTCCCTATGACAGACCTTCGATCCCAGACGGTTTGCCATTCTGACCGAAGCCCGTGCGGGGGAGCGAGAACATCTCGTGCGGCTCCCTTCCTGCGTAAAGAGCGCCGGAAAAATGACGTCGATCTACGCACGAAGTCACCTAACGGATCGGGACTTCGTCCCTAGCCGGGGTCGACGGCATTGGCTAAAGCTCAACGCAGGAGCCTGAGAAGGCACACGCGAAGAAGCGCAGGTGAATTGTGACCGATTCCTCCCCGACCGATCGACGAGGTCTTGAAGTGCTGAGTCACACCGAGTGTGAAGAGATGCTTTCGCGCTGTTTGATTGGCCGAATCGGTCTTCTGTCCGCCGGCGCGCCTTTGATCCTGCCGGTGATTTTCGCCTATTCCCAGGGTGCCGTGGTTTTCCGGACTGCCCCTGGCGAGAAGCTTGATGCGGTGTGGGTCAACGCCCTGGCAGCTTTCGAGATTGACGATTGGGACGCGGTGACCGAAACCGGTTGGAGCGTCCTGGTCCGCGGTCGGACTGAGTCCGTTCACGATGAGTCCGAGGTCGCGCGACTCGAAAGCCTTGGCCTCCCATCGTGGGTTCCCGCCCTGAAACCCACGACGTGGGTTTGTATACGTCCGTTGGAGATAACCGGCCGGCGGATCGGTACCTTCATCTGGAGCCGTGGGAGCGGCCAGAGGTGAAAACCCTCTCAGGACATTAGGGTTTTCGCCCCATCACGTATTCTGCTTGTGGTGGCCAGGGGCAGGATCGAACTGCCGACCTACGGTTTTTCAGACCGTCGCTCTTCCGACTGAGCTACCTGGCCCCTTGGCGGACTGGTTGGCGGGGATGACGGGATTTGAACCCGCGACCTCCGGCTTGACAGGCCGGCGTGAACTCCATGCTTCACCACACCCCCGAGTCTGGACGCCGCGGGCGCGCCCAATCGGCGAGGCGTGATTATACGGGGTGACCCGGAAGCCGACTCCTAGTAGTCCCGGAGGAGTTGGGTGACCAGCGCAGACCCGCCGGCCAGGACCGGCTCGCCGTGACCGAAATAGATCGTTTCGTAGTCGTAACCGACCAGCTTGCCTACCGAGGCCAGGGCCTGGGTGTGATCCTCACTGAACTCCTGGTCCGGTCCAACCACTCCGCCATTGGCTCCGTTGATGGCATCGCCAGCTACCAGTACACCGGCCGACGGATCTAAGAGGCTGATGTGACCAGCAGTGTGTCCAGGCGTGTGGATGACTTGCAGCCCGAAGACCGCGTCACCATCTTTCACAGCAACCAAGTCACGTGGTGAGTTGACGTTGTCGAGGTCGGCCTCGCCGATGTATCCGGTCGCGTCGGAGGCCTCCATTACAGCGTTGATGCTGCCAACGTGGTCGGGATGATGATGGGTGAGGATCACATGAGCGACCTCTGCCCAGGTCAGCTCGGCGGCGCCGAGGGCAGCCTCGATGGCGCCTTCGCTCCCGGAGACACCGGTGTCAACCACGGCGGCTTCCTGCCCGCGGATGACGAGGTAAGCCGAGACGAAACCAAGGTTCACCCTGAGGTAACTCGCCTGGTCGCCGGTAGCAGTTGTTGTGGTATCGCCTGCTGATGTGGTGGCGGTGAGGGCGTCGTCGCCGCAGGCCCCGAGCACGGCCAGGGCCAGAGCTCCCTTCCCCAGCCGAGCAAGGAACAGCCGTCGATCGATACGGATGAACTTCGCCACCGTCACCTCCTATGACTGACTAGGTATACGCAACCGCCGCCTAGCTGAGTTCCAGCCCGATCTTGCCGATCTGGTCGCCGGCGTCGAGGTGGGCCAGCGCTTGCGGAAGTTTCTCAAACGGAAACATGCGGTCGACCGGAATCGCGACCTTGCCACTCTCCACCAAATGCAACACCCGGGCGAACTCGGATCGGGTGAACATGGTCGAGCCGATCACCTCCAGCTGTTTGAACCACAGGACCGGTAGGAACAACTCGACCCGGTTGCCGGCGGTGGCGCCACAGACGACCAGGCGACCCCCGGGATCGAGCGATCGCACCGATTGGTCCCAGGTGGCCTCGCCCACGTTCTCGACCACGACGTCGACCCCACCGACCGCACCCTTCACTGCCTTGGAGAACTCGGTGGCAGAGTCAAAGCCAGCCTCGGCCCCGTGGGCGACCGCCCAGGCGATCTTCTGGGGGGACCGCGACGTCACGAACACCCGCGCCCCCAGTGCTCGGGCGATCAACATCGCTGCCGAGGAGACTCCGCCGCCGACGCCCACCACCAGAACAGTCTCTCCCGATTCCAATCGTGATCTTGACATCATCCGATATGCCGTTCCCGCCACGAGACCGAAGGTTCCCGCCACGGGCCAGTCGATCGAAGACGGTCGCGTGACCACGCTGCGGGCCGATACCACTACCTGTTCTGCGAGGGTGCCGCTCTCGTGCTCACCCAGGATCGTGTATGAGCGGCAGAACATCATCCGATCGTGGACGCAGGCCTCGCAGCGTCCGCAAGATTGCGAGGGGTTGATGATGATTTCGTCGCCGACCTGCCATCCCGTGACACCTTCGCCGACGGCGTCGATCAACCCGGCCCCATCGGCTCCGGGAACATGGGGCAAACGGTGGGGGGCAGGCAGACCTCGCGACACCCACAGATCGAGATGGTTGAGGCCGGCTACCTTCATGGCGACCCGCACCTGTCCAGGTCCAGGTTCGGGAGTTTCCACCTCTTCGAGTCGGAGGGCATCGGGACCCGTGGTGTCGGGAAGCAGCCAGGCACGCATGAGCATGAGCGTAGGCGGCGGGGTCTTGAGGTAGGTTGGCGACGTGTTCACCACCGAGATCCGGGTTCGCTTCTACGAACTCGATCCTTACAACCACGTCAATCACACCGCCTATCTCGGTTACTTCGAGACAGCGCGTGTCGAGGCCTTGGCCGCGGCTGGTTACGGACTCGACGTAATGAAGGCGGGAGGATTCCAGATCGTCCTGGTGGAGGTCACCGCCCGCTTCGTGAAGCCAGCCACCCTGCACGAGACGCTGAGCATCACCACCGAGGTGGTCGAGATCGCCCGTTCGACTTCGCGCTGGCATCAGAGGATGACGCGTGGCGAAGAGCTCATCGCCACTCTCGATGTCCGGGCCGCCTTCACCGATCTCGATGGCAAACCGGTCCGGGCCCCGTCCGGGTTTGCGGAGGCGTTCGCCTAAGCACCTACGAAGCTTGCCACCCATTCGTCAGCCGGATTGGCCACGAGTTCGAGATAGGGAGCGATCTGGACCACGCGCCCGCCACGCATCACCGCCACCCGATCCGAGATGGCTGCGGCCTCCTCGTGATCGTGGGTGACGTAAATCCCGGCGATGCGTTGCTGCTTAAGGAGACGACCGATGTCCTCGACCAACCGCTTGCGAAGCTGGCGGTCGAGGGAGCCGACCGGTTCGTCCAGCATCACCAGACGGGGCCAGGGGGCGAGGGTGCGGGCCAGCGCAACCCGCTGCTGTTCACCCCCTGACAACCGGTCGACCTTGCGATGCGCCAGCTCCCTGAGGTCCACCCAGGCGAGGGCTTCTTTGACCCTGGCGTCGACCTGGTTGTCGGGAAGTCCCTGCATCCGGAGTCCGAATCCAACGTTGGCCGCCACCGTCATATGGGGGAATAGGGCATAGCTTTGGAACATCAGACCAAATCTGCGCTCATGGACGGGAGTTCCGCCCAGATCGACGCCATCAAACGCAACAATGCCTGACCGGGGAGCTTCCAGCCCGGCGATGACTCGCAGTAGGGTCGACTTGCCGGAGCCGGATGGCCCGAGGAGGCCGACGATTTCCTCGGTAGCGACGGTAAGTGAGACTCCGTCCAGCGCGGCCTTTTCTCCGAAGAGGACCGTCACGTCTCTGACGTCGAGCATCAGAAAGAGCCGGTCGTGCCGGCCCGTAGGCGGTCGACCGAGAGAATGATGATGGCCGTCAGGCCGGCCAGCAGCACAGCCATAGCCATGGCCGAGGCAAAGGTGACCTGCCCCGGACGACCGAGGAGCTGAAAGAGCACGGTCGGCACCGTGGCGGTGGCAGGACGGGCTATGAACGAGGTCGCCCCGAACTCGCCGAGAGAGATGATGGCGGCAAACCCCGCTCCTACCGCCAGGGCGCGAGCGATGATCGGGAAGTCGATCTCCTTCCAGACCCGGGCGGGGGAGGCGCCCAGGACCGCCGCTGCCTCTCGCAGGTCGTGACGGATCGATCGTATGAGCGGGAGCGTGACTCGTACCACGAACGGAATCGCAACTACGGCGTGGGCCAGGGGAATCAGGAGAAGAGTGCCACGCAGATCGATAGGACGATCGAGGGCCACCAGGAATCCAAATCCGATCGTCACCGCCGAGGTCCCCAGAGGCAACATCAGGATCGTGTCAAACCACCCAGCCCCTCGGCCGCGTCGGGCTAGGGCGGCTGCCGCCAATCCGCCAATCACGACGGCGATGATTGCGGTCACGGTGGCAAAGACCAGCGAGTTGCGAATGGCCGGAAGGGTACGCGTTGCGGCTGGCCCATCGTTGGCGAACAACTCCAGCCATCCCGTCGCCCCGGCGTCGAATGAGCGCACCACCAGCACCGTCATAGGAGCAGCCAGAGCTGCGAGGGTTGCGGTCACAACCGCCACCACGGCAGTTCGCTGTCGCCGGCCGCGGGGACGGGACAGATTGGTCTCCGAGGAGAGGGTGAGTTCAGTCGCTCGGGTCTGTAGCCGCGCCGAGATCACAAGCACGGCGACCACCACAGCCAGCTGAATCACGGCCAGGGCTCCGGCCGTACCGAGGTCGAGGAAACTCACCGCCTGCTGGTAGATCTCGACCTCGAGGGTGCGGAGACGGCCACCTCCGAGGATGAGCACCGTTCCAAACGACGTGAAACAGAAGAGGAACACGATGGCCGCCGCTGAGAAGAGGGCGGGTCTGAGCAGAGGCAGGGTGACTTCGCGAAGCCGTCGCAACGGTGAGGCTCCGAGCACCGCGGCCGCCTCCTCGACTCGGGGGTCGATCCGGGACCACACCCCTCCCACGGTCCGTACAACGACTGCAAGATTGAAGAAGACATGGGCGGCGAGAATGGCGATGATCCCCCGGCCGGAGAGAGCCAGAAATGCAGCTCCCACCACCACGGTTGGAAGGGCAAAGGGGACAGTCACCAGGGCGCGGATGGCATCTCGACCCCAAAAGGAGAAACGGGAGATCGCCCACGTCACCGGGAGGGCGGCGACCAGTGTTAGCACCGTCGAGACCGCCGCCTGCCACAGGGTGAACCACGCCGCCTCTCGGAACCGGGAGGATCCGAACACCTCGACAAACCCGGCCCCGGAGAGCGAGATCCAAAACATGCGCCCCAGCGGATATAGAAATAGGTAGCCGATGAACAGAGCCGGCAGGCCGATGGTCAGGGCTGGCCAGAGACGGCGGTTCATCCGAAGAGCTCGGCCCACTCGTCGAGCCAGCGCTGGCGGTTGGTCTCGATCAGCTCCGGCGTCATCTGCACGGGGTCAGGCGGGAGGCTGGTGTGGGCGATGAACTCCTCCGGAAGCTCGACATTGGTATTGGCCGGAAAGACATACCAGGTCAAAGGGATGGTCTCCTGGAACTCAACCGACAACAAGAAGTCGATAAGAGTTCCGGCCGCTTCGGCTTGGTCGGTGCCCGCCAGGATTCCGGCAAACTCAATCTGGCGATAACAACCGTCGGTAACGACGCCGGTCGGGGCTTCGGTGAGGGGGGTCTCGGAGAAGATGACTTCGGCTGGGGGTGACGATGCGTATGACACGACCAAGGGTCTGTCTCCCTCACTAGCGCCACCACCAGAGAATTCTCCGTAATAGGCCTGGCTCCAGCCCGGAGCTACCACGGTTCCGTTGTCAAAGAGGCCCTGCCAGTACGTGTGCCATCCGTCCTCCCCGAAGCGATCAATAGTGGCAAGGAGAAAGGCCAAGCCAGGTGACGAAGTGGCCGGGTGCTCGACGACGAGCATGTCGGCGTACTCCGGCTCGACGAGGTCCTCCAGTGTTTCGGGCGGCGGTAGGTCGGTAAAAGCCTCCTTGTCGTAATTGAGGCAGACATCGCCATAGTCAATAGGCGTCACGCGGTGCTCGGGGTCGAGTTGGAGTTCCGCCGGGACCTGGTCGAGCAGCGCGCTCTCGTACCGCTCGAAGATGCCGGCCCCCAGACCCCTGGTGAGGAAGGTGTCGTCTATACCGAAAAGCACATCGGCCAGCGGGTTGTCCCTGGTGAGAACGGCCTGGTTGGTCATGGCGCCAGCATCACCGGCTCGCAGCACAGCCACTGTGAACCCGGTTTCGGTGGTGAAGTCGGCAAAGGTCTCGTCGGTGACAGCGTCGGCGAAGGAGTCGTGGGCCATCAGGGTGAGCGAGCCACCTGTGGCGCCGTCCTTGCTTCCACAGCCGCCGATCAACAGCACGAGGAGGGCAACGAAATAGCGGCGCATGACTCAGGTCCTTTCTTTGAGGAGCCCTGAGGTCCGTGGCAGCTCCCTGCGCCGGCATTACCCGGATCAGGTTCCTACGGTCGGAGGCGGCAAGCCTCCCTCTCAGCCCGGTCCACCCGGGCTCCCGTGTACAGCTCTAAGGATAGGCCCCTGACCGCGCTTTTATCACCCAGACCCGTCGTAAAACGACGGGTCTGGGTCGCTAAAGCGGCGATGGGGGTCTAGTCAGAGGGCGGAGAGATCACCAGAACCGTGTTGTGACCGCCGAACCCAAACGAGCTCGACACTATGGGACCCGGCTTCCAGGGCGTAGGTTCGAGGACCAGGTTGGTTACCGGGATCTCGGGGTCGACCTTCAGTGTTCCGATGTTGGCCGGCAGCTCCTCACTGGTGATGGCGAGGACGCT
>Ga0326597_10013432_pt1 | contig 10765 bp, 9 predicted proteins | sample RVTome_12_FD_203789 | JGI IMG/M metagenome (GOLD analysis project Ga0326597, IMG submission 203789) | Soil microbial communities from uranium-contaminated site in the Upper Colorado River Basin, Wyoming, United States - RVT100D185 | ecosystem: Environmental > Terrestrial > Soil > Contaminated >... | reverse complement strand
CGGCCGCCTCTGTCGCGTGGCCAGGAACAGACCCGTGTTGTCGAGGGCCGGTCGGCCGATCCAGGCCTATCGAATCCCGGATTGGTCCTTCCACGAACAACGCGCGTGCCGCAACGAGGTCGCGTGCCGCAACGAGGTCGCGTGCCGCAACGAGATCGCGCGCCGCAACGAGGTCGCGACCCGTCCGAGACGGCGAGGAGTGCGCGACTGGTCCGCGTACCCTTGGGCGTCGCTACCGATGTGCCGTTGGGAGCGGCCTCTCCCCGGCGATTGCCCCGGTCGGGCCGCGCCGGAGCCCGGCAAGCCCGCCTCGGCCACGGCGCCCGTGGACGGGACCGACCCCGCCGCGACCTCGCCGGCGGACGCGAGCGCGCCGGCGACGCTGCGCGCCAATCGCTCCTTCGCGCGGATCTGCCGGACCCACGCCCACGCCCCGAGGCCAACCACAGTCGTGAGCACCCCGCCGATCCCGAGCGCGACCGGCGCCCCCCAGGCCGAGGCGATCGCACCCATGAGCAGCCCGCCGACCGGAACCGAACCTGCGAACACCGTCGTGTATACGCTCATCACCCGGCCGCGCAGCTGATCCGGCACGACCGACTGGATCTTCGTGTTCGCGGTGACCGCCATGCCGATCGCGCCGGCGCCGGCGAGCGCCATCATCGCGAGCGATAGCGGAAACGAGGTCGACGACGCGAGGACGATCAGACCGACGCCCAGCACGAGGGCCCCGCCGGCGATCACGCGGGCCCGTGCCCGTCGGGCGAACGCGACCCCAAGCGCGGCTGCCGTCGAGCCGACGCCCGAGGCGGCCATGAGGAAGCCGAACCCGGAGGCGCCGACGTCGAGGGTCTGGTCCGCGAGCGGCGGGATGAGTACCTGGAAGTTCATCCCGAACGTCGAGGCGAGCCCGACGACGACGACGGCGAGCAGCACGATCGGCGTTTGCCGGACGTAGCGCGTGCCCTCGGCGAGGTTCTCGAGGACCTCCGCCCATGACGTGGGGCGGGTGATCCGCGCCGCGGGGCGCAGGTCCTCCTCGCGCATGGCGAGGTAGGCGGCGATGACCGCGAGATAGCTCAGGCCGTTGATGAGGAACGCGATCGACAGGTCGAACGCGCTGATCAGGAGGCCGGCGACAGCGGGGCCGAGAATGCGCGAGCCGTTGAACTGGGCCGCGTTGAGCCCGACCGCGTTGGTGACGTCCTCACGCCCGACCATCTCGACCGCGAACGCCTGGCGGGCCGGCATGTCGAACGCGTTGGCCGTGCCGAGGGCGAGCGCGAGGAGCATGACGTGCCAGACCTCGACGACCCCGGTCGCGGTCAGCCCGAACAGCACGAGCGCAAGCGCCATCGACACGGCCTGGGTGGCGATGAGCGTCGGGCGCTTGGGGAGCTGATCGGCGAGGAGCCCCCCGAACAACCCGAGGGCGATGACCGGTCCGAACTGGGCGACCGCGACGAGACCCAGCCAGAGCGGGTCGCCGGTCAGCTGGAGGACGAGCCAGCCCTGGGCGACCTGCTGCATCCACGTCCCCACGAGCGAGACGGCCTGGCCGCCGAAGAACAGCCGGTAATTGCGGTGACGGAGGGCCCGCCAGGACGGGCTCATCGGTCGTGACCCGGCTGGCGGCCGGCGTCGATCTCGGCCAGGTGCCGGCGGAGATGGGACCGACGCTCCTCCGCCTCGGCGATCATGCCCTCGAGCCGGTCGATCTTCGCGCGCAGCGACTCGACCTGGCGATCGACGCGCTCGATCGCGTCGACGAGGATCGCCCGCCGCTCGGCGGGATCAGCCGTGGCTCGGAAGCGTTCGCGGTTCCGCTCGCGGGCGGTCTCGTCCTCGAGCAGGCGGCCGATCTCGGCCAGGCCGAACCCGGCGTCGTCGCGGAGGCCCTTGATGAACCGAAGGCGCTCGAGGTCGTCGCCGTCGTACAGGCGGTAGGCGCCCTCGGAACGGGCTGCCGGCCTGAGCAGGCCGAGCTCCTCGTAATAGCGGATCGACCGGGTCGTGAGGTCGACCTCGGCGGCGGCCTCCTGGATACGCAGGAGTCTGGCGGGTGTCTCGGCGGTCACGGCCTCACGATAGCATACCTTGCCGTTTACGTAAAGGTTAGACCTCCCCGGGCGTCGCCGACTCCCGGCCCCGCTACCATCGCGGGCGATGGACTACGGCATCTGCCTTCCGAATTTTCCGGACGGCTCGTCGCGCGAGGGCATCGAAGCGGCCGCGGATGTCGCCACCCGCCTCGGCTGGTCGACCGCCTGGACGAACGATCATGTCCTCGTCGACCACGCCAGCGCCGACGAGTACGGACGGATCTACGAGGCGATCATGACCCTCGCCTGGGTCGGCGCCCGCTACCCGAAACTGAAGCTCGGGACGAGCGTCATCGTCGTTCCGCCGCGCGACGCCGTCACGCTGGCCAAGGAGATCGCCACGCTCGACGCGCTGACGGGCGGGCGGGTGATCGCCGGGACCGGCGTAGGCTGGAACGAGCCCGAGTTCGCGAACATGGGCCACGGTGGACGGTACCGGGTCCGCGGCGCCTACCTCGACGAGGCGATCCGGCTGTGGCGCCACCTGTGGTCCGGCTCGCAGGAGCCGTTCCACGGCGGTTCCACACACTCGACGACTTCGTGTTCGGGCCCCTGCCGGCGCAGGGCGCGGACCTGCCGATCTACATCGGCGGCCGGGCGGAGGCGGCGCTCCGGCGGGTTGGCCGGCTGGCCGACGGCTACCACTCGAGCGCGGCGAACCCGGCCCGCTATGGGCCGCGCCTGCCGATCATCCGGGGGGCGGCCGACGAGGCCGGCCGGCCGATGCCCGCGCTGACCGCGCGTGTTCCGGTCCAGCTCGACCGGGTCGACGAGAGCTACTACGCGATGCGTGGATCTCCCGACGAGATCGCCGCCGAGGTCCGGGCGTTTGCCGATCTCGGCGTGAGTCACCTCGCCTTGTGGTTCGTCGACCCCGATCCGGACCGCGTCGTGGCCATGGCCGAGCGGTTCCACGCCGAGGTCGAACCGCTCGTCCGAGCCGCGCCGATCGCTGCCCGCGGCAGCGTAACCGAGCGCGATTCGCCGGTCGCGGTACGCTGTTCGCGACATGGTCACCGCGCGTCCTGGCGCCCTGCCCGCGCCCGATCTCGCGCCCGAGCACGATCCCGGCCCGGACGCCGCGCGCGAGCGCCTGGCCGGCATCGACGAGGCAGCCGTCCAGCCCATCCGGGTGGGTGCCGGGACCGTTCGCGTCGGCACGGCATCCTGGACGGACCCCACGATGACCGCGCCCGGCGTGTTCTACCCGGACGGCGCCGACTCGGCGGAGGAGCGCCTCGCCTTCTACGCCAGCCGCTTCCCGCTCGTCGAGGTCGACTCGACCTATTACGCCCTGCCGTCCCGCCGGACGAGCGAGCTGTGGGTGGAGCGGACGCCGCCGGACTTCACGTTCGACATCAAGGCCCACGCGCTCATGACGGGCCAGCCGACGGAGACGCGCCGGCTGCCGAAGGATCTCCGCGCCGCACTCCCGGCCGAGCTCGCGACCAAGCCGCGGATCTACGCGAAGGACCTGCCGGACGAGCTGCGCGGCGCCGTCTGGGAGTGGTTCCTCGACGGGCTCGAGCCGCTCGCCGAGGCCGGGCAACTCGGCTCCGTGCTCCTCCAGTATCCGCGCTGGTTCTACACATCGTCTGAGAACCGCGACCTCATCGTCGAGGCGAAGGAGCGCCTCGGCGACGTGCGCTGCGCGGTGGAGTTCCGCAACGCGACGTGGTTCAACGAGAAGAACGTCGAGCGGACCCTCCGCTTCCTCGAGGACCAGGCGATCCCGCTCGTCATGGTCGACGGGCCGCAGGGCTTCAAGAGCAGCATCCCGCCGATCGCGGCGACCACGTCGCCGGACCTCGCCGTCGTCCGCTTTCACGGGCGCCGGGCGGAGACGTGGGAGGCGCGCGGGATCCAGACGGTCGAACGGTTCCGGTACCTGTACGAGCCCGACGAGTTGGCCGAGTGGGTGCCGCGCATCCGGGACGTGGCCGCGCAGGCCGGGGAGACGCACGTGCTGATGAACAACTGCTACGCGAACTACGGGTCGACGAACGCGCGCGAGATCGCGGCGCTCCTGCTCGACCTCGCGGCGTCCGACCGATGACGAGAGCGGCCGATTACCGGGGGCGGCCGACTTACCGGGGGCGGCCGATGACGGGAGCCGACCGATGACCGGGCCGGGCGGGGTTGCCGCGGCAGCGCCGGATCGCCTGACGCAGGCCGTGCTCGACTTCCGGCCGAGCCGGCACGGCTTCCACTTCGCCAACCGCTTCCCACCGGGCCCCACCCTGCGTCTCGGCCCGCTCGACCCGCGGATCGTCGGGATCGGCGACGCGTCGGCCGGGCTGTGCGGCGGGATGGCCCTGACCGTCCGCGACCTGTTCGAGGCCGGCATCGCCCCGCCGCCGGACCGTGAGCCGCCGGCGAACGGCTCGCGCCGCTTCGGGGCTCTCGTCCGGCGCCAGGTCCAGTCGCTCGACTGGCTGCGGGTTCCCCTGCGGTTCTACGACGCCGGCGCCTTCCGGCCGGACCCGCCGACGTGGTGGAGCCGGCTGGTGCGGCGCCGCCCGCCACGCGATCGCGCCCTTGACGAGGCCTGGCCGGCGATCCGTTCCGTTGTCGATGGCGGACACCTCGCCGCCGTCGGGCTCGTCCGGCGTGCCGAGGCGAACCCGCTCCGCCTGACGCTCAACCACCAGGTGCTCGCCTCGGGCTACCGGGTCGAGCCCGGGCTCGTCGCTATCCGCGTGTACGACCCGAACTGGCCGGACCGCGACGACGTCGAGGCGCAGATCGTGCTGGGCCCGGATTCGCGCCCGACCGGCCTCGCCTCGACGACCGGCGAGCCGCTCGTGGGTCTCCTGTCGCTCCCCTGCCCGCCGGGGGATATGCGAGCCTGGCGGTGACCACAGCAATGCTCGACCGGCTGCTCGCCGTCCTCGTCGTCGCGATGGCCGCCACGGGCCTCCTGACCCTGCGTGCCGGTACGCCCGCGACGGGCTGGCTGTACGTCCTGCATGGGCTGTTGGCCGGAGCGCTCCTGGCGGCGGTCGTGCTGAAGGTGCGACGGAGCGTGCCGCACGCGGCCGTGGCCGGACGCTGGGCGCGGCTCGTCCTGGGGCTCGCCGTGACGCTCGTCGCCGCGGCCGCGCTGTCCGGTGGGTACCTGTGGGTCGCCTCCGGGGAGATCCTCTCGATCGGGTCGTGGACGGTCCTGACGCTCCACGCCTGGTTCGGCCTCGCGCTCGTGCCGCTCGTCGTCGTCCATCTCGTGCCGCGGCGCTGGCGGCTCCTCTGGCCGGCGCGGCGGCGCTCGCCATCGTCCCGCGACGGCGGACTCGGCGGCCTCGGCGCCCTCGGTGCACCGGCCCGCGGCGTGTCGCGCCGCACCATCGTCGCAGGCGGACTACTCGGCCTGGCCGGCCTGGCCGGCTACGGGTCGGCCGCCCTGATCGAGCGGCTGCGTGGCGGCGAGCGGCGCTTCACCGGCTCGCGCTTCCTGCCGTCCGGCGGCGTGCCGCCGCCGACGACGTTCTTCGGTGAGCCGACGCCGCCGATCGATCCGGCCGCGTGGCGCCTGTCGGTCGGCGGGCGCGTCGGTCGCCCGGTCGTACTCGATCTCGACGGCCTTCGCGCGCTCGGCGAGCGCGACGCGGTGGCGGTGCTCGACTGCACGTCCGGCTGGGCGCTCGAGACGACCTGGCGGGGCGTCCCGCTGTCGGCCGTCCTCGACGCGGCGGACGCCGACCCGGCGGCACGCCGGCTGATCGTCAGATCGGTCACCGGCTGGATGACGTCGCTGTCGGCCGCCGAGGCGGCGGACTGCCTCCTTGCGACGGCCATTGCCGGCGCGCCGCTGCCATTCGCCAACGGGGCGCCGGTCCGGCTCGTCGTCCCGTCCCGGCGCGGCCTCGACTGGATCAAGTGGGTGTCGGAGGTCTCGGTCGCATAAGGCCGTCGGACCCTCGTCGGGGCTGGCGAGCCGGGCGCACAATCGAGCGCGACAACGCCATCAGAGGTCGCCATGGCCACCACCGACACCCTCGAGATCCTCCACGCCGCGACGGATCGGGCGACGATCGTCACGGTCCCGGAGCGGCGGATGTATGCCCTCGACGGCCTCGGCGACCCGTCCGGTGCCGGCTACAGCGGCGCGATCGAGACCCTCCACGCGGTCGCCGAGCAGCTGCGCGCCCAGCTCCATCTCGAGCGACACCTCGACACGCGCGTCGCCGCGATCGAGTGCGCCTGGTGGACCCACCCGGAGCCCGCGCCGGCCGACGTGCCGGAGCGGTTCGCCGACCGGGCGACGTGGCATTGGCAGCAGATGATCGAGATCCCGCACCGGGCGACCGACGATGACGTGGAGCGGGCGCTCGCGACCGCCCGTCGCGATGTCGTCCGTGACGCGGGCCTAGTGCGCATCATCCGCTTCGACGAGGGCCTGTCGGCGCAGATCCTCCACGTCGGGCCGCCGGCCGCGGCTCCCGACAGCGTCCGACGGCTGTTCGAGGCGGTCGCCGCGGCCGGTCTCAGCCCGCGCGGCCACCTCCACGAGATCCACGTCTCGGACCCGCGCCACGCGCCTCCGGAGCGGAGCCGGTCGATCCTCCGCCTGCCAGTAGGGCCCGCCTGATCGGCTACAGCCGCGGCAGCTCCTGCGCGTCCGTCTGCGCGCCGGCGAAGACGTCGCCGATCCGCTCGACCCGTTCGACGAGGTCGCGGACCGTCCAGCGGTCCGGCCGCAGCTCCGGGTCGTCGAGTTCGTCCCACGAGATCGGGGCCGAAACCGGCGCACCGGGCACGGGCCGCACCGCATACGGGGCGACGAGCGTCTTGATCGTGGCGTTCTGGGTGTAGTCGAGGCGCGCCCGACCTTTGCGCTCCGCCTTCGACCACTCCCACGACACGAGATCCGGCACGCTCGCCCCGACCGCCCGGCTGATGCGCTCGACCCAGGCGCTCGTGTCGGCGTACTCGTAGCGCCCGGGGATGATCGGGATCCAGGCCTGGATGCCGCGCTTGCCGGTCGTCTTCGGGTAGGCACGCACGCCAAGGTGGCCGAACGCCGTCCGGTAGAGCCGGGCGATGGCGAGCGTCTCATCCCACGTCGTGCGTTCGCCTGGGTCGATGTCGACGAGGGCGAAGGTGGGCCGCCACGGGTCGTCGATCCGCGACGTCCAGGCGTGGATCTCGAACGCGGCCTGGTTGCCGAGCCAGGCCAGCGTCGCGACTCGATTGGCGATGAGATGGTCGTTCGCTTCGCGGTCCTCGCGGCCTTCGAGGCCCGTCTCGCGCCAGCGCGTCAGCCAGGCCGGGGCGTGGCCCGGTATGTCCTTCTGCCAGAAGCCGGGTGCGTCGGCCCCGTTCGGGAAACGCTGGAGGTTGAGCGCCCGGTCCGCGAGGTGCGGCAGCATCGCCGGCGCGATCCGCGCGAAGTAGCGGATCAGCTCGCGTTTCGTGATCGGCTGCTCGCCCGTGTCCGGCCGGGGCGGAAAGAGGACCTTGTCGAGGTTGGTCAGCTTGAGCGTCTCGCCGCCGACCTCCCACGTGCCCTCCGCACCGAGCTCGTCGAGGGCCGCCAGTTCGGCGGCGGTCGCGGCGTGGGCCGGCGCCGCGGCGTGGGCGGGCGCCCGGTGCTCCGAATTCGTTCGCTCCCGGGCGGGCGTTCTCCCAGAGGCACGTCCTCCGACATCGGAATCCGATGTCGGATTACTGGATGCGCGGGGCGGGTCCTCCCCGGAGCGTACGGATTCGTACGACCGACCGGCCGACCTGCTGCCGGCCGCGGCTTCCGCCGCGTCGACCGCGCGGGCCGTGTCGACCGCCCGCTCGCGGACGACCTTCCGCGGATCGTGCCCCTCGTCGAGGCCCTTGAACGCGGCCTGGCGGACGAGGCTGTCGCGCGACCAGCCGCCCAGCTCGGCGCGGATGACGAGCTTCGGGCGGACCCAGCGCGCCCCGCGCAGCTCCGTGCTCCGCGGCGGCGGCGGGTCGAACGGCGGGTCGTCGACCGCGAGCTCCTCGAGCCGGCGCCGGAGCTGGGTCCGGACGGCACCCCGGAAGCCGGACCCCACCTTGCCGGCGTAGCGCAGTCGGTCGCCCTCGTAGACGCCGACGACGACGGCCCCGAGGTCGCGTGCGTTGCCCTCGCCCGGCGTCCAGCCGCCGACCACGAGTTCCTGCTCCGGCCGGATCTTGATCTTCAGCCAGGCCGGCGAGCGCCGCCCGGGCTCGTAGCGCGAGCGGCGCAGCTTCGCGACGATCCCCTCGACGCCGAGCGCATCGGCCGCCCGATGGAAGGCCACGCCCTCGCCCTCGACGTGCGACGCGAAACGGACGCGGGCACCTTCCCGGAGCACGCTGTTGAGGAGCCGCTTGCGGTCCTCGAGCGGGACCGCGAGGAGCGACCGCCCGTCATGGTAGAGCAGGTCGAAGGCCTGGTAGACGAGCGTGCCGGGAGCCTCGCGACTCCCCGAGCGCAGGTGGCTGATCCGTTCCTGGAGCAGCCCGAAGTCCGGTCGCCCGTCATCGTCGAGCGCGACGACCTCGCCGTCGACCACCGCCTCGCGCGCGTCGATCCACGACGGCGTCGCGAGGAAGCCCGGGAAGTACGTGGCCGCGTCGTGACCGTGCCGGGTCAAGAGGCGAACGGCACCATCGCGGACGAGTGCCTCGACCCGGTAGCCGTCCCACTTGATCTCGAACAGCCAGTCCGGATCCGTGAACGGCGAGCCGGCCAGCGTCGCCGCCATCGGCTCGATGAACCCCGGAAACGGCGCCTCGACCGCGGCCTCGAGCTCGATCCGCGCCCGCGACGCCGGCGCGTCGCTCGCCCACAGCGCGTCGCGGTTGTCACGGACCTCGTCGTTGGTCCGGCCGGTCCGGACCGATTGCGGGTGATCCTCGGCGTCCCAGCCCGCGATGGCATCGGGGTCGCGCTTCTTGATGAGTAGCCATTGCTCCGCCTCGTCGTCCTCGAACGCGCGGCTGGGAGCCCGGCCCGGGCGGCGGCTCGTCCGGACGATCGTGAACCGCCCGCGGAGCTTCTGGCCGTGGAGGACCAACTTGAGCTCGCCGTCCTCGACGGCGCGCTTCGGGTCGGCCGTCTCGGCTTCCGGCTCGAACGTGCCCCAGTCCCACACGATGACATCGCCGGCGCCGTACTGGCCCTTCGGGATGACCCCCTCGAAGTCGAAGTACTCGATCGGGTGATCCTCGACATGGACGGCCATCCGCCGCTGGCCGGGATCGAGGGTCGGTCCGCGCGGCACGGCCCACGAGACGAGCACGCCGTCGATCTCGAGCCGGAAGTCGTAGTGCAGGCGGGTCGCGCGGTGACGCTGGACGACGAACCGGCCGGTCCCGCTGCCGGGTGCACCGGCCGGCTCCGGCGTCCTCGCGAAGTCGCGCTTGCGGACGTACTCCTCGAGCGGCATTGGCCGTCAGGGTCGGTCGGTCCGGACGCCCAGGATCACGCCGACGAGGCGTGCGTCCAGGTCGGCCCAGTCAGGCGCTCTTGCGCCGGCGGGCCGGTCGGGCCTCGGCCTCCTCGTCGGCCGCCCCGTCCGCTGCGCCCTCCGGCGCACCCTTCTTCGGCTTCGTCGTGCGCTTCGCCTTGGCATCGGCGACCGAGACCGGCGCTCCGGCCTCGCGGGCCGCTTTCGCCGCGTTGACGCTCGCCTCGAGGGCGGCCATGAGGTCGACGAGCTTGCCCGTCTCCTCGACCGGTTCGGCCACCGTCACCTCTCGGCCCTCGACCTTCTGGTTGATGATCTCCATGAGCGCGTCGCGATACTCGTCGCGGTACTTCTCCGGCTCGAACTCGCCGGTCATCGCGGCAACGAGCTGCTTCGCCATCGCGAGTTCCGCCGGCTTGAAGTCGAATTCCTCGGCCGGCAGGTCCAGCTCCGCCGTCGAGCGGATCTCGTCCGGCCAATGGAGCGTCGTGAGGAGCATTGTCCCGGCAAACGGGTCGAGCGCGGCGAGCGCCTCGCGGTCCTTGATGACGACCTTGCAGATCGCCGTGAGGCCCTCGGCCTCGAGGACGGACCTCAGCAGGTAGAACGCCTTGCGACCGATCTTGTCGGGCTCGAGGTAATAGGCCTGCTTGACGAAGCGGACCGGGCCGTCCTCGCGCTGCGCCTGGGTGAACTGCTCGATCTCGATCGAGCGGACGGTCTTGAGCGGAACCTGCTCGAGGTCCTCGTCGGTGATGACCACGTACTGGTCCGGGGCGTACTCGTAGCCCTTGACCGTGTCGGTCCGCGAGATGACCTTCTCATCGACCGGGCACCAGACCTTCATCTGGATCCGCGACCCGTCCGTCTCGTGCAGCATGTTGAAGCTGACGCCGTACTTCGACTCGGTGGCGAGGTACAGCTTGACGGGGATGGTCACCAGTCCGAACTGGATGGCCCCCTTCCACATCGCGCGTGCCACGGCAGGTCCTCAGTGCAGTCCGGCCCCGTCACTCCCGGGAGGCCGGGACGCTGAGGATACCGCCCCGCGCAAGGAGGGGCGTTGCGGCCCGGCTTGCGGGGCGTTGCGGCGCGCCTGAACGGCGTTACGGAGCCGTGAGATATGCGCCGAGCGCCGCGTGGACCGCGTCCGATACGACCCCGGCGCTGCCGAGGACGACGATCCGGCCCGGCTTGAGGCGGGCCACCTCGGCCGCCGTGGCCGGGTGGAGCGGGCCGGTCGGGGCGACG
>Ga0326597_10013430_pt1 | contig 10767 bp, 5 predicted proteins | sample RVTome_12_FD_203789 | JGI IMG/M metagenome (GOLD analysis project Ga0326597, IMG submission 203789) | Soil microbial communities from uranium-contaminated site in the Upper Colorado River Basin, Wyoming, United States - RVT100D185 | ecosystem: Environmental > Terrestrial > Soil > Contaminated >... | reverse complement strand
CTGGCCGGTCGCGTAACCGAGCGGCTTGAGCATCTCGGCGATCGTCGGGTCTTCTTTTTGAAGACCGAGCGGCGCGGCCGGCAAGCCGACCTTTGTGAGGCCGGTGCGTAGCCCGTGTTGACCCGTGATGAACGACGCCCGCCCGGCCGTGCAGCTCTGCTCCGCGTAGTAGTCGGTGAACATCATGCCTTCCCTGGCCACTCGGTCGATGTTCGGCGTGTGGTAACCCATCAGCCCCATCGAGTAGGCACTGACGTTGGATTGGCCGATGTCATCGCCCCAGATGACGACGATGTTCGGCTTCTTCTCCTGCGCATGCGCTGCGCCCGCGATCACCATCGAGGCCAGCATCACCGCTGTGAGCAGGGTTACTTGCCTGCCTTTTCGTGAATTGAGTCTCATTCAACTTCTCCAATTTGGTTTTGTTGTTGGTCTATCGAGCCGCACCCGGTTGGGACGGATGCGGCCCGGTTGGTTGAGTCAGCAGTTCATTCAAGCGTGGTGTCAGTTGCCCGCCGTGGTCGGGGTCTGGAGCGACTCCAGCACGTTGTCGAGGGAGAAGCTGCCGGGCTTCTGGCTGGGTGGGTATTCCTTGAAGGTAGCCAAGAACTGCCCGATGTACTGCTGCGCGGGGACCATCAGATACATGCGTTCCGCCGCCCAACGCGTGTAGCCCATGGTGTGCTGGTCGGCGGTTTCGAAGGGGTCGGCGCGGAGGTTAAAGAGCTTGGGGAACCGCAGGGGCGTGAACGGGTCCTGCCAGACGCCGAATCCATGCGAGCGCTGTTCCGCGAAGACGAGCTTCCATTGGTTGTAGCGCAGCGCGACCAGCGAGCCGTCATCGTTGAAGTATAAGAACTCTTTGCGCGGGCTGGGCGACTTGCCGGCCAGCGCGTCCGTGATGTTGTACCCGTCGAGATGAACCTTGAAGGTCTTGTCGCCGACCTTCATGCCCTCGAGCAACTGCTCCTTCACGTCGGGGATGCCGGCAGCGGCGAGTAGCGTGGGGAGTATATCCTCGTGGGCGAAGACATCATTGAAGACGGTGCCAGGTTTGGTGACGCCGGGCCAGCGGATGGCGCAGGGCACGCGGTAGCCGCCCTCCCAGTTGGTGGCCTTCTCCCCACGGAACGGAGTTTGGCCGCCATCGGGCCACGTGAAAACTTCGGCGCCATTGTCGGTGGAATACATCACGATGGTGTTGTCATCGAGGCCGAGTTCCTTGAGTTTGTCGAGCAACTGGCCGACGTGGCCGTCGTGTTCAACCATGCCGTCCGGATAGATGCCGAAGCCGGTCTTGCCTTCACTTTCCTTCTTGAGGTGGGTGAAGACGTGCATGCGGGTGGAGTTCCACCAGAGGAAGAAGGGCTTGCTCTCCTTCTTGGCACGCTCCAGGTATTCGAGCGATGCCTTGGTGATCTCCTCGTCGATGATCTCCATGCGCTTCTTGGTGAGCGGGCCCTTGCTCTCGATCTTCTGCGTGCCGTCGGGGTTAGCCCAGGTGTGAATCACGCCGCGCGTGTTGTACTTCTTGACCAACTCCGGGTCTTTGAAGTAATCAGGGTTTTCCGGCTCTTCCTCGGCGTTGAGGTGGTAGAGCGTTCCCATGTACTCGTCGAAGCCGTGCGCGGTGGGCAGGTGCTCGTCGAGGTCGCCGAGGTGGTTCTTGCCGAACTGCGCGGTCATGTAGCCCTGCGCCTTGAGCAACTGGGCGAGCGTGACGTCACGTGCCTGGATGCCTTCCTTCGCTCCGGGAAGGCCGACTTTGAGCAGCCCGGTGCGGAATCCGACTTGCCCGGTGATGAACGCCGCACGGCCGGCGGTGCAACTCTGCTGGCCATACCAGTCGGTGAACAGCGCGCCTTCCTTGGCGATGCGGTCGATGTTGGGCGTCTTGTAGCCCATCATGCCCTGGTTGTAGGCGCTGACGTTCCAATAGCCGATGTCGTCGCCCCAGATGACGAGGATGTTGGGTTTCTTGTCGCCCTTGGCGGGGGTGGCCGTGGCCTGGGCCGTCGCGCGCGGGGCGACAACCGACAACAGAAACGCGGAGGCCGCCGCGCATATCGTAAAAACTTGCCATGATCTGAGTCGCGAGATCATCTCATTGTTTCCTTTTTCAAAGTTAGCCTTCTCAAAATTGAGAATACTTACGCCTTTAACGAGAGAGCATTATACGGAACTTGCGCTCGCCGTCATGCGATTCCGTCACCGCTTTGACATTGCCTTGGCACGGAGCAGGAACTGCTCGCGGGCTGCCGGGGGGAACACTTCAACGGATGCCCCGAGCCGATACAGCGCGACCGCTTGGTCGGTGAAACCGCCTTCCTCATAGATCCGACCCAAAAAGGCGAAGGCATCGATGTACGGCACGCGGGCATCCGTCACGGTCCGCAGAAGGGCGATCGCTTCGTCGCGGTTTCCTTGTGCGTGCAAGAAGAACGCCAGAGTATACGCGTACCTGGGCTCCTTGGGCCGCAAGGTGTACGCCGTCCGGCACCACTCGATAGCTTCCGCGGGTCGGTCTCCGGCGAGAATCACTCCGATGTTGTAGGCGGCCGTAGCCGACTGCGGGTCACTCTTGAATGCCGCTCGAAGTGCGGATTGGGCCTCGTCCGGACGACCCATCTCACCGAGCAACAAGCCCAGGTTCAGGTTGGCGGCGGCGTTTTTCGGCTCGGCCTTCAGAGCGCGGCGGAGGCAGTCTTCAGCCAAATCATTGCGCCCGGCGAGATTGTGTGCAATCGAGGCGTTGACCAGCGGCGCCGCGTTGTCGGGCATCAAGGAAAACGCGCGTTCGAAGCACTTCCCGGCTGGGGCCAGTTCGCCTCGATCCATGTAGTAATTGCCGAGGTTGTGGTGCGAGGCGGCGTCATCCGGGCGAGCCTGGACCACGGCGAGGAACTCCTCGGTGGCGCGCTTCAAGTCGGCGCGCTGCGGCTCGCTGAGTTGATCGCGCGGCACACCGGCCAGTGCGGCCGCCGCGCGCACACGCACGAGACGATAGTCGTCCCGCGCAGCCGTTAACAGCGCGGTCACGCTGTCCGGCGTTGGGGCGTGGTCAAGAGCCGCAGCCGTAGCGGAACGAACGAGCGGAGATGGGTCGCGCAGAGCGTCGACGAGAACGGGCCACTTTCGCGTGTCTTCGCAGCGCTGGAGCGCGCGAATCAGAGCCGAGGCGAAAACTTCGTCGCGCTCGACCGACCCGAGGTAAGCAAGCATGTCGGGCAGTCGTGCCCAGTTGCCTTCGCGCGCGGCGCTCATCAGTCCCGCAATGTGAAGAACCGGCGCTTGAAAGTCGCGGGTCCTCCACTCGCGCACGAGCTTGTCCGCCCAGGCGGCGTCCTTGTCCGCATGGCACGTGTTGCACGCGTTGGGAGAGTTGAACGTCATGGTGACGGCCGGCGTGGGCGGGCGCATAGAGTGATCGCTGCGCAACATCCGCGCGAACTCCGTGGTCGGCATGTGGCAGGCGACGCATCGGCTGCCCGCGCTGTCGGACTCGTGGTGCGTGTGGGCGGTGAATTTCTCCACACGAGAACCGTGGCAAGGGAGGCAAGCCTGGTTGGGGTCGTCCGCGAAGCGAAAGCGGCCGCTGGACGTATGGCAGTGCATACAACTTAGCTGGCCGGATTTGACACAAGGGCTCATGCGCCACGAGGTGTACGTGTAATTCTCGCCCAGGTCGCGGCCGTCGGGATAAAAGTCGCTGTGCTCGGGCCCGACGAGATCGTAATTGTCGAAGAATCGACTCCCCGGGGTAAACGAAATCGTCAGCGGGGCAGACTTGGCGTGGCACGGCGCGCAGAGATCGTTGATTTGTTCGACCGAGAAGCGCTTGGTGCTGATGATCTTAATGTCGTCCGGCTTTTCGTGGGGAGGCAACCTTCGGAACAACTCCACGTGCTCGGCTGCGGAGGCATGACAAGCCTCACAGTTGATGCCGGGTTCCGACCACGTCGTATGGTATTCGTCGGATTTCGAATCATAGTTGGCTGAGAACTGGCTGACGTGGCATCCGTGGCACGAGGTGTTGAAAGTCAGTTGCGGGGCCCGCCAGTCGAGCACTTCCTCGTCGACGTGCATAATCCCGCGGGCTGCGCTTCCCGTCGTGTCGAACCACTCCGCGCGTCCAACGTCATATGCCAATGGCAGCACCTGAAGCCGTCCGCGGTCCAATGGAGTCAGAAAATAATAAACATATTTTCCGCCCAAGGCGTGTTCGATCGGGTAGCGTTTCCGGCCGGCCGCGTTCTGCTCGATCACCCAGCCGCGGTCAGCCTCGAGCCGAGCTTGATAGGGAACGCCACGAACGGTGATCGGCTCAAGTTGGGGTGTCAGGTGGCTTGCGGCGAACTCCGCGGTAAAGGGCTGCATGGCCAGGCCGTGACGCGACGTGGCCCACTTGTGATAGAACGGCTCATGGCACTCCCGGCAGCTTGAAGACCCCGCGTACGGCGCGGAACTTCCCGCGGTGCGCGTAACGTCTGCACTTGGACGCAAATCAAGCGGTGAAGAGCTTCCGGCATGCGCCGCCGTCCCGCGTTCGGCCGACAACACGGCCGCAACCGCCGCGGCGGCACCACAGATGGCCAGACTACAATAAGTTGGTACGCCAAGCGTAATCGGAATACTCCGTTCGGGGTTGGGCCATCAATCAGGACAATGTAATTCTGCGACGCCAAGTTGGCTAGTTTCGTGCCAGGCCGGCGTGGAATCCTCGGTGGACCATCCAGCGGCGGGACGACCCCGGCGTCCGCGGCGTGGCTGGAGCGCCGCGTTGGAGAACTTCACACGGTCCTCGCGTTCCGATCCTACGGGCCGGACGGGGTTTCCGGGAATGGGTACGTTACCATTAATCTGTTTCGACGTAACCGGGCGGGATTTTCGCCCAGGGATATCCGGCCTTGGCCAGATTGAAACCAACGTCGAACAAGTTTCCCATGTACTCGCGGTCGAACGGCTCCCTGGGAATCGCGTCGAATTCCTTCGGTATGTGGGCCAGATTGAAGTCCATCTTGTCGCGGCGCGCCGTCATGAACATCCGATCCAGATCACCGAGGCCCTGGCTGTGGATGAGGGCTGAGATCGCCCGTCCGGCGATGCTCAGGGTCTTGCGCTCTACCGCGGCCCAGTCGGGATCAACGCGGGAGTTGCGAATGATGTAGACGCGTCGTTCGCGCGATGAACCGGAAGGCTCGGCGGCCTCGAGGGGGGTAAACGAGGTCGGGTAAAGAAAGACCTCGTTAAGGCACCCGCCATCCACGTGCATTTCCTGGAATTTGCGGCCATCCACCTCGACGTCGATCATGACCGGCGGAAAAGCCGCGGGAATCGCGGCCGACGCAATCAGAATAGTGTGTACAAGTTCCAAGGCCCTGGGATGTTTGCTGGCCGCGATGGCCCCGATGTTCCAGACCACCGAACGGCGCGAGTCGAGATTCACCGTGCCGATCAACAAGAAACGGCCTTTCTCGTATTCAGCGGCGATCGCATCCAACAATCGCTGATCGACATATCTGCTCATCAGTTTCCAAAGCGGACGGTTGTCCGCGAGTGCGTCCCTGAGGAGCGCAATCAACAAACTGCGTTTCTCCAGAATGCTCGACGTGGAGATCGTGGTGTAGACTTCGCGGAGCACCGCGTCGTAGTCCGGCCCCAGGAAGGCAAATGGAGCGATGAGCGCGCCGGTGCTGATTCCCGTGACGATCTCGAACTCCGGCCGGTCGCCCTTTTGCGTCCAGCCGCAAAGCAGCCCGGCCCCGAAGGCCCCGTTGGCCCCGCCGCCGGAAATCGCGAGGGCGGAGCCGGGCGGGGGATGTTCGGCGTTGCCGGTTGCAGCCCAACGCGCCTGCTTGCGGTGCAACGCCTCGACGACGCTGCCGCGAAACTCAGGGGTGATGAAGTCTCCCCAGGTGCGGACGTTGGGCATCCCGGCAACGATTGCCCGATTCTGAAGGTCTTTCGGCACCGCCGGGCCACGGCTGACTCCGGCACAACCGAGATTCCCGCCGCAGGCCACAAGGCCGGCCAAAGCGAGGCACAAGGACGCCTTTGCGTTGCGAATCATGTCACTTGATCCTTTCGTCGCGCCAACACTCTCCCGTGCTGGAGATATCTCGAGGGAGGAACATAACCGTACAAAGGCGTGGAAGCAAAGCCACCTTCTGAGCGAGGCCGTGGCACACTGGCGTTCGAGATGAATCGGGATTGGTTCAGCCGCACGGTCGGCGAGGGTACAAGGTCAAGAAGAACGGTCGTCTGTCGGAACTGCTGACAGCGGCCTGACACGGCCTATCCGAATCAAACGGATAAGCGATCGGGAACAGTGCGTCAAACAGGAGATTGCTGATTTCCAGCCCGGGCTGGCACTTCAAGCGCCGCGAGCGGGCCGACGAGGTCGCCGATCCCTTTGCCGGCGAGTTCTTTGACGAGGCCGGCGGCCAACCCCTTGAACAAGGCGTCGTTCACCCTGCCGGTGAGGTTGACCCTTGACAAAACACGCACGCTTCGCGTGCTCTGGCGGCTTCGCCGCGTGTTTTGTCAAGGGTAGATGGCCGTGGAGTTTTCGATCAGAACCTTGGCGGTCATGTCGTCGGATGTGCCGGTCGGGATGTATACAAACTCCACCGAGGCGTTGTCGCCCGTGGTCCACTTGCGGCTGTCGCGCTTCTCGATGAGCGTTGCCGGCATCCTGTCCCGGTCGGTTGGGGAGACACCCAGGATCGGGAAAGAAAAGGTGTCAGGATGAATTTATAGGCTTCGGCAGACCGGCTGGCACGAGACTTGCGTGAGGATGAGGTATCGGCGACCGTGGGCCGTCGCCATTATGCGCCCGTCATCCACGCCGCAAGCACCCGTATAATTCATCCTGACACCTTTTCGCGGCCGAGTGCTTGACACGTCGTCTATATTACGATATATTTATAGTAATATCGTCGGTAAGGGTGGTTGTTGTTTGGGCTGTTTTCGCCATGCGGCCGGGCAGGCGCACTCCCGGGGAGTTTGTCGCCGTAGCCGGGAGCCGGAACTGAAATGTTGGCGTCAAGTTGCAATTCCGTGGATGCGGCTTGGGAATGGCGTCGGCCGCTGACCGGTGCGACGCTGGGTCTCCTGGCGTTCGAAACGCTGACCGGACTGGCCATCTACCTGCTACCCTTCTCCGAGTTCAATCAGTTCGGCGTCCTGCTGCACACGGTGCTGGGGTTGGCGATGCTTGTGCCTGTCGGGTTGTACCTGGCCGAACACTGGTGGCGTCGATTCCGGGGCAAGTTCAATCACTTTCAACTCCTTGGTTACGTTGCGGCGGCGTGTCTCATCGTGGTTGCGCTCAGCGGCGTAGTGCTGACCTCGCAGGCGTTTTTCGGCGTGCGCATCAGCTACACCTGGGACCTGGTTCACATCATCGTCGGGTTCGTCTTTATGGCGGCGCTGGGCGCACATCTATTGACATTGGTCTTCCGCAAGAGCAATAACGCCGAAGTTCGGAAACGCATGCGCGCCGCGTACCGATCCTGCCTGGCTCAGTGCCTTCTTTGGTGCGGCGTCCCGACCGGGGTGACCGCCGCGTTGGCTGTTTCCCACACACCGGCCACGTTCGATGACGCGTTCGCGGCGGGTTACAGCTTCAAGTACGGAGTGGATCGACCGTTCGCGCCCAGCCTGGCGCGCAAGGACATGAGTGACGTGGAGTCGCGTCTGAAGACGCGATTGATTGCGTTGCTGGGGTCCGAGCGACGCGTTCGGGAAATCCACAGCCTCCAGGCGGATCCGAACGAGCATGTTGGCGTCGTCACGGTTGTGAAGCGATGGTGCGACGAACGAGACCTGACGGAAGAGGTTCGGGCGGAGGTGGACTCACTTCTGGATGAGGCCCGCGGTGAGTACCGCGATCGCGGGCGGATCGATCCCCGCGTGCTGGCCGGTTCGGAGGGCTGTGGGACAAACGGATGCCATACGGAGATCGTGGCCGAATGGCAGCCGAGTGCTCACCGGTATTCATCGATGGACTTCGTTTTTCAGAAGGTCCAGAGCAACATGGCCGAGGAACTCGCCCCGGAGGCGACGCGTTACTGCGCCGGTTGTCACGATCCGATCGCGTTGTTCAGCGGGGCGAAGAACGTGGGCAACGTGACGCTCAGCGCTGCGGGGGCGGATGAAGGAACGTCGTGCCTCGTATGCCACAGCATGGTGCAGACGGACGTGCGCGGCAATGCGGATTACACAATTCGCCCGGTACGGCGATACATAGGTGAACTGAATGACGGGAAGTTCGCCAAGTTCGTCAGCGATTTCCTGATTCGGGCGTACCCGCGCCAGCACATCGATTCATATTCGCGCCCGCTGTACAAAACGGCCGAAGTGTGCGGGGCGTGCCACAAACAGTTCATCGACGAGGAGCTCAACGACGTCGGCTGGGTTCAAGCGCAGAACCAGTACGACAGTTGGCGCAAGAGCCGGTGGCATCATGAGGGCGATCTGGAAAGGACGATCGGTTGTCGCGAATGCCACATGCCCCTGGTTGCGTCCAACGACCCCGCGGCAGGTGACCGCCACGATTTCAACCGCGGAACCAACGACGGAAAGCATCGCAGCCATCGGTTCCTGGCCGCCAATCAGTTTGTGCCGCGCCATCACGATCTGCCGGGAGCGGAACAGCACTGCAAGCTGACTGTCGATTGGCTTCGTGGTGACTACGACGTCCCGGAGATCGCGGATCGTTGGACGGCCGGGCCGGTCGTGCGCGTCGGGCTCAACGTACCTGAGGAAGTGCGCCCCGGTGAGGAAGTGCGCATCCAGACGATTCTAACCAATAACAAGACGGGCCATGATTTTCCGACCGGGCCGCTGGACATGATCGAGGCGTGGGTGGAGGTCACGGTGACCGACCGCAGCGGGCTCGTCGTGTATGCATCGGCTCGGCCTGACGAGCGCGATTACCTGGTTAACCCCAAGATCGTATTCAAGGGTGAGGCCATCGACAAGCATGGTGAACTCATTGGAAAGCACGAACTTTGGCGGAAAGTAGGCTCCCGATCCAATCGATCGTTGTTTCCCGGATTCACGGATACAACGGACTTTGTTTTCGAGTGTCCGGCGATGCCGACGGATCCGCCGCAGCGCGCCTCGCTTTCGGACGAAGATAAGAGCTTCACGGTACCGAATGACTACCCGGATGACGAGTTGAAGGTCGTGGCGACGCTCTGGTACTGCAAGTTCAGTGCTCCGTTTCTCGATCGCTTGTTCGGTGAAGAGGCGAATCTGCGAAGCGAGGTGACGGACATCTCGCATGCCGAAGCCGTGATCCGTGTGAAACGTGACGAACGGAGGGCGCTAGGGGATGGGCGGAACGGCTCCGAGGAAGGATAAACGTCGGCGATTGCTGGCGCGCTGGGGTTGGCTCAGTCTGGCGTGCATTGCCGTTGTGTCGGCACTGGTCGTCGCGCTGAGCCGTCGGACGGTGGAGGCGATCCCGGCGGCAGGCGCGAAGGTTGCCGGCCTGACCAGCGTGCTGACGCAAACCGTTTCCGCGAACGACGTGCCGTTGCGCTTTGAAGATGTGACCGAGTCCGTGGGTCTTTCATCGCATCACTTTCCGGTCAAGCGCGCTTCGCTGTTGCCGGAGGACATGGGTTCGGGCGTGGCGTGCGGCGACTACGACGGTGACGGATGGACGGATTTGTACCTCGTCAACTTTGCGGGAAACGCGACACCGGGTGCGCCGCTGGACGAGGTGGCGGGCCGGTCACGCTTGTACCGCAACGTCGAGGGCAAGCGCTTCGAGGATGTCACCGAGGAAGCAGGCGTCGGTTTCGTAGGCTATGGCATGGGAGCTGCTTGGGGCGACTATGACAACGACGGGGATCTCGATCTCTACGTCACGGCGTACGGCGCCAACGCGCTCTACGAGAATCAAGGCGATGGGACGTTTGTGGACGTCACCGACGAGCGCGGAGTTCAGGACACACGATTCAGCGCCGGGTGCTCGTGGGCGGACTTCGACAGGGACGGAGCACTCGACCTCTACGTAAGCAATTACGTCGATTTTGTTTTTCGGGCTCAGGACCGCAGCGCCGTCGAAAGGCAGTACGCGACGGAGCAGCCCTACACGCTGAATCCATCGTCGTACCCTCCGCAAGCCAACGCACTTTTTCGAAACAACGGCGACGGGACATTCGGCGACGTAGCCGTAGACGCCGGCGTTGCCAACTCTTCCGGTCGCAGCCTGTCAGCGAGCTGGGTCGATTTGAACAACGACGGTTGGGTGGACCTGTACGTGGCTAACGACGTGTCCAACAACGGGGTTTTCCTGAATCGGTGCGTGGAGGGGATTCTGAAATTCGAAGACGTGGGGCCCAGTTCACTCGCGGCTGACTACCGCGGCGCGATGGGCATTGCCGTTGGGGATTTCGACGCCGATCTCGATCAGGACCTGGTGATCACACACTGGATAGCACAGGAGAACGCGCTGTATCGCAACATGATTCTCGATGCGCTCACCGGGCCGAGTGGAGACGATCGTTTGTTCTTTATGGATGAGGCTGACAGCGCGGGACTGGGACAAATATCGCTCGACATGGTTGGGTGGGCCACTGGCTTCACAGATTTCGATAACGATGGGCGGCGCGACCTTTGGCTCGTCAACGGCAGCACCATTGAGCGCCGTGACGACCATTCGAGACTCGAAGCGCAGGCCTCGTTTGTTTTCTGGAACCGGGGGGACCAGAGATTCGTCGAAGTGGCGAGGCATGCCGCTCCAACGCTTGC
>Ga0326597_10013429_pt1 | contig 10768 bp, 9 predicted proteins | sample RVTome_12_FD_203789 | JGI IMG/M metagenome (GOLD analysis project Ga0326597, IMG submission 203789) | Soil microbial communities from uranium-contaminated site in the Upper Colorado River Basin, Wyoming, United States - RVT100D185 | ecosystem: Environmental > Terrestrial > Soil > Contaminated >... | reverse complement strand
CCCGAGGAGCAGAACGGGCACGATCTCGATCGGAATCCCCCACTCGGCGCAGTCGATGATGTTGCTGATGGGATCCTCGCCCCAGCGCAGAGGCGTATTCGGGCAGCAGGTGAAGATCGCCATCGGCTTTTGCACCAGCTCTTCCCTGCCCTCGCGGAAATAGCTCATGATCTCGCCCATCCGGGGAACGCCGAAGTGAGTGAAGGCGCCCGAGACGATGGGCCGCTTCGAGAACGCGAGCACCATGTAGAGGCGCCAGGCGTCGGCGATGTCCTGGGGTATGTCCCTCGGAATGAATGCGGTCGAGAGGTACGAGATGTTCTTGAGCCCGTCCGCAATCTTCACGTAGTCGACGAAATCCTTCGAGTCTCCCTCGCGGATCTCTTGCGTCTTGCGGTCGAGGATTCGAAGCGCCGAGGAGGCGGGAACGAAGTGGACGTTGTCCCCCTCGAGGGTGGCGGACGGATTTCCGTCCCGATCGTGGAGCGTCAGCGACGAGGGCGCCGAGGCGAGAGCCTCGTCGAGCGCCTTTCGAGGAAACGTGATGCGGTGCGTCTCCTCGTTTCCTTTGAAGCCGACGTCGACGAGCCGCGCGAAGGCGTGCGGGTTCTCGACGAGGACACCGGTCTTCTCCAGGACCGAGAGCGCCTCGTCGACGATCCTCGAGACCAGAGAGGGCTCGAGGATTTCCATTCGTGCTCTCAAGGCACGCTCCTCTTGCGCTCCGGGTCGAAGAACGGAAGCGCCGTCACGTGAGCGTGGGCGCGCCGCCTCACGTACTCGACGGTGTACTCGATATCGAGCGGCGTTCCCGGAGTCTCGTATCCGCGATCGACCGTCGCGAGGGCGATGAACTTCTTCAGGAGCGTCGACCAGCCGCTCGACGTCGCCTTCCCCACCTGGCGCCCGCCGGAGTAGACGGGAACGCCCACCCGCGAGATTTCGTTCGTGAGCTGGGGCGCGAGCGCCTCGAGGGAGTAGAGGCGCTCGATCTCGCGGAACGTCACTTCGATCCCCACGAGGAAGCGCTCGGTGCCCTTCTTCTGCTCTTCGACCAGCGCGCGCTTGCCGACGAAATGGGGCTTCTTGAGGTTGACCGCCCACGCCATGTTGATCTCGTACGGCGAGGACTTCTGGCTTTCGACGAAGACTTTCTCCGCATTCCAGAAGTCGACGTCGATGAGCGGGAAGCCCGCCTCGAGGCGCGCGCGGTCGAGCGCGACCATGCCCGCGGGCTCGAGCCCGAGGTCTTCGCCCGCGTGGACGACCGCATCCCAGAGTTTTTCCGCTTGCGCCGCGTCCGCCCAGATCTCGTACCCCAGGTCTCCCGTGTACCCGGTGCGGGTCACGACGGCGGGAACGCCCGAAAGCTCGGTAGTGCCGAGGCGGAAGAAGCCCAGCTTCGAGAGGTCATTGCTCCAGAGTCTCCGCAGGACTTCGCGCGAGCGCGGCCCCTGGAGCGCCAGCGCCGCGTACTTCTCCGAGACGTCCTCGATCTGGACGTCCATCCCTTCGGCGTTGAGCCGGAACCAGACGAGCGACTGCTCGGCCGCGCTCGCCCGGAAATGGTCCTTCGCGAGCCTCTGGAAACACCCATCCTGGATGACCTTCCCGCCCTCGTCGCACCAGGCGGCGTAGAGGACCTGTCCGACCTGGCACTTCGAGGCGTCGCGGGTGATCAGCCGGTCGACGAGGCGCAACGCGTCCGGGCCCTGGATGTCGTACTTATAAAGAGGCGAGACGTCGATGAGGCCGGCGCCGGTGCGGATGGCGTGGTACTCGGGATCATGGAAGTCGTCGTAGACGACGGCGACGAAGTACCCCGACCACTGCTTCCAGCGAAGACTGGTGCACAAGGGCTCGGTTCGGGAATGGAACGGGGTGCCGACGGCCATCGGGACGAACCTCCACAGATCGATGTCAGTGTACTTTGCTTTCTGTCCACAATGCAATATGATGTCCCACCATATGGGCAAAACTGCCAAGTACGACGCCATCGTGATCGGAGCGGGTCACAACGGCCTCGTCGCCGGCGCTTACCTGGCTCGAGCGGGGAAGAAAGTCGTCGTCCTCGAAAAGCGCGATCTCGTAGGCGGGGCCACGGTCACCGAGGAGATCATCCCCGGGTTCAAGTTCACCGTGTTCTCCTATGTGGTGAGCCTGCTGCGCCCGGAGATCATCGAAGAGCTGGAGCTGGCGAAACACGGCCTGCAGCTTCTATCCCTCGATGGAACGTTCACCCCACTTCCCGACGGGCGCTACCTCGCGCGCTGGCACGACTCAGAGAAGACGCGCATGGAGATCGCGCGTTTCTCGCGCGAGGACGCCGACAACTACGGGCGGTTCGGCCTCCACATGCACCACATGGCGCGGGCGGTGAGAGAGCTCCTGATGATGCGGCCGCCGGAGCCGACCTCTCTCCGTCCCTCCGATCTCGCAGGATTCAATCAGCTCGCGAAGCACATCAAGAGCCTCGGCGATCGCCGTTTCTACGATCTCGCGCGGCTCATGACCTCGTCCGCCGCCGACTACCTCGACCGCTGGTTCGAGTGCGATCCTCTGAAAGCGACGATGTCCGCGAGCGGCATCATCGGAACGTTTCTCTCCCCCCGCTCTCCCGGCTCGGCGTACGTTCTCCTCCATCACTACATGGGAGAGATCGACGGCGTTTCCCGCTCCTGGGGATTCGCCAAAGGAGGCATGGGCTCGGTCGCGAACGCTCTGGCCTCGTCGGCCCAGAGCCTCGGCGCCGAGATTCGCACCGGCGCCGGTATCGCCCGGGTCCTGACCCGGAACGGCCGCGCGACCGGGGTCGTTCTCGAGAGCGGCGAAGAGGTCGAAGCGGATCAGGTCGCATCCAGCGCCGACCCGAAACGGACGTTTCTCAAGATGGTGGAGGAGAAGGATCTCCCCGCGGATTTCGTCGCCGACGTGAAGCGTTTCAAGATCCGCGGCTCCTCGGGAAAGGTGAACCTCGCGCTCTCGGAGCTTCCGAGCTTCACCTGCCTTCCGGGAGAGGGACCTCACCTCAAGGGTGCCATCTCCATCAGCCCGAGCATGGACTACATCGAGCGGGCCTACGACGAGGCGAAGTACGGAGACTTCTCGAGCCGGCCGTACATGGACGTCATGATCCCCTCGACCATCGACCCATCGATGGCCCCTCCGGGAAAGCACGTGATGTCCATCTTCGTGCAGTACGCGCCGTACCGGCTGAAAGAGGGCACCTGGGAGCAGAAGCGGGAGGCGTTCGGCGATGCCGTCGTCAACACTCTCTCGGAGTACGCGCCGAACCTGAAGAAAGCCATCATCGGCCGCCAGGTGCTCTCGCCCTGGGACATGGAGCAGAGGATCGGCCTCACCGAGGGGAACATCTTCCACGGTGAGCTCAGCCTCGATCAGCTCTTCTTTTTGCGACCCGTCGCCGGCTGGGCCCAGTTCCGGACCCCCATCGACGGACTTTACCTCGCGGGCTCGGGTGCCCATCCGGGTGGCGGCGTCATGGGCGCTCCTGGAAAGCTCGCCGCACTCGAAATGCTGAAGGACGCTTCATGACCGACGCCATCGTCATCGGTTCGGGCGCGAACGGACTCACCGCCGCCGGCTATCTCGCGCGCGCGGGGATGAAAGTTCTCGTGCTGGAAAAAAGGACTGCGATCGGGGGCCTCGCCTCGACCGAGGAGTTCGCGCCGGGCTTTCGCGCTTCGGTCGGGCCCGACAACTGCGGGCTCCTCCTGCCCCAGGTGATCGCGGACCTCGAGCTCGAGCGGCACGGCCTCGAGCTTTTCACCCTCGACCCCGTGGTCTTCGCACCCTCCCGCGAAGGCTCGGGTCTTCTTCTCCACAAAGACGCAGGAAAGAGCGCCGATGAGATCCGGAAGTACTCCGGGAAGGATGCCGAGGCTTATCCCCGATTCGCGGCGTTGGTCGAGAAGATCTCGGAGTTCTTGAAACCGCTCTTTTCGAAGCCGGCGCCGCAGCCGTCGATCGAGACGGGCGCCGACCTTCTCGAGCTTCTGCGGCTCGGCTGGGGCTTTCGTCAGCTCGGAGCTCGGCCGATGCACGAGCTCCTGAGGATCCTTCCGATGGGGCTCGAGGACTTCCTCAACGAGTGGTTCGAGCACCCTCTGGTGAAGGCCGCGATCTCTGCCTCTGCTCTCGAGGGCGTCTGCCTCGGGGCGAAGTCGTCGGGAACGTCCGCGCTCTACCTTTATCAGAACCTATCCGCTCGAAAGCTCGCGCGCGGCGGCTCGGGCGGCGTCACTCAGGCCCTCGCGAAGTCCCTTGAGGCGCGCGGCGGCTCGATTCGCACCGGAGCCCGCGTTTCTCGGCTCCTCGTCGAGAACGGACGCGCGGTCGGGGTCTCCCTCGAAGGCGGCGAGTCCATCCGTGCCTCGGTGGTTCTGTCGGGGCTCGCTCCCAGGACGACGTTCCACGAGATTGGAAGCCCGAGCGATCTCCCGCCGAGCTTCGTCGCGGAGGTCGACAACATCCGCTACCGCGGCGTCACCGCGAAGCTGAATCTCGCCGTCTCGGAGCTTCCCGATTTCCGCTGTCGTCCTGGGAAAGAAGCGGCCGCTCATCACCGGGCGCTCATCCAGATTGGTGAGAGTCTCGACGACTACGAGCGCGCCTACGATGCCGCGAAGTACGGAAAGTTCTCGGAAAGACCTCTTCTCACCGCGGTCATTCCTTCGCTCGTCGACCGCGGCCTCGCCCCCGAGGGAAAGCACGTGATGAGCGTCACCGCCCAGTTCGCTCCGTACCGTTTGCGGGATGGGAGCTGGTCGAGCTCGAAGGACGCCCTGACGTCGGCGATCCTGGATCGGCTCTCGGAGTATGCGCCCAACGTGAAGAAGGCGGTCCTCCACCACCACCTCTGGACGCCCGAGGACTATGAACGTGAGCTCGGCCTTCCCGAGGGAAACTGGCACCAGGGCGAGATGGCGCTCGATCAGATGTTCTTCATGCGCCCCGTGCCCGGCTGGTCCCGCTACGAGACTCCGCTCGAAGGTCTCTACCTCGCTGGCGCGGCCACCCATCCCGGCGGCGGCATCACCGGCGCGTGCGGTTCGAACGCCGCGCAGCGAGTGATCAAGGACCGAGGCTGACCCCTTTGTTCTAGCCGCTCACGTGCGGATTGCCTTCCAGGAAGAACCGGAGCGGCTTTCCCGCCCACTCTTTCGCATACGCGACGCCGATCCGGGGAGACCGCCCGATGTCTTGGCGGGACCGCGGCCCGCGAACGACGTAGAGCTCGCCACCCTCCACGAGGTCCACGCCATCGAGCTTCCGATCGATGGCGAGGGCCTGGGTGAGCTTCGCCGGCCCCGAGCACAGGTCGGTCGCCCGAAGGCGCTGGGGCGATAACTTTCCCGAACGCCTGCGTCTCATCTCCTTGATGCCTCGAAGCGGCTCGATCGCGCGGATGAGACAGGCCGTGGGCACTTCCTCTCGGTTCGCGACCACGTTCACGCACCAGTGCATTCCGTACGTGAAGTAGACATAGGCGTGGCCTCCATCGCCCCACATCGAGGCGTTTCTCGCGGTGCGGCGGCCTCCAAAGCTATGGGCCGCTCGGTCCTCGATCCCGAGGTAGGCCTCGACCTCCACGATCTTTCCCGCGAGCTCCCGGCCGTCCTCGAGCCGCCTCACGAGGATCTGCCCGAGAAGCGCCTTCGCCAGGGTCACCGGATCGCGGCGATAGAAACGGCGAGTCAGGCGAACCGACGAGGTCAATCGCTCAATCCCGATGGAGCCAGCGGCCTTCCATTCCGCCCGCGAGCGGAAGAATCGTCCCGCTGAGGTGGCCCGCGAGGCGAGAGGATGAAAGAAACACGATGGACCTCGCCACGTCCTCCGGAGTCGCGATCTTCCGGAGGGCCATGGTCGCGGTCACCCGGTTCACCGCCGACGGGTCCGCCATGGACTCGGCCGCCATGGGAGTCATGACCCATCCGGGACAGACGCAGTTGACTCGACCGCGAGGGGCGAGCCGGACGATCTCGTTTTTGAGACTCCGGGTCATTCCGTAGGCCATCGCCGCCTTCGCCGCCGAGTAGTCGGTGTGGTTTTCCTCGCCGAAGAGAGCGGCGGTCGAGGCGACGAAGACGATCGAGGCCTCTTCACGCGGCACGTCTGCGAGATGCCGGAGAAATCCTCGACAGGTGAGGAACGCTCCCGTGAGGTCCGTCTCCATGGTCTTCTCCCACTGCGCGACCGTCATGCGATGGAGCGGGACCTCGTCCGCTATCCAGATCCCCGCGTTCACCACGACCCCGTCGATTCGGGGAAACGCCGACAACGCCTCGGCGTACATCCGGTCGACGTCCGCTTCCGAGCCGACGTCGGCCGAAACCACGATGGAGGGAACAGGGAGCTCCTTCGCCAGAGCCTCGGCGCCCGCCCGGTTCCGGTGGTAATGGAGCACGAGCTTCGCACCCTCGGAAGCGAAGGCCCGGGCGGTCTCGGCGCCGATGCCGCCGGCGGCGCCGGTGACGAGAAAGGCTCGGTCAGAAATACCGGCGTCCATGGGTCTACTTCAGCTTTCCCTCGATCTCTTCGTAGCGTAGGAATAGAATCGCGAACGGGGGCATAGAGAAAGATATCACAGGGCCCGGCCGGTGAGGGTTTTAGCCCTCGATCTGGCGTTGGGAATTTCCCGTCATATCACGCACAATCTCCGGTAGAGCGCTGATTCAAAATGAGGGCTTTCTCCAAGGAGGTAAAGAACATGTGGAAGAAGACGAACCTGGGTGAAACTAATGAAGAGCGTCCGCCCCTTGCCGCTCCCCCACGCCCCACCGTTCCGTCGTCGATCAAGGCGCCGGCGCGAATCGGGTCGACGCTGTTCTTCAAAGGAGATCTCCAGGGCGAGGAGGATCTCGTCATCGAGGGCCGGATCGAGGGCAAGATCTCGATCAAACAGGGAAACGTCACCGTAGGCGAGAAGGGCCGTGTGGAGGCCGATATCGAAGCCGCGAGCATCCAGGTGGCCGGACTGGTGAAAGGGAACCTCAAGGGCGCCGAACGAGTGGTGCTCCTCGAGAGCGGCCGGGTGGAAGGCAACATCACGGCGAGGAGCGTCAGCCTCGAGAACGGCTGCCACTTCAGGGGAAGTATCGACATGCAATCCGACTCCGCGGGTCGACCGGGGATAAAGACGCTGCCGCCGCAGCCGCAGCCGGCGGCCTCGATCTCGAGCTCCAAGGTGTCGCACGGCTCCGAGCAGCCGCCTCCGCCCACGACGCCCCGGGCGGGAGTCTGAACGTGCCTTTCTTCTCCCTCGGGCCTCGCCGGAAGCCTCAGCGGCGCGTGGGAGTCCAGAACAGGGCTCTACGGGATTGGGCAGTCAGTCGCCAGCGATCGCTGGCGCTTCCCAAGCTCGTGGCGCCTCTCGAGATCTCGCCGGGGAAGAGCTTCTCGGTCCTCGACCTCGGTCCCGCCAGCCCGGCGAACCTGGACTTTTTCCTGGGGCGGGGCGCGCGGCTCACGGTCGCGGATTTCACGCCGTCGCGCGGGGAGACGCTATCGGATCTCGTGCGCGCCGAGCCCGGCACTCACTTCGATCTGGTTCTCGCCTGGGACTTCCTCAACTACCTTAAGCGCGACAGGCTGGGGCTGCTCCTTCGGAGCCTCGAGCCCTACTTCCGCCCGGGAACGACGATTCACGCGCTCATCGCTACCGGGCGCGAGATGTCGGCGTCGCCGCGGCGCTACCGAATCGAGGATGCGGAAACGCTCCTGTGCGAGGGGCCGAAGGAGCGAGTCGTTCCCTCGCCTCGCTATGTGGAGCAGGACCTTCTGAAGTGCATGCCGGGGCTCATCGTCGAGCACCGCTTCCAGCTCCGAAACGGGATGCTGGAGTATCTCTTCTCCTACCGCACACGGCTGCGGGTCGCGTACTCCGCCGCTATGGGCGATGCGCCCCGTTCTCGGTCGGGCTCGGGGCCTGGATTGCGCCCAGCACCTTCGCGATGAACCCGGGAAGGCCCTCTCCGATCCAGCGCACCACGACCACGAGGCCGTTGTCCCAATCGATGTAACATCCTTCCATATCATGCGATTCTCATGAGATGGTCCAAGATCTTCATCCCCACGCTTCGTGACGATCCCGCCGATGCGGAAGCGGTGAGCCACAAGCTCATGCTCCGCGCCGGCCTCGTGCGCCAGCTCGCCGCCGGGATCTACTCCAAGCTTCCTCTCGGCCTTCGGGCCGCGCGCAAGGTCGAAACCATCATCCGCGAGGAGATGGTGCGCATCGGCGGACAGGAGTTCCACCTGCCGGTCATCCACCCGGGGGACCTCTGGAAGGAAAGCGGACGCTGGCAGCAGATCGGCGACGAGATGTTCCGGCTCAAGGATCGCCGCCAGGGCGACTACTGTCTGGGCATGACGCACGAGGAAGTGTTCACCGCCATCGCCCGGGACGAGCTTCGTAGCTACCGGCAGCTCCCGCAGATCTGGTTCCAGATCCAGACGAAACTGCGGGATGAGGCCCGTCCGAAGTCGGGGGTGCTTCGGGGGCGCGAGTTCACGATGAAGGACTCCTACAGCTTCGACTCCGACTTCGCCGGGCTCGACGTCGCCTTCGATCGGCATGCCGAGGCCTATCGACGGATCTTCGAGCGATGCGGGCTCCGCGCCATCGCCGTCCAGGCTTCCTCGGGCGCCATGGGAGGAAGCGAGTCCGTCGAGTTCATGAGCGTCTCCGAGGCGGGCGAGGACTGGACGGTGTTCTGCTCTCGCTGCGACTACGCCGCGAACCTGGAGAAGGCGGTGTCGGTGGCGTCGAGACCTGACGATCCCAAAGAGGTCCCCGCGGTCGAGAAGTTTCCGACGCCGGGAGTGCGCACCATCGACGAGCTCTCCCGCTTCGACGCGCAGGCGAAGCCGGAGCGACAGGTCAAGACGCTGGTCTACGTCGTCGAGGACGTCCCCACTCTCTTTCTCCTGCGCGGCGACCACGAGCTCAACGAGGTCAAGGTGGCGGAGGCGACGGGCACGACGACGTTCCGGGCGGCGACTCCCGAGGAGTGCCGCAAAGCCCTCGGAGCTCTCCCGGGGAGTCTCGGAGCGGTTGGGGTGAAAGACGTTCCGGTCTACGCCGACGACGCTTTGAAGGGTCGCCGGGGCATGGTGACCGGCGCCAACGAGGACGATTTCCACGTGAGAAACGTCGACGTGGCCCGCGATCTCCCGCAAGTGAAGTGGGCGAGCCTGCGGAACGTCATCGGCGGCGATGCCTGTCCGAAGTGCGGGAACCCCCTCGAGCTCAAGAAGACGATCGAGCTCGGTCACATTTTCAAGCTCGGGCTCCGCTATTCGGAGTCGATGAAGCTCCGGGTCCTGAACGAGCAGGGAAAGGAAGTCCCGGTCGTGATGGGATCTTATGGAATCGGCGTCGAGCGCCTCGTGGCCGCGGTCATCGAGGCGTATCACGACGAGGACGGCATCGCCTGGCCCTGGTCGGTCGCACCCCTCGAGGTTGTGGTGACCCCGGTCTCGATCAAGGACGAGGCGGCGATGAAGAAGGCGGAAGAAATCTACGAGAAGCTCGCGGCCGAAGGCTACGAGGTCGTGCTCGACGACCGCGACGAGAGGCCGGGGGTCAAGTTCAAGGACGCGGACCTCGTCGGCTTCCCGCTGCGCGTCGTTCCCGGCCCACGCTCGCTCGAGAAGGGGATGGTCGAGCTCGTCGAGCGCGCCACGAAGGTCAAGAGCGAAGTGCCTCTCGATCGGCTCTACGACGAGATTCGTGAGCGGATTGCCCGACTGAAGGCGGCCCCGGTTCGGTAAGGCTCTCTAGGGCGCTTGCCTCGCTTCCCGGGTCCGTGCGACAATTCCGTCCGTAGCCTATGCTTGTTTGACCTGCCGTAGCCTCAATGACGGCCTTCGCCGTTGCGGCGTTCGCTGTCTATCTCTCAAACCAAAATCGTTGAGGTATCGAAGTGTCTCTGGACATCTACGGCTGGAAAGAGTTTTTTGCAGCAGCTTTCGCGGAGCTCGGAGAGGCAGCGCTCGAGCCCGCGCGCGTGGTTCTGGCTTCTGGGGGCTCCTACCGGCTCGCGCGGGCGACGGGGGAAAGCGCGGTAACCCTCTCGGGCCGATTCCGCCACCGGGCGGTCGCCGGAGAGGACTATCCGACGGTCGGGGATTGGGTCGCCATCGATCCCGCGGGCCTGCGCATCGAGAACCTTCTTCCGCGGCGCACCAAGCTTTCCCGAAAGGTCGCGGGAAGGAAGACCTGGGAGCAGGTCGTCGCCGCCAACATCGACGTGGTGTTCGCGGCGATGGGGCTCGATTCCGACTTCAACCCCAGACGCCTCGAGCGTTTCCTCGCGACCGTCTGGGAGAGCGGAGCGGTTCCCGTGGTCCTCTTGACCAAGCTCGATCTCTGCTCCGAGGTCGCCGAGAGGGAGCGCGAGATTGAGGACGTTGCCGCGGGGGTCGAGGTGATTGCATCGAGCGCCCTCGATGGACGCGGCATCGACGACCTGCGGTCCCGGCTCAGGCCCGGGGAGACGTCCGTTCTCGTGGGGTCCTCGGGTGTGGGAAAGTCGACGATCATCAACCGCCTCTTGGGGAAGGACGCGCAGAAGACTCGCGAGGTGCGGGCGGGAGACTCCCGCGGTCGACATGCCACGAGCCACCGCGAGCTCTTCGTGCTCCCCGGAGGCTCGCTCCTCATCGACAATCCCGGAGTCCGCGAGATCCAGCTCTTCGGTTCCGAGGAGAGCCTCGAGCGCGCGTTCGAGGACGTCGCCGC
>Ga0326597_10013427_pt1 | contig 10769 bp, 9 predicted proteins | sample RVTome_12_FD_203789 | JGI IMG/M metagenome (GOLD analysis project Ga0326597, IMG submission 203789) | Soil microbial communities from uranium-contaminated site in the Upper Colorado River Basin, Wyoming, United States - RVT100D185 | ecosystem: Environmental > Terrestrial > Soil > Contaminated >... | reverse complement strand
CCCGTACTTGCTGTCGAAGTCGACGAGGTTCGTGAACACCAGGGCCGGGCCAGGGCGGGTCAGGTAGTCGAGCGTGATGTCGACGCCGTCGTCGTTCGACTCCGAATATCGCGCCTCGCTGATGCCTCGGCCGTCGAAGATGTCCTGGATCTTGCCGACCGCGTACACGGAGACCCCCGCCTGCCGGCACCGATCGAGCAGCGTCGGTCCCGGCGGCGGGACGGAGAAGTCCCGTCGCTCCGGGCGCCGAACGAAGGCACCGGGTTCACCCGTGAACGGACGCGCGATCACGCGCCCCACGTCGTTCGGGGCGGTGAGGAGCTCCCGCGCGATCCGGCACCACCCATACAGCGTCTCGAGCGGGACCACGTCGGTGTGGGTGGCGATCTGGAACACCGAGTCGCCGCTCGTGTAGACGATCGGCCGTCCCGTCCGCAGGTGCTCCTCGCCGAGCTCCGCGATGATCTGCGTCCCGGACGCGGGCACGTTCCCGAGCGCGCGCCGCCCGATCCGTTCCTCGAACGGCCGCATGACCTCGTCGGGGAACCCGTGCGGGTACAGCGGGAAGGGCCGGTCGAGCACGATGCCCGTCATCTCCCAGTGCCCCGTGGTCGTGTCCTTGCCCGCGGAGCGCTCGGTGAGCCGTCCGTGCGCCGTCCCGGGCGCGGCGGTCGGCCGGACACCCTCGATCGGCGTCAGCATGCCGAGGCCGAGCGTTGCGAGGTTCGGAGCCGAGATCCCACCGACCGCACGCGAGCAGTTCCCGATCGTGTCGGAACCCTCGTCGCCGTAGGCCGCCGCATCGGGCGCGTCGCCGACGCCGAACGAATCGCAGACCAGGAGCAGCACCCGCGGGACGCGGGACGCCACTCAGCGACCCTCCCCGGCGCGCTTGCAGTCGATGCAGAGGATCGCCCATGGGAGCGCCTCCAGGCGCTCGGCCGCGATCGCCTTCCCGCAGCGCTCGCAGACGCCGTACGTCCCGAGCTCCATCTTGTTGAGTGCACGGTCGACCCACCGCAGGTTCGCGCGGAGCGCCTTCATCACCGAGATGAGCCGTGCGCGCTCGGCGGTGCTGTGCGCGCTGTCGGCGAACCCTCGCTCCACGTCGATCTCCGCGTCGTCTGAGTCTGCGTCGCCGCCCTGTTCGACGATCTCCTTCCGAAGGTTGTCACGCTGCTCCACCAGTGCGACCCGCAGCTCTGCCAGCTTCGCCTCGTCGATCACGGGTGCTCCTTCCTCGCCCCGACGACCGCTCGGCGCGCCCGAGGGTGCGCCGAGAAGTAGACCTCGCGCAGATGCTCCTTGGTCACAAGCGTATAGACCTGGGTGGTGGCCACGCTCGCGTGGCCCAGCAGCTCCTGGACGACCCGAACGTCCGCGCCGCCCTCCAGCAGGTGCGTCGCGAACGAGTGGCGCAGGGTGTGAGGCGTGATGCGCTTGTCGATCCCGGCGAGGCCCGCGTAGCGGCGGATCATCGTCCAGCACGCCTGACGCGACAGGCGGCCGCCCCGGCGGTTCAGGAACAGGGCGCCGCGCGAACGCGCCGTCGCGAGCGAAGGCCTCGCTGTCGAGAGGTAGGCGGCGATCGCATCGCGGGCGTACCGACCGAGCGGGACGTCGCGCTCCTTGCTTCCCTTCCCCAGGACGCGGACGCTCCCACCTTCGAGGTCGACGTCGTCGACGTCCAGACCGACGAGCTCGGATACCCGGACGCCCGCGCCGTACAGCGTCTCCAGCATCGCGCGGTCCCGTGCGCCGTCGGCCGTCGACGGCTGCGGGGCCGCAAGGAGCTTCCCGACGTCATCGACGGTGATCGGGCGCGGGAGCCCTCGCGGCGTCTTCGGACGGACGATCGCGGCGGTCGGGTCGCGATCGGTGGCCCCCTCACGCATCAGGAACCGATGGAACGCGCGGACCGACGACAGCGCGCGGACCACCGACGCGGGTCGGTACCGACGTCCGTCGCGATGTGGCGTCGCCGAGAGCCTCGCGACGAACGTCGCGACGTCTTCCTCCGACGCTTCGGTCGCGTCCTGGACCCGTCGGCGCCCCAGGTGTTCGCCGTACCGCGCCAGATCGCGCTGGTACGCCTGGACGGTGTTGCTCGAGAGTCCGCGTTCGACCACGAGGTGGTCGACGAACCGTCCGATCTGCGACCGGATGGCCGAGGGGACCCGCGGTTGCCCAGCCATCGCGAACGCCGTTAGCGCGGGAGGCCGTCGATGAGCTCTCCGAGCGCCACGTGCTCGAGCCCGTGCGCGTCGGCGACGCCCTCGTTCGTCACGTGTCCGGCGTAGACGTTGACGCCGAGCGCGAGCGCGGGGTCGTGACGGACGGCCCCTTCGAGACCGTGGGCGGCGATCGACAGCGCGTATGGGAGCGTCACGTTCGTCAGCGCATACGTCGACGTCCGTGGGACGGCGCCCGGCATGTTGCCGACGCAGTAGTGGACGACGTCGTGCACGGTGTAGACGGGTTCCGAGTGCGTCGTCATCCGGGCCGTCTCCACGCACCCGCCCTGATCGATCGAGATGTCGACGATGACGGCGCCGGGGCGCATCGCGCGGATCATGTCCTCGGTGACCAGGTGCGGGGCCTTCGCACCCGGGACGAGCACCGCCCCGATCACGAGGTCCGCATCCAGGACCAGCGCCTCGATCGCGAGCCCGCTGCTGGCCACGGTCTGGATCCGTCCCCGCATGATCTGGTCGATGTGCCGCAGCCGGTCGACGTTCTTGTCGAGCACGACGACGCTCGCCTCCATGCCGGCGGCGATCCACGACGCGTTCAGCCCCGCCATCCCGGCGCCGAGCACGATCACGCGGGCCGGCGCGACGCCGGACGCGCCTCCCATCAACACCCCGCGGCCGCCGTGCGGGCGCTCCAGGTAGTTCGCGCCCGCGTGCGGCGCCATGCGACCGGCGATCTCGCTCATCGGCGCGAGGAGCGGGAGCCGCTCGTCCTCGAGCTGAACGGTCTCGTACGCGACCGACGCGACACCCCGCTGCATCAGGAACCCCGTGAGTCGCTTGTCCGCCGCGAGATGCAGGTACGTGAACAGGACCTGTCCCTCACGGAACCGCTCGTACTCCTGCGGCTGCGGCTCCTTGACCTTCATGATCATGTCGGCCGCACCGAAGACGGCGTCGGCGTCCGGCAGGATCTTCGCGCCGACCGACTCGAACGCAGCGTCGTCGAGTGCGGAACCGAGACCGGCGCCGGCCTCGAGGACGACGTCGTGCCCCGCCCGGGTCAGCTCCCGGACACCTTCGGGGGTCGCCGCGACGCGGTACTCGTTGTCCTTGATCTCTTTCGGGATCCCGACGATCACGGACCGACCTCCATCGTCAGCGATGCGCCATCAGCCTACCCGACCCCCTACGCGACCCCGACCGCCCCCGGTCATCGCCGCGCGGCGGCGAGCAGCAGCGCGACCGCCGTCTTGGCGTCGCGCACGCGTCCGGCCCGAGCCGCGTTCGCCATCTCCTCGAGCGGTCGGACGAGGAGCTCGATACCCGCTTCGGGCCGCCCCTCCGGCTCGGCCTCGGTGGCCGCGGCGAACAGGTGCACGTACTCGTTCGAGAAGCCCGCGGACGTGAAGATCCCACCGAGGAACTCGATCGTCCGGTGGCGGTACCCGGTCTCCTCGAACAGCTCGCGTGCCGCCGTGGTGAGGGCGTCCTCGTCGTCCCGATCCACGATCCCGGCGGGGACCTCGACGAGCGCGTCGCGGATCGCGTGGCGCATCTGCCGGACCAGGATCACACCCCCGTCCGGGAGGATCGGGACGACGGCAGCGGCACCGGGATGACGCACGACCTCGTACTCGTGACCGTCCCACACCTCGACGCGGACGTGGATCAAACGCCCCTCGAAGACCTCCCGGACCGCATCCGGCTCCATGCCGGGACGATACCCGCGCCGCTACCCCGAGACGACGACGGTCCGGTCCGGCGCCTCGCGGTGTCGCGCGAGGGCGGCGCCGACCAGGTCCCGGAACATCGGGTGCGGCCGCGTCGGTCGCGACCGGAGCTCGGGGTGGAACTGTCCCGCCATGAAGAACGGGTGGTCCGGCAGCTCGACGATCTCGACCAGCCGCTCGTCCTTGTTCATCCCGGAGAACACGAGACCGTGCTCGCGCAGGACGCCGTGGTACGAGGGGTTCACCTCGTATCGGTGCCGGTGACGCTCCTCGACGACCGGGTGGCCGTACGTGGCGGCCGCGCGCGTGCCCTCCACGAGGTAGCACGGCTGCGCGCCGAGTCGCATCGATCCACCGAGGTCCGCCACGTTCTTCTGCTCGGGGAGCAGATCGATCACCGGGTGCGGCGTCGCGGGGTCGAACTCGCTCGAGTTGGCACCGTCCAGACCGCACACGTCGCGCGCGAACTCGATCACGGCGCATTGCAGCCCGAGGCACAGCCCGAGGTACGGCACCCCGCGCTCCCGGGCGTACCGCGCGGCTTGGAGCTTGCCCTCGATCCCGCGCCACCCGAACCCGCCCGGGACGACGATGCCGTCGACGCCCTCGAGCACCGACGCCGCATCGCGGCTCTCCAGGTCATCCGACGAGACCCATGAGATCTCAACGCCCACGCCGTGGTGGAACCCGCCGTGGCGGAGCGCCTCGATCACGGACAGGTACGCGTCGCGCAGGTTCACGTACTTCCCGACGATCGCGATCCGGACGCTGTCGGTCACCGACGCGATCGTCTCGACGAGCGCCTGCCACTCCGACAGGTCGGGCTCGGCGTCGATCCGCAGGTGGCGCGCGATCTCGCGGTCCAGGCCCTCACGATGCAGGACGAGCGGCACCTGGTAGATCGACTCGGCGTCCGGCGCGCTGACGACGCCGGAGATCGGCACGTCGCACAGCAGAGAGATCTTCTCCTTGAGGTGCCGGCCGATCGGGCGATCGCTCCGACAGACGATCGCGTCGGGCTGGAGGCCGAGCGACCGAAGCTCCTTGACGGAGTGCTGCGTGGGCTTGGTCTTGAGCTCGCCCGACGGCCCGATGAACGGCATCAGGCTGACGTGCACGAACGCACACCGGTCTCGGCCGACCTCGTTGCGGAGCTGCCGGATCGCCTCCAGGAACGGGAGCGATTCGATGTCACCCACGGTCCCGCCGACCTCCACGATCACCAGGTCGGCGTTCTCGGCGGCGGCGTGGTTGCGGATCCGCTCCTTGATCTCGTCGGTGATGTGCGGGATCACCTGGACGGTCTTGCCGAGGTAGTCGCCGCGCCGCTCCTTCTGGATCACCGCCGAGTAGACCGAGCCGGTGGTCACGTTGGAGCCGCGATGCAGGTTCTCGTCGGTGAACCGCTCGTAGTGGCCGAGGTCGAGGTCGGTCTCGGCGCCATCGTCGAGCACGAACACCTCGCCGTGCTCGAACGGGTTCATCGTGCCGGGGTCGACGTTGACGTACGGGTCCAGCTTCTGGAGCGCCACGCGCAGGCCGCGGGACTTGAACAGGCGGCCGAGGGAGGCGGTGGTGATGCCCTTGCCGAGGCCCGAGGCGACCCCGCCGGTGACGAAGATGTACTTCGGCTCTTTCTGCACCTCGGAAGGTCATGCTAGCAGAGCCCGGTGACGGACCGCGGCGGTTCCGCCCATGGATCGCGTCAGCTCGCGGGTTCCGGCCGTCGCCCGAGACGATCGACCCAGCGTAGGGGCGCCACCGCGTCGATCGTGCGCGAGAGCGTGATGGTCTCGGCCGTCACGTTCAGCGCGACGGCCAGCGCCGCCGCGACGACGACGCCCCACCCGGGAAGGACGAGGTACAGGCCCAGCCCGGCCGCGGCGCCGAGCAGGTTGGCGCCGCCGTCCCCGAGCATCGCTCGCTCGCCGAGGTCGAGCGGGAGGACCACGAGCGCCGCGACGAACAGCCCGAGCACCGCCGGCGCGAGCCAGAGCTCGCCGAACAGCAGGAAGGCGAGCGCGGCGGGCAGGAACGCCTTCAGCGCCCGGCCCGGCCGGACGTCGAGGCCGTTCCACACGTTCGCGGACCCGGCGATCAGCACGATGCCGGCGAGCCGGACCGTCGCGGGACGCGCGGGCTCGAGCGCCACGATGACCACGGCCGCTCCGAAGGCGACGACGGCCTTGAGGAGCCCGGTCGTGACGCGACCGTCGGCGAGCGCGCGAACGTGGTTGCGCACGCCGCGCGGCCCGGCGCCGACCAGGTCGTCGAGGAACCCCGCGGCGAACACCAACAGGCAGCCGACGAGCGCGCCCCAGCCCGGTGCGCCCACATCGCGCACGGAGGCGACGCCGGCGGTCCCCAGGACGGCGGCGGCGGCGAGCGCGAGCCCGAGCGACCTCGGCACGGGCACGCCGCGGTAGTTGTCCACGCGGAGACGGATCGAGGTCATCGCAGACCGATGGCCCGGACGACGACCGCGAGCAGGATGTCGAGGCCTTGCCTGCCGCGGTGGGCGAAGCCGGCCACGCCGCGGCCGGTCGGCCGGTGCGACAGGTCGACCGGGATCTCGACGACGCGGAATCCCGCGCGCACGGCATCCACCGTCAGCGCGGTCTCGAGCCCGAACCCCCGAGCGAGCGGCCGGCACGCCGACAGGACCTCGTCCGATACCGCGCGCTGTCCCGAGAGCGGCTCGGCCGCCTCGTAGCCGCTGAGGGCGCGGATCGCGCGGGCCGACAGACGCTTGACCATGCCGAACCCGCCGCCCGGCTGCGGCGGGAGCACGGCGATCGCCATGTCCGCCACGCCCGACATCACTTCCTCGACGAGCGGCCCGAGCGCGGACGCCGTGACGCCGAGATCCGCATCCGCGAACAACCAGGCGTCAGCCCGGCGAACCCGACGGAGCGCGCCCTCGATCGCGCGGCCCTTCCCCGCCCGCCGCGGGATCTGGAGCACGCAGGCACCGGCTGCGAGCGCCTCGGAAGCCGTCCGGTCCGCCGACGCGTCGTCGACCACGACGACCTCCTCGACGGTCGGGATCGCGAGCAGCGCCCGGACCGCTTCGCCGACGCGATCCGCCTCGTTCCTGGCCGGGACCAGCGCGACGACGCGCGGGGTCACGGCGGCGGGAGCGGGGTGACGTCGGAGCCCTTGAACCCGTAGTCACCACCCTGCCCGATGGCGATCAGCCGCTCGAGCCCGAGGACGAGCGCCGCCCCGCCGATCGACAGGTCCGCGTCGTCGACCGTGACGATCCGTCCGTCGACGGCCTCGTCCGCGCGCAGGGTGGCGACGAACGGATACGTCGTGCCGGCGCTCTCCGCTGCCGCGACCGGGGCTCCCTGCGCGACGAGCTCACGGACGAGCGGAACGAGGAACCCGTCGGCCGACGGGAGCGGCTCCTCTTCGCCGCCCGCGACCACCACGAGCAGCTCGCCGTTCCCGCCCAGGTCCTCGAGGTCACCCTCCGACAACGACGGCGAGCCGTCGGGCAGCGAGAGGAACGCCGCGCGGAGCAGCCCGTCGAGGATGTCGTCCTCCTCCGGCTGTGCGATGTCGTCCGCCTCCGGCTGTGCGCCGCGGCGCTGCGGTCCCTCGGTGAGGCGGTCGGCGATGACGGCGGTGGCGCGCTCCACGAGCGGCGCTGGGTCGTCGGTGGCCACCATGCCGAACAGGTCCGCGAGCAGGTCGCGGTCCTCCTGTTCGGTCGCCGCCATCCGCACGGTCACGGCGAAGGCCGCGGCGAGCTCGGCACCTGCCGCGTCGAGCGCGCGGCTCACCTGCGAGAGGGTCGCTCCGTCGACGCCGGCGTGCGTGACCAGGACGACCCGGTGGCCGGCGAGGTCGCCGTCGACGAGCATCGGAAGCACGTCGGTCGCCTGTTCGAGCCGCTCGACGGTGGCCCTCGCGTCACTGAGCGTGGCGCGGGTCTCGTCGAGCTGCTGCTGGAGCTCCTCGGTCTGTCTCTCGAGGCCCCGGACGACCACGGATCGGCTGAGCCCGGTGTTGCCGATCGCGATGCCCAGCGCCACGGCGAGGAAGATCGCGACCACCGTGAAGGCGTGGTATCGGAAGGAGATCACAGGAGTTCCTTGAGGTCGAAGACGAACTGACGGAATCGCTCGAAGAGCTGGATCACGAACAACCGCAGCGCCGGTGACGCGATCGCGATCACGACGCCGATCGCCACGGCGGCGGCGAGCACCATCAGGACGGTGTCCCGCGCATGCAGCCGTGGCGCGTACACCCGTGAGACGCCCTTCGCGTCCATCAGGATCTCGCCGACACGTAGCCGGATCAGGAAGGTGCTCGACATCCCGTCACGACCCTTGTCGAGGAACTCGGGCAGGTTCCCATGGCTCCCGACCGCGACGATCAGGTCCGCGCCCTTCTGGTGCGCGAGGAGGAACGCCGCGTCCTCGCTGGTCCCCATCGCACGCCCCACGGTGTACGGGACACCGAGCGAGTCGAGCCGCTCCCGGCCGGGTGCGCCGCCGTCCGCGTAGGCGTGCAGGACGATCTCGGTGGGTTTGCGACGCGACCAGCGACGTGGACCCTCGCCGGCGAGCCTGAGCGCCCCGTCCGAGACGCTGTCCATGTCGCCGACGATCAGGTCCGGACGGTACCCGGCCTCCAGCAACGCGTCGGCCCCTCCGTCGACGCCGACCAGCACGGGTCGTGCGTTGCGGATGTACGGCCGGAGGACGGCGAGGTCCTCCTTGTAGCGGTAGCCGCGGACGACCACCAGGACCGGCCGACCCGTCAGGTCGTGAGCGAGCTCGGGGAGCCCCTCGCCACCGAACAGGACGTCGCGCTCCTGTTGCATCAGGTCGACGGTGTTTCGCGCGAAGCTCTCGAAGCGGTCCGCGAGCGAGGCGTGAGCCTCGGCCATCGCCCGGCGCACCGACTCGCGCGTCTGGCGCACGCCGACGCCGACCAGACGGTCGCCCACGTAGACCCTGTCTCCGTCGACGTGGACGAGGTCTCCCTCACGCACCTTCTGCAGCAGGAGCGGGCCGACGCCGTCGATCAAGGGGATCCCCGCCGCGAGCAGCAGCTGCGGACCGAGGTTGGGGTACCGGCCGCTGATCGAGCGCGCGGCGTTCACGATCGCGGAGGCGCCTGCCCCGACGAGCCCCTCCGCCGAGACGCGATCGAGGTCCTCGTGGTCGATCACCGCGACGTCGCCGAGACGCACGCGCGGGACGAGCCGCTTGGTGCGCGCATCGACACGTGCGATGGCGGGCGTCGCGCCCGGTCGCCTGGTCGGGCGGCGTCCGGGCCTGCGCCGCACGCCGCGAACCCTCGATACGACAGCCGTGGTGGCCTCCGTCCGACCTCGTCGGCCGACCTCACCGGCCGGCTCGATGGCCGGCCTCGATGGCCGGCCCGCAAAGGGTACCCAAGGGCTTCCCCGCGCCGCAGGGTTCACGCGGGGGTTCGGGTGCGGGCCGCCTCGGCGAGCAGCTCCTCGGCGTGGACGGCGGCCGCATCGCTGTCCGGAAGACCGCTCAGCATCCGCGACAGCTCGCGGATCCGCTCCTGTCCGTCGACGACGCGGGCGGTCGCCGACCCGCCGGCCTTCTCCACGACGATCTGGCGGTCGGCGAACGCGGCGATCTGTGGGAGATGCGTGACGACGAGGACCTGACGTCGGCGGCCGAGCGCGGCAAGCCGCCGCCCGACCGAGACGGCCGCGCGCCCGCCGATCCCCGCGTCCACCTCGTCGAAGACGAGCGTCGGGACGTCGTCGAGGTCGACGAGCACGGTTCGGCACGCGAGCATCGTCCGCGACAGCTCGCCGCCGGAGGCGACCTTCGACAGCGGCAGCAAGGGCTGACGCGGACCGCCGGCGAACAGGAGCTCCGCTCGCTCGGCTCCGGATCGGGCCGGCTCGCGATGTGGCACCAACGCGATCGCGACACGCGCGCCCTCCAGCGCCAGCTCGGCGAGCTCGGCCCCGATCGAGGCGACCAGTCGCGGCGCGGCGGCGGCACGCGTCGTGGACAGGGCGGCAGCGGCCGCGGCGACCTCATCGCGCAGCCTCGCCGCATCTCGCTCGAGCTCGGCGGTCTCGCGGTCGGTTCCCTCCAGCCCGGCCAGCTCGGCACGCGTCCGGTCGAGGAACGCGATCGCCTCCTCCTCCGTGTCGCCGTACTTGCGCAGCACCGACCGGAGCGCGACGATCCGTTCGCGCGCCGCGGCGAGCCGCTCTGGGTCGAGGTCGAGCTTCTCGCGGTAGCCGCGGACGTCGCGCCCCGCCTCCACCGCCTCCTCGGCGAGCGCCCGGATGCGTTCGGCGAGGATCCGCATGGCCGGGTCGACGTCGGCGACGGTGTCGAGGGCCGCCGCAGCCGAACGCAGGCCGTCCGCGGCCCCTCCGTCCGCGGCGATCGTCTCCTCGGCCGCAGAGGCCTGCTCGAGCAGGCGCTCCGCGTGGGCGAGGCGTGATCCCTCGGCCTCGAGCTCGCCGAGCTCGCCCGGGCGAAGCCCGGCCGACTCGAGCTCGCGGACCTGGTGCGCGAGGATGTCGGCCAGGCGTGCCCGTTCGCGCTCGTGGCCGGTCAGCTCGGCCAGCCGTCGGGCGGTGGCCTGGAGGGCGTCGAACGACGCCTCGTACGACGCCAGCGCACGGAGGTGCTCGGCACCGGCGAACCGGTCCAGGAAGGCCGTCTGAGCCCCCTGGGACCGCAGCAGCACGTCGTCGTGCTGCCCGTGCAGCTCGACGAGGCCGACGCCGAGCTCAGCGAGCGTCGAGACGGGCGCCATCTGGCCCGCGATGCGCACCGCGCTCCGTCCGTCGGCCCCGACGGTGCGCGAGACGATCAGCTCGCCG
>Ga0326597_10013426_pt1 | contig 10769 bp, 9 predicted proteins | sample RVTome_12_FD_203789 | JGI IMG/M metagenome (GOLD analysis project Ga0326597, IMG submission 203789) | Soil microbial communities from uranium-contaminated site in the Upper Colorado River Basin, Wyoming, United States - RVT100D185 | ecosystem: Environmental > Terrestrial > Soil > Contaminated >... | reverse complement strand
TACCAGCTCGACGGCGACCCGAACGACATCACGGTTTACCACGAGTTCGCGACGATGGAGGCGGCGAAGGCGTTCGGCATCAGCGCTCGCCTGCACGAGGCGATGGAGGGCGCCGGCGTCCAGGGACGGCCCGAGGTCTGGTTCGCGAACCGGGTATAATCGAACCGGCCGCGTCGCCGGCCGCGGTAGCTAGCTAAGACTGCGGCGTACGCGCCGAGCATTTGCATGATGAGCAAGCTCGATCCGCCGCTCGACTACGACTCGCCGCCGCGGCTCTGCCGTGTCTTCTTTCAAAGGGCTGCGGCCCGAGGCGAGCTCCTTCGAGGAGGGATGGCGTGATCATCCGCGATGCCCGTGCCGCAGATCTTCCCCCGATCACCGACCTCTACAACGCCTGGATTCCCACGAGCACCATAACCTGGACGGAGGCGCTCGAGACGTACGCGGAGCGCGCCGCGTCGTTCGAGCGCCAGCGCCGCGAGGGATTCGCCGTGCTCGTCGCCGATGACGCAGGGGAGGTGGTCGGCTACGCCGCGTACGAGCACTTCCGGGGCGAGGGGAAGTGGCCCGGCTACCGCGGCACCGCCGAGCTCAGCATCCACGTCCGGCAGGATCACTGGGGCGGTGGCGTCGGCCGGGCACTCATCGAAGGCCTGGTCGAGCGTGCACGCGCCGCGCGCATCCACGTTCTCGTCGCCGCGATTGATGGCGAGAACGAGGCCTCGATCCGCTTCCACGAACGGCTCGGCTTCGTCGAGGTCGCGCGGATGCCGGAGACCGGCCAGAAGTTCGGCCGCTGGCTGGACCTCGTGCTGATGCAGCGCATCCTCGACTCGCGGCCGCGGCCCTGATCGAGACAGTCGTCGTCGACCTCGGCGGCGTGGCGGCTCGCTTCCGGCCCGAGCGGCGGCTGCAGGCGCTCGCCTCGTTGAGCGGCGTGGCGGAGGACGTGATCGAGGAGCGCCTGTTCGACTCCGGCTTCGAGCGCCGGGCGGAGCTCGGTGCCTACTCGCCCGACGAGGTCGTGGCGGCGATCCAGGCGGCGCTCGACGATCGAGTGCCGGCCGCCGCGCTCGTCGACGCCTGGGCGCTGGCCTTTGAGCCCGCTGCTGAAGTGCTCGACTGCATCGCGTCGCTGCCGGCCCGTAGGGCGCTCTTCACGAACAACGGCCCGATGATCGACGCCTGCTTGGCCGCTCCCTTACGAGGGCTGGCGGACGCTTTCGGCGCGGTCGTCTGCTCCTGGCACCTCCGGGCACGCAAGCCGGAGGCCGCTGCCTTCGAGGGGGCTGCCGGGCGACTGGAGTGTGCACCGGACCGGCTGCTGCTGCTCGACGACAGCGCGGAGAACGTGGCGGCGGCGATCCGCTGCGGCTGGGAGGCGGACTGCGTCGCCGGCCTGGCTGACGTGGTCGCGGCCATCGGACGGCGCCCGGAGCTGCAGGTTTAGGGAGGCTGGCCGGGATCGCACTGGATCGTCGCCTTGCTGGTCGAAATTCAGGCACGCGAGGCAGGTTTTGGTCCCTGGCGTAGGGAGTGCTGGCGTCCCTGGAGGGATTCGAACCTCCGACCGGCCGCTTAGAAGGCGCAGTAGCGGGAACTACTTAGCGGCGTAACGGTTTTGAATCTGAGAACCAGCCCCATATCCGCCACTTTTAGTGCCTAGCAGCGGAACAGTTTGCACACCAGTGCATCAGAGCGATTGCCAATTTGTGGCGGCCTCAACCGCTGGGAAAGACCGACGGATTAAAAGGTAGCTAGACTCGGCGCCATAGTCCCTCGGTCTATTTTGAATCTGAAGCGGCCGCGCCACCGTGGAACTTCGACGTGAGTCCGTTGGTCTATTTCAGCCGCCATATGGGAGTTTACCTGCGTTGGCACGCGTTGGCACCTTTTTCATGTTCGGGAGGACGTCCCAGTCGCGACCGTCGAGAGAGCGTGATCCCCAGGCTTATCGGGCGAGATCGAGATCATGGACTCTGCCCACGCACCAGGGAGGCCGCCAGGTTCGAGTGAGCCTGAGCTAGCCGGGCGAAAACGTTCGCGCTGTCATGGGCCAGGCATGCCCTGGATGAGCGCCGAAAGGCGCGTCGCTGGACACCGCTAGCTGCGTGGGGCACTGTACTCGGGATGATTGAGGTTATGCGAGCAGTGGGCCTGTTTGCCCTCGCGGGTCTCGCCGAGATTGCTGGCGGCTGGTTGGTGAGGCCGCGAGCCGAAGGGCCACGGCCTCACTAGCCAGCTGACAAGCTACTCGTAGCGCAGGGCGTCCGCCACGGGGACCCGGGCTGCCTGGCGGCTCGGCCACCAGGTCATGAACATCGAGACCACGAAGGCGAGACCGACAACGATCAGCACCTCTGCCCAGGGAATCGTGAACTGGACGCTGCCGCCGCCAGCGAACTGGCCGCTGGTGAACAAGTTGCGGGCGATGATCATGCCACCCACGACGCCGGAGAGGATGCCCATCAAGGCAATGAAGCCCGACTCCAGGACGAAGGTGAGCGAGATGCTGCCCGTCTGGTAACCGATTGCCCGCAGCATGCCGATCTGCTGCCGTCGCTCCGTCACCGACCGGAAGGCGATGACGCCGAGGGCGGCGACGCCCGTGAACAGGCCCAGGCCCATGAAACCCTGGAACATGCGGATGAAGGTGTTCTGCTCCTGCACCGCCTCGTCCAGCAGCACCCGCGTGGACTCGACTTGCATGCCCTGAGTGAACAGCGCGGCCTCAATCGCCTGGGCAGCCTCCTTAGCTGCAACACCGTCGTTGAGCTTGACGTAGGTGCGCAGGTATTGCGGCTCCCCGTAAGCCTCGCGGTAGGCGGCTTCGTTGACGTAGACGCCTGCCGTGTACTGCTGCGGGACCTGAATTGCCAGCACACCTACTATCGTGACGGTCTTTTCGCGACCCGTTACCGTGTCGATGAGCTGGAGCTGGAACGGCTCGAACCGATCGTCCGCCACGGTCAGGTTGCCGACCTGGAAGTCGTAGTCGTTGAAGCCGTCGGGCAGGACGCTGGGGTCTACGAGGGCGAGACCAGGGTCGGACGCGACGGCATCGAACACGGCGCGCTCGTCCTCGTAGCCAAGAGCCCATGAGCCGAGCTTCGAGTCCTCCATGGCAAAGAATGCCTTATCCGCCGCGAGGACGGGGAACGCCGTGTACTGGTCGTCACGCTCGACGCGAGCTTTGGAATGGCCGCTGAAGGTCGTGACCCGGCCCACGGCCGCGATGTCGCCGGCGACCGGAGCGCCTGCCTCACTTAGAGCTGCGCTCAGGTTGACGGAGGCCGAGTTGCGGTTGGCCGTCGCGATGACGTCCCAGCCGCCGTCGCCACCGTCAGAGGTGAGCAGTGCAACAAAGCTGGCGTTCACGGCGCCGAAGGTCGAGAGGGAGAAGATGATCAGCGAGAACATCGCGATGGCCATGCCGGTCCGGAATCGGTTCGCCAGCGGATAGGCAATGCCCATCTTCAGCGCCGGCGCCAGATGCGGGAAACGTATCGCCGCGAAGGCCACCGCAGCGCCGATGGCCAGTACGCCGCCGCTTAGGTAGAGCAGCTGACCGGTACCATCCCACGTATCACCCATGGCATAGCCGCCGGCGAAGGAGGCGATGGTCAGCGCGGTGAGGACCGCCGTGGCTAGGTACCGCGGTCCGGCCCCGCGCTCGATGATGACGCTGAGCAGGCGGGCGTTGTAGACGATAATCAGGGTGAACGCGATCACCACCATGACGCCAGAGAGAACAAACATCTCCATGTCGGCGGCCAGTGAATGACCGAAGACCAGCTTCGAGTAGCTGACCGGCGCCAACCAGAGCAGCGCAAGGTAAGTGCCCACTAGTGTCCAAGTGGCCCGCGCCGGAGCCCGCAGGCGCGCAGCGATCATCGCCGCGCAGAGCGGCAGCACCGAAGCGCCGAAGGCGAACACGAACTCGGAGTCAGCCGATTCAGCGACCAAGATTGCGAGTAGGCCCAGGACCAGTCCGATAGGGGCGATAATCCAGGCCCACGCCAGGCCGAGGCCTTTGCGGAAGAAGAACCAGATGCCGAGCGGCGGGACGATCATGGCGGGGAGCCCGGCCAGCATCCAGCGCCACGACACCCTGCGCCTCTCCTCACGCTGGCCGTCGTCCTCGGTGCCGCGGATGGCCGCTACGATGTTCACCGAGCTGACCTGCAGCGAGGAGAAGACGACCGTCAGGAAGGTCACCGCCACGCCGAGACAGTAACTGACAACCAGCGACCGCAGCGTGATATGCGGCTCCAGGAAGTCGAAGCCACCGGCAATGCGCAAGAAGCCGGCGACGAGGCCGACCGCCGCCGCGACGCCAAGCAGAGCGCCAACGCCACCAGCCATAATCGTGTAGGCCATGCCCTCCGATAGGAAGGCCTGCACCAGGCTGCTGCGCTGCGCGCCGACCGCACGGGCCATGCCCATCTCGGGCTTTCGTTCGGTGGCGAGCATCACGAAGATCATGAAGATGAGCATGATGCCGGCCGCGATGGAGAAGAGGCCGAGGACGATGAAGAAGGTCGTGAAGAGGCTCGAGGTTTCCTCTGCTTCGGCGATCGCGTCGGCCTTGATTGCCTGGACCGTGACGGGCGTGTCCAGCCCGAGGGCCTTCTTGCCGCCGCCGCTCTGCAAGAAGGGTTCGAGGCGGCTGATTGCGGCATCAGAGCGCAGGTAGCTTGTGGCGATGTCGCCTTGGAGGGCGACGCCCAGGACGTTGATCTGGCGGCCACGGCCGGTCAGGGCCTGGACGCTGGACAACAGCATCGCGCCGCCGCCGGAGCCCTTCTCGTAGAACTCATGGCTGCCGCTGGTCGCCAGCTCGTCAGTGACGATGGCCTTGACGGTGACGTCTTGATTGGCGCCGCCGGCGTACAGCGAAAGCGTGTCGCCCTGACGGGCGTCCAGCTTCTCCGCCGCCCGCTCGCTTAGGAAGATCTCATTCGGCCCCAGGCCGGCGAGGTCCGCCTTTTCGCCGTCAGCCAGGGTGAGCCCGCCGGCGTTCGCCATGCGGACCGGGTCGATCCCGGAGAGAATGATCGCCGGCTCGGACTGGCGCGTGCGCTGGTTGATAGCGCTGACCGGCTCGAGGAGCAGCGGGATGAACGCTTCGATATCCTCATCGCCGTTGAAGTTTGCTTCAAGGGCAACGGTAACGCTTTCGTTCATGTAGACGCCGGCTTCGCTGCTGTCGAGCTCATTCTGGCCCAGCAGGTTGACCAGCAGGTCGATCCGTTGAAGCCGTTCATAGCCCGACTTCGTGATCGAGTGGTCGATCGTGTCACCGGTGGTGAAGGCGGTGGTGGTGATCAGGGTGGCCAGCATCAGGCCGACGATCACCAGGCCGGACTGCAGGCCGCGGCGGGGGATGTTGCGCAGGCCCATGCGGAACATGTGGCCGGCGCGGAGGAAGACCAGCGCCACGCTGAGGAGGCTGATACCGAACAGCACCAGCAGCGTGACCATGATCGTGTCCATTGGGATGCCGAATAGAGCTTCCATTAGTTCTGCTCCTCAGCCACGATCAAGCCGTCACTCATCGTGACGAGCCTGTCGCAGCGCCGGCCGACGCCCGCGTCGTGAGTAACGACGACGAAGGTCTGGCCCTTCTCCTCATTGAGCTGTTCCATGAGGGTGATGATTTCGTTGGCCGTGCGGGAGTCGAGCGCCCCCGTGGGCTCGTCCGCCCAGACGATCGCCGGGTCGTTGACCAGCGCCCGCGCGATCGTGACGCGCTGGCGCTGACCGCCCGAGAGCTGGGAGGGACGATTAAACGCCCGGTCCGCCAGGTTGACGCGCTCGAGGGCACTCATCGCCAGGTCGCGCGCCTGACGGGCGTTGACGCCGGAGACTACCAGCGGCAGCTCGACGTTTTCGACCGCCGAGAGCACCGGCAGGAGGTTGTAGGTCTGGAAGATGAAGCCCATGTTGTGCGCCCTGTAGGACGTCTTCTGCTTGTCGTTCAGAGAAGCAAGGTCGACGCCATCGATGCGGACCGTGCCGGCATCGAAGCCGTCGAGGCCGCTGACGCAGTTGAGCAGCGTGGTCTTACCGCAGCCGGACGGTCCCATGATCGCGACCATTTCGCCGCGCTCCACGCTCAGTGAGACGCCTCTAAGCGCCTGCACCTTCAGGTCGCCGCTGGCGTACGTCTTGACCAGGTCCTCGACCTCGATGGCCAGGCCGTTTTCGCTGGCGGCTGCGGCGGCGCCTATTTGTCGTTTGGTCTTTGGATTGGCCCATGCGACTTGCATCTAATCTCTCCTTGCTTCTTTTGCTGAATTCGATAGAGCTGTCATCCGTGCGCCGTCATACACCTCATGAGGTGTCCTCTTCTTCTCTGGAAAGAGCGGCCTCTCGGATCGCCGCAAGCAGGCGTTCGCTGGGCTCGTGTTTGGCCACGAAGGCCCGCACGCCCGCGCCCTGAGCGGCCCGGCGCACGGCCACGTTGTCGTGGATGCTGAGCATGACGACGTTGGCGCCGATGCCGGTGGCGACCAGTGATCGCGCGGCTTCGATACCGTTCATCTCCGGCATTTCGTAGTCCATGACCAGCACGTCGGGCTGAAGCATCCGGGCCGCTTCTATGGCAGCCTTGCCGTCCTGGGCCTCGCCTACCACCGTGATGTCGGGCTCCAGCTGCAGGCGCATCGTCAGGCCGCGGCGGACGCTGGGTTGGTCATCAACGAGGAGGACGCGTATCGTTTTCACACTGGCAGTCTCAGGCCGCCGATCCTTCCTTCGGATCGACCCCCCGGCTGATTGAGGGACCAGACCTGTGACCCAGGTGATGCCTCCGCCTAAAGGCGGAGGGCCAGAAGGAGAAGGGGCGGATCACTTGATCCGCCCCATCTCCTGCCTACTCGCAACGTCTCGCTAATGAGTCGGCGATCCCCGGCGGTTACGAGAGGCCAGCCTGATCGACGAGGACGACTCCCGGCCTTCGCCCCGACGGTGCGGGGCCCGCACCGGCAAGAGGAGCAGGAGCAGGCCGATGGTGATGGCGAGCACGATGGCCACGATCAGCTCGGTGTCGCCCGTCACAGCGTGGCCGGCATGAAGCAGCGTCATCACGACGAGACCAATCGCGCTGCTGGCAAAGACGTCGGGGTTATTGCAGCGGGCTGCTTCGACGCTTTCGGACCCAGCTGCAGCCAGGCGAGGCCGACGAGGAACAGGGTCATGCCCACCGGACCGGGCGGGAAGGGATGAGCAACCGCGAAGACCGCTGCTCCGAGCAATAGCAAAGCGAGCGCCCCGCCGGGAGCCCGGCCTCTGAGGGAGAGGATCGCAGCGCCCGCTGCCAGCAACCAGGTGAGACCAGACGCAACGTAGAAGGCAGCTCCACTCGGCGTGAGTAACAGCAACTCCACCAGGCGTTGGGCCGCCTGCTGGTCGGCCGCGGCCATGCCATTCGCCTCGTGCACGAGGAGTCCCATTGCGATGCCAGCAATCGAATCAAATGCGGTGTAGAAGATGGCATAGGGCAGCACCGCAAAACGTGCCAGCCGTGCCGCGCTATTCTCGATGCCCGCCGTGAGGAACGAGAGCATTAGCGCCATTCCCCAGATTGAGAACAGTTGCGCGACATGGATGCCTATGTAGAGGCCCGGATCGTCTCCCACATCCAGGTCCATAGGATGGATCGCGCCGATGACGAGGTAGGACAGGGGCGCGCCGAAGATGACCGAATTCCGGAGTAGTGAGCTTGATTTCATCGCATTCTCCTTGTCTGAACTGTTCCTCAAATGAGCTTTGCTCTCGTGGTTTAGGGCATCGAGTTCGCTTGCGGACTCGCATTCGGCATCTTGCCCAATAGCGCGTTGTCGAAGAAAGCAACCACGCGCTGCTCGTACTCTTCCGGGTGGAGGTCGAAGCCGCCGACGTGCTTCGGCTCCGCGATCGACCACATCTCGAACGAAGGGCCGCCCTCTCTGACGTAGAGACTCATCAGGTCTTGTTCTTCCGGCAGCGCGGCGGCGATCAGAAGGACCCTGCGCGGAGCGATCCGGCGCACCAGGTCTTTCAGGGGCGGCGGCGGCGCCTCCCCCGTCATGAGATGGATCCCTGTTTCAATGACCTCCCAGAAGGGGACAATGATCAGGCCCATCGGTCCGGGGAGCTCGTCGACGTCGTCGCGCGTTCGCGAAGTGGCGCCTTCGGCCACGACGGCCTTGAGGTCGGTGGATTCACCGGCGGCGTGCAGCAGTACTTCGCCGCCCATGGACAGCCCCAGGCCGCCGATGCGGTTGGCGTCTACACCGCCACGACTCTTGAGATAAGCGGTGGCCGCATGGACGTCTCTGGCGCCGGCCCAGCCGAAGGCGTTCATCCGACCTTCGCTATCGCCGTAACCCTCAACGTCGACCATCAGCACGCCGTAGCCGTGCCTGACCAGCATCTCGGCCTCGTCCATGACCGTCGCGCGGTTGCTGCCGGCGCCGTGGACCGTGACCACAAAAGCGCCGTTCTTCGACGCGATGAACCAGGCCGATAGCTCGCGTCCCTGCTCTGTCTCAAAGCTCACGTCTTCGTAAGCGAGCCCGCGGTCGGCCGGCGTTTCGTCGCAGCAAGGGACATGGGCCACGTTGATCGCGAAGATCGAAAGCGTCACCGGGAATACCACGAAGAATGCGAGCGCCAGACCTGCAGGCGCCAGGAACAAGCGCCGCCACCAGGTGTGGATCAGCCGCGCTAGAACGGTTGCACCGATGACTGTGAGCAAAAGTCCGGCCACGAGCATCGGGATACCGGTGTAGTCGCTGCCATTGAAGCCGAGCTGATAAACGTGGGAGGCGTGGATCCCGATCCCGAACAGGAGAGCAGGAAAACCGAAGGAAAGGGCGATCGCGCCCTTCATGGCACGAGATTGGGAAGGGAAGTAGTAAGCCGCTGTGGTGCTGGCGGCGACGATTGCCGCGAGCCAGAGCAGCCGCTCATAAAATGGCGCGTCGATGTGAAACAGTGAGGCGTTGATGACGTGTGCCGCGATCACTGCAAGGCCGGCCGGCGCCATCGCGGCCTCTAATTGCCTACGCACGCTTACTAAAATCTGCATCACTGACTCCTTTCCAAAAGCTGACTTCTCGTCTGCTAGAGTGTTGACGCTCCCGCAGAGCCCCGGCTTCCGGCGAAGGTCTCGACTTTTCTCCGACCAAAGCCGGAGGCGGGTTGCCGCCAGAAGGAGCAGAATGCCCACATGCCGATACGAATCCTGATCGTCGATGACCACAGCGTCGTGCGTCAGGGACTGCGGATGTTCCTGGGGCTCGACCCGGAGCTGGAGATCGTCGGCGAGGCGGAGAACGGCGCCGAGGCCGTCAGGCTGGCGGCGGAGCTGAGGCCCAAGGTCGTACTGATGGACATGCTCATGCCGGTGATGGACGGGATCACGGCAACCGGGGAGATCCGGCGCGAGCTGCCTGACACGGAGGTCATCGCCCTGACCAGCGTGCTCGAGGATGGCGCCGTCATCGGCGCGATCAAGGCAGGAGCAATTGGCTATCTGCTCAAAGACACCCAGTCAGACGAGCTGCGACGAGCGATCAAAGCCGCCGCGGCAGGCCAGGTTCAGCTCTCGCCCGCGGCGGCGGCGCGTCTCATGCGCGAAGTACGCGCTCCGGAGCCTGCCTCGCCCGATGCCCTGACTGAGCGCGAGAATGACGTGCTCAAGCTGATCGCGCAGGGCAAGGCGAACAAAGAGATCGCCCGTGAACTGGTGATCGGCGAAAAGACGGTGAAGACCCACGTCAGCAACATCCTCCAGAAGCTCGGTGTACAAAGCCGCACACAGGCGGCTCTCTACGCGGCGCAAAACGGCCTTGCCGAGCTAAGAACAGGCTAGCCATGGGGTTTTCGCGGGCAAGCCTGGGGCTGAAGCTCAATGTCGCGCTGCTGGTGTTTTTCGCCGTCCTTGGTGGTGCAGCGGCAACGCTGATATTCATCGGCTTCAATCGCACGCAGGACAATGCAACTGAACGCAGTCAGGAAGCGCTAGAAGAGCTAGGCGCCTTGGCCCTTCTGGGCGTGGTCTCGGGGCAGGCGGACTACGCTGGTCTCGCAATCGAGGCAGCAGCAGAGACGGGCTACCGAGCCTCGAGATTCCTCGAGTCGTTCAAACTGGCGGGGTCTGAAGCAACTTACAACGTGTCGCGTTTAATTCTTACTGAAGGAGGGCTACTTTACGATCCGGATCCCAATCGCATTTCCGACCTTGCGGTGCCGAACTATGTTGAGCTTGATCAGTCCGCGCTAGACGATATTGGCTATTCTGCGGCGCTGGATTCGATCTATCCAGCGCTCATGGAGAGCTTTCCTGAGTCATTAGGCGGCGAAAACTTTGAACCAATCGCCATCGTCTTCATCAGCGCCAATTCGGTTGTCCGTTACTATCCGCCTATTGGCGTTCACACACGAGTTCCTCCTGACGTCGACATCACGCATGTCGCCATGCGCCTCGGCCCGGAAGGCAACCCAGAGAGAGGGACTCTTTGGAGATCTCCATACGAAGACGCAGCCGGTAATGGCCTCGTAATTACTGCCGAGGTACCTGTCTACGAGGGAGACATATACAGAGGGGCGTTTCAAGTCGATCTGTCAATCGACAAGCTCCTCGATCAGATGGATCAGCTGAAGCTCACCTCTGATGGCTTCGCATTCTACATGGATCAGGATGGCGAGATCTTGCAGGGCGACTCTTACACTCTCGTTACAAGCGAGGTCGAGCACGGCAATCAGACGCTCCTTGCCAC
>Ga0326597_10013425_pt1 | contig 10769 bp, 11 predicted proteins | sample RVTome_12_FD_203789 | JGI IMG/M metagenome (GOLD analysis project Ga0326597, IMG submission 203789) | Soil microbial communities from uranium-contaminated site in the Upper Colorado River Basin, Wyoming, United States - RVT100D185 | ecosystem: Environmental > Terrestrial > Soil > Contaminated >... | reverse complement strand
TTCCCTCCTAGCCGTCGGAGGCCGCGACCGATGCGGCTCGTCGTCCTAGGCCTTGCGGTGCTCTCGCAGGCAGCGACGCTGCCGGTGTCCGACCCTACGGCCGGGCTGCTCGCCCTCGGCGTACGCCAGTACCGAGACGGTGATTTCGAGGCCGCGGTCTTCTCCTTCGACTCGGCGGTGAGCAAGCTGGCGGAGCAGCCGGGCCGCAAGAAAGAGCTCGCGAGCGCCTACGTCTACCTGGGGGCCGCGTACGTCGGCCTCAACCATGAGGAAGCCGCGAAAGGAAAGTTCCGCGAAGCCCTCGCGCTCGATCCCAGCCTCGAGCTGGCGCCGGCGGAGTTCTCGCCCAGGGTCGTCAAGTTATTCGACAGCCAGCGTCTCCGCCAGACGGCGGCCAAGAAGAAGAGGGGTGCCAAGACGTGGCTGATCGTAGGCGGCCTGGCGGCCGGGGCCGCGGTGGGGATCTCGGCGGCCACGAGCCAAGGCAAGGAGCTCCCCAACCGGCCGCCGACGGCCGACATCGGCGTGTCACCGGAGGGTGTCCCGCTCGCCGCCGTCACCGTGATGACGTTCAGGGCTACGGGCTCCGATCCGGACGGAAACCCCCTCACCTACCGATGGACCTTCGGCGACGGCGCGTCGGCCACGGGGCCGGAGGTGACGCACCGCTTCGATCGGGAGGGAAGCTTCGTCGTCGAGGTTTCCGCCGAGGACGGGCGCGGGGGGAGTGCGCAAGCACAGCGCACCTTGACTCCGCGGACGCTCACTGGCCTTTGGGGAGACGTGGGGGGCGGAGCCATCGAGGAGACGTCCTACGGGTGCAACCAGGCCGGTGCGAGCTTCGATTGCCGGTTGCTCGAGTGCGCTCGGGAGCGCTGCTTTCAACGGGTGTACGGGACCCTCGCGGATCCCCGGCGTATCGACGGCTACGTGGAGGACAGCAATCCGCGGTTCAGCGGCCCCTGTACCGGAGAGGTCTTTCTCCTAATGAGGGACCAGATGCGGTGTTCGGGCACCCCGTTCGTAGGCTTTGTCCTTGGTCGGAAATGATGCCTCGGCCCCCCACCCGCTCGATGCCTCCGTTCGCCTCGCTGGCCCTCGTAGCGGCCGCGACCCTACTTCTTGGGGCCTCCGGGGAGACCGAGCTGGACAAGGGGATCCGGCAGGTGACGGAGGGAGACTTCGAGGGCGCGCTCATCACCCTCGATTCCTTGGCCCGTGACCTCGCCGCGCGACCCGCGCCGTCCAAAGAAAAGGTCTCCACCTACGTGTGGCTGGGCGCCGCCTATTCGGGTCTCGATCAGGAGGCCCTCGCGATCTCCAAGCTGGAGCAGGCCCTGCGCCTCGACGCGGGCCTGACGCTGAGCGCGGAGACGTTCCCCCCGAAGCTCCTGCGCCTCTTCGAGACGGCGAAGCAGCGAATCGCCGAGGAGGCGAAGCTGAAGAAGGAGGCTGGGACCAAGCCACGAAAAAAGGGGCTTCTCCTGGTGGGAGTCGGAGGCGCGGCGGCGGCCGGGATCGCCCTGGCCGTCAAACCGAGCGAGCGCGCAAACACGCCCCCGAGCGCCCGCATCGCGATCTCCCCGGAAGGAAAGGGATTCGGCTTTGTGACCGAGATGAGGTTCACCGCCGAGGCGAGCGACGCCGACGGCGACCCTCTACGTTACGAGTGGAGCTACGGGGACGGAGGCTCGGCGGCCGGTCCTGTGGTCGCGCACATTTTCCCGCTCGCCTTCCCGCCCACCGAGCGCACGTTCGACGTTCGCTTGACCGTAAGCGACGGCCTCGTGGACACGTCGGCCATGCGGAGTATCACCGTTGGCCACCTCTATGGGATCTGGACCCTCGACACCCCGACACCAAACGGCGTTGTACAGCTCGACATACGTGGCGGTGGCGACCAACTGTTGCTTTACCCGATCCCGGCGAGGGACACCTTGGTCGGCGCCGGGAGGATCGCGCATCCGCGCCGCGTGACGTTTGGCTTCCGGGACTGCGCGGGCTCGTTCGACGGCGAGGCGAGCCCGGATCTCAACACCATGCAGGGGACCTATTCGTGCTCGCCAGGGGGTACGGGCGCTCAGTGCCGAGACTGCTCGGGTCAAACGCAACCCCTCGTATTGAGGCGCTGACCCGCCACGCGTGCGAGGGGGACCCCGCGCCGGCCGCTCGGCCAAGGTCTCGTCCTTGCGAGCCCCGACGATCAGGCGATCGTGATCGCCTTCTCCCGGTACACGTCCTGGATCAGGTTCAGGAGCTTCACGCCTTCCGCACGCGGCCGCTGGAAGGCCTTGCGGCCGGAGATGAGGCCCATGCCCCCCGCCCGCTTGTTGATGACGGCGGTGCGCGCCGCCTCCGCGAAGTCGTTCTCGCCGGAGGCGCCGCCCGAGTTGATGAGCCCCGCCCGGCCCATGTAGCAGTTCGCCACCTGGTAGCGGGTGAGGTCGATGAGGTGGTCGCTCGTGAGGTCGGTGTAGACGCGCTTGTCGATCTTCCCGTACGGGTTCTCCTTGGTGTTGAGCGCGTTGTACCCGCCGTTGTTCTCGGGGAGCTTCTGCTTGATGATGTCGGCCTGCAGGGTCACCCCTAGGTGGTTGGCCTGCCCCGTGAGATCGGCCGACACGTGGTAGTCCTTGTCCTTCTTGAAGGCGGGGTTCCGGAGGTAGCACCAGAGGATGGTGGCCAGGCCCATCTCGTGGGCGATCTGGAAAGCCGCCGTGACCTCCTGGATCTGACGCGCCGACTCGGGCGAGCCGAAGTAGATGGTGGCCCCCACCGCCGCCGCCCCCATGTCCCGCGCCTGCTTCACACTCGCGAAGAAGATCTGGTCGAACTTGTTCGGATAGGTGAGGAACTCGTTGTGGTTGAACTTCATGACGAAGGGGATCCGGTGCGCGTATTTCCGGGCCACCGCCCCCAGCACGCCCAGGGTCGAGGCCACGGCGTTGCAGCCGCCCTCGACCGCGAGCTCCACGATACCCTCGGGATCGAAGCACACCGGGTTCTTCGCGAAGGACGCGCCCGCCGAGTGCTCGATGCCCTGATCCACGGGGAGGATGGAGAGGTAGCCCGTTCCCGAGAGGCGCCCATGGTTGAAGAGGCTCTGCAGGCTGCGGAGCACGGGCACCGGGCGGTCCGAGGGGCCGAACACGCGGTCCACGAAGTCGGGTCCGGGAAGGTGGAGCTTCTCCTTCGGGATGCCCCGGCAGACGTGGTCGAGCAGGGAGCGCGCGTCACCGCCCAGCAGTCCCTCGAGGTCCTTGACGTTCGTGAGCTCAACCGTCGTCGCCATGGTCCGGTCTCCTTGTTCAGGCGTCAGTTCACCCGCGCCGCCTTGTGGCGCAGGGCTTCGATGGCCGAGAGCAGCTCCGGCGACCGCCTCGCGGGCCCCCCGCGCGCGGCGACCGCCTCGAGATCGCGCAGGGCGAGCCCGTAACAGTCCATGGCCGCGTAGACGAGCCCCCGGTCGCGCAGGTCTTCGAGGCTGCCCGGCCCCAGCACCAGCAACAGCTCCAGCACGGCCAGCGACCTCGGGTGGTCCTGCTCCTTCACGTAGATCGCCTTCAGGTTGCGGAGCATGCGCTCCAGGATCTGCCGCGGGCTCACCGCCTCCAGCATCCGGGGCTCCATCTTCACCCGCCCCGCGAAGATCCGGTCGAGCCGGGCCTGGCACTGGGCCTCGCTCAGCAAAGCCCCCTCGTGGAAGGGATCCACGATGACCTCGCGGTCGGCCCCCACGAGCTTCACCACGAAGTGGCCGGGCAGCCCCACTCCGACCACGGGCAGGCCCGCCCGGCGGGCCACTTCCATGTAGACGGCGGAGAGCGTGATGGGGATGCCGGTGCGGCGGTCGAGCACTTCGTTCAGGAAGCTGTTGCGCGGGTCGTAGTAGGCCTCGGTGTTGCCATGGAAGCCCTCCTCGCGGAAGAGGAAGTCGGCGAGGGTAGCCGCCGCCGCCTCTGCCTCGCTCACCGCGGAGAGCCGCGTGGCCATGACCGCTCCCATGGTGTCGAGGCGCTCCAGGTACCCCGCGGGATCGAGCTCGGGGTACTCCTCGCACGCGATGAGGAGGGCGGCCTCCGCGAGGTCGATGTCGTCCTCGGGCCGCGCCAGGAGCGCGGCAAAGCGCTGCCGGGACCAGCGTTCGGCGGGGGCTGCGTCCATCGCCGACGGATTATAGCGCCGGCGGGCCATTCTCCGTGCTAGGCGGGCGCCGCGGGATAGAGCAGCGGCATCCCCAGCGCTTCCCGGACGCGTGGATGCAGGATCTGGCCCTCCCGCGCGACCAGCGTCTCGCGCACGATCTCGTCAGAGGGGTCGAGGACGAGCGCGCCGTTCTTCAGGAGGCTCAGCAGGAGGGTCACGACGTTTTTCGCGTAGAGCTGGCTCGCGTGGTAGGGCACGGTGGAAGCCAGGTTCAGCGGCCCCATGACGGTCACCCCCCCGCGGACCACGTTCCGGCCGGGGACGGTGGCCTCGCAGTTGCCGCCCTGCTCGGCCGCGATGTCCACGATCACGGATCCGCGGCGCATGCCGTCCACCATGTCGCTCGTCACGAGCACGGGCGACTTCCGACCGGGCACCGCGGCCGCGGTGATGACCACGTCGCTCGCGGCCACCACCCGCGTCATCGTCTCCCGCTGCTTCCGATAGAAGGCCTCGTCCATCTCCCGGGCATAGCCGCCCTGGCCCTCCGCGGCCTCCAGGGGTAGCTCGACGAACTTGGCGCCCAGGCTCATGACCTGCTCCTTGACCGCCGGACGGACGTCGTAGGCCTCGACGGTGGCGCCCAGGCGCCGGGCGGTGGCGACGGCGGAGAGGCCCGCCACCCCTGCCCCCACCACGAAGACCTTCGCGGACGCCACCGTCCCCGCCGCGGTCATCAGCATCGGGAACATGCGGGGCAACGCCTCCGCGGCCAGGAGCACTGCCTTGTAGCCGACGATGTTCGCGGTCGAGGACAAGGCGTCCATCGACTGCGCCCGCGTGATGCGGGGGATGAGCTCCATCGCGAGGGGAGCCGCGCCCCGCTCGTTCAAGGCCAAGACCCCCGCGGGGGCACCGAGCGGGTCGAGGAACCCGATGACGGTCTGGCCCTGACGCACGAGGTCGAGGGCCGGTGGGGGCCCGTCGCCGCGCCCCGCGAGCGAGCGCACCTGAAGCAGCACGTCCGCCCGGGCGACCGCGGCCCGGTCGCCGATGGTGGCGCCCTTGGTCCGGTACTCCTCGTCGGGGAAACCTGCGGCGAGGCCCGCCTCGGCCTCCACCACCACCTCGAGGCCGGCCTTCTTGAGCCCGGGAATGAGGCCGGGAACCAGGGCGACCCTCCGCTCGTCCGGCCAGGTCTCCTTCCCGACGCCCACGAGCATGCGGGAGTTATCGCAGATGGCGCCGCCTCTGTCACCTGGGGCTCTCGACGCCCATGCCGGCGCCTCGATTCAAAGACCCGACCCCCTATAATTCGACGCACATGCCCAAGCCCGCGACGTCCGACTTTCGATTCTGTCCGCGCTGCGGCCACGGCCTGGAGCCCCAGGTCGTGAAGTCGGGGGAGCACGCGCGCCCCGCGTGCTCGGCCTGCGGGTTCGTGGCCTATCTCGACCCCAAGCTCGCCGCCTGCACCGTCTTCATGCACGACGGGGGAGTCGTGCTCCTGAAACGCGACACCGCACCGCAGCTCGGGAAATGGGTGTTCCCGGGCGGGTTCGTGAACCGCGGGGAGCCCGTCCACGCCGCCGCCATCCGCGAGACCCGCGAGGAGGTCAACCTCCGGGTGGGCCTCACCGGCATCCTCGACGTCTACTCCTTCCCCGGGGAAGAGACGGCCGTGGTGGTCTACGCGGCCCACGTCCTCTCCGGCAAGCTCGAGGCCCGCGACGAATCGTCGGAGGTCAGGCCGTTCCCCCCGGAGGCCCTGCCCTGGGACGAGCTGGGCTTCGACAGCACGCGAGCCGCGCTCCGCGACTACTTGCGCCGCTTCTTCCCGCGGGTGCGCCCGCCACGCATGGCGCCGTGACCGCGGCCGAGGCCTTCGATCGCGCGCGTCTGCTGGCGGCGCGGGGCGACCCGCAGGGTGCTCTCCGGGCCATCGACGAAGTTCTGCGCGCGGAGCCCGGCCATCTCGGTGCGCTGCTCCTCGAGGCCCAGCTCCATCTCGACGACCGCGACGGCGAAGAGGCGCTGCGCCTCTACGAGCGAGCCGTGGGGATGGCGCCCCGGTCGTCGGAAGCCTGGAACGCCCTCGCGCGGTGCCGTCATGCCCTCGGCCATGACGACGTCGCCCTCCAAGCGGCCGAGACGGCGCGCTCCCTCCTCGGCGAAGGGGACAACGCGCGTCAGGTCGCGCCCGTCTATCTCACCCTGGTCTGGTGCCTGCGCGAGAAACGCCTGTTCCGTGAAGCCCTGGACGTGGCGGAGGAAGGGCTCGCGCGCATTCCCGACGCGATCCTCGCCCAGTGGGCCGCGACCGTCGAGGAGGAGCTCGCGGAGGCGGAGAAAGAGGGATGCTGAGGGACCGGGCGCGGCCGTGAACGGCTACCGCTTCGTCTTCCCCGTCGAGGTGCGCTTCCGCGACCTCGACGCCATCGGCCACGTCAACAACGCGGTCTACCTCACCTACATGGAGTCGGCGCGGCTCGCCTACTGGATGCAGGTGACCGGGCGGCGGGACCTGCGGGACATCGGCATCATCCTCGCGCGGACCGAGTGCGACTACCGCTCTCCCGCGAACCTCGGAGAGGTGATGGAGGTGGGCGTGCGTTGCGCCTCCATGCGCCGGTCGTCGTTCGTGCTCGAGTTCCGGATCGAAGTGCTTGGGACGGAGCGCCTGGTGGCGGAAGCGCGCAAGGTTCTCGTGCGCTACGACTACTCGAAAGGGGCCGTGGGGCCCCTGGAGGACGACCTCAAGGCCCGCCTGCGCGCGCAGGATCCGGAGTCGCTCCAGGAGTAGGGGCCGCGGCCCCCCCGGGTCTCGGGACCTTCGGGCTTGACGCGGAGCGTTCGTTGATCTATCCTTTCATCCGGATAGAGCGATGATATCAGCTCCCGCTTCCGACCCCCGGGCTCCCGAGGGCCTCCTTCTCGGCATGGACGCCCTCAAGGAAGAGACGCGCCTGCGCCTCCTGCGCCTGCTGGAACGCCACGAGCTCGGGGTGGCCCCGCTCTGCGAGGTGCTGCAGCTGCCCCAGTCCACGGTCAGCCGCCACCTCAAGGTGCTGAGCGACCTCGGCTACGTGCAGAGCCGGGCCCAGGGGACGAACCGCCTCTATCGCATGGCGCGGATGGACCGCGACGCCGCGGCCCGGCGGCTGTGGGTCCTGGTGCGGGGCGAGACCGAAGGCTGGGCCACCGCGCGGCAAGACGACCTCCGCCTCCGCCGCGTGCTCGCGAGCCAGGAGCCCGCGGCCCAGGCCTTCTTCGCCGGGGCGGTGGGGCAGTGGGACCGCCTGCGGGAAGAGGCCTACGGCCGGAGCCTCAACCAGACGGCGCTCCTGGCCCTGCTACCCGCGGCATGGACGGTGGCCGACCTCGGGTGCGGCACCGGCGCCCTCGCGGCGTCGCTCGCCCCGCACGTCCGCAGGGTCCTCGGTGTGGACCAGTCGGCGGCCATGTTGAGGGCCGCGCGTGCCCGCACCGCGAGTCTCGACAACGTCGAGCTGCGCAAGGGGAGCCTAGAGGACCTGCCGATCGAGGGCGGCTCCTGCGACGCCGCGCTGCTCGTGCTCGCGCTCGGCTACGTCATCGATCCGGCGCGAGCTCTGCAAGAGATGGCCCGCGTGCTGCGCCCTGGAGGACGGGGCGTGGTGCTGGACGTGTTGCGCCACGACCGCGAGGACTTCCAGCGCACGATGGGGCAGGCAGTGCCCGGCTTCGAGGCGGAAGCGCTTCGGGAGATGATGGGCGACGCGGGACTGCAGGTGACGGGCTGCCGGCCCCTGGCCCCGGAGCTGGGGGCGAAGGGCCCGGCCCTGTTGTTGGCGACGGCCGAGCGGCGCGCGCGCTCGTCGCGCGCGGTTTCATGAGAGTCCCTCGGCGGTCGCGAGGGCAAGTGAGGAGAACGCAATGACGACGACGGTGGCGACGCCCGCACCTTCGGGTGCTCTCGAGTACAAGGTCAAGGATCTGTCCCTGGCCGAATGGGGCCGCAAGGAGATCCGCCTCGCGGAGCAGGAGATGCCCGGCCTCATGGCCGTGCGCGAGGAGGGGAAGGGCAGGAAGCCCCTCGCCGGCCAGCGCATCACCGGCAGCCTCCACATGACCATCCAGACGGCGGTCCTGATCGAGACCTTGAAGGAGCTGGGCGCCGAGGTGCGCTGGTGCTCCTGCAACATCTTCTCCACCCAGGATCACGCGGCGGCGGCGGTCGTGGTCGGCCCGAAGGGCACTCCGGACAAGCCCGTGGGCGTCCCCGTCTTCGCCTGGAAGGGCGAGACCCTCGAGGAATACTGGGACCTGACCGAACGCGCCCTCGACTTCGGGGGTGGGCGCGGCCCCACTCAGATCGTGGACGACGGAGGCGACGCCACCCTGCTCATCCACAAGGGGGTCGAGTTCGAGAAGTCGGGCAAGGTGCCCGCGCCCGAGACCGCGGACGGCGAGGAGTTCGCCATCGTCCTGAAGCTGCTGGCGAAGCTGCAGAAGCGGCAGTCGGGTCGGTGGGGCAAGGTGGCCGCCGAGTGCAAGGGCGTCTCCGAGGAGACGACCACCGGCGTTCACCGCCTCTACGAGATGCAGAAGGCCGGACAGCTCCTGTTCCCCGCCATCAACGTCAACGACAGCGTGACCAAGAGCAAGTTCGACAACCTCTACGGCTGCCGGCACAGCCTCATCGACGGCCTCTTCCGCGCCACCGACGTCATGCTCTCGGGCAAGGTGGCGGTCGTGTGCGGTTACGGCGACGTGGGCAAGGGCAGCGCCCAGGCCTTGAAGGGCCAGGGGGCCAGGGTCATCGTCACCGAGATCGACCCCATCTGCGCGCTGCAGGCGGCCATGGAGGGCTACCAGGTCCTGACCCTGGAGGACGTGGTGGAGACCGCCGACATCTTCATCACCACCACCGGCAACACCGGGATCATCACGGTCGAGCACATGGCGCGGATGAAGGACAAGGCCATCGTCGGCAACATCGGCCACTTCGACAACGAGATCGACATGGACGGCCTCAAGAAGGCGCCGGGGATCGTGCGCACGAACATCAAGCCCCAGTACGACATGTTCACCTTCGCGGACGGCCACAGCGTTCTCGTCCTGGCCGAGGGACGCCTGCTGAACCTGGGCTGCGCCACCGGCCACCCGAGCTTCGTCATGTCCAACAGCTTCACGAACCAGGTCATCGCCCAGATCGAGCTCTGCCAGAACGCGGCGAAGTACGAGAAGAAGGTGTACGTGCTGCCCAAGCACCTCGACGAGAAGGTGGCGCGGCTGCACCTCTCCAAGATCGGCGCCAAGCTCACCACCCTGACCGAGAAGCAGGCGGCCTACATCGGGGTCAAACCCGAAGGACCGTACAAGCCGGACCATTACCGGTACTGAGTCCGCAGTGGGCCGGCGGCCGGTCTCCGGGCGGAGTGGTATCGTCAGGGAACGATGGGGCACCCGACGGTCGGAAGCTTGAACGGTAGTCTCGCAAGGGGTCCGCGCCTCTCCGTCGTTGCCTCCTTCGCGCTCGCCGGCCTCGCCGCGGGGTGCGGCAAGGCGGCCGGCCCTGCCGGCGGCCCTCCCGCCGTGGCCGTGGAGGTGGTGACGCTGGAGGAGCGGCGGGTGGAGCAGACCACGGAGTTCGTGGCGACCGTGAAGGCGCGGGGGTCCACCACCGTGCAGCCGCAGGTCGAGGGCTTCATCACCCGGATCCTGGTTCGCTCAGGGGACCGCGTGCAGCCCGGAACGGCGCTCGTGCAGATCGACCCCCGCATGCAGCAGGCCGCGGTGGCGAACCTGGAATCGCAGCAAGCGGGCCGTGAAGCCGACCTGCAGTACGCCCGGCAAGAGGCCACCCGCATGAAGGCCCTGCTCGAAGCCGGAGCGGCCAGCCAGTCGGAGTTGGAGCAGGCCCTGACCGCGCTCTCCACCGCGGAGGCCCGGCTGGAGGCGTCCGGAGCGCAGACCCGCGAGCAGCGGGTGGCCCTCGCCTACCACACGGTGATAGCACCCACGGCGGGAGTGGTGGGTGACATCCCGGTGCGGGTCGGGGACAGCGTCACCCGCTCCACCGTCCTCACCAGCATCGACCAGAACGCCGGCCTCGAGGTCTACATCAACGTGCCGGTCCAGGAAGCTCCCCGCCTGACGGTGGGCCTGCCCGTCCACCTCGTCGACGACGAGGGCCGGCTCCTCTCCACCGCGAAGCTGTCGTTCGTCTCGCCTTCGGTGGACGCGGGGACGCAGTCGGTGCTGGCCAAGGCGAGGCTCGAGGCCGCAAACGGCCTCCGGACCGACCAATTCGTGCGCGCGCGAGTGGTGTGGACGGAGGCTTCCGCCATCACGATTCCGTTCGTGGCCGTGAACCGCATCAACGGCCAGTACTTCGCTTTCGTGGCCGAGAGCGGGGAGGGCGGACAGATCCGGGCTCGCCAGCGGGCGGTGGACCTGGGAGCGGTGGTTGGAAACGACTACGTCGTGAGGTCCGGGCTCCGGCCGGGGGAGACGCTGATCGCGTCCGGGGTGCAGAAGATCGCCGACGGCACCCCCGTGAAGATCGCAGCGCCCAAGGCCCACGCTTCGCCGGCGGCGCCGGGGGGAAAGGGCGAGTAGGCTTGCTCTCCGACGTCTTC
>Ga0326597_10013424_pt1 | contig 10770 bp, 5 predicted proteins | sample RVTome_12_FD_203789 | JGI IMG/M metagenome (GOLD analysis project Ga0326597, IMG submission 203789) | Soil microbial communities from uranium-contaminated site in the Upper Colorado River Basin, Wyoming, United States - RVT100D185 | ecosystem: Environmental > Terrestrial > Soil > Contaminated >... | reverse complement strand
ACGCCGCCGGTGGCGGCGCTCTCCTTCCAGTGGTACCGGCAGACACCCTACATGCTGTCGCTCGGGCTGGCGCCGCTCGTCGGCGGCGTCGTCGTGGCGCGCTCGGCGTGGGAGGAGGTGCCGGCGGCCGAGCGCGCCGCGCTGATGCAGGCGGCGCGCGCCGCGGAGACGAAGCTGCGCGACGACGTGCCGAAGCTCGATCGCGGCGCCATCGACGAGATGAAGCAGCGCGGGCTGAAGGTGACCGAGCTCGGCGCCGATCAGACCACCGCCTTCGAGCGCGCCGCCGAGGACTTCGCGCGCTCGGCGCGCGAGGGCAACGTGCCGCCGGACGTTCTCGAGGCCACGCGCCAGGCGATCGACTCCTTTCGCGCCGCGCGCGAGGAATCCCCCTGAGAGAGCTCGTCAGGCGCTTCGAGAGCTCGCTCGCGGTGCTGCCGCTGGCGGCGATGGTGGCGCTCGCCGCGGGCGAGCTCGTGGCGCGACGCTTCGGCGCCGGCGTGCCGGGCGCCGGGCCGCTGGTGCAGCACTTGACCCTCTGGCTCGGCTTCCTCGGCGCCATGGTGGCGGCGCGCGAGGGCAAGATCCTGACTCTCGCCACCTCCGAGTATCTGCCGGCGGGCGCGGTGAGGCGCGGTTTCGGCATCGTCGCCGGGGCGGTTGGCGCCGGAGCGGCGGCGCTGCTCGCCGTCGCCTGCTGGGAGCTCGTCGAGAGCGAGCGCGGCGCGGGCGGCGAGGTGGCGCTCGGCATCCCGACCTGGGTCGGCCAGCTCGTCCTGCCGGTCGCCTTCGCGGTGGTGGCGGTCCGCCTGGCCCTGCGCGCCGACGAGCGCTGGAGCGGCCGGGCCGCGGCGCTCGCGGCGCTCGGTGCGGGCCTCCTCGTGGCGCTGCGACCCGACTGGGTGGAGGGCGCGCCGTGGTGGCTCGGCGTCGTCGTCGTCGCCGTCGGCACGCTCGCCGGCGGTCCGCTGTTCGCGGCGCTCGGCGGCCTGGCGGTCTGGCTCTTCCTCGTCGACGGCACGCCGATCGCCGCGGTGCCGGCGGACGCCTATCGCCTGGCGGTCCACCCGACGCTGCCGTCGATTCCGCTCTTCACGCTGGCCGGCTTCTTCCTCGCCGAAGGCAAGAGCGCGCTGCGGCTGCTCGAAGTCTTCCGCGCCCTGGTCGGCTGGCTGCCCGGCGGGACCGCCATCGTCGCGGCGGTCCTCTGCGCCTTCTTCACCACCTTCACCGGCGGCTCGGGCGTCACCATCCTGGCGCTCGGCGCGCTGCTCTTCCAGGCGCTGCGCGCCGACGGCTACCGCGACCGCTTCTCGCTCGGCCTCGTCACCTCGGCCGGCTCGCTCGGCCTGCTCTTCCCGCCGGCGGTGCCGCTCATCTTCTACGGCATCGTCGCGAGCGCGCCGATCCCCGAGCTCTTCCTCGGCGGGCTGATCCCCGGGCTGCTGGCCGTCGGCGCCACCGCCGCCTACGGATTGTGGGAGGGGCGGCGCACGGGGGATCGCCACGCCTTCTCGCCGCGTCGGCTGGGGCGCGCTCTCGCCGATGCCAAGTGGGAGCTCTCGCTGCCGGTCCTGGTCGTCGGGCTTCTCTTCTCGGGCTGGGCCACGGTGGTCGAAGCCGCCGCGGCCGCCGCGCTGTGGGCGGCGATCGTGCAAGTCGGCATCCACCGCGAGGTCGGCTGGCGAAATCTGCCGCGCGTGCTGCTCGACGCGACGGTCATGATCGGCGGCGTGCTCATCATCCTGTGCGCGGCGCTCGGCCTGACGAGCTGGCTGGTCGACGCGCAGGTGCCGCTCCACCTGCTCGACTGGGCGCAAGCCAACCTCGATTCCAAGCTCACGTTTCTGCTGGCGCTCAACCTGCTGCTGCTCGCGGTCGGCTGCCTGATGGACGTCTACTCGGCGATTGCCGTGGTGGTGCCGCTCATCGCGCCGCTCGGGCTGGTCTTCGGAGTCGATCCGATCCACCTTGGCATCATCTTCATCGCCAACCTCGAGCTCGGCTTCCTGACGCCGCCGGTGGGCGTCAACCTCTTCCTCGCCTCCTACCGTTTCGAGCGCCCGATCCTCGAGATCACGCGCTCGGTGCTCCCCTGGCTCGCCCTGCGCGCGGCCGTCGTCCTGCTGGTCACCTACGTTCCTTTCTTGACACTCGCCCTGCTCGAGCGCTGAGCGGCAGCGGCAGCACGATTCCGCCGCCGACGCTCGTGCTAGCGTCAGCGGACGATCATGATTCGCTACCAATTGCTCGCTGGATGAGTTCGGACGAGCCGGTGGCGACCTCCGCTCGCCTCCGCCGCTACGGTGGACCGGCTCTCGTCGTCGCTTGCGCGGCGCTCGTCGAGCTTCTCTCTGGTACCGCATTGCGGGTGCCGAATCCGCCGGCGCTCCTCCTTCTCGCGGTGGTGTTCGCGGCGCTTACCGGCGGCCGGGCGCCGGGGCTGATCTCGGCCGCCATCGCGTGGACCTACTGTGCGTACTTCTTCGCCGAGAGCGTGACGCCGCTGCGCTATGCGCCGGACGACGGCCGGCGAGTGATCGTCTGGCTCCTCGCCATGCCGGCGATGGCGTGGATGGTCGGCACGCTGCGACGCCGGGTGGAATCCGACCTCGACAAGACGCGCCGGGGAGAAATCGCGCTCGCGACGGAGGCGCGCCTACGCGCCAGCGAAGCGCGGTTCCGCGCCATCGCCGACTCCGCGCCGGTGGCGATCTTCGAGACCGACGTGGCGGGCGAGAACCTCTTCGTCAACCGGCGTTGGTGCGAGCTCACCGGCCGCGCCGTCGAAGAGTCGGCGGGCGACGGCTGGCTCGCCGCGGTGCATCCCGAGGATCGCGAGCGCATCCGGGCCGGCTGGCTCGGGCGTGGCGTCGGCGAGCGCGTGCTGTCGACGACGTACCGGCTGTTGGCCCGCGATGGCACGGTGCGCTGCGTCGAGGGACGGGCCACCGAGATGCGCGGCGCGGATGGCGAGCTCACCGGCTTCCTCGGCACGCTGGTCGACGTCACCGACGTGCGCCGCGCCGAGGGACTGGCGCGCCGCCGTGGCGCGATCCTCGGTGCGGTCAGCTTCGCCGGCGCGCAGCTGCTGCGCCGCCCCGACTGGCGCGACGGCATCGACGCCGTGCTGCGCTCGCTCGGCGAGGCGGCGGAGGTGAGCCGCGTCTACGTCTTCGAGAACCATCCGGGCGCGAGCGGCGAGACCTGCTGCTCGCAGCGCGCCGAGTGGGTGGCCGACGACGTCGAGCCGCAGATCGACAATCCGGAACTGCAGGCGTTTCCCTATCGCGATATGGGATTCGGCCGGTGGCTGGACGCCTTCGCGGCCAACGAGGCGATCCACGGCCCGGTGTCGAGCTTCCCGGCGAGCGAGCGAGCGATCCTCGAGCCGCAGGCGATCCTCTCGTTGGCGGTGCTGCCGATCGTCGCCGGCGGCGGAGTGTGGGGATTCCTCGGCTTCGACGACTGCCGCCAGGCGCGGGCGTGGAGCGAGGTCGAGCTCGGTGCCCTGCGCAGCGCCGTGGCGACGCTGGGAGCGGCGATCGAGCGTCGCCAAGCCGAGCTCGAGCTGCGCGAGAGCGAGCGCCGTGTGCACGAGCTCTTCGACAGCTCGCCGGTCGAGATCTGGGAGGAAGACTTCTCGCCCGTGCGCGACTACCTCGCGGCCGAGGGATTCTTCGCCGCGGAGGATCCGAACGCCTTCTTCGACCAGCGACCGGAAGCCTTGAAGGCCGCCCTCGGCGCGGTACGCGTCGTCGATGTCAACCGTCAGGCGGTGGAGAGGCTGGCCGCCGACAGCAAGGACGACCTCCTCGGCGGCCTCGACCGCATCTTCACCGAGGAAGCATTCGCCGCCTTCCGCCGCGAGCTCGTCGCCATGCATCGCGGCGAGACGAGGCTGGTGTTGGAATCGAAATCGCGCACCTTCGACGGCAGGACGCTCGAGACGCTGCTGCACTGGCAGGTGCAGCCGGGACACGAGAGCGACTATGGCCGCGTCCTCGTCTCGGTGCTCGACGTCAGCGAGCAACGTGCGCTGCGGCAGCAGATGGAGCGCGCGAGCCGTCTCGAGACGGTCGGCCAGCTCGCCGGCGGCGTGGCGCACGACTTCAACAACCTGCTCACGATCGTGCTCGGCGCCTGCGAGTTCCTGGCGCGCGAGGTGGCCGCCGACGACATTGCCGCGGCCGAGGTGGAGCGCATCCGTTCGGCGGCGCAGCGCGCGGCCGACCTCACCCGCCAGCTCCTCGCCTTCGGCCGCCGCCAGGTTCTGACGCCGCGGCCGGTCGACCTCAACGAGGCATTGTCGGAGCTGCGCTCGTTACTCACCCGCGCGCTGCCCGAGAACATCGAGTTGCGCCTCGCTCTCAGCGCCGAGAGCGCAGTGGTCGAGATCGATCCGGCGCAGCTCGAGCAGGTTCTGATGAATCTGGTCTTCAACGCGCGCGAAGCGCTGCCCGCCGGTGGCGAGATCGCGATCGAGACCTTGCGCCTGCCAGCCCCGCCGCCGGACGTGCCGCGGCGCGACGAGCCGATCGCGGGCGGCGGCGTGCTGCTCTCGGTGCGCGACAACGGCGTCGGCATGGACCGCACCACGCTCGAGCGCTGCTTCGAACCGTTCTTCTCGCGCAAGCCGATCGGCGACGGCTCGGGGCTCGGCCTGGCGACCGCCTACGGCATCGTCCGCCAATCCGGAGGTGCGATCTGGGCGGAGAGCGAGCCGGGGCGCGGGTCGACGTTCTTCGTCTACCTGCCGAGCGCCGAGGCTGCTGAAGGGACGCCGTCGCGGCGTGCCGTGCCGGTGGCCGACGGTGGCGACGAGACGATCCTCCTCGTCGAGGACGACGACGCCGTACGCGGCATGGTCGGCAAGCTGCTGCGCAACCTCGGCTACGGCGTGCGCGAGACCCGCTCGCCGCTCGACGCCCTGGCGCTGCTCGAGCGGGGCGAGCCGATCGACCTGCTGTTGACGGACATCGTGATGGCGGAGATCACGGGCGACCAGCTCGCCGCACGGGCCGCGGAGCGGCGTCCCGAGGTGCGCGTGCTGTTGATGAGCGGCTACGCGGAGGACATGGTGCACCGCCCGGCGGCGGCCGTCGCTCGCTTCCTGGCGAAGCCGTTCACCCGCGCGCAGCTCGCGACCGCGGTGCGCGCCGCGCTCGACGGCGCCTGAGCGCGCCCCCGCTCAGACGTCGAAGTGGACGCCCTGGGCGAGCGGCAGGTCCTTGCCGTAGTTGATCGTACAGGTCTGTCGCCGCATGTAGGCCTTCCACGAGTCGGAGCCCGCTTCGCGGCCGCCGCCGGTCTCCTTCTCGCCGCCGAAGGCGCCGCCGATCTCGGCGCCCGAGGTGCCGATGTTGACGTTCGCGATGCCGCAGTCCGAGCCGTCGACGGAGAGGAACTTCTCGGCCGAGCGCAGGTCGAGCGTGAAGATGGCGGAGGAGAGGCCCTGCGGCACCGAGTTGTGGAGCGCGATCGCCTCGTCGACGCCGTCGAGCTCGAAGGCGTAGAGGATGGGCGCGAACGTCTCCTCGCAGGTGATCGGCATGTGTGGCACGGCCTCGACGATCGCCGGCTCGACGAAGAAGCCGGGCTGCGCCAGCACCTTGCCACCGCAGAGGATGCGGCCGCCCTGCTCGACGGCGGTGGCGAGCGCTCGGCGGTAGTCCTCGACCGCCCGGGCGTGAATGAGCGGACCCATCAGGGTCGAGGGGTCGGCCGGGTCGCCGATGCGGATCGAGCTGTAGGCCTTGACGAGGCGTTGCTTCATCTCGGCGGCGATCGGGCGCTCGAGCAGCAGGCGGCGCGTCGTCGTGCAGCGCTGGCCGGCGGTGCCGACAGCGGCGAAGAGCACGGCGCGCAGCGCGAGATCGAGATCGGCGTCGGCGGTGACCAGGATGCCGTTGTTGCCGCCGAGCTCGAGGATGGAACGGCCGAGCCGGTCGGCGACGGTCTTGCCGAGGACGCGGCCCATGGCGGTCGAGCCCGTCGCCGAGACGAGCGGGAAACGCGGGTCGGCGGCGAGCGGCATGCCGACGGCGTGGCGGTCGCCGACCGCGAGGTTGAAGATCGGAGGCGCGCCGGCCTCGGCCAGCACGCGCGCCGCGATCCGGGTCACCGCAATCGCGGTGAGCGGCGCCTGCTCGGACGGTTTCCACAGGCTCGAATCGCCGCAGACAGCGGCGATCATCGCGTTCCACGCCCACACCGCGACGGGGAAGTTGAAGGCCGAGATGATGCCGACTGGCCCGAGCGGATGCCACTGCTCGTACATGCGGTGGAGCGGCCGCTCCGAGTGCATGGCCAGGCCGTAGAGCTGGCGCGACAGGCCGACCGCGAAGTCGGCCATGTCGATCATCTCCTGCACTTCGCCGAGGCCCTCGCTGCGGATCTTGCCGACCTCGAGCGTCACCAGCAGGCCGAGATCGTCCTTGTGCCGGCGCAGCGCGTCGCCGAGCTGCCGCACCACTTCGCCGCGCTGCGGCGCCGGCCACCGCTTCCACTCGTGGAACGCGTTTTCGGTCGCCGCGGCGACCCGCTCGTAGTCGTCGGGCGAGCACTCGACGACCGAGGCCAGCGTCTCGCCGGTGGCGGGATTGACGGAGTTGACGAGCTTGCCGCCGGTCGCCAGCCAAACGCCGGCGAAGGCGCCGGAGTTCTGCGCGGCGAGGCCGAGGCGGTCGAACAGATCGGTGACGGAGGGGGCGGCGGTGGCGACGGTCATCGGGGACTCCGGGGAGGTCGTGCTGCGGGATCCGGCGAGCACCGGGACCCGCATTTTACCGCAGGCGGCGGGGCGCGAGGCGAGGATGCCGCCGGCGGACGGCTGAGCGGCCGGCGATCAGGAGAGCGTCTGGGCCAGAGCGCTTTCGATCCGACGCAGGCCCTCGTCGGCCTCGTCGATCGAAAGGACGAGCGGCGGCCGCATGCGGATCGCGCGCTCGCCGGAAGCGAGGCCGAGCAATTCGGCGTCGAGCAGTGCCGCGAGCGTCCGGCCGCGGGTGTCAGCGTCCGGCAGGTCGAAGGCGGCGAACAGTCCGCGGCCGCGGGCGTTGGTCACCTGACCCGGGAAGCTGCGCTCGAGCCGTCGCAGCCCGGCGAGCAGGTGCTCGCCGACGCGGGCGGCGTTGTCGAGCAGGTGCTCCGCCTCGATGATCTCGATGATGCGCTGGCAGCGCACCATGTCGACGAGGTTGCCGCCCCAGGTCGAGTTGATGCGCGAGCTGACCTTGAACACCGAATCGACCTCGTCGACGCGCGCGGTCGCGGCGATGCCGCAGACCTGCGTCTTCTTGGCGAAGGCGAAGACGTCGGGCTCGACGCCGAAGTGCTCGAAGGCCCACCACTTGCCGGTGGTGCCGAAGCCGGTCTGCACTTCGTCGAAGATGAGCAGGAACTCGTGCTCGTCGGCCAGCCGGCGCAGCGCGCGCAGAAAGTCGGAGCGGAAGTGGTTGTCACCGCCCTCGCCCTGGATCGGCTCGATGACGAGCCCGGCGATGTCGTGGGGATTGTCGGCCAGCGCCCGCTCGATCTCGGCGATCGCTCGCCGCTCGGCCGTCTCGACTTCGGCGAGCACCTCCGCGGTGACCGGGAAACGCAATTTCGGATTCGTCACTCGCGGCCAGTCGAACTTGGGGAAGTACTGCGTCTTGCGCGGATCGGCCGTGTTAGTGAGCGAGAGCGTGTAGCCGCTGCGGCCGTGGAATGCCTGCCGGAAGTGGATGATCTGCCTGCCGAGCTCGCCGCGGCCGGCGGCGAGGTTCTTGCGCACCTTCCAGTCGAACGCCGTCTTCAGCGTGTTCTCGACCGCCAGGGCGCCGCCCTCGACGAAGAACAGGTGGCTGCGGAAAGCCGCCGGCACCGTGCGCGCGAAGGTAGCGACGAACTCCGCCATGTAGGTCGTGTAGACGTCGGAGTTGGCCGGCTTGTTGAGCGCCGACGGCAGGATGCGCTCGTGGAACTCCGGCGTCGTCATCGCCGGGTGGTTGAAGCCGATCGGATTGGTCGAGAAGTGACCGAAGAAGTCGAGTAGGTCGCGGCCGCTCCGCGCGCCGCGCAGCCAGACGCCGTGGCTCTTCTCGATGTCCTGGACGAGGTGGAAGCCGTCGACCAGGATGTGCCTGGCGAGCGACTCGCGGACGTCGGCGGGTGCGACACGGGGCGAGCGGGTCAGCGTGGGAGTCATGGCCGTCCTCGGGGTGATCGCGGCCCGTGGGAGCGGGCCGGGCGGTGCGCGGTGACAACCGCGCGTGTGCCAGCCTATCAGGCGCCCTTCGGCGGGGTCAAAGAGTCGCGGCGGGCGAGATCGTCTTCGTTCGCGATCGCGATGCGGTCGCGGCCGCTTTCCTTGGCCACGTACATCGCCGAGTCCGCCTCGCGCAGGAGCAGGCTCTTGGTCTCCGCGCTCGACAATCCGGGCCGGTAGCAGGTGCGGAAGGTGGCGATGCCGATCGAACAGGTGATGCCCTGCAAGTTCAGCCGGTCGGCGCAGATGTCGCCGCGCCCGTCGCAGAACACGTTCTCGGCGATCTGGGTGCGCAGCGCCTCGGCCAGGCGCGCCGCTCCCGCGGTGTCGAGCTCCGGCACCGCGACGACGAACTCGTCGCCGCCGTAGCGCGCCAGGATGGCGCCGTTCGACTCGAAGCGCGAGCGCAGCAGGTGCCCGACGTCCCGCAGCACTTGGCTGCCGGCGAGATGGCCATACGAATCGTTGACGCGCTTGAAGAAATCGAGGTCGAGGAAGAGGACCGCGAGCTCGCCTCCGCCTCGACGCGCCTCGTCAACCGCATGGTCGAGCGCGGAGTGCAGGAAGCGGTCGTTGTACAACCCGGTCAGGTTGTCGCGCTTGGCGTACTCGTGAGCGAGCCTGCCGTCGAGGACGTTCTGGATCGCGATCGAGATGTAGCCGGCGAAGATCTCGAGCAGGTCGCGGTCGCCGGGGCCGTACGTCGCGGCGCCCTCGCGATTGAGCAGCTCGAGCACGCCGCAGACCTCGGCGCCGATGCGGATCGGAATCGCCACCAGCGAGCGCGTCGAGTAGCTCGTCTCCCGGTCGATGCGGGAGTCGAAATACGGATCGCCGTTGGCATCCGAAGTGTAGTAAGCCTTGCCGGTCTGGTAGACGAAGCCGGCGATCCCCTGGTGCGAGGGGATCGTCTGGCCGACGAGCGCCGCCGCCTGCTCGCCGAAGGCGGCGAGGAAGGTGAGCTGATTGCGTCGGCGGTCCGGGTGCTTGCGCGTCGGATCGTCGAGCAGGATCGATCCGGCCTGCGAGGGCACGAATTCGTTGGCCTTGCGCAGCACTTCGACGAGGTTCTCCGCCAGGTCCATCTCGAGAGGGAACTGCGGCGGGCTGGCGCGCCGACGCTCGAGGAAACGCTCGAGCTCGTGCGGATCGAGGCTGAGGACGTCCTTCATCGCGCGAGGCATCGTCCGGTCGGCTCGGCCGGTACGCTACACCTGCGGCCGGGCCGAGCGCTGCGAAGCCTAGCGCAGCCGGCGGGCGAGCTCGCCGGCGCGCCGTTCGAGGTCGCGCCGCAGCGCCTGGGCGTCGGCAAGCTCGGGAGCGAACTCGAGAAGGTGGATCTCCTCGAAGAGCAGCTCGAGCTCGCGGATCCGCTCCTCGCGCCAGCCGGCGCCGGCGAGCGCGGCGTGCCACTGCGCGAGCGGTGTGCCGCGCGCGATGCCGTAGCGCTCGCCGAGGGCGCGGCGCCACGCCTCGTCGATCGCCCGCGCCGCCGCACGCGGCGAGGCGGCTGCACGCGCCTCGGCGAGCGCCGCGCGCAGGCGGCGGAGTGGGCTCGCGCCGCGCCGCTGCCGGGCGGCGACGAGGGCGAGGCCGGCGAGGACGAGGAGCCCGAAAGCGAGCGCGAGGCGCCACGAGAACCGGGCCGCGAGGCTTTCGGCGGTCGTGGGCGACGGGGCCGGTGCCGGCGGTGCGGCAGGTGGCGCTGGCGCGGAAGGCGCCGACGAGGCGCCCGCCCTCACTGTCAGGCGCGCCGGCAAGGTGCTCGCAACGGCGTACTCGCTGCGCGCGGGATCGAAATAGGTGATCTCGACGGGCGGGATCTCGAGCTCTCCCGGGGCGTCGGCGAGCACGACGTAGCGCCACTCGACCACGCTCGTCAGGCGGCCGTTCTCGGCGCGCTCGCTCGCGGCCGCCGACGGCGCGAATCCGCGCAGGCCGGTGGGCAGCGCCGGGGCGGGCGGCGCCACTCCCTGGGGATTGCCGTCGGTGACCGCGCGCACGGCGAGCGTCGTGGCCTGGCCCGCGTCGAGCCGGGCCGGATCGACCGCGGCGGAGAGGGTGAGCGCGCCGACGATGCCCGAGAACTCCGGCGGCGACCTAGGCAGCGGGCGAGCCGAGAGCGTCACCGGCCGCGTCGCGAGCTCGAGCGGCTCGTCGCGCCGGATGCCGCCGATCCAGTCGGCATCGACCATGTGCGCCATCACGTCGACGGTGATGGGCGCGATCGGGATCTCGCCAGCGCGCAGCGGAAAGAGGGCGCGCGCCACCATTGCGACGCGCCCGAAGCGCTCGCCGTCCACCTCCACCCACTCCGGCCGCGGCCGCTCGGGCAGCGCGATCTCGCGCGCCCAGAAGCCGGCGAGCTCGGGCATGGCGCGAGGCCGGAAGCCCGAAATGTCGGTCTGGGTGTCGAGCGCCAGCGTCCACACGACCTGCTGGCCGACCCACGCCCTCTTCGGCTCGAGGAGCGAGCGCACCGCGAGCTTCGGCTGCACGGCCGGCTCGCCCGTGCGGCG
>Ga0326597_10013422_pt1 | contig 10771 bp, 7 predicted proteins | sample RVTome_12_FD_203789 | JGI IMG/M metagenome (GOLD analysis project Ga0326597, IMG submission 203789) | Soil microbial communities from uranium-contaminated site in the Upper Colorado River Basin, Wyoming, United States - RVT100D185 | ecosystem: Environmental > Terrestrial > Soil > Contaminated >... | reverse complement strand
ATGGATCATTGCGGCTCTTGAGAAAACTCTGATGTTACTCGATGACGTGAAGGCGGTCGTGGGCAGAGCTTTGCAGATTGGCGGCCGCATGCAGCAGATGGACGCCGCCGCGCCGCTGCTCGGGGCCGTTCCCGAGCTCGATTCAATAGCAGTGGTCAACCTCATCACGGCACTGGAAGAGCATTTCGGCATCACGGTCGCGGACGATGAGATCGGCGCGTCCACCTTCGAATCGCTCGGCAGCCTGGCGCAATTCATCGAGCGCAAGCTTTCCGGATAGGCGCCGGCCTGCGGGCGGACGTGTCCAGCGCATTCTTCCTTGCGGCAGAGTCGGGCAATCGATTCTGCATCTATCACCCCTCCGCGAACGGCGGCGCGGGCCGTGGCATCGTGTACGTGCATCCATTCTGCGAGGAGATGAACAAGGCCCGCAGAATGGCGGCGCTGCAGTCCCGCAGGCTCGCCGCCGCAGGGTATGCCGTGCTGCAAGTCGATCTATTCGGCTGCGGCGACAGCAGCGGAGATTTTGGCGACGCAAGCTGGGACATCTGGAAACAAGACCTGAAATTCGCCCTCGGCTGGCTGAAATCCCGCGTGGATGGGCCGTTGGGCCTTTGGGGATTGCGGCTCGGGGCGATGTTGGCCGCTGACGTCGCCCGGGACCCCGATATGGGCATCGAGCGACTTCTGTTGTGGCAGCCCGTCAGCAGCGGCGAGCAATTCCTGACGCAATCCCTGAGGCTGCGACTGGCAGCCGAGATGCTTGCGAAAGGGGTTGCGCAGAGCGGCGTGCGCGAGCTGCGGGAAACGCTTGGCCGCGGGGTGCCGCTCGAGATCGCCGGCTACGATCTGCACCCGCGATTGGCGGCGGAGATCGACGCACTGAGCCTTGCCGATCTGGTGCCGGCGGTAAAGCGCGTGCATTGGCTGGAAGTGCATGCCATGGCTGAGCCGAAGCTCTCGCCGGCGTCCCAGCGTGCGCTGGAAGTGTGGCGATCGAAGGGACTGGATGTTCGCGCGGCAGCCGTTGGAGGTGAGCCTTTCTGGTCCACGATCGAGGTCACAGAGTGCGAGCCGCTGCTCGCGGCGACCGAAGGCAGCCTCAGGGGCGCGTACTGAGCCTCACATACTCATGAAACGGCTTCTGATGGTCGCCTTCCACTTCCCGCCGCTCGCGGGAAGCAGCGGAATTCAGCGGACACTTTGCTTCGCGCGGCATCTGCCCCGGTTCGGTTGGGAGCCACTGATTCTGACCGCCCATCCGCGGGCCTACGAGCGCGTGAGCAACGATCAGCTCGAGGACCTGCCCTCCGATGCCATAGTGGAACGCGCGTTCGCTTTGGATTCATCCCGGCATCTTGCCGTCATGGGCCGCTACCCCGCGTTTGCCGCCCGGCCGGACCGTTGGATCACCTGGTGGCTCGGAGCGGTTCCCAAAGGCCTCGCCATGATTAGGAAATACCGTCCCGACGCTGTATGGAGCACATACCCGATAGCCACCGCGCACAAGATAGGGCACACCCTGCACCGGCTATCGGGCCTCCCGTGGATCGCGGATTTCCGCGACCCCATGGCGCAGGACGGCTATCCCGCGGATCCGAAGACCTGGCGGAGCTTCAAGGAGATAGAAGAGGCGGCGCTGCGCAGCGCGTCATACGGAGTGTTCGTGACGCCGGGGGCGGCCCGTCTGTACCACGAGCGATACCCCGACATTCCGAACGCCCGCCTGGCGGTCATCGAAAACGGCTACGACGAGGAAAACTTTGCGCCGCTCGACGGTTCCGCCACACGGGAAGGCCCGCTGCTGCCCGGGACATTCACACTGCTCCACAGCGGTATCGTCTATCCGAGCGAACGTGATCCCACGCGATTTTTCGAGGCACTGCGGCGCATGATGGACGCGGGCAGCCTAAAACCCGGTGAATTGCGGGTGCGTCTGCGTGCCCCCAGTCATGAAGCGTTTCTCAACATGCTGATCGACGCGTACCGCGTCGCGGAGATTGTCGAACTGTCCCCTCCCATACCCTATCGGCAGGCGCTGGAAGAGATGATGCGTGCGGACGGGCTCCTCGTGTTGCAGGCTGCCAACTGCAATGATCAAATTCCAGCCAAGGTTTACGAATACCTTCGCTGCCGCCGCCCGATCATCGTTCTGACGGACCCTGCTGGCGACACCGCCAGTCTTTTGCGTAAGGCCGGAGTGCACAGCATCGCCCGGCTCAATTCGACGGATGACATCGCGCTCGCTCTACAACGGTTCCTGGATCAAGCGAGGCGCAGCGCAGCGGCCCTCCCGGACGAAACGTTCGTTACCCAGGCTTCCCGACTGCATCGTGCGCGCGAGCTGGCAAACCTTCTCGAGCGATTGCCGGTGTCGGGGACTTTATGAAGCCGCAGATAAACGCCGATACATGCAGATTTCAAAGTTCATCCCTCGTCCCTCCGCTCTCATCCCCCGGGTATCCTGTCAGTTGCCACTCGTCACCGGTCACCCGTCGGCTGCGGGCCGCCGTGTGCGTGATGCTACAATCGTTGCCCTGTCCGCGCCCATCGCCATAGACTGATGACAGTCAGCTGGACGTTGTTCCCGGTGCGCGAGTTCCGCGCGCACCAGGGCAAATGGCAGGAGATCAATCTCGCAGGCGCTCCCAGCCCGCTGCTCGATCCGGCGTTTGTCATGCCTCTGATCGATGAATTTGCCGATGGCAGCGAGCTGCTCGCCGTCTATGGCGGATTGCAGTCGCCGGCCGCGATGACGATCCTGCGCCGGGTCGCATGGGGCAAATGGGAAACGTTCCAGCCGTCGCAGGCGCCCGTCTCCATGCTCGTGAAGCGCCGCTCGGTCGCCGTGCAGGATGTGTTGAGAAGCCTGATCGGGTCGCTCCCCGGCGTACCGCTGGTCGTCGGGGTATCGTGCCTGGATCCCGATCTGCTCCCCCGCCCCGACGACAACGGAAACATCACCACGCTGGATTTTATCCACACCGCGCGGATCCTGATCAACCAGCCGTTTGAACAATATTGGGCGCGGCGCGACGGAAAGCTGCGGCAGGAGACCCGCCGGAGACTGAATCGCCTGAATTCCATGGGCATCGAGCTGCGCCTGGACATTATCGACGACCCGCAGGAGATCACGGTCGCTGTCGAGGAGTTCGGGCGGCTGGAGAGCGCGGGCTGGAAGGGAAAACAGGGCACCGCCGTTCATGCGGAGAACGCGCAAGGCCGCTTCTACACGTCAATGCTGCGAGCGTTCTGCGCGCTCGGCAGGGGTCGCGTATACCGCTACTGGTTCGGGAACCGGATCGCCTCGATGCAGTTCTGCATCGAGGGGCACGGCACCCTTGCATTTCTCAAGACCACCTACGACGAGGATTTCAAGACGCACGGCCCCGGCATACTGATGCAGCGCGACATCATGGAGCGTGTTTTTGCGGAGAACGCGATCGAGAAAGTCGAGTTCTACGGCAGGACCGGCGACCTGCAAGCAAGGTGGTGTGACAACCAGATCAGGACCATGTACCACATCAACTATTACCGCTGGCCCTGGCTGGCAAACATGCAGGAGGTCCGCCTTGCCTTCAGCCGGCGACCGGAATCAATCCCCCGGACCGCTGGCGACGAACAAGCCGAGCGCGCTGCCAGCGGTGTCGCGCCGACCGCCGTGCGCGGCGCGACCCGCGCCGTCACTCTGTACAAGGATTTGTCCGCCCTGCCCGACCGTTACGAGGCCCTCTTCCGCCTTGCCGGTAGGGCCAGCCTGTTCCACACCCTGCCGTGGTACCGGAATTTCGTTGAATCGGGGATCGTGCCGAAGGAGCGTCTGCGCATCTACGGCGTCGACACGGCAGCGAACGCTGGCCCGGCGTGTGCCGTGCTGCTGATGCACGATTGTGATTCGGGCGCCGGCTCGTTTGGCGCCAGGACGCTGACCGGCCTGTCGAATTACTACTCTTCGCTGTTCGGTCCCGTGGTCGAGCCGGACAGGCCCGACGTGCAGGAGACGCTCGATGCGCTCGCTGCGGCGATTGCCCGCGACGAGACCCGCTGGGACATGATCGACCTGCATCCGCTCTCCGCAGAGACGCCCGTCTACCGGGGTCTGATTGACGCCTTCCGCAATGCCGGCCTGCTGGTGCAAACCTATTTCTGCTTCGGCAACTGGTACCTGCAAGTTCGTGGCCGTCCGTATGCCGAGTATTTCGAGACGCTGCCGTCGCAACTCAAGAACACCATCAGGAGCAAGAAAAGGCAGCTCGAAACCTCCGCCAGGTCGAAAATCGTCGTCTGCCGGGATGGAGCCGGCCTCGACCAGGCCTTGAGCGCCTATGAGCGGGCCTACGCGGCGAGCTGGAAGGTCGCGGAGCCCTACCCGGAATTCATTCGCGGCCTCTGCCGCGCCTGCGCCGAGTCGGGCTGGCTGCGGCTCGGCGTCGTGTACGTCGACGACCAGCCCGCCGCCGCCCAGATCTGGATCGTCAACGCAGGAGTCGCGACCATCTACAAGCTCGCCTACGACGAGCGCTACGCCAGGTTGTCGGCCGGTTCGATCCTGACCGCGCACCTGATGGAGCACGTGCTGGATGTCGACAAAGTGCACGAGGTCGATTACCTGACCGGCGACGAACCCTACAAGAAAGACTGGATGTCGGACCGGCGTGAGCGTTGGGGCATCGTGGCGTTCAACCTCCGCACGCCGAAAGGGCTGCTCGCTGCCTCGCGGCACCTGGGCTCGCGCGCGGCGAGATACGCGATCGACTTCGTGCGCCATCCCGGGGGAACCAGCACTTGAGCGAACGCTCATGCTCGAACTGATTCACGAGCTGCTGCTGTATAGCGCGGAAAAGGCGCCGCGCCGGGAAGCGCTGGCGTACGGAGGCGCGCGCCTCGACTACGGTGCGCTTGCGGCGCAAGTTCTCGACTGCGCCGCGGGCTTGCTGCGTCTGGGACTAGGCCGCTCCGAGCGTGTCGCGGTATATCTCGAGAAGCGCGTCGAAACCGTGATCGGGATCTTCGGCGCCGCGGCAACGGGCGGCGTATTTGTGCCGGTCAATCCGGTATTAAAGGCAGCACAGGTAACGTACATCCTGAAGGACTGCAATGTGCGCATCCTGGTCACATCCCCGGAGCGCCTGTATCTGCTCGCCGAGTCCCTTAAGGAATGCGAAGATCTCCGCGCGGTGATCGTCGTTGGGTCGCCCGGTGATACCGTCCGACTGCCGGGTGTCAGCATCGTTTCCTGGGAAGACGCCGTACCCGCGCGTACTAGTCCGCGGGCACACCGGGTCATCGACACCGACATGGCAGCAATCCTTTACACCTCGGGCAGCACCGGCAAGCCCAAGGGGGTGGTGCTGTCCCACCGCAACATGGTCGCCGGCGCAAGAAGCGTGGCGCAATATCTCGAAAATCGTTCGGGCGATCGGATTCTGTCCGCGCTGCCGTTGAGCTTCGACGCCGGCTTCAGCCAGCTGACGACCGCGTTTCACGTCGGTGCCAGCGTCACATTGATCAACTATCTCGTGCCGCGCGACATCGTCACCGCGGTCGAGCAGGATGGGATCACGGGGCTCACCGCCGTGCCGCCGCTGTGGATACAGCTCGCACAACTGAGTTGGCCGGAAGCCGCGCGGAGCAGCTTGCGCTACATCGCCAACACCGGCGGCCGGATGCCGAAGACCACGCTCGATCAGCTTCGAGCGGCGCTCCCGAAAACGCTGGTGTTCCTGATGTACGGGCTGACCGAATCGTTCCGTTCCACCTACCTGTCCCCCTCGGAACTCGATCGCCGGCCCGATTCGATCGGCAAGGCGATCCCGAACGCCGAAGTACTGGTCGTGCGCGAGGACGGCACGCCCTGTGCGCCGGGCGAGCCGGGCGAGCTGGTGCACCGTGGCGCGCTTGTTTCGCTCGGCTACTGGAATGATCCGGAAAAGACCGCGGAGCGTTTCAAACCCGCGCCCGGCCAGCCGCAAGGCCTCACCATGCCCGAGATCGCGGTATGGTCGGGCGATACGGTTCGCATGGATGAGGAAGGCTTCCTATATTTCATCAGCCGCCGCGACGAAATGATCAAGACTTCGGGCTATCGCGTGAGCCCCACCGAAGTCGAGGAAGTGATCTACGCGACCGGGCTGGTCGGCGAGGCCGCGGCGCTCGGCATTCCGCACCCGGTACTCGGGCAGGCGATCGTCGTGGTCGCGACTGCGCGCGATGGCGTGCGGCTCGATACCGAAGAGCTTCTCGCGCAATGCCGACAACAGCTGCCCGCGTTCATGGTGCCAGCGCGCGTGACGGTGCGGGAAGGGAGCTTCCCGCGAAATCCGAACGGGAAGATCGACCGCAAGCGGATGGCGCAGGAAATGCTGGACCTGTTCGAGGCCGACAAGAGCAATTAATCCTGTGAGTAACGCGAAACCGGCGCACGCGCCGATGACCCAGTTCCCGGTCGTGGACGACTGCCTCCAGGTCGGCGGCGTCCCGCTAACGCAGCTAGCGCGGCGCGTCGGCCGAACCCCCTTCTACGCCTACGACCGTCGCTTGATCACGCAGCGCGTGGAGCTACTGCGCAAGCACCTGCCGCGCGGCGTCCAACTGCACTACGCGATGAAGGCCAATCCGATGCCGGCGGTAGTCAACCACCTCGCCCGGCTGGTGGACGGTCTCGACATAGCCTCGGCCGGGGAACTCAAGGTCGCGCTCGCTTCCGGCGCGGATCCGGCGGAGATCAGCTTTGCCGGGCCCGGCAAGACCGACGCGGAGCTCGCGGAGGCGATCGCCGCGCGCATCGTGGTCAATCTCGAGTCGGAGCGTGAGATGGAGCGCGTCGCCGCGCTCGGCGCGAGCTCCGGCACGCGACCGCGCGTGGCGGTGCGCGTCAATCCGGACTTCGAGCTCAAGAGCTCGGGCATGATGATGGGCGGCGGCCCGAAACAGTTCGGCGTGGACGCCGAGCGCGTCCCGGCGATGCTCGCGCGAATGGCGCAGCTTGCGCTCGAATTCCGGGGCTTTCACATCTTCAGCGGCTCGCAGAACCTGCGCGCCGATGCCATCGCGGAAGCCCAGCAGAAAACGGTCGAGCTCGCGCTCAGGCTTGCCGTGGACGCTCCCGCGCCGGTGCTTCTGCTCAATATCGGGGGCGGATTCGGCATCCCGTACTTTCCCGGCGAGCGTCCGCTTGACGTCGCCGCGGTCGGCGCCAATCTCGCCCGGCTGCTGGGCGGGATGAAAGAGCGGCTGCCGCAGGCCAGGGTCGTGATCGAGCTGGGCCGCTACCTGGTCGGCGAGGCGGGCATTTATGTCTGCCGCGTCATCGACCGCAAGATCTCACGCGGCCAGGTTTTCCTGGTGACCGACGGCGGCCTGCACCACCATCTCGCCGCGTCCGGGAACTTCGGGCAAGTGATTCGCAAGAACTATCCGGTGGTGGTGGGTAACCGCGTGGCCGGCGGCGAGCGCGAATCCGTGTCGGTGGTCGGCCCGCTTTGCACGCCGCTCGATTTGCTCGCCGACAAAATGGAAATGGCAAAGGCGGACGCTGGCGATCTGATCGTGGTGTTCCAATCGGGTGCCTATGGTCTCACCGCGAGCCCGACGGCATTTCTCAGCCACCCGGCGCCGGCGGAGATACTTGTTTGAGCCGCTGACCTTCTCTTGATTTTCGGGATGCCTTTTACGCCATGAGCGGGCTGTGCGGATGGTTTGACCCGAAGGGTTCAGGCCCGGCAGACCCGCAAGCGATCGCGGCGATGGCTGCGCCGCTCAAGCGCTTCGACGGCAGCACGCTGCGCAGCGCCTGCGCCGGTTTTGGCTCCATTGCGGCGGCCGGTAGTGACGCCGACGTGTTTCAGGATGGCGAGCGGCTCGTTGCGGTTTGGGGCCATGCGCGATTTGCGGATCGAGACCTCGCCGCAATCGCGCAGGGCCACGGCGTCGCGCGCGCTCTCTCGCAAGGCTATGCCCGCAAGGGAACGGACGTGCTCGCGGCGTTGTCGGGCGCCTTTGCGCTGGCCGTCCTCGACGGCCGCGGCGGCGAGGCGATGCTGGCGATCGACCGCATGGGCACGCGGCCACTCTGCTACTGCGATGGCGCCGGCACGCTCGTGTTCGGGTCCACCCTCGACGCGATCAGCGCCTTCCCGGCGATCACGCCTGAGATCAATCGCCAGGCGATCTATGACTACGTGTACTTCCACATGGTGCCCGGGCCTCGCACCATCCACGCCGGCCGGCAGCGCCTGCTCCCGGGATCCTTCCTGCTCTGGCGCAACGGCAAGGCGGAAACCCGGTCCTACTGGGAAATGCGCTTCGTCGAAAACGAGCGACGGCCCTTGCCGGAGCTCAAGAAGGACTTTCTGGACGTATTGCGCGGAGGGGTCCGGGAAGCCGCGCAAGACGGCACGGTCGGGACGTTTCTGAGCGGTGGCACCGACAGCTCCACCATTGCAGGCATGTTGGGTGAGGTCACGGGCCAACCCGCGCGCACGTATTCGATCGGCTTCGACGCCGGGGGCTACGACGAGATGCACTACGCGCGCATCGCCGCGCGCCATTTCGGCACGCGGCACCACGAGTATTACGTCACGCCCGCGGACGTGGTAGACGCCATTCCGCAAATCGCCGCGGTCCACGACCAGCCCTTTGGCAACTCCTCGGCGGTGCCGACCTATTACTGCGCGAAGCTCGCGAGGAGCGACGGGGTGGACACGCTGCTCGGCGGCGACGGCGGCGACGAGCTGTTCGGCGGCAACGAACGCTACGCCAGGCAGTACCTTTACTCGCTCTACAGCGACCTGCCCCGCGCCTTGCGCAAGGGGCTGATCGAGCCCGTTGCGTTCCTCTGCCCTGAAATCGGCATCGCGGGAAAAATGCAGCGCTTCATCAGGAATGCATCGGTGCCGATGCCCGCCCGTTATGACAATTACAATCTCCTCGAGCGTCTCGGCGCCGACAACGTTTTCACCGCCGATTTCCTCGGTACGGTCGACGTACAACAGCCCCGGGCGCTGATGGCACGGGCGTACAACGGCGCTCGGGCGCAATCGCTGCTCAATCGCATGCTCGCGCTCGACCTGAAGTACACGCTGGCGGACAACGATCTGCCCAAAGTGGCGCGCTCCTGCGAGCTGGCGCGCGTCGAGGCCAGGTTTCCGATGCTCAACGACGCGCTGGTGGCCTTCTCGGCCCGGTTGACGCCCCAGCTGAAGCTGAAGCAGACGCGGCTGCGCTATTTTTTCAAGGAAGCGCTGCGCGGCTTCCTGCCGGACGAAATCATCGCCAAGAGCAAGCACGGTTTCGGGCTGCCCTTCGGCCCGTGGCTCCAGGCGCACCGGCCGCTGCGGCAGATTGCGCTGGACAGCCTGGCCGACCTGAAGCAGCGGCGCATTGTCCGCCCCGAGTTCATCGACGAGTTGACCTCGACACACGTCGAAAGCCACGCGAGTTACTACGGAACGATGGTCTGGGTGCTGATGATGCTTGAGCAGTGGCTCAAGCAGCATCGGCATGTGATATAACAACTCGTGACGAGGTGGCGAGCAAAGCTCGGGCATTCCGCCTATATGTTGCGGAAGATGTTCGCTGCGGCAGGGTTGACGATGACCCTGCTCCTGCCCATACGCCTCGAGGCCCAGATGCAATACGATCCACAGTCGGTTGCGATGCTGCCGCCGTATTGTAAACACACGCAGGCTTTCCGGGGCAATGTGCCGGGGGGCAACAACCCCGCAGAAATAGAACGATGGACGAGAATAATGGGCGGCACGTTCAATCATATGCACCACTACTGTTGGGGGCTGATGCATACCAACCGCGCGCTGTACTTTGGGCGCACAAATCAAGATCGCATCCGTAACCTGAATTCCTCGATTCGCGAGTTCGACTATGTCATACGGAACGCCACGTCGAACTTCGTGCTGCTGCCCGAAATCTTCACCAAGAAAGGCGAAAATCTGATCCGCCTGGGCCGGGGTCCGCTGGGAATACTGGAGCTTCAGCGCGCGATCGAGCTCAAGCCGGACTACTGGCCGCCCTACGCCTACTTGAGCGACTATTACAAGGAGATGGGTGACCGTGCACGAGCGCGGGAGTGGCTGGAAAAAGGCCTGTCGACCTCGCCGAACACGAAGGCGCTGATGCGGCGCCTGGCGGAGCTTGATGGGCCGAAAGGCAAGCGCAAGTCCGCCCCACAACGGCCCGGGAAACTACCAGATTGAGTTTTATCGACTGTTAGATAGAGCACTCAGACCCGCTCCGCCCTCGTACGAAACGTGTTCTGCATTAACCGCAACAGGAACTTTCCCGGCGTGCGGTCCCAGGGCGTAAATCGTGGCAGCTGAAACGGGTCGCTCGCCGCATGCGCGATGCCGCACGCGGTGGAAACCGCCGCCTCGAACCCCAGTTCCTTCACCATATCAACGTGCTCCCGGCGATAGTCGAGGCCGGGCTTGCCATTCGGGTAGGCAAACAGGCTGACCGATGAGCCGGTGATCGCTTCGAGCCGGGCCTTGCTGTCCCGGATTTCAATGCCGGCACGCTCCGGATCGAGCTTCGCGAGGATGGGGTGGTTCACCGTGTGGGCTCCTATCTCCATCCCGCTCGTGTGAAGCTGCCGTACCTCCTCGGTTGTCATCATGAGACCGGATGGGAGCTCGGAGGCTGTTGCGGCGCTCAGCTCGTCAGCGCGCCGCCGTCGTTCCTCTACCGGCAGGTATTTCAGGGTTGCCAGCACCCTGTCGATGACCTGACGTCGCAGATCGAGCGTTGCGATGTCCAG
>Ga0326597_10013421_pt1 | contig 10772 bp, 6 predicted proteins | sample RVTome_12_FD_203789 | JGI IMG/M metagenome (GOLD analysis project Ga0326597, IMG submission 203789) | Soil microbial communities from uranium-contaminated site in the Upper Colorado River Basin, Wyoming, United States - RVT100D185 | ecosystem: Environmental > Terrestrial > Soil > Contaminated >... | reverse complement strand
TTAGAATGAATAATAATTTATATACAATAGGAATTGATGTAGGAGGAAGCTATATAAAAGCCGTCCTGATGGATTATAATTCAAGGCCGAATGTTCTTATCAACAAATCAGAAAAAATAAGGAAAAGAAATCCATTAATTCTCTCGGAAGAAATAATAAATTACCTTCTCGATAGATTTAACCTAAAATATGAAGACATTGCTTATGTAGCATCTACCGGTGAAGGCGAAATGGTTAGAAGAAAAACAGGTCACTTTTACAGTATGACTACTCATTCTAAAGGTGCTTTATTCTTTCACAAACAATGTAAAACTGTTGTTGATATGGGTGCGCTTTATGTAAGAGCAATAAAAGTAAACTATGAAGGAAGAGTTATGGATTACAAAATGACCGGTCAATGTGCATCCGGCTCGGGACAATTTATAGAAAATATTTCAAGGTACCTCGGACTTGCTATAGAAGAAGTCGGCGATATATCATTAAAATCACAGGTTCCCGAGACTCCTTCAGGTATTTGCGCTGTGCTGGCCGAAACTGATGTTATTAACATGGTTTCGCGGGGCATATCAACACCTGATATAATTAAAGGAATTCATTTGTCAATCGCAGGTAGAGTAATAAAATTATTATCATCGCTTAAGGCCGAGTCACCGGTTGTATTAACTGGCGGAATGGCTTTGAACAAAGGAATGGTTCAGGCTATAAAAGAACTTATAAAAGAAAGCAATTACAACTGGGAAGTGTATACCAATCCCGAAGCTTCATACACTGGAGCTGTTGGAGCTGCATTATGGGGCGGTTTTCGGTATAAAAAATTAAAAGAAAAAGAGAAAGTTTCTATTAAATTCAATTTGAAAAAACCAGAAATGAAAGTTTACGAATCCCGGTATAAACTCGGTAATGTTCTGTCAAACATAGCAGAATTGCTAAGGTTAAATACAAAACGCTTTTCGAAGAAAATTTTAATACAGGAAAAAGTAAACGGCTTTTATAGATCTCTGACATGGAAACAATTTTATAAAGATGTTTCAAATATTGCTGCAAATTTAAAGAGGTTTGGATTTACCGATAATGATAAGCTTCTTATATTTTCAAAAAACAGGATGGAGATGCTGGAACTTGAGTTGGCACTGATGGCATCTGGAGGTATTGCTGTCCCGATTTTCTTCAATTATAACAAGGAAATAGCAGAGTCGTTGATTGAAAGTTCTGATTCTGTATTTGTTGCAGCAGGTGATGAAAAACAGTTAAGCAGGTTGAGCCCAGACTTGAAAGTTAAACATTTCTTTGTTTTTGATGATATAAATGATGAAAGATTTTCCAACTTAACAAATTTTGATGAATTGCTGAGAGATAGCCCGGATAGTGAAAACGTTCTTAAATTTGACGCAAATCCTGACGATGTATGTTTAAATATGTTCACTTCAGGAACAATGGGCAGCCAGAAGTGTGTTCAGTTAACCCATAAGAATATTCTATCGCAGCAATCGGCGATAAAGATCCTGCTCGGTGTGAATGAAAATGATCGTTTCCTGAGCTATCTAAGATGGCATCACAGCTTTGGAGGAATTTTTGAGATATTTACTGCTCTATATAATGGAGCATCCTTAACTCTGGAATCGAGTAATGGATTAAACCCGTTTGAAATGATGGAAAACTGGAAGCATGTAAAGCCCACTGTTTTTTTCAGCGTGCCACTGATTTATCATTCTTTACATGATCTTGTTTCAGAAAATAAAAATTTTGTTTCGGATTTCTTCCACGAAGAATTAAAGTTTGTCTTTACTGCTGCGGCACCGCTTCCTAAATATATTTCAGATGAATTTGAAAAAAGGAATATACCCGTATTAGAGGGTTGGGGATTAACCGAAACCTCGCCATGCTGCACGATGACAGACAGGAAATATGAAAGGATTCCGGGTGTTGTTGGATTCCCTATCCCCGGAGTAACTATTGGAATAGAACATGATGGAGAAATTTTGGTAAAAGGTCCGAATGTAATGACAGGTTACTATAAAAATGATGAAGTGAATGAAAAATGTTTTACTGAAGAAGGATGGTTTTGCACCGGCGATATAGGAGAGATGACTGAACATGGCTTAAGGCTAATCACAAGAAAAGACAGGATATTTAAACTTACAAATGCAGAAAAAGTAATACCTACAGAGCTCGAAAATATGATTACGGGCAAATGTCACTTTATTTCGCATGCGCTTGTTGAAGGAAGCGGAAAAGATTATGCCGCCGCTCTGCTATTCCCTGATAAGCTTGTCCTTCATGAATCAATGAACGGGAATGCATCGAAAATCAAAGATTGTGTTTGTCCTCAAAGTATGGAAGACCTTTCAAGCTGCTTAAAAAAATGTCTTAATGATATGAACTGTAACTTACGGCAGAAGTTTGCTAAGATTAAAGTTGCAATGCTTGTTGATGATGTACTGAAAGTTGAAAATCGTACATTAACTCCTTCCATGAAGCTTGCACCAAATAATGTTAAAGAGGTTTACAAAGCACATATAGACAGTATGTATAATAAAGGGAATGTTCCGGAGGAGCTTCTTGGAAAAGATGTTTACCTGGTTTACGTTGAGGAATAATTATTAAATGAATAAATATGAAATAAAATCAACCCGCCTGCTTAAAAACCTAATGCAGGAATATTTCACCTCGCTGGGTTCAGGTGAGAAAAAAGTTGCTTGGTGTACAAGCGTTGGCCCTGCGGAGCTTCTCCGTTCATTCGGCTTTGAAGTTTATTTTCCCGAAAATCACGGGGCACTGCTGGGTGCCACAAGAACTGCAACTGATTTCATTCCGGTTGCTGCTAAGTATGGATTTTCCAACCAGATTTGCTCGTATACAACTGCAGATATTGGAGCATTTATCTCCAAAGATACTCCGCTAAAAAAACATTATGGTTTGGATGGTATTCCTGTTCCCGATCTGCTTGTATACAATACGAACCAGTGCAGGGAAGTACAGGATTGGTTTACTTTTTATGCAAACCATTACAAAGTTCCTATAGTTGGAATTCATCCGCCAAGGTATCTTGATGAAGTTACGCAAAATAATATTAACCAGGTTGCAGATGAGTTTAAAAGAATAATACCCGTCTGCGAGGAAGTATCGGCTAAGAAATTTGATATCGACTTATTTAAAGAAACAATAAAGTTAAGCAAAGAAGCAACGGTTCTCTGGCAAAAAGTTTTGAAAACATCAGCTTCGGAAACGCCTCCGATTAGTTTTTTTGACGGCAGTATACACATGGGACCTATAGTAGTGCTAAGAGGTACAATTCAGGCAAAGAATTATTATGAGGAGCTTTATAATGAGCTGAATGCAAATGTTGAACAGGGAACCGGCTTTATGAATGATGTAAAATGCAGAATCTTCTGGGATGGTATGCCTATTTGGGGCAAGCTGCGAATGCTTTCGGATTTATTTAAGCACGTTAATGCGGCAGTTGTTGCCTCCACTTACTGCAATAGCTGGATCTTTGATGATTTTGACGAGAATAATCCGTTTGAATCTTCTGCTTTAGCATACACTAAAATATTTATTAATAGAAGTGAAAAAGCTAAGATAGAAATGCTGAAAGGCTGGATAGATGAATATAGCGTTGATGGTGTTATTTTTCATGATTCTAAAACATGTTTTAACAATACAAATTCGCGCTTTGGCATGCCCGGCAGATTTAAAGATCTAACAGGCATTCCTGTTTTAGTGATTGAAGGCGACCTTTGCGATCTCAGGTTCTTTTCTGAAGGACAATCAATAAACAAGATAGAAACTTTCGTAGAACAATTGGAATATTATAAAATTAATAATTAAGATTTTTTAATTGGAAAATAACGATATTAATATGAACAACCTGAAAAGAATTGCAGTTATAGGGCTTGGACCCGTAGGCATGATACTTGCCATTCATTTAAAAGAAGCAGGATTTCAGGTTGCTGTTTGTGATAAAGATAAGATTAAGATAAATCTAATCCGTAATGAAGGAATTAAGCTTGAAGGGGTTATCATTAAAAATAGTTTTTTTGAATATGTGTATTCTGATATAAACGAGATCAAAAATTTTGACCCTGAACTTGTAATTTTTGCACTTAAAACATATCAGACCGAAGAAGCATTAATAGATGCAATTAAGTTAAAAAATGACAAATTGTGCGTAATGAATGCACAGAACGGAATCGATAGCGAATTACCATTCTGCCATGCTTTTGGTGAGTCATATACACTTCGATTCGTTGTAAATTTTGCAGGCAACTTACTGGCTCCCAATATTGTTAAAGTATCGTTCTTTATACCGCCTAATTATCTGGCTTCGATGGATGATACGCAATATGAACTTGCACGGTATTTATCGGACAAATTAACTGATGTACTGCTTGATACAAAAGCAATTCATTCATTTGAAATCATTAAGAGAAGCTGGGAAAAAACAATACTTAATGCGGCGTTGAGTCCTTTATGCGGAATCGGGAAACTGACGATGAAGGAAGCTATGGATATCCCGGATACGGTTGAGCTTATTGAAGTAATAATCCAGGAAGCGGTAGAAGTTGCTGAGGCAGAGAAGATTAAATTTGAAGATGATTTTATTAGGAAATGTTTAAGATACCTTAGGAAAACCGGAAACCACTATCCTTCGCTGGCTGTGGATCTGATTAATAACCGTCCTACCGAGATTGATTATATGAATGGAAAGATAGTTGAATACGGGCATAAACATTATATCAGGACATCTTTAAATCTTGCTTTAACCAATATGGTAAAGGCAATGACCTTAAAAAGCCTGCAGACGAACCTAACTTCGGTTATAACTTATGCGGCTACTAAAAATTCTGTTAAAAAAACTCTGGTTAATGTCAATAAAGAGCTTTCTGCAAATGCCGATGATTGTTTTTTAGGCATCGACCTTGGCTCCGCTTACATGAAATTTACTGTTATCGATGAAGATGAAAACGTAATTTTCGACACAATTCTTAAAACTGCTAACAGAGACCGCATAGCCTTAAAGCATGTAATGGAAGCTATAAATGCAGAATATAAAATTAAGTATTCATGCGCGACCGGCTACGGGAGAAAACATTTTCCTGATGCGGAAATTGTGAAAACGGAAATAAATTGTGCTGCTGCAGGGGTTTCAGCGTATTTCCCCGGCGAAAAGAACATTATTGATATCGGAGGCGAAGATATTAAGATCATACGTTGCGACAGTTACAACAATGTAGATAGCTTTTACATGAATGATAAATGTGCAGCAGGGACAGGGTCATTTCTTACTGAGATTGCTGAAAGAGCCGATATTAAGGTTTCCGAAATGAGCGACCTTGCTTCCAAATCAAAATATAATGTTGAGCTTAACAGCTTCTGCACTGTGTTCGCAAAGACGGAAATAATGGGATGGCTGTTTAACGGGGTACCTGTAGATGATATTGCCCGCGGAGTTTACCTTTCTCTTGCAAACAAGATTGCACGCCTAAGGATCGATCCATCTATTCCAACGTATATTATAGGCGGTGTAATTGCCCATCATCCCTATTTAAAAGCATTGCTTCAGGAAAGGCTTAAACACGAAATTCACGTTATAGAAAGACCGCAGTATATTGTTTCCAGCGGTGCTGCTTTAACAGCAAAGCAGCATTATAACTCATGCAATTCCCGTGAAAACGGGAATCTATTAATAAGTAAGAATCAAAAAACTCTATAAATAATACATGACTCTAAAAATGTCATTCTGAATATATAATATGTTGCTTAATACTGATCATTAAAAAATTGTTATTCTTTAAAATAAAAAATAGATTCCCGTCTGCCTGCAGCAGGCAGGCTTTGCACCGCTTACTTCAGTACACAGCGGGAATGTGTAATATAAATTAAAAAATGAAATCATATCACGATAAAGAAAAAGGAATAGGTATATTATTTGATGATATCTATTTAGCGGGGGGCTCAAGAACTCCCTTCGGGAAATTCTGCGGAACTTTAGCAAGGATTTCTCCAACAGACCTGGGTATATATGCATCTAAAGGTGCACTGGAAAAAACCGGGATAGATGCAAAATCGATCGACCAGGTAGTAGTAGCAAACATTGGACAGGCTTGTCCGGATGCATATTTTCTGCCGAGGCATATTGCACTCTTCAGCGGAGTTCCGATGGCAGTGCCGACTTTAATGGTTCAAAGGATATGTGCTTCAGGCCTTGAAACTATCGTAACAGCCAGCGAGCAAATAATATTGGGCAAGGCAGAAAGTGTTTTATGCTGCGGTACCGAAAATATGTCACTTGCTCCAACAGTAAGCTTTGGAAATAGAATGGGCTACCCCTTTGGAAGAATTCATTTTGATGATATGCTATGGGTTGCTCTTGATGATACTGCAGCAGGCTACCCGATGGGTGAAACTGCAGAAAACCTTGCGAAGAAATATAATATTAGCAGGAAAGAAATTGACGAATTTGCTCAAACTTCAAGCGAAAGAGCTATTGCAGCTAAAAACAGATGTTTCTTCAAGGGCGAGATCACTGCATTAAATTCTACTGTATTTGAAGTCGATGGCTTAAAACCAAGAAAAGTGAGCCTCCCCAAAGGAGTAAAAGATTTTGATATCGATGAGAACATTCGGGCAACTACTCTTGAATCGCTTGAAAAACTTCCTTCTGCTTTTATTAAAGATGGAATTCAAACCGCAGGTAACTCAAGCGGTATTGTTGATGGTGCTGCATCAGTAATTGTGGGTTCAAAGAGATTTGTTGATTCAAAATCGCTTAAACCAATTGCTAAAATTATTGCTGCTGCATCATGTGGGGTTGATCCTAAATATATGGGTATTGGGCCTGTTCCTGCTATAAAGATCATTCTTGAAATGACCGGATTAAATCTTGATGATATCGACCTGTTTGAAATTAACGAAGCATTCGGCGCCCAATATGTAGCTTGTGAAAAAGAACTTAATCTTGATAGGAATAAGGTTAATGTAAACGGAGGTGCTATTGCTATCGGACATCCGCTGGGTGCAACCGGTGTTCGCCAATCATTAACAATATCAAGGGAAATGATCTCCAGAAAAGCAAAATATGGAATTGCTTCAGCTTGTATAGGCGGTGGTCAGGGAACAGCCGTTCTTTATGAAAATATTAATTGAAAATTAATTGAGTCGATTATTAATTGTAAACTTCAACTTGACAGGTCTTAGAGACTTGTCAGGTCTTATTAGTTGTAAAATTTATTTTTTTGGGGTTTAAGATTTGACCTCCCAAAGGTGGAATCGGGGAAAAGTGATAATATGAATAATGGTAAAATGAATTCCTGGCAAATGGTTGAGCTTAATCAAGCTTTTACTCTTGTTGAAAAGCAAATACCTGTGCCGGGAGAGGGAGAAGTAATAGTAAAAATTGCAGGTTGCGGAGTATGTCATACAGATCTGAGCTTCTGGCATGCAGGTGTTAAAACAAAACATGCTTTGCCTCTTACCTTAGGACATGAAATCAGCGGAACGGTGATTAACGGTCCGGGTGAATGGCTCGGGAAAAAAGTAATAGTCCCGGCAGTGCTTCCATGCGGGGAGTGTGAGCTTTGTAAAAAAGGTATAAGCAATATCTGCCAGAATCAAAAAATGCCGGGTAATGATTTTGACGGAGGATTTGCCACTCATATTAAGGTTCCTTACCGCTTTTTATGCCCTGTGCCTGAAGAAGCACTCAAACATCACTCACTTGAAGAGCTTTCTGTAATTGCTGACGCAATATCTACCCCTTATCAAGTAATAAAAAAATCTGGGCTTGAAGCAGGTGATTTTGCCATTGTAATAGGTGTTGGGGGTGTCGGTATTTATGGAGCGCAAATTGCAGAAATATTCGGTGCAAAAGTATTAGCAATAGATATAAATGATGCAAAGCTGGAAATAGCAAAATCGAATGGTGTTGATGCAGTTTTGAATTCGTCCGGTTTGGATATTAAAGCTATAAAAGATAATGTAAAATCTATTTGCAAAGAAATAGGCGTTTCAAGATATGGTTGGAAGATATTTGAATTTTCCGGAACAAAAGCGGGGCAGGAGCTTGCATTCAATCTTTTAACTTTCGCTTCGACGCTTTCAGTTGTAGGGTTTACGATGGATAAGCTTGAGCTAAGACTCAGCAACCTGATGGCTTTTGATGCAAAGGCAATCGGGACATGGGGATGTATGCCCGAGCTTTATCCTGAAGTTGTTGATCTTATCTCAGTCGGAAAGCTAAACGTTAAAGAATTTGTTGAACTTTTTCCACTTTCAAAAATAAATGAGGTTTTTAAAAATACACTCAATCATAAATATATTAAACGATCGGTTCTGGTGCCTGACTATTAATCTTTAATTATATTTATCTATTAAAACTAACATTTGAACAAAATAAAATGGAATTAAAAAATCACAATCTTGTTTGTTACGACTATAAAGAGATTATAGTTGAAAAAAAACCATGTCTTGATAAAGACGGTAAACCAATAGATGGTTTATATAATAAATGGATTTTCCTTAACAATCCAAAACAATATAATTCATATACAACCGGGGCTGTAAAGGAAGTCATTCTGGCATTCAGGGAAGCTTCGAACGATAGGGATGTTGTAGCTGTCGTGTTCACCGGAGCAGGTGATAAAGCGTTCTGCACCGGCGGGAATACAAAGGAATATGCGGAGTATTATGCAGGCAATCCCCCTGAATATAAGCAATATATGAGATTGTTTAACGATATGGTTTCAACCATCCTGATGTGCGATAAGCCTGTAATATGCAGGGTAAACGGAATGAGGATCGGCGGCGGTCAGGAAATTGGTATGGCATGCGATTATTCTATTGCACAGGATATGGCAAAGTTTGGGCAGGCCGGTCCAAAACATGGAAGCGTACCCGATGGCGGTTCAACAGATTTCCTGCATTTGTTTGCAGGTGTTGAAAGAGCTATGTATTCATGTACTGCATGCGACCCATGGAGCGCACATGAGGCATTAATGTATGGTTTGCTTACACAGGTTGTTCCTTCGAATAAGCTTAACGGAAAATATATTCCTAACCCCCTGGTTCATACCGATAAGTGGATTGATGAATACGGAAATATTATTTACGGCAAGACGAAAAAAGGCGAAGAACTTGCTAAAGCCAAAGAAATATTAAAATCTTGCGAATCGAGCCTTGAATTTCTTGATGAGGCTGTGAATAGGCTTTGTACGAGATTGTTATATACATTTCCTAATTGCCTTACCAAGACAATACAATCTATCAGGAAGAAAAAGCTGGAACACTGGGATATGAATAAAGAAAACAGCAGGGAGTGGCTTGGACTGAACATGATGACAGAGGCAAAAGCGGGTTTCAGGGCATTTAATGATGGACCTAAAGATAACAGAGAAGTTGATTTCATAATGCTTAGAAAGTTTCTTGCAGAGGGCAGGCAATGGGATGATGAAATGATTAAAGAAATTTCACCGCAGTATAGAAATAATTAGACCTGGTACAACTTATTAATATGGAAAAGGTAAAAGTAGAATATTTACATGATGCCTCGGTTGCGCGTGTTATCCTAAACGCTCCCAAGGGAAATGTAATGGACATGACAATGATGTGTGACCTGCAGTCTTTGTTTAATGAATTCGAAACGATGAAGGACCTGAAGCTAATAACATTTGAAGGGGAAGGCGGCCATTTTTCATTCGGTGCCAGCGTTGAAGAACATAAAAAAGAACTTGCGGGAAAAATGCTTCAGAATTTTCATTCATTATTTTATTCGCTCATAAAGCTAAGCATACCAGCAGCCGCTAAGGTTTGGGGACAATGCCTTGGCGGTGCAATGGAACTATGCCTTATGTGTAATTTTATTTTCGCCGATAGCACTGCTAAGTTTGGCCAGCCTGAAATAGTATTAGGCGTCTTCCCGCCCCCGGCTTCGCTTTTACTGCCGATGAAAATTGGAAACGCAAAAGCCGAAGAATTACTAATTACAGGAAAATCTATTTCTGCTGACGAAGCTAAAGCGTTGGGATTGGTTAATGAAGTGTTTGATGACCGCGAGGCGTTATCTGCCAGGTTAGATGGATTTATAAAAGATTACATAATGCCCAAAAGCGCTTCTTCGCTGCGTTATGCTGTTAAAGCAGCAAGAAAAGTATTTAATAAAGTAATATTGGAAGAATTAAAGAATCTTGAAAATATGTATGTGAATGAAATGATGGAAACTGAAGATTCTAATGAAGGTATTGTTTCATTTTTAGAAAAAAGAAAACCCATCTGGAAAAATAAATAATCATTAAAATGAAGATTATAAAAACTGTTGGTGTTGCCGGAGCAGGAACAATGGGATCAGCACTTGCTCAAAAATTTGCAATGGAAGGGTTTGAAGTTATCCTTTTAGATACTAATATCGATTTTGTAAATAAAGGGCTGCAAAGAATAAAAGATACTTTGAATGAGGGTATAGAAAAGAAAATATTTAATCCTGAAAAAGCAGAAAAAATTTTATCACAAATTCATGGAACTACGGAACTTGATGAGCTTTCTAAGGCTGAACTTGTCATTGAAGCTATTTTTGAGAATTTCGATACAAAAGCTGAGCTTTTCAAGAAGTTTAACACCGTACTCCTAAAAGATACAATAGTAGCAACTAATACATCATCATTCTCGGTATCGGAACTGGCAAAATACATTTCCTATCCCGAACGTTTTATAGGTGTTCACTATTTTTATCATGCGGCTAAGAACAGGCTTGTTGAATTAATACCGGGGGAAAAAACTTC
>Ga0326597_10013420_pt1 | contig 10772 bp, 10 predicted proteins | sample RVTome_12_FD_203789 | JGI IMG/M metagenome (GOLD analysis project Ga0326597, IMG submission 203789) | Soil microbial communities from uranium-contaminated site in the Upper Colorado River Basin, Wyoming, United States - RVT100D185 | ecosystem: Environmental > Terrestrial > Soil > Contaminated >... | reverse complement strand
GCGTCGGCGCTCGTGGCGGGTCGACCTGCCCAGGATCCGTTGATTGCAAGTCGCACACGTTCGGCGGTGTAGCGGCGTATCTCGTTGTAATACGCCGCGCCATGGGCGGCTCCGCGATCGAACGAATCGCCTTCGAGTTGAAGAACCCTTATCGGCCGGTCCTTCAAACGATGCCTCCGAAATACCTGGTCTTGGCTTCGAGATATTCGTGGATTCCCTCGGTCCCGGACTCTCGCCCCAGACCCGACTGTTTCATCCCCCCAAAGGGCGCTTCGGGCGTGGCCACGTACCAATCGTTGACTGCCACCATGCCGTAGTCGAGTTGCTCGGAGACGGCCAGCGCCGTGGAGAGGTCGCGGGTGTGCACGTAGGCAGCCAGTCCATATTCGGTGGAGTTGGCCATCTCGATCACCTCCTCCACCGATCCGAACTCGATAATCGGCAAGACAGGTCCGAAGACCTCCTCCTCATGGAGCGGACTACCCGGTTTGACATCGGTTACGACCGTGGGTTGATAGAAGTAACCCCGTCGGTCAAGACGAGAGCCACCGGTGCGAACGGTGCCTCCTTGCTCCACAGTTCCGGCCACGATCTGTTCGACTCGATCCCTCTGATTTGCGTTGATAAGAGGACCGATGGTGGTGGAGGGATCGCTGCCATCCCCTACCACCTGGGTCCGGGCCGCTGCGACCGCCCTGTCGGTGAACTCGTCTGCAACCTTGGAGTGGACGTAGAAACGCTGGGGAGCAACGCACACCTGCCCGGCGTTTCTCACCTTGGCGGTGAGGCCATCGAGCGCCAACGTGGAAACCTCTCCAGCATCAGGAAAAATGATGACCGGAGCGTTGCCACCCATCTCCAGCGCCAGGCGGGTGACCGTACGGCTGGCTCCATCCATCAAAAGCTTGCCGACCCTGGTCGACCCGGTGAAGCTGATCTTCCGACAGCGCGGGTCGTTCAACATCACCTGGCCGATCGGGTGCGGTTCACCGTTGACAAGGTTGAGCACCCCTCCGGGCAGGCCGGCCTCTTCCAGGCTGGCGGTGATCAACATGGCCGACCGCGGCGTGTATTCGCTGGGTCGGGAGACCATGGTACAGCCAGCAGCCAGGGCGGAACTGATGGCCCGGGCCTGGTTGTAGACGGGAAAGTTCCAAGCGGTGATCAATCCCACGATGCCCACCGGGCGGTAGCTCACGTCGATGCGCCGGTTGGCCATCCGGGAAGGGATCCAGCGGCCATAGACCCGCTTGGAATCCTCCGCTGCCCAACGGAAGTAGTTCGGGCAAGAGAGCCACTCGGCCTTTGACTGCGACAGTGGCTTGCCGGATTCTTCGGTGGTCACGGCCGCAAAGTCCCCCGCCCGGCTCTCGATGATGTCGGCGGCCTTGAGCAGGATCGCCGCCCGCTCGTACGGGGTGGTGTGAGACCAAGCTTCAAATGCGTCGGCCGCTGCCTCGAGGGCCGCCTGAGCGTCGCTCCCGTCGCCAAACGGGACCAGGTCGACGATCTCTTCGGTCGCCGGATTGACCAGCTCCCAGGTGCCACCGTTGCTGGCGCCAATCCATTCGCCGTTGATGTACTGGCGGTAGTCCATCAGAAGGGACCCATCAGATTGGGCTCATGTCTTTGGCCACCTCGTCCAGGGCGATACCGACCACATCGAGCGCCTCATCGAGCTCGGCATTGGTGATAGTGAGTGGCGGCAGGAAACGAACGCAATTCGAGTACAGGCCTGCCCTAATGGTGATTACACCGCGTTTGACAGTGGCGGCGGTGAGGGCGGCGGTGGCCTCCATCCAGGGGACCTTCGTGACCGGGTCTTTGACGAGCTCCATTACCAGCATCGAACCGAGGCCACGAACATCTCCCACGAGCCGGGGGTGGCGTTGCTGCATTTCGAGCAGGCGACCCCGCAGGCGCTCGCCGATCTCGGCCGACCTCTGCAAGAACTCCGGCGCTGCGACCTGTTCGATCGCTTCCAGGGCGGCGACGCAGGCGAGGGGGTTCCCCGAGTAGGTGCCGCCCAGACCACCGGGATGTGGTGCGTCCATCACGTCCGCCGGCCCCACCACGGCCGACAAAGGCATACCGGCCGCCAGTGACTTGGCCGTGGTGATCATGTCCGGAACCACCCTCGCATGGTCGATGGCCCATAACCTCCCGGTCCGCCCCATGCCTGCCTGGATCTCATCGGAGACGAGCAGGATGCCGTGCTCGTGAGCGAGCTCGCGCAGCCTCTGCAACCACGCCGCCGGAGCCGGAACAAAACCTCCCTCACCCTGGATGGGCTCCACAAACATCGCGGCGACATGGGATGGGTCGACCTGAGCCATGAAAGAGTGATCGAGCAGCGAGACGTGCCAATCGATATAGCTCTCCTCGGTCATCTCGGGTGGGCGTCGATATAGGTTGGGGAATGGGAACCGGTAGACCTCGGGCGCGAATGGTCCAAACCCTTTCTTGAACAGATTGAACTTCGAGGTCATCGCCATGGTCAGGTTGGTGCGGCCGTGATAGCCACCTTCGAAGACGACGATCCCCTGCCGTTTGGAATACGCCCGGGCGATGTGGACCGCCGTCTCGACCGCTTCGGCACCGGTGTTCATCAGAACCGTCTTTTTCGGGAAGTCGCCCGGGGCGAGCCTGTTGAGTTGTTCGGCCACCGCCACGAATGGTTCGTACGTCGAAACGATGGCGCACATATGGATCAACCGGGCGGCTTGTTTCTGAAGAGCCGTCACGACCCGATCAGGAGTGTGCCCCACGGCCAGAACTCCAATTCCGCCGGCGAGGTCGATGTACTGGTTGCCATCCACATCGATGACCAGCGAGCCGTGTGCCGATTCAACCGAGATCGGAGTTAGCTTGGCGTTGCCCTTCGGAGTAGCCGCTTCCCGTCTCGCCACGATCTCGCGACTGCGAGGCCCGGGGATCTCCGTGAGAAGACGGATGCTCGAGGTTGTGGTGGTCAACTGGTCCTCCGGGTTCAGGTTGGGCTGGCCCGAGTATGGCTGCTTTCTGGCCGGTGTGAGTGGGAAGTTGAACGACCGTTCAGGAGCCCACCTGGAGCCGCGTAGAGAGCCGGTCGGCTACCGTTGCGCCCCGTGAACAGGCCCGAACTCCGCCCCCTTTCCGTGGGTGAAATCGTCGACGCGGCCATCAAGATGATCCGGGCCAACGCCCGGGTCTTGTTCACCATCTCAGCGATCGTATTGATCCCGCTCGGACTTATTCAGGGATTCATCACCGCCCTCGGTATCCCGGACGCAATCGACACGATCTATTCGTTTCCCGTCGACGGAACAGTGACGGACGACGAGCTCAACGCACTGCTCTCCACCACAGTCCAACTCCTTGTCGTAGCACTTGCGACGGTAATCGTCACCGGCCTCGGTTCGGTCCTCGTGCAAGGGGCAAGCGCCAAGGCCCTCTCCGATCTCTATCAGGGAGCTGAGCCTTCCTGGCAGGACTCGCTTCGCTTTGGCTTGCGGCGGTTCTTTCCGATCCTCTGGGCCACCGTCCTCATTGGAGTCGCATCTGCGTTTGGCCTCATCTTGTATCTGGTGCCCGGAGTCTGGCTGTTCACATCCTGGTCGGTGACGGTTCCAGCTCTCGTCGTCGAAAGCAAGGGCCCGGTGCAGGCTATGGGCCGATCCTTCGAGTTGGTCCGCCGTCGCTTTTGGCCAGTCCTCGGAGCCGTAGCTTTGAGTTATCTCGTGTATTTCGCAGTTAGCCAAGTCATCAGCCTGATCACAGGTGCCATCACCCTCACCGGTGGCGCCACCCCCTCAGGTGGCGACCTGTGGATTTCGGCAGTCGGCTCCACCATCACATCCGTCCTGGTGGTGCCGTTCATGGCGGCAGTCTTCATCGTTCTCTACTTCGATCTCCGGGTGCGGGCCGAGGGGTATGACTTGCAGGTGATGGCAGCAGAGGTCCAGCAAACCCAACCGCCACCCCAACTTCCTCCAACCGAGCCAGACGACCCATTTGGTCTGGGGTCACCGGGCCGCGGATAGAAATCCGGTGGTCGACTCGGAGCGACTGCGAGATGAAGCTGAGCGGATCCTCGCCCAACGGCGATATCGGGCGCAACCCACCGCCTCGGAGAGTTTTGGAGAATGGCTCGAGCAAATCTGGTACGGGTTCGTCGAATTCCTGGCCCGGATAGCCGACTTGATCGGAGGCCCGTTGGTGTTGGGGCTGTTGTTGCTTTTGGTTGTCGTGATCCTGGCCGTCTTGGTGAGCCATAACCTGGGCAAGCGAAGGGCCCGCGAGATCGAGCTAAGAATCCTGCGCGAGCATGTTCTGGCCCGGGGTGCCGATCCGGCCGACCTGGAGCGAGAAGCCCTGACTGCTGCCTCGAATGCGGATTACTCCACCGCGCTCAGGCTGACATTCCGAGCCGGGCTCCTCCGACTCGACGAGAGTGGCCGCATTCGCTTTTGGCCTGGGTTAACCAGCGCCGAAGTTGCCGAACTGCTGGCTTCGACACAGTTCGAAGCGCTGGCCAGGCGATTCGACGAAGTGGTGTACGGCCATCGGATCGCCTCAGCAGATGATTTTTCGCAGGCCCGGCAGGGTTGGGACGGCCTCCTGCAAGAGCCGGTGTCGGCGCCGGTGGGCGGATGATCCCTCGCTCGACCACCCTTGCTCAGGAGGGTCGACGAATCAGAGCCGCGTTGGTACTGACCGCTGCCCTGATCGTGCTCGTCAACCTGGTGGTATTCGTCGCGGGAAACCTCACCAAGGGCGAGCGGGTCACCGGACCGGACGGCTCATCGTATGTGACCACGGCCTATGGCACGGCCGCCCTCGCAGAGCTGCTCGAGGGTGAAGGACTCTCCGTGACTCGTCTGCGCAGCCCCTACAGCTCATTCGAGCTCCGGCCCGAACAGGCCCTCTTTTTGGTCGAGGTGGGGTTCGGCGAGTTCGCCCTCCCAGAACTGACCGCCCTCACCCGGTTCCTACGAGAAGGCGGGCGACTCGTGATGGCCGGGCCCGTGCCGGATGATCTCCTCGAGGTCCTTGGTGACGATCTTCCTGTCTGGCAGACCGGAGGCTCAACCGCTGCGACCGCTAGCGAGGAATTGCCCGGGGTAGGAGAGGTGCCCCTTTCCGGTAGGGGATCCTTCATTGGAAGGGGCGGGGCCACGCCCATCCTGTTGGCGAGCGACGGCACCCTTGTAGGCGTCCGTCGGGCGATTGGACAAGGCACACTGACCTGGCTGGCAGACGCCGCCCCTCTGCTCAATGTGGGCCTGGGGCGGGGCGATTCGGCAGGACTTGCCGTCTCTCTGGTTGAAGAGCGAGCGGCTGTGTTCGACGAGTACCGCCATGGGTTCGGCGGTGAGTCGTTCTGGCAGGCACTGCCAGACGGTTGGGCGGCGACGATTGGACTGCTCGCGGTGGCGGGGCTGGCAGGATTGATCGCCTATGCCCGACGGTTGGGACCACCCGAAGAAGTGGAACGGCGCTTGCGACCCGACCGGGCCGCCTACATCGAGTCGGTGGCGGCCATTTTGGGGAGGACCCGCCGTCTCAACGAGTCCATCCTGCCTGTTCGGAATCGCACCCGGAGGCTCCTCGCCATCCGCGCCGGGCTTGGTCAGGAGCCGTCGGACGAGAGTCTTCGCAGGGCCGGCCGGGCCGCCAATCTCAGCGACGCTGAGATCGAAGCAGTTCTCGATGAGGCGGGCGATCCCCTAGCAGCCGGACGCGCCCTGGCCCGGCTCAGCCAAGCGCATGATGAACCCCTGGCATGATCAACCGATGGAGGTGACATGATAGAACTGCGCGACAAGGTCCACTCCGAGGTCGGCAAGGTGATCGTCGGTCAGACCGCCACCATCGACGCCTTGCTGGCAGCAGCCATCGTCGGCGGACACGTCCTCCTGGAAGGAGTGCCGGGGACCGCCAAGACGCTGCTCGCGCAGGCGGTGGCGCGGGCGCTCGGGTTGTCGTTTGCCCGAGCTCAGTTCACGCCCGATATGCTCCCTTCCGATCTCACGGGGACCATGACTCTGCGGGGAAGCGAACTTGTGTTTCGCCCTGGTCCGGTGTTCACCCAACTCTTGTTGGCAGACGAGATCAACCGGACTCCTCCCAAGACCCAGGCCGCTTTGCTGGAGGCAATGTCGGAGGGTCAAGTCTCCGTCGACCGGACCACCCATCCGCTGCCCAGTCCTTTCTTGGTGGTAGCCACTCAGAACCCGATCGAATACGAGGGCACCTATCCCCTGCCGGAGGCTCAGCTCGACCGGTTCCTGATGAAGATCGAGGTCGGCTATCCCAACGCTGACCAGGAGCTGGCGATGTTGCGAATGACCCGTAATGGGCTAGCCCCGGCGACCCTCTCCGAGGTCGGCGCCGTGACCAGTGCCGACCGTTTGTTGCAGATGCGACAGGTCGCCAGCGATACGGAGATCGCCTCAGACGTCCTCGTCTATCTGGCCACCGTCGTCCGGCATACCCGTTCGCTCCCATCAGTAGAGCTGGGGGCGAGCCCGCGAGCCTCGGTTCACCTCCTGGCAGCCTCCAAGGCAATCGCCCGGATGTCGGGGCGGGATTTCGTCACGCCAGACGATGTGGCGAGGATGGCGACACCGGTCTTACGTCACCGGGTCCTGGTGCGTCCCGAGGCGGAGTTGGAGCGCTATTCACCTGACGACGCCGTCAAGGCGGCGCTGGCCGCGGTGGCTGTGCCCCGATGACCCATCTGCCATGAGCCCCACCCCGCGGGCTGCGACCGTGATGGCCGTCGTCGCTCTAACGGCTCTCGTGCTGCCGATCGGTGTGGCTGCCCTGTTGATGGCTGCGGTCATCGCCGCAACCATCACCGACGCCTGGCTGGTCCGACAGGTACCTCTCCTTTTGGTCGAGCTCCCGCCCATCCTGTCCCGGGGTGTGACATCGACGCTGTCGATCAGACCCGTCAGTTGGAGCTCGGTTCTACGGATTCGCCAACCTGGTGGCCCGGACGTTGGGCTGCGACCCCGAGAGAGCAACGGCAGCCTCGAAGCCGAAGTGGTGGCGCTACGACGAGGTCGGCATACATTCCCGATGCCCGCCACTCGCGCTACCGGGCCGTTGGGGTTTGGCTGGTGGTTTCATCGCAGCGGCGAAGAGCGCGAAGTTCTGGTTTACCCCGACCTCCCGGCCGCCCATCGTCTGGCAATTGAAGTGCGGTTCGGTCGCTTTCGCGGGGAAGGCCGAAGGTCGCGGGGGCCCCTTGGGCTGGGGACCGAGTTGGAATCGATCAGGGACTACTCACCCGACGATGACATCCGCCAGGTCAACTGGCGGGCCACCGCTCGCGTCGGCCATCCCATGTCCAACACCTACCGGGTCGAGCGGGACCGCGAGATCGTCTGTCTCCTTGACTGCGGGCGACTGATGGCCGCCCCGCTTCCATCGCGGGAAGGGCGGCCTCCACTCACGCGTCTCGACGCCGCGGTAGATGTCGTCGCCGCCATGGCGGCGGTCGCCGACGAAATTGGCGATCGGATCGGCGTCGTCGCTTTCGACCACACGATCCGACGACAGCTGCTGCCCCGGCGGGAAGGAGCCCAGGCCGTGCTCAGGGCTGTCTTCGACCTGGAACCATCGATCAATGACAGCGACTACGAGCTTGCTTTTCGAAGCGTGGCTCACGCCAAACGCGCCTTTGTGCTGATCCTCACCGACCTTCTCGAGGAGGCAGCCGCCAGGCCCTTGGTCGGGGCCATGCCGGTTCTGTCCCGCCACCATGCTGTGGTGGTGGCGTCGGTCACCGATCCTTCCGTTGCCGCGGCCTTGGGCATGTCCAATCCAAGCGAGGCCGCAGTTCTCCGCCAGGCCGTGGCGGTTGATGTGATCGAAGCCCGGGAGCAAGTGGTAGCAAAGTTGAGCGGGCTCGGGGCCCGGGTGGTCGAGGCGGCCCCCGAAAAGTTGGCCGCCACTTGTGTTGGCGCCTATCTGGCGGCCAAACGGCGCGCCCTGCTTTGAGGTAACCAACCCCGCCAATAGAAGAGCCCCCAGAAAGCTGCCCCGAGGGTTAAACCCACCACGGCTGTCGGGAGAGTTCCCAACCCGATGCGACTGACAAAGCCTTCGACCAGCCCCGCCGCGACCAGCCAGGGAAGGGTGGCTCCAGCGATCACCAAGGCGGGCACCGCCTCGTTCCGCAGAGCGGCGCGGCGCGTAGCCTGCCCGGGACGGAGCATTGCCCGACCAAGGGAAAACCCCGCACCCGCCCCCACGACGATGCAGGACAGCTCGAGGACGCCATGGGCGAGAACCGCCGCGCCCAACAAATCTCCGTTGCCGGCCGAGATAGCCAATCCGGTAACTCCGCCAAGAAGAAAGCCGTTGTAGCCAACCAACCAGGCGGTTCCCAGCCCGGCCGTGATGCCAAGCACGAAAGCGACAAGGGTCACCCGGATGTTGTTGACGAAGACATAGGTCGAAAATCCGGCGAGCCCAAGAGGACCGAAGCCCTGGTCGGTGCTTTCAGCCTCGGTCACCCATAGGAACTCAACCGGCAACAAATCCGCCATGGTCTCCGGGTCGGCCGACGCCCACATGCCTGCCAGGAGACCAGGCACCAGAAGGACCGCGGCAGCGAGAGCAAGGGGACCGGCGCGTTCTGCCAGAAGCAACCAGTAGCGGTCGGCGAAAAGATCGATCAGGTTGGCACGGCGTGCCGCTCGTTCATAGACCAGGCCCCTCCCCCGGCCCACCAAGAGCTCCAGCTCGCGCACTACTGGGTCGGTAGGAAACCGACGACGGGCGGTGGCGAGATCCGCTGCTGCCGCCCGGTACAACCTGGCCAGCTCTCGAAGGTCTGCGGGTGGAAGTCTTTCCGGCCGCCGGCCCGCAGACTTGAGCAGAAGTTCGAGGCGCTGCCAATCGGCACGCCGCTCATCCAGGAATGCCGGTAGTTTCACGGTATGGAGATCGAGGACCGCTTACGGATCGAGACCCCCGAGGGGGTCGATCTGGAAGTGACGCTAGCGGGGCTGGGGTCACGGACCGGGGCGTGTTTCGTCGATAGCCTCATCATCTCGGCAGCGCTGGTAGTTCTCCTGATCGCAGTATCGATGCTGGGAGCTTTCGCCGAGCCGACCTCGAACGATCTATACATCCTCATCCTCGGGTTCGGGGCATTGGCTTCACTGGTTCTGCTCATCGGATACTTCTTGCTCTTCGAGAGTCTCAATGGAGGTCGGACCCCGGGCAAGGCAGCTTTTGGGATCAGGGTCATGAAGATGGATGGGAGCCCCCTCGGTTTTGGGGCGGTGGCGATTCGAAACCTCGTTCGCCTTGTCGACTTCTTGCCGGCTTTCTACGCCGTCGGCCTGATTGCCATCGTCACGAGCCGCAACAATCAACGGATCGGTGATCTGGCTGCCGGGACGGTGGTGATCCGCGACCGCAAGGTAACCGTGGCGCCGGCCGGTCTGGTGGGGGCTATCACCCTGACCGAATTACCATCGTGGGACACCTCATTGGTGTCAGAGCAAGAAATCGGATTGGTGCGGCGCTTCGCCGAGCGACGGCTCTCAATGCAACCGCCCAACCGTGCACAACTGGCCGCCACCCTCGCCATACCTCTGCGAGCCAAGGTCGCCGCCCCTGATGCTCCCGGCGACGACGTCGACTTCCTCATGCGGTTGCTGGCGGAGAAACTGCTCCGCGAGAGGTGAGCCGATGGGTCAGTTGCGGCTGTAGACGACCCCGCCCGCCACCATGGTTGCCTCAACCCGGATGTCGCCGATCGGAATGGCTGTGCGCGGATCGGCTTCGAGGACGACCAGATCTGCTCGCTTTCCCACCGCGATGGTCCCGGCGCCATCTTCCATCCCATTAACCCAGGCCGATCCTGCCGTGCAGGCTCGGAGGGCCTGATCAACCGAGAGAGATTCGTGTGGGAGGAACGAGAGCGCTCGTCGGTCTTCGATTGGTCGACGGGTCACAGCCACTTCGACCTGCCGCATCACATCTGGTGTGGAGACCGACCAGTCCGATCCCATGGCGAGACGGGCCCCGGAGTTCAAAAGGGAGGCGAAGGGATATTGGTTGGCAGCGGTTCCGGGCGGTAAAAACGGCAGCGTCAGGTCGTCCATCTGGGGTTCGTGTGCCGCCCACAACGGCTGGATGCTGGCTGCAACTTCAAGAGCGGCGAAGCGCTTCAGATCCGATGGGTCGACCACCTGCAGGTGGGCAATGTGATGGCGCCCATGGCTGGCCGGATGGGCTTGGCGGGCAGCTGCAACGGCGTCGAGAGCGTTGCGAACCGCCCTATCCCCAAGGGCATGGAAGTGACAATGGAATCCGAGTCGGTCGAGGATGGGGACCATTTCGAACAGCTCTTCGCGGCTGATGAAGTCGATGCCGGAGTTGGCGGTGGCACGACCGTCCGCATCGAGATAGTTTCCAGACATGGCCGCGGTGTAGTTCTCGGCGATGCCGTCGAGCATCAACTTGACGGCCGTAGCTCGATATCCGGGGGCCATTTCGGCTCGCCGCCCGAGTAGACCTTCGATCTGATCGATCCCATGGTGGCGATCCCACCAGGAAGCCCCCACCACCGTTGCCGCCAACTCCCCGCGCCCGGCGATGGTCAGGTAGGCCGCGTGATGCTCGAGGGCGACGTCGGCGTCTTGCCATCCGGTCACACCAAACGAGAGGAGGTGCCGAAGACCCGTTTGCAAGGCGTCCTCCCACTCCGCTGAGGTGATCTCGGGCACCAGCCGCTCCACCAAAGACATGGCTCCCTCGTGAAGGGT
>Ga0326597_10013419_pt1 | contig 10772 bp, 8 predicted proteins | sample RVTome_12_FD_203789 | JGI IMG/M metagenome (GOLD analysis project Ga0326597, IMG submission 203789) | Soil microbial communities from uranium-contaminated site in the Upper Colorado River Basin, Wyoming, United States - RVT100D185 | ecosystem: Environmental > Terrestrial > Soil > Contaminated >... | reverse complement strand
ATCCATCCGGTCCTCGACCGCCCCGACGTTCCCCGGTACTTCATCGAAAGCGTCGTCTACCACGAGATGCTGCACCACCACCTCGGCGGCGTTCCCGACCGCGCGGGGCGCACGGTCTACCACACGCGCACGTTCCGCGAGGCGGAGGCCCGCTTTCCGCGGTACCAGGAAGCCCTCGCCTGGGAGAAGCAGAACCTCTCTCGCCTGCTCGGCGCGAGCCAGGCCCTCGACCGCGCGCGACGGGCCGCGCGGCGCCACGACACCGCTCCGGGGAGCCCGCGAGCCTGATGTCGCTGCCTCACCTGAGGCGGCTCCTCCCCAAGCTGGGCCGCCACCGGGGAAGGATCGTCTTCGGCCTCGTGTGCCTGCTCCTCACCACCGTCTTCTCGGTGGCGAACCCCTGGGTGCTGCGCCGCGCGGTCGACGACCTCACCGTCGAGGTGACTCACGACAAGCTGTGGCTCTACGCCGGCGTCCTCCTCGGGCTGATCGTCCTCGAGGGCGTCTTCCGCTACGGGATGCGGATCATCCTGATCGGCGCGAGCCGGCAGATGGAGTACGAGCTGCGCAACGAGGTCTATGAGCACCTGACCCTCCTCGCTCCGCGGTACTACCAGGAGCATCGGGTCGGCGAGATCATGAGCCGGGCCTCCAACGACATGTCCGCCGTCCGCTCGGTGCTCGGCCCCGGGATCATGTACACGGCCAACACGGTGGCGACGTTCGTGGGAGCGGTGACGCTCATGCTCCTGATCAGCCCCGTCCTCACCGGGCTCGCCCTCGTGCCCCTCGCCCTCGTCTCCTTCCTCGTGCGCCACTACGGGCGGCAGATGCACGACCGCTTCGAGGAGGTGCAGGCCCAGCTCGCGGAGATGAGCGCCCTCGTGCAGGAGAACCTCGCCGGGGCCCGCGTGGTGCGCGCCTACGCCCAGGAGCCGCACGAGGAGGCACGCTTTGCCTCGGCCAACGAGGAGTACGTCGGCCGCAACCGCCGCCTGATCCGGATCACCGGCATCCTCTATCCCGGCATCCAGTTCCTGATGGGACTCGGGGCCCTGACCGTTCTGTGGCTCGGCGGACGGATGGTCGTCGGGGGGCGGATCTCGCTCGGAGAGTTCGTGGCCTTCGGCGCCTACCTCGCCATGCTCGCGTGGCCGATGATCGCGCTGGGCTGGGTGGTGAACCTGTTCGAGCGGGGAGAGGCCTCGATGGGTCGGATCCACGCGATCCTCGACGCTCGTCCCGAGATCCGCGACGAGGCTCCCCTCGACGTGCGGCAGATCCGCGGCCACGTGGCCTTCCGGGGGCTCACCTTCGCCTACGACGACACGACGGTCCTGCACGACATCGACCTCGAGGTCGAGGCGGGACGCACGGTCGCGATCGTCGGCCCCACCGGGGCGGGCAAGAGCACGCTCGTCGGCCTCTTGCCCCGGCTGTGGGACGCGCCCCCGGGGACCCTCTTCGTCGACGGCCACGACGTCCGCCAGATTCCCCTGGAGCGGCTGCGCGGGGCGGTGGGCTTCGTCCCGCAGGAGAGCTTCCTCTTCTCCGACACCGTGCGCGAGAACGTGGCGTACGGCCTGCGCGGCGCCGAGCCGGGCCGGGTCGAGTGGGCAGCCGACGTGGCGCAGCTCTCGGGCGACGTCCGCGAGTTCCCCCGGGGATTCGACACGCCGGTCGGTGAGCGGGGCGTCACCCTTTCCGGGGGGCAAAAGCAGAGGGCGGCGCTCGCCCGGGCCCTTGCCGTGGATCCGCGCATCCTCGTGCTCGACGACGCGCTCTCCGCCGTCGACACCGAGACCGAGGAGCGGGTCCTCGAAGGTCTGCGCGGCGTGATGCAGACGCGCACGACCTTCCTCGTGTCCCACCGGGTGTCCACGGTGCGACAGGCCGACCTCATCGTCGTGCTCCGGGAGGGGCGGATCACCGAGCGCGGCACCCACGACGAGCTCGTGGCGCGCGACGGCTTCTACGCCGACCTGCATCGCCGCCAGCTGCTCGAGGAGCAGATCGAGAAGGGCTCGGAGGACGCGGCGTGAGCGTGGCCGCCGCCGTCGACGACGATCCCGTCCTCGCCCGCAGCTACGACTGGCCGCTGTTCAAGCGGCTCCTCGGCTACCTGCGCCCCCAGAAGCGGGCGGTCGCGGCCGCCTTCGCCCTCATCCTCGCCATGGCCGGCCTCGACCTGGTCGGCCCCTGGCTGACCAAGGTCGCGATCGACACTTACATCGCCCGGGGAGACGCGGCCGGCCTCGCCCGCGTGGCCGGTGTGTACCTGCTCGCTCTCGCCGCGGCCTGGGTGGTCCGCTACGGCCAGACGTACATCATGCAGATGACGGGCCAGCGCATCATGCAGGACATGCGCCGTGAGATCTTCGCTCACCTCCAGCGGTTGCACGTCGCGTACTTCGACAAGAACCCGGTGGGGCGACTCATGACCCGGGTGACGACCGACGTGGACGCGGTGAACGAGCTCTTCACGTCGGGAGTGGTCACCGTGTTCGGAGACCTGTTCACCCTCTTCGGGATCATGGGGGTGATGCTCGCTCTGGACTGGCGGCTCGCCCTCTTGACGTTCGCCGTCATCCCTCTCTTCTTCGTCGTCACGAACTGGTTTCGCCGCGGGGCGCGGGAGTCCTTCCGGGAGACCCGGCGCTGGATCGCCCGCATCAATTCCTTTCTCCAGGAGAACATCTCGGGGATGTCCCTCGTGCAGCTGTTCCGGAGGGAAGAGCGGAACCGGGCGGCGTTCGCGGCGATCAACCGACGCCACTACGACGCGAACATGTCGGCGATCTTCTTCTACGCCGTGTTCTACCCCGCGATCGAGTTTCTCGCCGTCCTCGCCGTGTGCCTGATCCTCCTCTACGGGGGGGGCCAGGTGCTGGCCGGGGGCGTCACCCTCGGCGTCCTCGTCGCCTTCATCCAGTACTCGGAACGCTTCTGGCGGCCGATCTCGGACCTCTCCGAGAAGTTCAACATCCTCCAGGCGGCGATGGCGTCCTCGGAGAGGATCTTCGGGCTGCTGGACACGGAGGCCCGGGTCACCAGCCCCGCCGTCGCCGCCGCCCCGAAGAGCGGCGGCGCGCGCGTCGCTTTCGAGAACGTCTGGTTCTCCTACGCGGCCCCGCCTGGCCGGGCGGGCACGGAGCCCCCCCGGGGGCGGAGCGATGCCGACGGCTGGGTCCTGCGTGACATCGACTTCGCGGTGGAGCCGGGCCAAAGCGTCGCCCTCGTCGGGGCGACCGGCGCGGGCAAGACGTCGGTCATCAGCCTTCTCCAGCGCTTCTACGATGTGCCGCAGGGACGCGTCACCCTCGACGGTGTCGACATCCGCGACTACGCGTTGCACGATCTGCGGTCCTCGCTCGCCCTCGTCCTGCAGGACGTGCACCTCTTCAGCGGCACGATCGCCTCCAACATCCGACTCGGCTCCCCCATATCCGACGAGCGGGTGCGGGCGGCGGCGGCGGCGGTGCACGCCCACCGGTTCATCGAGGGTCTGCCTCGAGGCTACGACACCGAGGTCCGCGAGCGGGGGGCGACCCTATCCGTGGGGCAGAAGCAGCTCCTGTCCTTTGCCCGCGCCCTCGCCCACGACCCGAGGGTGCTGATCCTCGACGAGGCGACGTCCTCGGTCGACACCGAGACGGAGCAGCTGATCCAGGACGCCCTGCGCGTGCTCTTCCGCGACCGGACGGCGATCGTCATCGCTCACCGGCTCTCCACCGTCCAGCACGTCGACCAGATCCTCGTGCTCCACAAGGGACGCATCCGCGAGCGCGGCACGCACCAGGAGCTCCTCGCCCGGCGGGGAATGTACTGGACGCTGTACCAGCTCCAGTACAAGGACCAGGAGACGGGCGGCTCGACGCCGGCCGAAGCCACGGCTTAACTCCCCGCGAGATACTCCCAGGCGAGGGTCACGAGCGCGCGAACACCCAGCGGCAACGCGTCCTCGTCGATGTCGAAGGTGGCGGTGTGGTTGACCGACTCGATGCCCTTGGCCTCGCTCTTCGTTCCGAGGAGGAAGAAGAAGTACGGCGCCTTCTCCCCGTAGGAGGGGAAGTCCTCCGCCACCATCAGCGGGGCGACGTCTCGCACCCCTGCGGCCCCGAAGATCCGCTCGAGGGCGGGGCGGGCGGAGCGGGCCAGCGCCGCGTCGTTGACGACGGGAAGGTTCCCCGCGTCGATGAACCGCAGGGTGGCGGTGGTGCCGTGGGCCGCGGCCACCCCCTCCACGGTGCGGGCCATCTTCCGCTTGATGTCCTCGCGCACCAAGGCATCGTGGGTGCGCAGGGTCCCGTCCATCACCACCCGGTCGGCGACGATGTTGAAGCGCGTCCCCCCCTGGATGCGGCCGATCGTGAGGACCCGGGGCTGCCGACCGTCGATCTGACGGGTGAGGATGAGCTGCAGCGCCTGGACCATCTCCGCCGCCACCGGAATCGGATCGAGACCCAGGTCGGGCTGGGCCCCGTGGACGCTGCGCCCCGCCACCTCGATGGTGAAGGTGTCGCTCGAGGCGAACAGCGCCCCTTCGGAGTACCCCACCTCTCCCGTCCGCGCCCAGCCCCCCACGTGCAGGCCGAACACCGCGCCCACTCTCGGGTCGTCGAGGGCGCCCTCGGCGACCATGAGCGGCGCCCCTCCCTCCTCCCCTTCGGGGGCGCCCTCCTCCGCCGGCTGGAACAGAAACACGACGGTGCCGGGGAGATAGTCCTGGAGCCTGGTCAAGACCTCGGCGGCGCCGAGGAGGATGGCGGTGTGAGCGTCGTGTCCGCAGGCGTGCATCACTCCCGGAACCTGGCTGCGGTAGGCGTGATCCGCGGATTCCTGGATGGGCAGAGCGTCCATGTCGGCCCGCAGAGCCACGACGCCCCCGGGTTGCCCCCCGCGCAGCACACCGACGACACCCGTCTTCGCGACGGGATGGCGCACCTCGAGCCCGAGGCCGCGCAGGCGCTCGGCCACGCGCCGACCCGTCTGCTCCTCGCGGTTGGAGAGCTCGGGGTGGGCGTGGAGCTCGCGCCGCAGGGCGACGACGTCGGGGGCGATCTTCTCCGTCTCCACCTCGATCTGGGCATCGGGAGCGGCAGCGGCGGCCAGGACCAGACCCAGGGCAAGGATCATCGGCATCCTCCTCGAGAGCGCGTCATGATACGTCGGGACGGACGGCTCAGCCGATGACCGTGGGGCGGTCTCCGAGGGCGAAGGTCATACGCCCCTCGCACACGACGTGCCCGTCGACGAGCGCCCGGCCCTGCAGGCTGCCCATGCGGCTGCGCAGGCGCAGGACCTCGCCCTCGAGGAACAGCTGATCCCCGGCCACGACCGGCCGGCGATACCGCACGCGCTCGATTCCCATGAAGTAGACGAGCCGCGAGCGGTTCTCGGGCTTGGAGAGGATGAGGACCGCCCCCGCCTGCGCCATCGCCTCGGTGAGGATGGAGGCGGGGAGGGTCGGGACGCCCCCCGGTCCGGCGATGAAGTAGCGCTCGTCGGACGTGACGTTCTTCAGGCCGACGACACGGCGGTCCTCCTCGAGCTCGAGGATGCGGTCGACGAGCAGGAAGGGGTAGCGGTGGGGCAGGATCGCCTTGATGTCCTCGATCTCGAGGGGCAGCTTCAGCGCTTGGTCGGCCATGGGAGCGCCCAGTGTACACCGGCGGCCGTTGCTAGAATCGTCCCGCTTGTGCCCCCTCGCGCTGTCCGTGATTCTTCCGCTGGGCGACCACCGCGGTCTCGCCGCCGCGAGCGCGAGGGCCTGGGCCGGACAGACCCTGCCCGCCGACGACTACGAGATCGTGGCCGCGGACGGGGGTGGGGACCCCGGCCTCACCGCAGACGTGCGGCGCGCCCTGCGCGAGGGGGACCGCCTGCTCCCCTTCCCCGGGCGGAGCGAGATCGAGCTGTACCAGGGCGGCGCGGCAGCGGCGCGCGGGCGCACCCTGCTCTTCACGGAGTCGCACTGCCTCCCCGAGCCGGACGCTGCCGAGGAGCTCGTTTGCCACCTGGACGAAACCGGGGCTCGGGCCGCGTGCCTCGCCTCCGGTCACCTCAAGAGGGGCGGCCTCGCGCCCCTCGAGGCGGCGCTCGGAGATCGGACGATCACGCGCTGCCCCCCCGAACGCTGGTGGGCCGTCGCGTCCTTGCGCGGCTTCGCGGTGCGGCGGACCCTCTTCGACGATGTCGGCGGCTTCCAGACGCGGCTCGGGCGGTTCGCCGAGACCGTGCTCGCCCTCGAGCTGGAACGGCGAGGATGCCGCGGGCTCGTTGCCCCGGGCGCGGTCGTGAACCACGGCGACTGCACGGGACCGCGCGAGCTCGAAGAGGCGCTGCAGGCTCTCGGGCGGGGAAGGGGACGACTGCTCGGGGGCGGAGTGCCCGCCACCCTCGAGGCGGCTCTGGGCGGCCTGGATTGTGTGGGGCCGGCCGACGTCGACCCCCGCCTCGCCCGCGCGGTGTGCCGGGACGCGGCCGCCTCGATCCGCGCCGGGCTCGCCGGGTCCGGGCGGTGGGACCTGGTGCGACCGGGAGCCCTCGCGATCGCGCGTCTGACACCGATCGCGGTTGCCGGCGCGCGCGGGGAGTGGCTGACCGGCCGGCTCCGGGCTCGGATCGCGTTGTGGCGGTGCGCGACGGGCATCGGGTCCTTCGAGAGGCGGCTCGAGGTGTTCCGGGGAGCCTGGCGAGCCGCGATCCGGTGCGGCGAGATCGAGAGCCTCGACCGCCGACCGCTCCCGGCCCTCCCTGCGCCGCGCCCCCCTTTCACCTTCCACCCCGGCGAGATGGGGGCGGAGCACTTTCTCGGGTTCCACGGCCGCGAGCGCGACGCGACGGGAAGCTTCCGCTGGTCGACGCCCGCCGCCCTGGCGCGAGTGGCCCTGCCCCGCGGCACCTATCGCTTGAACCTGCGACTGATGCTTCCCCCCGGGGACGGGCATTTCTCGCTCCGCCTCAACGGACGGTCGCTGCCCCTCGAAGACGTCGACGGACCTCGGGGAGACGCCGCGGCGTCGACCTCGCTCCTGGTCGTGCCCCGGACCGGCGAGCAGCAACTCGTCGTGCTCGCCACCCCGTTCGAGCCGCGTCGCGAGGGCCTCGACGACGACCGGATTCTGGGCATCGCGGTGCGTCGCCTCACGTTCGCACCGTGCTAGCATTCTTCGTGCCCGACCCCTCCGGCGTGAAGGCCGGCCCCCCGCTCCCCGGAGAGCTCCTCGCCGACCTGCTCACTCTCGTCGGCGAGATCAACAGCGTCCTCGATCCCGACGAGCTCCTCTCCGCCATTGCCCAGAGGATTCGGCGGATCGTCGACTACCGGATCCTCGACATCCTCCTCCCCGACGCCGAGGGATTCCTCGTTCCCGCCTACGTCGAGGGCTACGATCACGCCGAGGCGGCCCACTTCCGGGTGCGGCTGGGCGAGGGCATCACCGGAGAGGCGGCGGTCGTCCGCGAGACGATCTTCGTCCCCGACGTCTCCTCGGACTCCCGCTATGTGTCGGTCGTCCCCGGAGTGGGGGCGGAGCTCGCCATCCCTCTCCTTCACAAGGACCGCCTGGTCGGGGTCCTCAACATCGAGGGAGAGGACGCGAGCGCCTTCACCCCGGCCGCCCGCACCGCGCTGCAGGTGCTCGCTGGTCACCTCGCCATCGCCATCGAGAACGCCACGCTGTACCGGGACACCCGGTGGTACGCGGGCCTTCTGGCGACGCTGTACGAGATCGGCCGCGAGACCGCCTCCATCCTCGACCTCGACGAGCTCCTCCAGCGGCTCGCCGAGATCGTCAAGCGGGTGATCGACTACGAGATGTTCGGGATCCTCCTCCTCGACGAGGCGCAGCAGGAGCTCGTGCTGCGTCAGGCCGTCAACTTCGGGCCCGGGCGGGAGAAGAGCCGCCTGTCGGTGAGCGAGGGCCTGTGCGGGGCCGCGGTGCGGAGCAAGCAGCCGGTTCTCGTCGCCGACGTGCGCAGCGACCCGCGCTACTTCAGCCTCGTGCCCGAGACCCGCTCCGAGCTCGTCATCCCGCTCCTGCACAAGGACCGGGTCGTCGGGGTGTTCGACCTCGAGTCGCCGGAGCTGGGCCGCTTCAACGAACGCCACGTGAAGGTGCTGATGCCGCTGGCGAGCCAGGTCGCGGGAGCCATCGAGAACGCGCGGTTGTACGCGGAGCTGCGGCGCAACGAGGAACGCCTCGGCCGCGAAATGCGCATCGCCCGCGACGTGCAGCGCGCGCTGTTTCCCGAAGGCTCGCCGGCGGGACCGGGCTGGGAAGCCTCCGCGCACTTCCGCCCCGCCCGCGAGCTCGGGGGCGACCTCTACGACTTCTACGACATGGGCGGGGGGCTGCTCGGGGTGGCGACGGGTGACGTGGCGGGCAAGGGGGTGCCGGCCGCGCTGTACGCGGCGTTCGCGTCGGGCACGATCCGCTCGCGGGCCTTCGAGCGACGAATGCCGGCCGATCTGCTCGCGCGGGTGAACCGCACGTTGCGCCGGCGCGGGATCGAGGGGCTCTTCTGCACCCTCGCTTACGCGCTTTTCGACTTCCAGGACCGGACGCTCCGGCTCGCCAACTCGGGGCTGCCCTATCCCCTCCACTACCGTGCGGCCCGGAGGGAAGCCGCCCCCATGGCCGTCTCCGGGCTCCCCCTGGGGACCTTCGACGGGACGACCTACGAGGAGCTCTCGGTGGACCTCGAGTCGGGGGACGTGTTCGTCTTCTACTCCGACGGTCTGATCGAGGCCCTTCGGGGGCGAGAGGAGTACGGGGTCGACCGCCTCCTGAGGGGCCTCGAGTCCCACGCCGCCCTGTCGGCGACGGCGCTCGGAGAACGCCTGCTCGACGACCTCCACGGCTTCATCGAGGACGTGCCCCCGGCCGACGATCTGACCCTGATCGTCTTCAAGGTGCTGTAGGAAATAGAGTTCGCCGGCAAGACCCAGGAGTGATCCCGATCACACCCGCTCGTCGCCCCGCGGCTATACTCAGCCGTTTTGAACCGAATGTCAGGGCCGCCCTCCCTCCTGGCGGTGACTCTCGGTGTGGCCGGGCTCCTGGCCCTGCCCACCATGAGTCTCGGGCAGGTGGCCTCGTTCGCCGCCCGGAGCGATCTGGTCGTCTTCTCGGCCACGGCCGTGGACGGCAAGGGCCGCCCGGTGACCAACCTCGGGCGCCAGGAGTTCCGGGTCTTCGAGGAGGGCCGACCCCAGGCGATCGTCCATTTCCACGACGCCCGGGATGTCTCGGCCCGCGTCCTGCTGCTGGTCGACGGAAGCGGCAGCATGGGGGGGGACTTCAAGGTGGCCAGCGTCAGGCGGGCGGCGGAGATGATGCTCGACGAGCTGGCCCGAGAGGACCAGGTGGCGCTCGCCGGCTTCGACAGCCGGTACTGGGGGGTGGTGGCCTTCACCCCCGACCGCGAGGCGGTCCGGGCCGGCCTGCGGACGGTGGAGCCCTTCGGCTCGACGGCGCTCCACGACGCGCTCGATCAGGCGGCGCGTGACCTCGCGACCCACGGGCCGGGACGGCGGGCGGTCGTGGTGATCACGGACGGCGTCGACACCTCGAGCGCCAAGGCACCCGACGAGGTCCTCGAGCGCTCGCGCGCTCTCGACGTGCCCATCTACGCCCTCTCCGTCGTCTCCCCCCTCGACGACCCCGCGTCCCGACGCTACCTCGGCGACAAGGCGCGTGGCCGGGAGGCGGCGGGCGCGGAGACCCTGGCTCGTTACGCCGCCCTGTCCGGGGGCGGGGCGTTCCGGGCCAGCACCTACGCCGGGCTGCGCGACGCCGCGTTCCGGATCGCGAGCGAGCTCAAGCACCAGTACCGCCTGGGCTACGACCCACCGGCCGGACCGGCCGGATTCCGTCGCGTCGAGGTCCGCTCCACCCGCAAGGGAGTGACCGTGCGGACTCGTCGCGGATACGTCCCACCCACACGAGAAGCGAAAGCACCCGCCGGTCGCGCCGGCTCCTCCGAGCCTGCGCCGCCCGGCAAGGAGGGTCAGAAGTGAGAGTCATGATCGTTCCGTTGCTGGCAGCCGGAGTGGCCCTGGCGGGCTGCGCGAAGAAGTCCTACGTCCAGCGCGAGGTCGGCGAGGTCAACGAGAAGGTCGACGCGCTCTCGGGCGAGGTCGAGAAGACCCAGGAGCGCGTCCGGGAGAACGAGGTCAAGATCGCCGCCGTGGACAAGAACGCGCAGTCGGGGATCGCCGAGGCCAAGGGCTCGGCCCAGGCTGCGATGAGCAAGGCCGAGGCCGCCGAGCAGGCGGCGAAGGGCAAGCTCATCTACACCCTGACCCTGTCGAACGACAAGGTCCGTTTCCCCCTGAACAAGGCCGATCTCAGCGACGAGGCCAAGGCCTTGATCGACGAGGCGGTGGGCCCGCTCGTCAAGGACAACCGCGGCGTGTGGTTCGAGATCGAGGGCCACACCGACGCGACCGGGGACGAGGGCTACAACATGCAGCTCGGCGAGAGCCGTGCTCTCGCCGTGCGGGACTACCTGGCCAAGGCGCACGGCATCGCGCTCAACCGCCTCAACGTCATCTCCTACGGCGAGGCGGAGCCCGTGGCCGACAACAAGACTCGCGACGGCCGGGCCCAGAACCGTCGGGTCGTCATCCGCATCCTCGAGTAGCCGGCTCGTCGACCGCGAGGGGGGCCGCGAGGCGTCGTGTCGCGGCCTCCCGTCCGGCTGTTCCCGAGCCCGCCCCCGGATCGGCTTGCGGGAGCGTTCTCTCCCCGAGCCGCCCCCGGGAG
>Ga0326597_10013418_pt1 | contig 10772 bp, 10 predicted proteins | sample RVTome_12_FD_203789 | JGI IMG/M metagenome (GOLD analysis project Ga0326597, IMG submission 203789) | Soil microbial communities from uranium-contaminated site in the Upper Colorado River Basin, Wyoming, United States - RVT100D185 | ecosystem: Environmental > Terrestrial > Soil > Contaminated >... | reverse complement strand
GCTCATGCTCCGTGCGCTCGAGGAGGAGCGGACGCTCCTTCACGATCCGCAGTACGCGGACTACCGCGCGCGCGTCAGGTGGAGAGTGGTGCCGGGGATCTACTGAACCGAAGACCGTGCCTCGTGCGTGCCTTGTGCCTGGTGCGTCGCACCCGGCACGAAGCACTGAGCCCGCACCCGGCACGAGGCACCCGGCACTAAGCACCCCGTAAAGCCGCCACCGTCGCGCCCAAGTGGGACTCGGGGGCGTCGCGAAAGGACTCGACGAGCGGGTGGCGCTCGAGCGTCGCCTGAACGATGCCGCGCTGGATGCCGCGGCCGCGGCCGTGGATGAGGCGGATTTCGCGAAAGCCGGCCTCGTGAGCGGCCCGCACGTACTCGTCGACGACCGACGGGATGTCCCGCGGCGCGAACGTGTGCAGATCGAGGGTGTCCTCGATGGGAAGACGGACCGCGTCGTCCATACTAGGCTCGAGCCTCAGACCCGGGCCCCGCGCCTATTTCGTGTATTCCGCCCTGACGACCGTCTTGATCCCGCCGCGCACCGAGAAGTCACCCGTGACGATCATGCGACGCGGCTGGCACGCTGCGACCAGCTCGTCGAGAATCTGGTTCGTCACGGCCTCGTAGAAGATGCCCTGATCGCGGAACCCCGTCATGTAGTACTTCAGCGCCTTCAGCTCCAGGCATAACTCGTCTGGCACGTAGCGGATGACGATCTCGCCGAAGTCCGGCAGTCCCGTTTTCGGACATACGGAGGTGAACTCGGGGCACCGGATCTCGATTTCGTAGTCCCGCGCCGGCTTGGGGTTGGGGAAGGTCTCGAGGATCGCGCCAGCCATCGCTCGCATTCTACACCGCCTGGAACCGGCCCAAAATCGCCCTTCCCGGGCCGTCTGGCGATTGACAGCCCCGAAGGGGCGCGTTAGGATACGGCGGATTTCGAGAGAATCCGTGGCTGCCGTCCGCGCGCGCGGCAGCGCGGTCAGATCAAGCGCGCTCCAAGCAGGGGGAGTAGCCGATGGCCGAGGCCCGCAGGATGGGCAAGTCCGAGCTCTTCTCGCACTTCGCCGAGCGCTTCGGGATGAAGCGGACGCAGGCGCGCGAGTTCTTCGACGAGCTGCTGGCGTTGTCGGAGAGGGAGCTCAAGCGTTCCGGTGAGTTCGTGTTGCCGGGGATGGTCAAGCTGGTCGTGCAGAAGCGCAAGGCGCGTACCGGCCGCAACCCTGCCACGGGCGAGCCGATCAAGATCCCGGCCAAGACCGTGGTCAAGGCGCGGATCGCCAAGCAGCTCAAGGACGCGGTCCTGCCGAAGAAGTAGGACGTCGCGCGTTCCGCTCGCTCGCGCTTGCGCTAGCCGTGCTTGCACGGCCTGAATGTGTGCGAATGTGTCACGTTTCCGTGCAAGCTCGGCTTAGGCGAGGCCGCCCGCAGGCGGCCTCGCAATCTAGTCACGAAGCGGAGCCTCACTTTACCTTGTCGGTCTCAGGCGGAGCTTCGTTACTTGGCTAGTTGGCGACAACTAGTCAACTAGCGTGGGGCTCCGCCCCACACCCCGGCTCGGTCGCTCGCGGGGCCCCCTCGCCCCGCTCCGCTCCCTCGCGGGCCGCGCCGTGCGCGGCCTGGCCGTGCTTGCGAGGAATGTGACCGTTTCGTACACATGTCGGCGAGCAAGCACGGCTCGCTCGAGCCACGCCGCTCCCCGCCCCGGGCCGGCGGCGTCTACGCCGCCACCGGGGACCGACGCGCCAGCAGGCGGCTGTAGACCGTCGCCGGCACCAGCCGCGCGACCTTTGACTCCAGCGCGCTCATCGAATCGTCGTCGAGGATGATGCGGTCGTCCGGGCCGAGCAGCAGCTCCGAGCTGAACCGTCGCATTCCCCGCACCGTCCTCTGCTCGTAGTACCGCACGCGATAGCTGCGGTCGTCCACCTCGACCTCGGTCGTCTTCACCAGCTTCCGAAGCATGTCATCCTCCTGCCTGACCGCGGCGCCGGCCGCCACGGCCATCCGTCTCATCCCGCGGCCGCGTGGACGGCCTGCGCGGCCGATGGAAAATCGAACTCGAAGGTCGTGCCCTTGCCCACGGCGCTTTTCACCGTCACGGTGCCGTCGAGCTGCTCGATGATGCGCCTGGTGATGGCCAGTCCCAGCCCCAGCCCCCGGTGTTTGGTCGTGACGAAGTCGTCGAAGATCGACCCGAGGCGTTCGGCGGGGATGCCGCAGCCCGTGTCCTCGATCTGGATCACGACGTGGCCGTTCGCCGCCGCGGTGGTGACCGACACGCGGCCGCCCGGCTCCGTCGCCTGGATCGCGTTGCCGATGACGTTCCGGTAGACGCGCGCGAGGGCCAGCGCGTCCCCCTCCACGAAGAGCGGGCCTGGCGCCAGATGGAGCGCGAGCCCGAGCTTCGCCTCGTCCACCTGCGCCTGCATGCTCTCCGCCACCTCGCGGACCGAGCTGTTGACGTCGACGGGGAACCGCTGGAGTTGCATTGGGCGCGCGATGTTGCGCAGGTCGTCCAGCATCTGTTTGATCAGGTTCAGCTCCCGCTCGACCGTGCGCTTGAACGTCTCGCGGTACTCCGCGTCGTCCCACATCCGCACGATCAGCTTGCAGCTGTTGCCCACGTTCTGGATCGGCGTGGACAGGTCGTGCGCGAGGCCGGACGCCACGCGGCCGAACATCGCCTGCCGCTCCTGGCGGCGCACGTTCTCCTGGAGCTCCACCAGGCGGTCCGCCATCGTATTGAACGCCTCGCCGAGCTGGTGGATCTCGTCGCGGCCGCCCACCTCGACCCGCTCGTCCATGCGCCCCTGGGCGATCGCCTGGGTGCCGCGCATGAGCGCGAAGATGCGACGGATGAAACCGCGACTCCAGAGATACCCGGCGCCGATGGTCGCCAGCAATGCGAGCCCGATGACGGCGAGCAACTGCCATTCGAGGCTGCGGGCCACGGCGTACGCCTCGGCCGTCGGCTGCTCGACGAGCACCGTCCACCCGAGCTGCCGGACCGGCGCCGCCGCGACGACGACCTCGCGCCCGCGGCGATCGACGTACTGGAGGAACGGGTCGCGCAGGTCCCGCAGCAGCTCGATCAGTGCGGGATGCGGCGCGCCCTCGCCCTGCGCGATTAGACGCTTCTCGTCCGGGTCGCCGTGGGCGATCAGGCGGTCGTCCTGGCTGACCAGCAGCGCGTAGCCCGTCTCGCCGATCCGGATCGAGTCGACCATCCGCCAGAGCTCCTCGAGGCTCAGCTCGCCGACCAGCCAGGCCGCCGCCGCGCCCCGTGGATCGAGGCGGATGGCGATCGTCGTCGTGGGCAGCAGGTCGTCATCCACCGTGAGCGGCGCGATTGCGGCGCCGGTCGGCCCGATCGTCGAGACATCGGGAATCTGGACGGACGGTCGATCGAGGCGGCTGGTGACGATCTCGCCGTCGGCGCCGAAGAACGTGATCTCGCGGAACTCCGGGAAGGCGAGGACGAAATTCTTGACGATGCGGTCCTGCTGCCAGCGCTCGAGGCGCGTGTCGCGCAGGTCGGCGCCCAGCGCGCGCAGGACGTTCACGCTGCTGGTGATGTACAGCTCGATCTGCTCGGCGGCGCGGGTGGCGACGTTGAGATTGCCCTGGCGGACGGACGTGCGCGTGCCCTGCCACAGCGACGTGATCGACACGATGCCGTAGAGCACGAGCGGTGCCACCGCCGCCGTGGCGACGAAGAGCACGAACCGCCGGGTCAGGCGGGATCGCATGCGTGTCAGTCCACCATATCTACGGCGTCCCCGGCAACGCACGCGCCGGTTTCCACTGCCAGAGCAGCGCCGACGTGAACACATCGTAGCCCGGCCTGGCGGGCACGTCGAAGCGCCGGCTCACCGCGCGCGAGCGCTCGTCCCAGGAAATGAAGACCGCGGGGGGATCGTCGTAGAGCGCGCGTTGCAGCGCGCTGACGCCCGCCCGAATCTGGTCATCGTCGGCCGAGTGGCGAATGCGGTCGAGCGCCTCGTCGGCGCCCCGATAACCCCAGTTCAGGAGAACCGGCGATCCCTCCGCCGCGGAGTGGAGGAAGCGGTACGGCCAGCTGAGCGACCGGGCGTTGGCCATCTCGAACAGGAACGTGTCGAAGTTTCCGCTGCTGAATCTCTCCATCAGGATTCTGGACGGCACGGGCTCTAGGTCGAGCGCGACGCCCACATCGTAGAGGTTTTTCTGAACGAACAGTCCGAACCCCTCGAACAGTGCCACGTCGTCAGGCAGGAGGCACGACAGCCGGAAACGCGCCGGGCCGCTGGCCGTCGTCTTCACCGGAAACCCGGCTTCGTCCAGGAGCCGCCGCGCGTGGTCGGGATCGAAACCGTAGACCGAAACCGTCCGATCGAAGGCCCAGTAATACGGCCAGATGAACCCGTCCGCGACGAGGCCGTGGCCGCGCAGCGTTTCGCGCACGAGCCGGTTGCGGTCGATCGCGAGGTTCAGGGCGCGCCGGACGGCCGGGTTCCCGAGCGCCGGATGCACCTGGTTGAAGCCCAGGAGCAGCACGAACGATCGCGGGAACGAGTAGACGCTGACCCTCGATTCGGCTTCGACGAACTCGATGGCGTCCCGGCCGACCTCGAGGAGCACGTCGATCTCGTCGCGCATCATCGCGCTCCACGCCGACCGGACGCTGGGATAGGCCGTCAGCTCGATGCGATCGAGGCCTGGCCGGCCGGCGTAGTAGTGCTCGAACGCGCGCAGGACGATGCGCGTGTCGTCCGACGTGTCCAGCACGAAGGGCCCGGTGCCGATCTGGCGGCCGTCGCGCACGACGTTCAGAGAATAGCCTCCCAGGTCGTCCAGCAGGAACGCCGACGGCCGGTTGAGCGTCACCACCAGCGTCCGGGCGTCGGTCGCTTCGATGGACTCGACGTCGAGAAAGCCCGGGGCCCTGGGCTCCGTGAGCGCATCCTTCAGAATCTCGCGCACCTGCGTCGCATCGACGGGAGAGCCGTCGTGGAACTGCAGGCCGCTCCGCAGCGCGAACGTCCAGACGAGCCCGTCTGCCGATCTCTCCCAACGCTCGACCAGACGCGGCTCAGCGCGACCTTCGTTGTTCAGGCCAAACAGGCGCTCGCCGGTGAGCGAGCTCACGAGCTGCCGAATGCCCGTATCTTCCGCGAGCCTGGGCAGCGCCTGGCCCACTCTGAGCACGACAGGGTCGCCCGTCGGTGATGGTGTGTTCCCGGTGCAACCTGGCGCCAAGAGCAGCAGGGCCAGTCCGGCAGTGAGCTGCAAGCGCGACCAGGACGGTCGCAGGCGTGCGCGAATCGCTCGCGGTCGCTTGCAGCTCACCACTCCCTCTCGCTGTCAGCCGTTCGCCGACGAAGCTGATGTTACCGCTTCTCTTCCGGCACTTCGACGAGCCACGGGCACACCGAGTCGCTCATCTTCACGACGCCGCTCTTCTTGATGACCGTGATCTTCATGGCTTGCTCCTTTGAGACCGAACGAGGTTGACGAACCGAGTTGACGAACCGAGTGTCCGATACGAACCGAGCCCTAACCTAGCCCGGGCTATTCATGAATCGCCTGGTCGGCACGGACCGTTCGCGAAGAAAACCCTTGGAGCAGGCCGTCGGCGGCAGTCCGGCCTGCGGCCGGGGCCCCCAACGCGCACGCCTGCGCGTTGGGGTGGGGATGCGGGTTTTCGAAGCGAACGGTCCGTGCCGAACCCACGACTTCATGAATAATCCGCGCTAGACGGCGGCCGCGTCGAGCGCGAGCGACCGCACGCCGGCCTCGAAGCTGGTCTTGTGACAGTTGGGCTTTGCGAGATCGCCCAGCTCCGCGTGCGCCGCCGTGCTGCACCCGCCGGCGCAGACCGGAATGAACGCGCAGTCCGCGCACTCCTTCCACGCCGCCAGCGACGCAAACCGCGCCGCCGCCCCCTGCCGGGAGCCGTCCTGGCGGCCGTCGATGTGACCGGTGGAGTGCGACAGGTCGCCCGTGAAGCCCGGGCACGCATACAGGGAACCGTCCGGGCCGATCGTGTGCGCGTGGCTCCGGTGGATCTCGCACGGCCCCATGTGCACGCCGTCAAGCGTCCTGAACCCGCGCTTCTTCGTCTCCTCGCGCAGGAACGCCATCTTCTCGTCCGCGAAGTGGCAGCTGTCGCACGCGCCGGCCGCCGAGCCCGCGCCGGCCGACGTCATGCACGTCGCGCCCAGGGCCCGGCCGTCCGCGCCGACGGCTGTCAGCGGAATCAGGCCTTTCGGGCCCGCAGGCTCGGGCGCCTTGATGACGGGCTTGAAGGAGACCTTCGAGATGGACGAGGCGAACTCCTGCTCGCGCAGGAAATCGAGCAGCGCGGGATAGCTGTCGGCCGACGAGGCGTCGAAGTTGCCGCCGATCGAGACCGGCACACGTCCGGCCACCCGCCGCACGTTCTCGATGATCCGATCGAACGTGCCCTGGCCCCCGCGCAACGGGCGCATCCGGTTGTGCGTCTCCCGATCGCCGTCGAGCGTGACCTTCACGCCGGTCAGGCCGAACGGCAGCAGCCGGTCCACCAGATCGGGCGTCAGGAGCAGGCCGTTGGTGATGATGTTCACGTTCGTGCGGACGTCACGCGCCCGGGTCGCCGCCCAGAGCCGCTCGGCGAGGTACACCATTACCGGCTGATTCAGCAGGGGCTCGCCGCCGAAGAAAGTCAGCGCGAAGCGCTCAGGCCGGTTGTCGTCGAGCTTCGACTCGACCCAGGCCGCGACGCGCGCCGCCGTGTCGAGCGACATCTTCGCCGCGTGCTGGTTGTAGTCGCCGTGGTCCCCCTGGTAGCAGTAGTCGCACGCGAAGTTGCACTGGAGCGTCGTCAGCACGGTGACGCGCAGCTGGCCGCGGTCCTCGCGGATGTTCGTGAAGTACGCCTCGAGCGAGCGCCGCTCGGCCTCAAGGTCGGGCACCAGGAAGCCGTGCGCCGTGAGCGTCTCGGCGGCTTCGCGCTCGCTGGCCGAGAGCGCCGCGGCGTCGGCGGGCCGCGCCGTCAGACGGTCGAGCAGCGCCGTCACGTCGTGCGAAACGACAAGCTGCGCGTCCGAGAACGTGTTGAGGAGAAACACATCGCCGTTGCCCGGGAGGGGCACACGCACGTTGAACATCGATGGCTGCATCGGTCCGGTTCCTCGGTTCTGACAGGATGCGAGGGCGAGTCGCGCGCCCCGGGCTGACGCCCGGGTGGCACCGGCGTGCGCGCCGGCCGCGCTGACAAAACTGTGCAACGCACGTTCCGCAAATGGCTGAGCCTGTTCGCGCAGCGCCGCGAAGAGGTGTTAGACGCTATCTTGTTGTACAGACTAAAGATATCTGCTCATCGCAGCCGGTCGGCGACAGTCCACGCCCGCCAGTGCAGACCACGGATTGGCCAACCTCTTGACCTTACTGGCCAACATATTGGCCGATCGGCGCGTTCGGGGGACGGTTGGCCTGGCGGGCGGAGCCTCGGCTGGCGGGTCAGGCGCCGCGGAGCTTGCGGGCCAGCTCGCGGATGTCGAGCCGCCCCATCTTGTGCTTGAGGGTCGAGAGCGGGATACCGAGATAGCGCGCGGTGGCCGAGACGCTCCAGTCCGACCGTTCCAGCGCTTTGAGGAGGAAACTGCGCTCGAACGTGTCGAGCGCCCCCTGGTACAGCGATTCGTCGCCCACCTGGACCGAATCGAGCCGGGCGAAATGATACTCGAGCGGCAGGTCCTCGTCGGTGATCCACTCCTTGTCACGGTCGCTGACCGCGACGAGGCGCTCGATGAGGTTCTCGAGCTCGCGGATGTTGCCCGGCCACCAGTAGGTCGCCAGGATCTTGAGCGCCGCGTCGGAGATGCCGTGAATCTGCTTGCGGAACTTCGCGTTGTACCGTCGCACGAAGAACCGCGCCAGCTCCGGCAGGTCCTCGATCCGATCCCGCAGCGGCGGCATGCGAATCGGGATGACGTTGATCCGGTAGTAGAGATCGTCGCGGAACTTCCCGTCCTTCACCGCCTTCTCGAGATCGGTGTTCGTCGCGACGATGAGGCGGAAGTCGGTCTTGATGGGGCGTGAGCCGCCCACCCGCTCGATTTCCCCCTCCTGAATCGCCCGCAGCAGCTTGGCCTGCAGGTCCATGCGCAGGTCGCCGATCTCGTCCAGGAACAGCGTGCCGCCGGATGCCAGCTCGAACTTGCCGAGCTGCTGGCGGTGGGCGCCGGTGAAGGAGCCGCGTTCGTGCCCGAACAGCGTGCTCTCGACCAGCTCGTGCGGCACGGCCGCCAGGTTGACCGTGATGAACGGCGAGTCGCCGCGCCCGGACTCCCGGTGCAGCATCCGCGCCAGGAGCTCCTTTCCGGTGCCGCTCTCGCCGAGGATCAGCACGGTGGCCGACAGCTTGGCGACCTTCTGCACCAGGTCCACGATGTCGCGAATCGGCTTGCTGGGGCCGATCAGGAACTCCCGCTCGGTCTGTTCGGTGACCTGGGCGCTGAGCGTCAGGATCTGCCGGTTGAGATCCTGGCGCTCCGACGCGTTGTGGACGAGCGACCTGAGGGCGTCGTAGTCGAAGTCCTTGGTGATGTAGTGGTAGGCGCCGTGCTTCATCGCCTGCACGGCGGTCTCGACCTCGTTGATGGCCGAGATCATGATGAGCTCGACGAGGCTGTAGTTCTCCTTGGCGATCCGCAGGACCTCGAAGCCGCTGATGCCCGGCAGCCGGACGTCGAGCAGCATGAGGTCGACGTCCTCCTGCTTGAGGAGCGCGAGGGCCGCCTCGCCGCTCGAGACCGTCAGGACGTGGTAGTCCCGCTTCAGGATGGCGGTCAGCGTATCCCGCATTCCCTCGTCGTCGTCGACGATGAGGACCGTTTTCGACTTGCCAGTCATGGAGAGGCCGCCAGGCGGCTCCCTCGCATTGTAGGTCCGCCCGACGGGCAGTTCAAGTTCCGCGCCAGGGGGCCCGGTGCGCGGACTCGGCCGCATCCGCGTTACCCTGTCGAGCCATAAGTAAGTGTTACCGAGCCGCGATTCGTCGCGCCATAATTCCGGTTACCGAAGCCTGGGGCTCTTGAGTCGTGAGGCGCGGAGCCAGCGAAGCTGGCGGAGCGCCCCCGCCGTGGACGAGGCCCGGGGGCGTCAAGCCATCCGGGCCGTCGGTGGGGGCGGCGGGGCGCGGGAACGAGGCATCGACGGCGACGAGGCGCCGCGCGGGCGCAATCGAGCGCCGATCGGCGAAGGCGCGACCTGCAAGGAGGCGCCTGGAGCCACGATCTCGGTCGAGGGCAGGCTGTACTATCCCCCTCGTGAGACCACCCCGATGGTCTCCGGCGCCGGACGCCGGCGCGACGGGTTCCGCAGAGCGGGCCCTCATGCGGTTTGCTCCTGGGCGTGCGGCCGGTCCTCGGCCGGCGTCGCCCCGCTCGTCGGCACACTTGCCCGCACGCGGTGATTCGCCAACTGGTAGACGCGGCCCAAGCCGGCATCAATCCGCTGGGCGAGCTGGAACGGGTCGAGCCGCGCGCGGAGGGCGACCAACGCCCGGACCTTGGCCGCATCCGCCTCGGGACAGGCGCGCACCCGATCGAGGGGGATCTGCGGCCGGTCGTAGCGGCGGCGGACGCGCGCCCCGACCCGCTCTTTGGTGACCAGTTTCACCGAGGGCAGAAAGAGATTCTGGAGCAACCGGAGGTCGGCATAGACGCTGTTCATGGCCGCTACCGCGGCCGCGGCGTCGTAGCGGACATACCCCATCAGCTTCCGGACGTGCGTCCAGTTCTTCTGCTCGATATGCGCGTTGTCGTCTTTCTTGTAGGGCCGGCCGCGGGTGAATTGGATCTGCTGCCGCTGACAGTAGCGGTGCAGATGCGCGTTGATGAATTCCGAGCCGTTGTCGGAGTCAATGCCCTGCAAGCGGAAGGGCAAGGCCGCGCGGAGGCGCTCGAGCGTCTCCTGCACGCGGACCTCGCTCTTCCCCAACACCGCCCCGCTCTCCACCCACGTCGTGTGGATGTCCGTCACATTGAGGGTGTAGGCAAACTCGCCGTCGGCGCGGTCGCCGGAATGGGCGACCAAGTCGATCTCGGTGAACCCCGGCACCGTCACCGCCCAGCGATCGGTCCGCAGCGGGATGTGGTGCTTGAGCAGCGTCCCCGGCTTGGTGCGCCCGTACTGCCGTCGCCGGATGCGGCGCTTGTGGGGCCCGAGCACGCGATCGATCTGCCGCGCACTGATCCGCCCCAGCCCCGCTTCGGTCGCCGGCGTCAGACGCAGCCGCCGCCGCGCCCAGGGCAGCCACGTCGGGAGTAACGCCTTCAGCCGCAGCGACCAGGGATAGCCGGCCGCGGTCCAGATCGCTACCAGCGCCCGCACCACCGTCGGGCCGTAGCGGGTCGGGCGGCCCGCGCGGCGCCGCCGCGGGGGCCGCGGCCCGGCTCGCCAGGCCCGAATCAACCCCTTGCGATGCCGCCCGGTCACCGCCACCGCCTCATCCAACAGCCGACTCTTCGCCGGCCGGCTCGCGCCCACGTAGCGTTCCCGCATCCGAGCCAAGTACTCGCGCTGTGCCTCTGGTCCCACGCCAGTGCCCTCCCTGCTGACACTGGTTTCGGTAACAGGAGTTTTGGCGCGACGTATCCCCCCTCGGTAACATTTTGCACGGCGCGATACGGCCCCTGGACGCGGACCGCCCGGCGGGGTATGCTCGATTCAGCCACGTCCTGCCCGCCCGTCCACGTCGATGAGCTCCTTCTCCGTTCGACACGCGTCACGCGTGGTCG
>Ga0326597_10013417_pt1 | contig 10773 bp, 9 predicted proteins | sample RVTome_12_FD_203789 | JGI IMG/M metagenome (GOLD analysis project Ga0326597, IMG submission 203789) | Soil microbial communities from uranium-contaminated site in the Upper Colorado River Basin, Wyoming, United States - RVT100D185 | ecosystem: Environmental > Terrestrial > Soil > Contaminated >... | reverse complement strand
CGTTCAGCTGGTCGGCGTCGATCACGTCGGCATCAGTTCCGATTTCGATGGAGGCGGTGGCGTCGAGGGCTGGAACAACGCGGCCGAGTCGTTGAACGTGACGACCGAGCTGGTGAGTCGCGGCTATTCCGAGGAGGACATCGCGAAGCTCTGGGGCGGCAACCTGATCCGGGTCTGGCGCGAGGTCGAGCGCATCGCGGCCTCCATGAAGTCGGCGACCCGGGCGCCATGAGCCGGGACCTGGTCGTCACTTTCCTCGGAACCGGCGATGCGTTCGGCAGCGGCGGCCGGCTCCAGACCTGCTTCCACGTGAAGACGCCGGACTCATCGTTCCTCATCGATTGCGGCGCAACGGCGTGTCTGGCCATGAAACGGCACGGCCTTCAGGCGAACGACCTGGATGCCGTGCTCGTCAGCCACTACCATGCCGATCATTTCGCCGGTGTCGCGTTCCTGCTGCTGGAGAGTCGGGTGTTACGCAGATCCCGGCCGATCGCCCTCGGCGGACCGCCCGGCCTGAGCGAGCGGGTGAAGACCTCGATGGAAGTGCTGTTCCCGGGCGTGGGTTCGAACTTCGAATTCCCGATCGACTACCACGAGTATCGGCCCGCCGCTCCGATCGACATCGGGGTCGCGCGCGTGACCGGATACCCCGTCGAGCACGCTCCTTCGACCATGCCGCACGCGCTCCGCATCGAGATCGGAGACCGGGTGATCGCGTACTCCGGCGACACGCTGTGGACGGACGCCCTCGTCGAGGTCGCCCGCGGCGCGGACCTCTTCATCTGCGAGGTCTCGGGCTACGACAGCCCGAACGGCATCCACCTCGACTACCTGACGCTGCTCGAGCACCGGGCATCGTTCGAATGCCGCCGGCTCGTGTTGACTCACATGGGCGAGGATGTCCTTGCCCATATCGATCACGTCACGGAACGGCTGGAGGCCTCGGCTGCGCACGACGGCTTCGTGATCCGCATCTGAGCCCGGCCGCAGGGGAGACCGACCGTGATCCCCGGGCCAGGCAAAGCGCTCGGTGGGTGCGGCCGGCCCCCGCCACTTCCCTGTGGCGTCGGCGATGGATCGGGACCGAACTAAACGGAGGATTACATGGCCGACGCGGATTCCCGGGCGGAACCGCTGGGGTTCGGGGGACTTATGGCGTCCATGGCGCTCTTTGTCGTCATCGGCACGCCGCTGGTCTACCTGATATGGAAAGTCATCAACGACCTGTTGACGGGGCACGTGGTGGCGTCGCGTCTGTTGCTGGCGGTGCCGGCGCTGGTCGTGCTGTGGTTGGTACTGAAGGCGATGGCCAGATCGATCCGCCGGTGGGAAGGCCGGGTCGGCTGAACGGCGCTCGTCCCATCGTGTGAACCCGGACCGGAGGCAGATGTGCAGAACGTACCCGGAGATGCGCAAGCCGGACCGCCCGCCGAACCGTCGGAACTCGCCCCCGAGATCGAGCCGGTGACGACGGGCACGATTTTCATTCTCCTCGTTTTCCTGATGGCGCTGGCCGGTCTGTGGGCAATCATGTACCTGACGCTTCTGGGCAGGTGACCCATGCGAGTTCACACGTTCGAGAAGGCATTCCTCTGGCTCGGTGCGGTGATGCTCGTGGCGTTCGGCGGAGCGCTGATTTTCGCATCGGTCGCGATGGGCATTCATCTGCCGGGGCGTGCGGGTCTGATCGATCCGCAGCAGCTGGCGTCGACGCCGCCGTTCGACCAGCCGGGTGTCCGCCAGACCGGACCCAATCAGTATGAAGCCGTGGTGATCGGACGGGTGTGGATGTTCGAGCCGTCGGAGATCCGGGTGCCGGCGGGTTCCGAGGTGACGTTCGTCGTTACGACACCCGATGTGATACACGGTTTCGAGATCGAAGGCACGCGCATCAACATGATGCTGATACCGGGCCAGATCTCGAAGAACTCGTACACCTTCACCAGGCCCGGTGAGCACCTTCTGATCTGTCACGAGTACTGTGGTCTGAACCACCACACGATGTTCGGAAAGGTGATCGTCGAATGAGCAACGCCATTGTCCAGGACCCGACAGGATTCGAGCTGCCGGAGTCACAGCGGCGGCTCATCCGGTGGACGGTCTACATCGGCTATTTCGCGCTCGTGGCGGGCGTGGTCCACGGTCTCGCGCAGGCGCTTTCCTACGCTGGCATCAACATCCTGCAGTACTTCCCGGGTCTGCACAGCTACTACCAGGGCCTGACCATCCACGGCGTGGCGAATGCGCTGGTGTTGACGTTCGCCTTCTCGAACGGGTTTCTGCCGCTGCTGACGGCGAGGGCGCTGGGGCGCAGGCTGAATGCGGGCCTGCTTCACGCGACGTTCTGGCTGCTGCTCGTCGGCGTGGGCCTGGCGTTATGGAAACTGACGACGAATCAGGCGAGCGTGCTCTATACGGCGTACGCTCCGCTGCAGGCTCACTGGATCTACTATCTCGGGCTGGTCCTGGTCGTGCTGAGCACCTACTGCGCGGCCGCGAACATGTTCGTCGCGCTGGCGGGCTGGCGGAAGGAGCATCGCGGCGAGCGCATCCCGCTCCTCGCGTTCATCTCGGTCGCGAGTTACGCGATGTGGCTGATCGCCTCGCTTGGCATAGCGACTTCGTTCATCGGTTTCCTGCTCCCGTGGTCACTCGGGATCCTCGAACGAACCGATCCGCTTCTCAACCGGACGCTTTTCTGGTTCACCGGTCACGCGATCGTATATGCCTGGCTGCTGCCCGCGTACATTTCGTGGTATGCGCTGATACCGCGTCAGACGGGCGGCCGGATCGTCAGTGATTCGCTGACGCGCGTCGTCTTCATTCTGTTCCTGATCCTCTCGGTCCCGACCGGCTTCCACCACCAGTACACGGACCCGGGCATCACGACGACGATGAAGGCGATGCACGCCGTGCTGACGTTCGGCGTCTTCTATCCGAGTCTGGCGACGGCGTTCTCGGTCGTGGCAGCTCTCGAGATCGCGGGTCGGTCGAACGGCGGGAAGGGCCTGCTCGGATGGATCCGGCACCTGCACTGGAGCGATCCTTCCGTGACGGCGCAGCTGCTGGCCATGTTCACGTTCGTGTTCGGCGGCATCACGGGACTGATCAACGCGAGCTACACGGTGAACCAGGTCGTTCACAACACGGCCTGGGTTCCCGGCCACTTTCACATGACGGTGGGCAGCGCGGTCGCCATGACGCTGATGGGCGTGGCCTACTGGCTCGTGCCCTACCTGACGGGTCGCGGGTTGTGGGGCCGGAAGCTGGCTCTCGCGCAGTCGTGGATCTATGCGGTCGGCGTGCTGGTCATGGCGCGCGGCCTCATTTCCGGCGGACTCGAGGGGATGCCTCGCCGTACGTTCATGGCGATGGCCACGTACTCGCGGCCCGGCTGGAAGCTGGCCGGCGCGATTACCGGTGTCGGCGGCACGCTGATGACGATCGGCGCGCTTCTGTTCTTCGTCGTCCTGCTGGGCACGATCTTCGCCGGCAGGAAGGGCGAGGGTCCGAAGGACATCCCGTTCGGCTTCACGCTTCGGCCACCGGCAACCTCGGGCTGGGAACTGCGCCTCGACCGGCTGGGCCTGTGGGTGGTCGTGGCGATCGTGCTGGTGGTCATCGCCTACGCCCCGTTCGCGATCAGCTATCTGCCGCCTCACCTCGTCTCCCGCGGATTCCGGCTCTTCTGAGAGGCGAGTCCCGGCGGGCAGAACGACGAGCCCCACGGCTCGTCGTTTTTCCGGGATGGGTCGGGTCTGGCCCGAAACCTCGAGTGGATCGACATTGACCTCGCGTGCGGAGCCCGCGTGCCATCCGACTGACGCAGCAGCACTTCGAAAACCCCACTTTCCGAGGTACATCCGGGCAACATGCCACGGCGGGAAATGAGCGAAATCGCCGTCGAATGCAGGGGGCTCGTCAAGCGCTACCCCGGCGTCGTGGCGGTTGACGGCATCGATCTCGATGTGCGCCGGGGCGAGTGCTTCGGCATGCTCGGTCCGAACGGTGCCGGAAAGACCACGACGATCGAGATGATCCAGGGACTGTTGCGTCCCGACGGTGGTTCGATCCGCGTCCTGGGTCTGACGTGGAACCGTGATGCGACGGAGCTTCGCCAGCGGCTCGGCTCCACGCTGCAGGAAACGCGGCTGCCGGAGAAGCTGAGCGTCACGGAGACCCTGGTTCTGTTTCGCAGCTTCTACAGGCGAGGCGTCGACGTCGAGCGCGTCCTCGAGATGGTGCAGCTCGGCGAGAAACGGAACGCATGGGTCGGCAAGTTGTCCGGCGGTCAGCGGCAGCGGTTGGCCGTGGCGTGTGCGCTCGTCTGCGAGCCTGACATCCTGTTCCTCGACGAGCCGACGACCGGACTGGACCCGCAGTCGCGCCGCCAGCTCTGGGGCGTGATCACGGAATTCCGCGGCCGCGGCGGTACGGTGCTGTTGACGACGCATTACATGGAGGAGGCGGAGCGCCTGTGTGATCGGGTCGCCATTGTGGACCATGGCCGGATCATGAGCCTGGGCCGGCCGGTCGACCTGATCGCGGCCCTCGGCGCCAGCGATGTCGTGGAATTCACGCTCGACTCGGAAGAGCGGATCGAGCCGGCCGAGTTGACCGGGCTTCCCGGAGTCCGCGATGTCGCGGGTCAGGATGGCCGCATCCGGTTGACCGTTCAGCACGTCCACCTGGCCGTGCCCGCGTTGATCCGGCTGGTCGAAAGTCGCAGCCTGTCCCTCGGTGAGCTGGTCACGCACCACGCCACGCTCGAGGATGTCTTCCTCTCGCTCACCGGAAGGCACCTCCGCGATGAGTAGGCCCGGATCGGCCCTCGTCCAGCTGACGCTGTGGCGGTTCCGCGAGTTCATGCGCGAGCCGGAGGCGCTTTTCTGGGTCTTCGCGTTTCCCATCCTTCTCGCCCTCGCACTGGGCATCGCCTTCCGCGGACGGGGCCTGCCCACCGCGCGCATCGCGGTCGCGGCCGAAGCGCCGGGCGCCGTCGCGCTGGCGGCGCGACTCGATGCCTGGCCGAGGATCGACGCCATCGTCCTCGACTCGGCCGCCGCGGCAGTCCGCCTGCGCGTCGGCAGAATCGCCCTGATCGTGCACGGCGGCGACCCGACCATTCTGGAATTCGATTCGACCCGTAGCGAAAGCGACGTCGCGCAGCTCCTGGTTCGCTCTGCGCTCCAGGAACTGGCCGGCCGGCGTGATGTCACCACGATCGGTGAACACCCGGTCACGGAGCGAGGCTCCCGTTACATCGACTTTCTCATACCGGGCCTGCTCGGCCTGAACATCATGGGCACCGGCATGTGGGGCGTCGGCTTCGGAATCGTACGCAGCCGGCAGAACCGACTGTTGAAGCGATTCCTCGCCTCGCCCATGCGCAAACGCGACTTCCTGCTCGGCAACATCATGGCAAGGCTCACGTTTCTCCTGCTCGAGGTCCCGATTGTCGTGCTCTTCGGGCGATTCGCGTTCGGCGTACCGGTCCGGGGCTCCTGGCTGGATCTGCTCCTGTTCAGTGTCCTGGGCGCCATGACGTTCGCCGGCCTCGGCCTGCTGGTCGCGAGCCGGGCGAGGACCGTGGAAGGCGTGTCAGGCCTGATGAATCTGGTGATGGTTCCGATGTGGATTTTCTCGGGCGTGTTCTTCGCCTGGTCCAATTTCCCCGACTCCTTCGAGCCGGTCATTCGTGCACTGCCGCTGACAGCGCTCAATGACGCCCTGCGGTCCGTGATGCTCGAGGGTTCCCCCATCGCCTCGAACCTCGGCCCGATCGTCGTTCTGCTCGGCTGGGGGCTCCTCAGCTTCGGCCTGGCCCTCCGCCTCTTCCGCTGGGACTGAACGAGACCGGGAGGTCGGCAGCGTGCCATGGCGCGGACCCGGGCGGAGCTGCGGTCCCGGCCGGTGGGCGGACCACGATCGGGCTGCTTTCCTGGTCCGGATTCGACGGCCGTTCGCTCGCCCTGAAACCGGAAGCCGGGGTTGCCACGTAATGCTCTTCACGAGCGGCCGGTCATGGACCGGTCCTGATGAATAGAAAGGGAGGCTTCGTATGTACGACTGGAATGCACTCGCGTTGTTCGGCGTCGTGGGGTTGGGAATGTCCACATCGGCGGCCCTGCTCCTGAGGTCCGTGATGTCGGCGCTACGCAGCCACCGTTCCCAGCGCACGTCGAACGCCGCCTGCTCCTGCTGATTCCGGGTCGCCCTTCCCCGGGCAAACCGGCCGCCTGAGCAGGCGGCCCATTTTTGCCCCTCGCCGCAAAACTCCATCGCTGACTCAAGCCTCGAACAACGCGCGAGGGCCGCGTCCCGGCCCTGGCCGCGGGTCCCGTTGTCCTGTCTGCCGTGACTCCTGCGCACTGATGGATGAACGACCGCTCGCGTGTGACGATCTCTGCAACGATCCCGGCGTGCGAGCGGTCCAATTCAACAGACGACGATCGGTTGGGCCTCGAAGAAGGACGATCGTCTTCAACCAGAATGGAAGCTGGCGCCTGGCGGCGCTTCAGAAACAGAAGGAGCCGGACCGTGACAACGACACTGGAAACGCTCGCCCTCTTTGCGGTTATCGCCCTGTCGATGGGAACGTCGCTGACGCTTCTCGTTCGGGAGATCGCTCGCGGGTTCGACGGCGCGAGTCGTCAGTCCTGAACCGGCTGCGTTTCGAACCGGCCCGCCGAGGCGGCTTCATCGCCCCCGCGGGCCGGCTCATCATCGCTTCAGTCTGCCTCACCCCGCTCGATCCGTCCTTCGCCGCCTGAATCTGCTCAACACCAGAGGCACGAGGAGTCCGATCGCGAACGCGAGCACCGTGTACCGGTAGCGCGATTGCGGCAGCCGCGACGATACGGCTCGCTTTGCGCGCGCCATGAATGAACCCGGGGGCGGCGCTGCGGGCTCGGCCAGGAGGTAGTTGGCGATGGCCGCGGCCTGAGTCGCGTTCAATCCGAGGTTCGGCATGGTTGCTTCTGGCGAATCGAAGCGTGGCTCCATGATGCGGTTCTGCACCCACAACCGCACGCGGTCCTTGCCGCTGGCCGCGAGCACCTGCCGCCGGGCGTCGGCGTGGCTGATGAACATCTCCGCTCCCAGGCTGTCCACGCCGGCCACCTCCGCTTCGTACTCGGGAGAATTCAATCGCTCGAGCAGGCGAGCACCCAACTCCGGCTGATTGAGCGCCGGGCCCGCTTCGCCGCCTCTCACGCCGATGCGGTGACAACCGCGGCAGAATTTCTCCCCGATCAGCACGGCCGGGTCAGCCGATTCTCCGATCAGGTATCGGTGTTCGCGCTCAGGCGCCCAGCTGACCTTGTAGATCGGACTCTTCCCGGTCGATGTCGGCAGGATCGAGGCGAAGTACAGGCCGTCCGGTCCGAATGCCAGGGCGACGGGCACCTGCGCGCCGCTGCCCCGGAACCGGATGAACGGGCTGGGCGGCCGGCGCATCCGCCGCCCATTCATGTCATAGTCCAGCGTCACGATGCTCCGCTCGCCCCCGAGGCCCGGCCCCTCGGTAACGAGCTTTCCACCCAGTGCCTGGTAGAAGAGTCCACGGTACTCCTGTGGAAACAACGTGTCGGCTGGCTCGCTGTAGTCCGTCGCCACAGGACACACCGACGGCGCCCACAGGACAAGTGCATTCGTGCCGATGCTTTCGTCGCTCCCATCCCAGAGGTAGTTGACGCCCCGGTCGATCTCGAGGAACCGGTCCACGTTGTTTCCGTTGTCTGCGGCGAACAACCGGTTGCCGACGAGCCTCAGGCCGAACGGATTCCGCAGGCCCATGGCCCAGATGTAGTTTTCCGGCTTCATGACATCGCCATCGACGTACATCGGGTTGGTCGTGACGGGCTTACCGTCGAGGCTCATGCGCAGGATCTTGCCCACCACGGTTTTCGGCGACTGGCTGCGAATCCCGGTCAGACCGTCGCCGACGCTGACGAACACCGTTTCGCCCTCGACCTGACAGGGCCCGATCTGATGCGATGTCGCCGACGGATGTTCCTTGAAGATGTCGGTGAACTGGATCTCGCCCTCGGACGACAGTGAAAACGTATTCGGCTTCGACTGCAAGCGCGCCATGTTGTTGCGTCTGGCGCCGCCGGCGTCGTCATAGACGAAGGTCACGAACACGTAGCCGTGGGCCGTGTCCAGGCAGATCCCGGCCAGCCCGTGTTCGCCGCCATCGTCCGGCAGCTCGCCTCGCGCCGGTGGCCGCTTCGTCGTGCCGATCTCGGCGAACGTGTAGATCGAGCGATCGTTCGTCACGACCTTGACCTTGCCCGCCAGCTCCGTCACGAAGTACAGCGGGTCCTTCGGCCCCGGTCCCGGGTTCGGCACGAACGCGATGGCCGACGGGAAGTCCCAGCCATCCGTATCGATATCGAGCGCAAAACCCTTCCGAACCTCCCAGTCGTCCCGCGAATCCACGACCGGGGCCTGCGCTGCTACGGCGCCCGCCCCCAGACACTGCAGAATACACATCCAGCGAACGGCACTGCGCATGATCCTCCTCTTCCGACTTCCGGTTTCTGACCGTGTCACGATGGCCTCAGCGGTCGGCGAACGTCAACCGCCGGCCACGTCCTTCCGCAGGGCTGACCGGCCTGCGATTGACGGCGGCTGGGCGCCCACTCGCCATGGACATCGAGCTCGACAAGGCGCGATCGAAGGCCCCACGGCCCGCCGAGGCCCTCCAACTCTCATGGCTCCAGTTCCCACGTCCGTTGCAGGCGTTCGATTCCCTCACGCGAGCCGATGACCACCAGCCCGTCGTGCGTGCGGACGACGGAAGCCGGCCCTGGCATTTCCACGATTTGCTTGCGGCGCAGGGGATCGTACCGGGCGATCTGGAGAACGTGAACGCCGAACTCGGAACGCGGCGCGAGATTGCCGATGGTCTTGCCGTCGAGAGCCGGCGGCACGATGAACGTCCGAATCGCGAAGCCCTCCGGCAACTCGACGTAACCGCCGCGCTCCTGCGCCGACGTGTCGCTCACGGTGAAGCGTGCGAGAAGCTGGCGCTTTTTCAGGATCTCCTGGCTGTAGATCCCGATCAGGTCACGCTGAGACACCCAGGCGACGAGCTTGCGCGAGTCGTCGGCCTGGACCACCGGAAGCCGCTCGGAGTGCTGGCGCCAGAACTTCTCCATCGCGTCGGCCAGAAACTCGTTCGGGGTGACCACCTCGAACGGCTCGACCAGGTCCGCGGCGATCACGACGTCGAGGGCCTGTGCGGCGGACAGCACGTCCTTGATCGCGTGCAGGGAAATCGCGCCCACGAACCGCTTCTCGTCATCCGTGACGTACAGGAAGTTCCGCGGGGTATTGAGGAAGTACTCGACCACCTTGTGGAATGGATCGCGCTCCTTCACCGCCTCCACATCGTCGTGCATCACATCGGCGACCCGGAGCGACTGCATCAGGCCGGCCTCCGGGCCGCTCGGCAGGATCACGCCACGCCGGCGCAGCGCGTCGAGGTGCAGCGATTCGGGCTGGATCTGGCGAGCGACCAGGTTGCTCACGATGCAGACCATCATCAAAGGCAGGATGATCGAGTAGGAGTTGGTCTGCTCGAAGATCATCATGATCGCCATGATCGGCGCGTGAGTCGTCCCGGCGAGCACGGCGCCCATGCCGACCAGGGCGTACGCTCCATACTCGGCCGTGTGCGCAGGAAACCACGCGTGCACCGCGTACCCGAAAGCACCGCCCACGAGCGCGCCCAGCATCAACGTCGGCGTGAAGATCCCGCCCGATCCGCCAGACGCGCGAGTGATCGCCGTGGCGAGCAGCTTGACGACAGGCAACGCGAGCAGCAGGTAGAGCGGCAGCTGATCGTGCAGGGCGAGATTGACCGTCTCGGCCCCGTTGCCGAACACGTGGGGGAATCCGATCCCGATACCTCCCACCAGTGCGAATCCGAGCACGGGCCAGAAAAACCCGCCGCGCCGCACTTTCCGGAAAACGTCATCCACCCAGCCGAAACACCTGATCGTCAACACCGAGAACAACCCGCACAGCGCGCCGAGCATGAGGTAGCCCGGCAGCTCCCAGACCGACACGAGCTCGTACGCCGGGATCACGAAGCGCGGCAGATCACCCATGGCCCCGCGGAAGATCAGCGTCGAGATCACCGAGGCGATGACCACTGGCCCGAAGATCTCGAGGGCAAAGCTGCCGATCAGGATCTCCATCACGAAAATCGTGCCGCCGATGGGCGCGTTGTAAACGGCCGAGATCGCCGCCGCCGCGGCGCAGCACACCAGCACCCTTAATTGCTGCGTGTTGAGCGCGAACAGGCGCCCCATCCGCGAGCCCATGGCCGCCGCGAATTCGATGATCGGGCCTTCGCGACCCAGCGAGCCGCCGGAGGACACGGTGACGATGCCCGCGAACACCGTCGGCAGTACCTGCCGGAAGGAAATGTGGCCGCCCCGTAGCGCCAGCGCCTGGATCAAGCCCGGCGTTGCTGCCCCGCGGACATCCCGTTTCAGCAGCCAGGCGAACAGTCCCACCGCGGCGCCGCCCAACGTCGGGATCAGCAACCGAAGCCACCAGGGAGAGGCCTCCGCGCCGGCCAGCAGACTCTCGCTGCTGCGCCACAACGCACTCTGAAGCAGCGCCATCAGATAGGCGATCGCCAGCGCGGAAACGCCCGTCAGAACGCCGATCGTGGGAATGAGAAAAAGATAGGCGTTCTCGGCCGGCGCACGCTGCGCCAGCTGCGTTCGGATTGCCCGCTGGAACTTTCGGAGA
>Ga0326597_10013416_pt1 | contig 10773 bp, 9 predicted proteins | sample RVTome_12_FD_203789 | JGI IMG/M metagenome (GOLD analysis project Ga0326597, IMG submission 203789) | Soil microbial communities from uranium-contaminated site in the Upper Colorado River Basin, Wyoming, United States - RVT100D185 | ecosystem: Environmental > Terrestrial > Soil > Contaminated >... | reverse complement strand
GCCCTCCTGCTGGTCCTCCCCCAGATCCCGCTGCTCTTCATGGGCCAGGAGTGGGGCGCGACCACGCCATTCCGCTTTTTCACCGACCACCGCCGCGAGCTGGGCCAGGCGGTTACGGCAGGCCGGAGGGAGGAGTTCAGCCGGTTCCGGGTCTTTGCCGACCCGGCCGCCCGGGAGTCCATTCCGGACCCGCAGGCGCCCGAGACCTTCGCGGCCAGTCGGCTCGACTGGGACGAGGTGGAGCGCGAACCGCACGCCTCGCAGGTGCGGTTCACCAGGCGGCTGCTGGCACTCCGCCGCGCGGAGCTCCCGTGCTGGCCCGACGGCACGTCGGGTGATCTCCAGGCCACCCCTTGGAACGACGACGTACTCCTGGTGCGACTCGATGGCACGAACGGCGCGGCCGCACTGGCAGTCATCCGGCTCCGTGGCCATGGCACCGTCGACCTGCGCGACCACGTGCTCCGGTGGCTCCCACCGGGAAGGGCGTGGAGCCCTCTGCTCACCACGGAGGAGCCGGCGTTCGTCCCCGACCCGGCCGCCTTGGACCTCGACCCGGAGGGCCCGGTGGTATGCTTCACCCGGCCCGGGGCGGTGCTGCTGGGCGCGAGTCCGGCGCGGGCGTGAGCATGGGCGCCGCATCAGAAGACCTGATCATCATTCTGCATGGGAGCCGGTGATGACACGACCGGGCAGCGCATCCGATCCCCTGTGGTTCAAGGACGCGATCATTTACGAGCTGCACGTCCGCGGGTTTTACGACGCGAACCAGGACGGCGTGGGAGATTTCCGCGGGCTGATCGAGAAGCTGGACTACCTCCAGGACCTCGGGGTCACCTGCCTCTGGCTGCTGCCGTTTTTCCCGTCGTCGCTCAGGGACGACGGGTACGACATCGCCGACTACATCAACGTCCACCCCAACTACGGCACGCTGGACGATTTCCGCGATTTCCTGGAGGCGGCCCACCGGCGAGGTCTCCAGGTGCTGATCGAGCTGGTGATGAACCACACTTCCGACCAGCACCCCTGGTTCCAGGCGGCGCGGAAGGCGCCGGCCGGCTCCCGGGAGCGCAACTTCTACGTGTGGAGCGACACTGACGAGAAGTACGCCGGCACCCGGGTCATCTTCACCGACACCGAGAAGTCCAACTGGAGCTGGGATCCGGAAGCGAAGGCCTACTACTGGCACCGCTTCTTCGCGCACCAGCCGGACCTCAACTTCGACAACCCGGAGGTGGTCGAGGAGGTGATCCGCGTGATGCGGTTCTGGCTGGACTTGGGGGTGGACGCACTCCGGCTCGATGCCATACCCTACCTGGTGGAGCGGGACGGCACCCCCAGCGAGAACCTGCCGGAGACGCACGCCGTCATCAAACAGACCCGGCGGGCGCTGGACCAGGAGTATGCGGGCCGGATGATCCTGGCGGAGGCCAACCAGTGGCCCACCGATGTCCGGGCGTACTTCGGGGACGGCGACGAGTGCCACATGGCGTTCCACTTCCCGCTCATGCCCCGGCTGTTCATGGCGCTGCGCCTGGAGGACCGCCACCCGGTCACCGAGATCATGGCGCAGACCCCGCCGATTCCTCCGAACTGCCAATGGGGGCTCTTTCTCCGCAACCATGACGAGCTGACGCTGGAGATGGTGTCCGACGAAGAGCGGGCGTACATGTACCTCGCCTATGGTGCCGACCCGCGGATGCGGATCAATGTGGGCATCCGGCGCCGGCTGGCGCCGCTGCTCGAGAACAACCGCCGGCGCATTGAGCTGCTCTGCAGCATCCTCTTCTCCTTCCCCGGCACGCCGATCCTCTACTACGGTGACGAGATCGGCATGGGCGACAACATCTACCTCGGCGACCGGAACGCGGTGCGGACCCCGATGCACTGGAGCGCGGACCGCAACGCCGGATTTTCGCGCGCCAACCCGGCCCGGCTCTACAGCGCCGTCATCATGGACCCGGTGTACGGCTACGAGGCGGTGAACGTCGAGGCCCAGCAGGGCGACCCCTCGAGCCTGCTCAACTGGACCAAGCACATGATCGCGCTGCGCAAGCTGTTCCAGGTGTTCGGCCGCGGCACCATCGAGTTCCTGGAGCCGGCCAACCGGAAGATCCTGGCCTATCTCCGCCGCTCCGACAGCGAGCGGGTCCTGTGCGTGGCCAATCTGTCGCGGTTCGCGCAGCCGTTCGAGCTGGACCTGGCGCCGCTGGCGGGGATGACGCCGGTGGAAATGCTGGGGTACGTCGAGTTCCCCAAAATCAAGCGCACCCCCTATCCGCTGACACTCGGGCCGTACGGGTTCCTCTGGTTCGAGCTGCATGGCGAGGCGGAGCCGGTCGAAGCCCCGCCGGAAGCAGGGGCCGAAGAGCTGTGTCTCGCGGTGGACTTCGCCGCGGGGTGGGAGTCACTGGTGGGATCGGGGACGAGGGCGGTGCTCGAAGCCGGCGTGCTGCCGGCGTACCTGCCGCGGCAGCGCTGGTTCGGCGGCAAGTCCCGTGCGATCCGGAGCTGCCGGATCGCCGACTGGATGCCGCTCTCGCAATCGTCGGGCCTGCTGCTCTGTACCGTCGGGTATGGGGGCGAGGAGGGGGAAACCTACGTCGTCCCGCTGGCCCTCGCGTCCGGCACCGAGGCTGAGCGGATCCACGAGGCGACTCCCAACGCGATCCTGTGCCCGGTGGCAGGTGAGGAGGGGGCTGGGGTGCTCTACGACGGGCTCGCGCACGACGAGAGTTGCCTGGCGCTGCTCGCCCTGGTGGGCGGCGGAGCGGAGCGGCGCGGCACCCGTGGGGTGCTGCGGGGGGCTCCCGGCCGGGATCTCGGCGAAGCCCGCGCACCCGAGGGCGGCTGGTCCGTCGCGCGCGTGGGGACCGAACAGAGCAACACCTCCATCGTCTTCGGCGACCAGTTCATCCTCAAGCTCTTCCGCCGCTTCGCAGAGGGACCGCAGCCGGACTGCGAGATCACCCGCTACCTGACGGAGCAACAGCAATTCGCCGGGGTTCCGGCCTTCGCCGGCTTGGCCGAATACATCTCCGCGGAGGCTCCTCCCGCCACTGTCGCGATGCTGCAGCGACTGGTCCCCCATCAAGGAGACGGCTGGCATTGGATCCAGGAGGAGCTAGGCCGCTATCACGAGCGGGCCCTCACCCTGCCGGCGCCGGAGGTGGTGGGTCCCACCGGCCCGCGCGCCTGGATGGAAGTTGGGGAAGCGGGCCTGCCGGCGAGCCTGGACGAGCTGCTCGGAGTGTCGGACGACGCGGCGGCCATCCTCGGCCGGTGCACCGGGGAGCTCCACCTGGCGCTTGGCCGACCGACGGACGACCCGGCGTTCAGCCCCGACCCACTCACCGCCGCCGACCTCGAGCAGATGGCCAGCGACATGCGGCGCAGCGCAGGCGGCACGTTCGACCTGCTGAAGAGCGTGTTGCCCCGCCTTCCGGACGACCTGGTGGAGGCCGCGAGCCACGCCCTGAGCCTCCGGGGCCGGGTCTGGGCCCGGCTGGACCGGTTGCGCGGACTGAAGACGCAGGGTCTCAAGATCCGGATTCACGGCGACTACCACCTGGGCCAGGTTCTGCGCACCGGCAGCGACTTCTCGATCATCGATTTCGAGGGGGAGCCGGCCCGTTCGCTGTCCGAGCGCCGTGTGAAGCACTCCCCGCTCCGGGACGTGGCCGGGATGCTGCGCTCCTTTAGTTATGCGGCCCAGGTGGCGCTGATGAGTCACGTCGCCCGCCGGCCGGGGGACCTGGAGCGGCTGGTGCCCTGGGCGCAGGTATGGGAGCGATCGGTCTGCGGCGTGTTCCTCCATGCCTACCTGCGGGCCGTCGGGGGCTCGGGGCTGATTCCCGAGGACCGAGACGGGCTGGAGGGACTGCTGGAGGGATTCCTCCTCGAGAAGGTCCTCTATGAGTTGCGGTACGAGCTGGACAACCGGCCCACCTGGATCCGGGTGCCCCTTTCGGGGCTGCTGAGCCTGGGGCTGGACGCCGCCCGACGGGGCTAAGGCCCGTGTGGCACCGACCGGGCGCGCTGCCATGGAGCAGAGGACGCGTGCTTCGGTCAGGATTGCGGCTGATCGTCCCCAAGTGTAGGCTCCAGCGTCAGCCGGCGGCATCGTACGGACGTCTACGCGGAGGCCGTGTGACACGCGCCAGGCTGCACCTTGGAGGCATCGCGCTTCTCGCCTGGTCGTGCGGCGGGGGCAGCACCGCTCCGGCGACCCTGGAGGGTACCTTCATGCTGGTGGCGGAGAACGACCAGCCGCTGCCCTCCGACCCCGGTGCGCCGGACGGCTGCTGTCTCACCCTCAGCGGTTCGGTAGCTTTTGCGGCCGTCACCTACGACCTCCACACGAGGCACCGGAACAAGAACAACGGTCTCACCTTCGATAATTCCGAGCAGGGCACCTACACCCGCAACGCCAACACCCTGAGCTTCACCCGCACCGGCGGAGGCGGCGAGGGCTTCCCCTACCTCCTCGGACCGGGCACCGTATCGGCCGACGAGGCCACGGTGACGCTACTCTATGGAGACGAGGGGCCGGGATCGAATCAGATCCGCGCCACCTTCCAGCGCTGAGACAGGCCTGTCCGGCGCCATGGAGTCCGCTGCCCCTCGGCGTTCGACTCGTCCCGCCGGCGGCGGCCACCAAGCCTCGCGCCATGTGCATTTGTCGGCGATCGGCGTATGGACCGGACCGGGTCCGCCCCGTAGGTTTCTCTCACCCCTGAGTGCACCAGCCGGGCCCGGCAGGCTCCGTGCGGGATCAGGATCGCCCGTGTGCGTCGCTCACGCCATCCACAAGAACAGAAGGTGCCCCGCCATGCCTCTACGCTCCGGCATATACATCGTGCCCACCCACCGGTGGTATATCGAGCGGACCGTTTGGCTCATCGCCGGCGGTGTCCTCCTCGTCGCGACCGCCCTGGCCTGGCTGGTTCATCCCCTGTGGGTGCTTGCGGTGGTGGCGACTGGCGGGGCCTCAGTTGCCGTGGCGCTCACCGGTTTTTGCCTGGTCGGGAATGTGCTTGCCCGGCTCGGGTTCACGCCGATGCTGGGCCGGCCCGGCTGGAAGCCCGGTGACCTTTACTTTCTGCAGACCGACCGGTGGTATTTCGAACGGCGCATCTACCGGGCGGTGGGGATCAATCTCTCGGTGGCTTCGGTGCTGTCCCTGGTTCATAGTCCATGGTGGCTTCTGTTCACGGGGTTCGTTGGCGCGGCCATGGTGTGGTTTGCCGGCACCGGGTTCTGCATCATGGCCAACGGCCTGTACTGGCTTGGGGCGGAGCCCCGCTTGGCCCCGCTGCGTGAGCCGGCCTGCCCGGTGGATCCTTCATCCCGCCACCATGCGCCGGCCTGACGGGGCCCTGAGCGCTGCGCCTCGATCCGTGGTGGAAGGCTCCTCGATCGCTCGACCCCAACCGGTATTACCGAAGCGTGATACGCGCCGCCGGCGTGCTTGCCGCCATCCTTGTGGCCCACTGGATCGTGCTCTTCCTCGTCCAGCGGCAGCTCGCGTTTCCCGCTCCCCGGGCTCCCGGCGCGACTGCCCGCCCGCCTGACACCCAACCCGTCTGGCTTGCCACGGACGCCGGGCGGACCGAGGCGTGGTTCCTGCCGCCGCTGCACCCCGGATCCAGCCCCGCCCCCCTCCTCATCTTCGCCCATGGGAATGCCGAGCTCATCGACTATTGGCCCGACGCGTTCGAAACCCCGCGCCGGTGGGGAATGGCGGTGCTCCTCGTCGAGTACCCCGGCTACGGGCGCTCGGAGGGCCGGCCCTCCCAGGCAAGCATCCAAGCGGTGATGATGGCCGCGTATGACTGGGCGATTGCCCAAGAGGGAGTGAACTCGGAGCGCGTCGTCGCCTATGGCCGGTCGCTTGGCGGGGGAGCGGTCGGCACCCTGGCTAGGAATCGCCCACTGGCGGCGCTGATTCTGGAATCCACCTTTACGTCCACCCGCGCCTTCGCCCATCGCTGGGGGGCCCCCGGCTTCCTTGTCCGCGACCCGTTCGATAACCTGGCAGTCGTTCGGGGCTTCCGCCGACCCATTCTCGTCCTGCACGGGGACCACGACGACATCGTACCCACCCGCCACGGTCGAGCCCTGGCCGCCGCGGCGCACACCGACCTCCACCTGCTTCCCTGCGGGCATAACGACTGCCCCCAGGATTGGGCACTCATCCGCAACTTCCTGTCCCGCCATGGCGTGGTTTGAGGCGTCTGAGGAGATTCATGGCGTCTCGCCGCCCCGGCAGTGAAGGCCGCCCTCTCCGATCGGCAGGGTGGGGCGCTCCGGGAGATCCGTCAGTCGACAGGCCCGGGAACGGAGCTGACCTCAAGCGGTGCCGGGCCCCCAACCCAACTCTCCCAGGTGAGGGAACACCCGTGGCCAAAGGGCGGGTCCGGGTGCCCCGAGTGCTGTAGGAGGTCGTGGAGCATCTCGTGGCGAACGACCAGCTCGTTCATGGTCCAGTCGGAGGCGAGGAAGATCTGGTGGCCCGGCTGCCAGTGGCCCGCGCAGTTCCCGCTGGAACAGGGGAAGCTGTGTCCCGGGACCACGAGCCACTCGACCCGGTCGAAATCGCCGGCCAGTCCGGAGCAAGCCTCCGTCTGGGCCCACCATGTCCGGTAGACCGGCGGCGGGTCCATCGGGGCATCGCCGGCCACGTTGAACCCGCAGCCGGGGAGCAAGAGGGCCAGGAGCAGCAAGAAAAGGCTGGAGGATCGGGGCACATCCACCCCGGGAGGCAATGGACGTGCCCTCCGGCCGTCTCATCGCAACTCGTTGGGCAGCAACGCGTATGGTCGGATGGGCAGCCCGTTCGCCGGGTCGGCTGTGTCGAAATGCGAGAGCGGAGTGCCGGATCAACGAGCGTAGTGGGCGGAGGGTGGTGGACCGACCTCGGAGGAGGTGCGCGCCATGCAGGCAACCTGGATCGTCCAGCGCACGAGCAGTCGGCGGTTCCCGTTCCGGATCGCGATTGAGCAGGGGGGATTGCGCCTGCTGGCGGTGCGGGCGCAATCGCCTTGGCCCGGCCCGGGCCAGCAGATCTTCTGTCTCCGGGAAGACACCCTCGACCCGGCCGAGCCCCTCGAGCCGCTGGAGACCGCGCCGGTCGCCCATCTCGCCCGCGTCGGGCGCAAGCTCGCCATCGTCCTCGACCGGCCCCACCGGAAGCGATGTGAATTTCTCTCGGTCACCAAGGCGTATCGCGACCGGGAGGGGACCTACGAGCAAGTTTTCTTTCGAACCGAGTCGGGCATCCGGGCGCACCGGTCGCGCACCAAGCTCGAACTCGACCCGCCCACGACACCGCTCAGGATTGCGGTCGACAGCGCCGAGCGCTACCCGTGGCGATTCGCCGGCGCTACCCTCGTGCGGCGTAGACTCCCGGTGGGCGACTACGCCCTCCTCTATGGCGACACGACGGTCGCGGTAGTTGGAGCGCAAGTCGTTCGACAACCTCCTCGGCGACCTCGGCGCGCCCCAGGCCCTGCACCATCACTGGGCCGACCTGTCCGGCTGCCCCGTGGCCGTGGTGGTCGTCGAGGCGCAGTTCGCCGATTTCGTGGACCAGAAACGGCTGGGCGGCCGCTGGCCGGCCGGTTATGTCGCCCGAGCTCTGGCCGAGCTCTCCGCCATGCACCCGAAGCTCCCGATCGTATTCGCCGGGAACCGCAAGCTCGCGAACCTGTGGACCCAGGGGCTGTTTCTGGCCCACCAGGCCCGTCAGGCGAGCCCCGAACTCGAGTGGGTGCGCGAGGTCGCGGTCCGCTACGATCCCGTGCCCCGGACGGCGGGGGTCGATGAACAGATCCGAGCCATGGTCCGGCGGGCAATGCCGGCCGAGTTCGCGCTCAGTGACCTGGCGAGCCGGCTGCCGGGAGTGGCCATCAGCCGCATTCGGCGCGTCGTCGGAGCAATCCGAGCCGAGGGTCGGCTCCACCGAGCCGGCTCCGGCCGGAACGCACGCTGGGTCAAGGTCAACGGTCCGCCACCCCCATCCCGTAGCCGCGCGACCGGCCCGCCCCGGCCGGCTCGGCCGCGAGGCCCCGCCGGCGAGGTCGGCGTGTGGCGCGGGGAAGCCGTCCGTCATAGACTAGAAGACCCCTCAAGTTCTGGAGGCTACGTGGCGACCCTCCGTGATATCCTAATGAGAAAAGGCTACGACGTGGTGTCGGTCGGTCCGACCGAGACTGTTCTGCAGGCTGCGAATCTCATGAACGATCGGGGAATCGGCGGCGTGGTTGTGCTCGACGGGGACAACCTCCTCGGGATTTTTACCGAACGGGACATCTTGCGGCGGGTGGTGGCGCAAGGCCGCGACCCGGCGACGACGCCGGTCGCTCACGTCATGAGCGCGCCGGTGCTCAGCGCTGGGCCGGACCTGACGCTGGACGCCTGCGCTGCGCTCATGACCGAGCGGCGCGTCCGGCACCTCCCGGTCCGAGACGACGCCGGGCTGATCGGTCTGATCACGACCGGCGATCTGCTGGCCCACCAGGTAAGCGAGCAGGAGACGACGATCGAGCAGATGCGAAGTTACATCTACGATCTCCGGTGAATGCCGGCCCCCGCGGTGAGGATGGTGGATCACATCCTCTACACGGTTCCGGACGTGCCGGCCGCAGTCGACGAGCTCGCGCAGGCGCTGGGTGTTCGCGCGACCATGGGTGGGCGGCATCTCGGGCGGGGAACGCGGAATGCCCTCCTGGCACTGGGCCCGGAGTCCTACTTGGAGATCCTGGGCCCGGATGCGGAGCAACCGGAGCCCGAGCGGCCCCGGTGGTTCGGCATCGATGCTCTGACCGCGCCGCGCCTGGCCGCCTGGGCGGCAAAGAGCTCCCGCTTGGAGGAGCTGGTGGAGCTCGCCAGGCGGAAAGGGGTGGACCTCGGCTCGGTGGAGTCCGGGAGCCGGCAACGACCGGACGGGGTGACGCTCAGGTGGCGGCTCACCGACCCTGACGCGCTGGTGGCGGACGGCCTGGTCCCGTTCTTCATCGACTGGGGAGACACCCCTCACCCCGCCCGGACCGCCGCGGAGGGCGCCTCACTGGTCCAACTGCGAGCGGAACATCCCTCGCCGGACCGGGTCGAGCCTCTGTTGCGCGCGGTGGATGTCGATCTTCCGGTGGAGCTGGGCCCCAGGCCCGGGCTGGTCGCGACGATCGCCGGACTCGCCGGCCGGGTTGAGCTCCGATAACGGGGGCGGGGTGAGACGAGACGGTTGGGCGATCGGCGTCGCCGCGAACCGAACGTGACCCCGTCCCCCAGTGATGGGAGGAGTGTATCATGCCAGCCCTGGCGACTCAGGGCCGTCGGGTCGCCTGCCTGCTCGGAGTTCTTTCCCCGTTCCTGGCAGGGTGCGACCACTTCTCGCTGGCGTTCAGCAGCGACGGGTTCCTCGCCATCGCCATTGTCAACGATGGTCCGCACCCAAGGGAACCGTTCCGCGTGCGCGCTCGTCTCGCCGACGGGAGCAGCCGATTGCTGGACCTGTCGGCCTCCGGTCAGGTCTCCGTACGGGAGTTGGGGTCCGGCGAGGTCGAGCTTACCCTTCTCCCGCCCGCGGGGTGCACGGTCGTGAGCCCCAACCCGATCTCGGTCGGCGTGGGGCCCGATGAGACGAGATCGGTCAGCTTCGACGTGCACTGCGGTTGACCGGGCCCGCGCTTCCGCGATCCTCCAGAGCTGGCCTCGGCCGATTCGCTCCATTCTGATCCTGGGCCGCGAGTGAGCCGGACCCGAGAAGGGGCTAGAAGCCCGGCGGAAGCCGGGGTGCAGCCAGCGCTATTCCGATCACAACTCGACCAAAGCCGGAGCCCATCTTCCACGGTTCACCCGGTGCAACCCGAGGTCCACGCCGTCACCCCGGCGGAAGCCGGGGTCCAGCCGGCGCTATTCCGATCACAGCTCGACCAAAGCCGGAGCCCATCTTCCACGGTTCACCTGGCGCAACCCGAGGTCCACGCCGTCAGCCCGGCGGAAGCCGGGGTCCAGAGTCCTGAATAATCGAAAGCGCCCATGAAGCAGCCCTGCGTGTACCTGCTCGCCAGCCAGCGCAACGGCACGCTGTACGTGGCGTCACTTCGAATCTCGTGAAGCGGGTTTGGGAGCACGAGAATCATGCGGTCGAAGGATTCACCCGGCGATACGGTGTGAGCCGCCTCGTCTGGTATGAACTCCACGACACCATGGAGTCAGCTATCCGACGTGAAAAGGCCATCAAGGAGTGGAAGCGCGCGTGGAAACTGGAGTTGATCGAGAAGACCAACCCGGGATGGGCAGACCTGTATGGAACTCTGTTTTGACTGGACCCCGGCGTGCGCCGGGGTGACGAATCCTGCCGGGGCGAGGCAGTCCGTCATTCCGGCGAACGCCGGAAGCCAGGTGCCTGGTACCACGCCATGGCGCCCGTTCCATTCCGACTGGACCCCGGCGTGCGCCGGGGTGACGAATCCTGCTGGGGCGAGGCAGTCCGTCATTCCGGCGAACGCCGGAAGCCAGGTGCCCGGTACCACGCCATGGCGCCCGTTCCATTCCGACTGGACCCCGGCGTGCGCCGGGGTGACGAATCCTGCTGGGGCGAGGCAGTCCGTCATTCCGGCGAAAGCCGGAATCCAGAGGCCCTGTCCCACTCCGCTGCGCGGGCTAGAAGCGCCACTCCAGCCGCACCTGGCCGATGAAGTTGTCCCGGCTCTCTCCTGCCTGAAAATCAAAGCTGTTCACCCGCTCGTATCCGGCCAGCGTCGTGAG
>Ga0326597_10013414_pt1 | contig 10774 bp, 9 predicted proteins | sample RVTome_12_FD_203789 | JGI IMG/M metagenome (GOLD analysis project Ga0326597, IMG submission 203789) | Soil microbial communities from uranium-contaminated site in the Upper Colorado River Basin, Wyoming, United States - RVT100D185 | ecosystem: Environmental > Terrestrial > Soil > Contaminated >... | reverse complement strand
GCCCGGCTTTCGGACGGGACCGTACTTCCTGCTGTTCGATCCCCTCGACGGATCGTCGAACATCGACGTGAACGTTCCGGTCGGGACCATCTTCTCGGTCCTGCCGCAGAAGACCAGTGGCGACCGCGCCACGCTCGCCGACGCGTTGCAGCCGGGCCGCGAGCAGGTCGCCGCCGGGTACGTGATCTACGGGTCGAGCACGATGCTCGTGTACACGACGGGATCCGGCGTGCACGGATTTACGCTGGACCCGCTGCTCGGTGAGTTCCTGTTGTCGCATCCCGACATCAGGATTCCCGAACACGCCCGGTATCTCTCGGTCAACGATTCCTACGAGCAGATGTGGACCGATCCGGTCAGGAATCTGATTCGACGCTATCGCGGCCTCGACGGAAAGCGCGACGCCATGAGCGTGCGCTACGTCGGATCGATGGTCGCTGATTTTCATCGCAACCTCCTCGGTGGGGGCGTGTTCGCGTATCCCGCGAACACCAGGTCGCCGTCCGGCAAGCTCCGCCTGCTGTACGAGTGCAACCCCCTGGCGTTCATCTGCGAGCAGGCCGGTGGGGCCGCCACCACCGGCACGCAACGCGTCCTCGATGTGGTGCCGACCGCGCTTCACCAGCGCACCCCCGTCTATGTGGGCAGCAAATGCGACGTGGAGACTGCGCGAGAGATGCTCGGCGCGACGTAGGGTGCGGGCGGTTGTCCCTCCGCGGTAGCTTTCGGCGATGACCGACGAACGCGCATCGCCGAGCGGTATTCCCATCGCACCGGTGTACCGACCGGCCGACCCGCCGGTGGACTATGAGCGCGATCTCGGCGACCCGGGCCGTTTTCCGTACACCCGGGGCATCCAGACATCGATGTATCGTGGCCGTCTGTGGACGATGCGCCAGTACGCCGGTTTTGGCACGGCAGCCGAGACGAATAAGCGATTCCGACACCTGCTCGATGCGGGCCAGACCGGGCTTTCGGTGGCGTTCGACCTGCCGACCCAGATGGGAATTGACTCGGATTCACCGCGCGCCGCCGGCGAAGTCGGGCGCGTGGGCGTCGCGGTTGATACCGTCGACGACATGCACACGTTGCTCGACGGTATTCCGCTCGACCAGGTTTCGACGTCGATGACGATCAACGCCACGGCGGCGACGCTCCTGGCGATGTATGTGGTGGTGGGCGAAGAGCGCGGCGTGGCGGCCGAACGCCTGTCGGGAACGATTCAGAACGACATTCTCAAGGAGTACGTGGCGCGCGGCACATACATCTACCCGGCCGCGCCGTCGCTGAAGCTCGTCGCGGACACCTTCAGGTACTGTGCGCGAAATGTGCCGAACTGGAATCCGATTTCGATTTCCGGATACCACATGCGCGAGGCTGGCGCGACGGCTGTCCAGGAACTGGCGTTCACGTTTGCGAACGCCGTCGCGTACGTCGAGACGGCAATCGACGCCGGGCTCGCGATCGACGAATTCGCCCCCCGCCTTTCGTTCTTCTTCGCGTGCCACAGCGATCTGTTCGAGGAGGTCGCCAAGTTTCGCGCCGCGCGGCGCATCTGGGCCCGCGTGATGCGCGATCAGTTTGGCGCGGCCGAAGCAAGCGGCCGGCTCAGGTTCCATACCCAGACGGGCGGCGTGACGCTCACGGCGCAGCAGCCCCTGAACAATGTCGTGCGGGTCACGATTCAGGCGCTGGCCGCCGCCCTCGGCGGGACGCAGTCGTTGCACACGAACGGCTACGACGAAGCCCTCGCGCTGCCGACGACCGAGGCCGCAACGCTCGCGCTTCGCACGCAGCAGGTGATCGCGTTCGAGTCCGGCGTAGCGAACACGGTGGACCCGCTCGCCGGATCCTACTTCGTGGAGTCGCTCACCGACGAACTCGAGCGGCGCGCCCTGGCGCTGATGGCGGATGTGCGTGATCGCGGCGGCAGCGTGGCGGCGATCGAGGCAGGGTACCTGCAGCAGGAGATTGCGCGCAGCGCGTACGAACACCAGAAGGCAGTCGAGTCGGCCGGGCGAACGATCGTGGGCGTGAACAGGTTCGAGGATGGCGCAGCGATTCTGGTGGTTCCGGCTCCGGACTTCCGTAGCCTGGAAGCCGGTCAAGCGGCTCGGGTCGCGGCAGCCCGGAGCGGCCGGGACGGTCGGTCTGCCCGCGACGCGCTCGACGGGCTTCGCGCTGCGGCTCCGCAGGTCGGAGCTGAAAACAGCTCGGTGATGGATTCGATCTTGCAGTGCGTACGTAGCCGGGCAACCGTCGGTGAGATCAGTGACGCGCTGGAAGCCGCCTTCGGCCGCTTCCGGCCCGCGTGACGCCGGATTGCCCTGCCGAGTAGTTTATCGAAGATGCAGCCGACTCTGAACCTGAAGCGCGCCTTCGTCGCCGTGTCTGCCGCGGCCATGTGTGCGACGGCGGCCGCCCCGCTCCATGCGCAGGACTTCTCGGCCGAACGGCGTGGGCTCGCGGCTTCGTTTGGTGTTGGGGCGACCACCGCGGGCGTTTCGTGCGTTCCGAAATGCGAGGCCGACCGGCGAAGCGGGGCATCCTTCATGTTCCGCGGCGCCGCCAACATCACGCCTCAGATCACCGTCGCGGCCGAAGTGAATGTTTTCCAGCGCAAGGTTCCGATTTCGACTGGTGACGGTCGATGGGAATTCACCTGGGTCACGTTCGGGGCGTTGTGGTATCCGAAGGCCGAGGAGGACATTTTTCTCCACGCCGCGCTTGGCGTCGCGGTCATGCACGTTCACGCGACGTTCCCGGTCGTTGGACCCCAGAACATGAACACATCGAGCCTGGGCCTGATCGTCGGCGTCGGCCGCGATTTCCGGATCGGGAATGGGTATGCCATCACGGCGTACGCTGATTACCTGAGCGCGGCGCGATCCACGGCCTTCATCGCGAACGCCGACAGCGGTGCAAGGCTGAGCGGGGACCTCGTCACGGCTGGCCTGGCGATCACGATCTTCTGATCCGCACTCCCATCGGTGTCGCCGAGCACGTAATTTTATGAGTTGCGGCGACGTTCGGATCCGTGCCGTCGCCTTTCCCTTGCTGGACATCCTGCTGTGCCCACGTACGAATACCGCTGCCCCAAGGGGCACGACTTCGAACATTTCGTGCTCCGCATGAGCGAAGCCACGTCGGTGATGGCTTGCCCGACGTGCGGCGAGAATGCGGATCGCCGCATTTCCGCCGGCGGCGGTCTCCTGTTCAAGGGGTCGGGATTCTACATCACCGACTACGGCAAGGATGGCAAGAAGGACCAGCGGGCGCGCCCCGCGGCCGCAAGTGAGTCGGGCGGGCAGACCGGTGCGGCCGACTCGGGCGCCGCGTCAGAATCTGCCGCAGGCAAGGCAGCAGCCGGGAAATCTGCGGGCGAGAGTTCAGGAGCCGGGAAGGCGGGCGGAGAAAGTTCGGGAGCGGGGAAGTCGGGCGGGGAGAGTTCGGGAGCCGGAAAATCGCGCGGCGAAAGTTCGGGAGCCGGACGGTCGGGCGGCGAGAAGTCGCGAGCGGAGGCGGGCGCCGCGGCGGCCCATCGGAAAAAGGACTCCGCCCCAACGCCGTCCAGTTCAAGCGGCAGTTCGGACAAGTGAATTCCGAGGCACGGCTCCGCGCGGAGATCGAACGCGCGGCGCGGGCACTTGGAGCGCCCGAATCGTTTGTGCCTGTGCTCGAGCGGCCTCGCGACACCGCACACGGCGATTGGGCCACGAACGCGGCCATGGCGCTCTCGAAGACGCTGAAACGCAAGCCGGTCGACATTGCGCGCGACCTGCTGGCGGAGATGAATCCGGCCACGGCCGGAGTGGCTGAGTCCAGCGTTGCCGGCCCGGGGTTCATCAACTTCCGGCTCGACGCCGGGCACCTGGCGTCGATTCTCGCGCCCGTACTGGCGGCGGGCGCGTCCTACGGACGCTCGGACAGCGGCGGCGGGCGCATGGCCAACATCGAGTTTGTGTCGGCCAATCCCACGGGTCCCTTGCATGTCGGACACGGACGCCAGGCCGCACTTGGTGACGCGATCGCGTCTCTCCTCGAGGGGGCCGGCTGGAAGGTGACCCGCGAGTTCTACTACAACGACGGCGGCGGCCAGATTGAGCGCCTTCGCGACAGTGTGTATCGACGGGCGGTAGGCCTCGACCTGGCCGACGATCACTACCACGGGGACTACGTGTCCGACGTGGCGGCGGCCTATCTGGCCGACCTCGCCGGGCGCCGCAAAACCACGACCGACGGTGCCCGCGAGCTGGTGCGCACGGCGTGGGATGCCGATTCCGCTCTCCGGGACGACGTCCGCCGATTCGCCGTTGCCGCGCTCCGGCAGGAGCAGGATGCCGATCTCAAGGCGTTCGGCGTTCGCTTCGACGTCTATTTCCTCGAATCTTCGCTGTACACCGAAGGCCGGGTCGAAGACACGATCGCAGAACTCGTGAAGGCCGGACACACGTTCGAGGAGGGTGGCGCGCTCTGGTTGCGGACCACCGAGTTCGGCGACGACAAGGACCGCGTGATGCGTCGGAGCGCGGAGAAGGGCGGCGAGCCGACGTACTTCGTGCCCGACGTTGCGTACCACGTGACGAAGTGGAAGCGCGGATTCGCGCGCGCGATCGACGTGCAGGGCGCCGACCATCACAGCACCGTGACACGCGTCCGCGCCGGGCTCCAGGCCCTCGAGATGGGGATCCCGCCGGGCTACCCCGAGTATGTGCTCCACCAGATGGTGACGGTCATGCGCGGCGGCGAGGAGATCAAGATCTCCAAGCGCGCGGGAAGCTATGTGACTGTCCGTGAGCTCATCGACGAGGTCGGACGCGACGCGGTACGGTATTTCTTCCTGATGCGAAAGGGCGAGAGCCAGCTGGTGTTCGACGTGGACCTCGCACGCTCCCAGTCGGAGGAGAATCCGGTCTACTATATCCAGATGGCGCACGCCCGGCTCAGCGGCATCTTTCGCGTTGGCGAAGTGGATCCAGCGACGATCACGGGCGCCGGCGTGGACTGGTCCATGCTCTCGGAGCCCGAAGAGCGTGAACTCATCAAGGCACTCGTGGACTGGCCGGCGCTGCTGGCAGGCGCCACGGAGGCGCTGGAGCCTCACCGGGTGGCAACCTGGCTTCTCGAAACCGCGCGCCTCGTGCATCTCTGGTACCACAAGCATCATGTGCTCGGCGAACCCGAACCGGTCATGAGGGCGCGCCTGGCTTTGGCCAAGGCTGCGAGAATCGTGATGGCGAACGCCCTGGGAATGCTTGGAATCTCCGCGCCGGAGCGCATGTGATCCGGGACGCGGGCAACGGTCAGCCGCGAGCCGTCAACCGCAAGCCGTCGACCGGGAATTGTCAGTCGATGCCAGCCCTCACGCCGTCACCGCGGAGCTGTCGCTAGATGTCCGTCCTCGTCGTTGGTTCCGTTGCGCTCGATTCCGTCGAGACTCCGTTTGGCCGGGCCGACGACGCCCTTGGCGGCTCGGCGACCTACTTCGCGGCGAGTGCCTCCCACCACACGCGCGTGCAGCTCGTCGGAGTAATTGGCAGCGACTATCCCGTGGACAAGCTGCACGACCTCGAAGCCCGGGGCGTGGACCTGTCCGGCCTCGAGCGCGCCGAAGGCGAATCGTTTCGCTGGCGCGGGCGGTATCGCCATGACCTCAACTCCGCCGAAACCCTCGAAACACGCCTCGGTGTCTTTTCGCACTTTCGTCCGAAGATTCCCGACCAATTCAGGTCGGCCAGGTACGTCTTCCTGGGCAACATCGATCCCAGGCTCCAGCTCGACGTGCTCGAGCAGGTTACCAAACCGAAGCTCGTCGCGTGTGACACAATGAACTTCTGGATCGAGAGTCGCCGCGACGACCTCGTGAGGTTGCTTGCGCGCGTGGACCTGATCACGCTGAATGACGCCGAAGCCCGACAGCTTTCCGAAGAGGCGAACCTCGTGAAGGCGGCCAAGTGGATCATGGCCCACGGCCCGAAGACCGTGGTCATCAAGAAGGGCGAACACGGCGCGTTCATGTTTCATGCGGATCGCGTGTTCTACGCGCCGGCGTACCCTCTGGAGGAAGTCTTCGATCCAACGGGTGCCGGCGACTCGTTCGCCGGCGGCTTCATGGGATACCTTGCCCGGAATGACGACCTCAGCGAGGCGAGCCTCCGGCGGGCCGTGATCGTTGGTTCGGTGATGGGCTCGTTCGTCGTTGAAGGGTTCTCCATCGCGCGGCTGCTCGAGGTCAATGGTGATGACATCGCGCGGCGAATGGCGGAGTTTCACCGACTCGTGGCATTCGACGCCGAACTCCCATGACAGACCAGCGTCCGCTCGACTACCGATCAGCCGGCGTGGATATCGACGCCGCGAACGACGGCAAGCACCGGATCAAGGCGCTCGTCGAGAGCACTTTCACTCCGGGCACGCGCGGGGCGTTTGGCGGTTTCGGCGGGATGTTCCGCGTGCCGAAGGAACTGAAGGAGCCGCTGCTCGTGTCGAGCGCCGACGGTGTCGGCACCAAGATCAAGGTGGCGATCGACAGCGGTCGCCACGATACCGTGGGCCACGACCTCGTCAATCACTGCGTCAACGACATCCTCGTGCAGGGCGCGATGCCGCTGTTCTTCCTCGATTACGTCGCGTTCGGCAAGCTCGTGCCCGAAACGGTCGAGGCGATCGTGTCGGGCGTTGCCGCTGGATGTCGGGAGAACGGATGCGCGCTGGTCGGCGGCGAGACGGCGGAAATGCCGGGACTGTACACGCCGCCGGACTACGATCTGGCCGGATTCATCGTGGGCGCCGTCGAGGAGCGCCAGGTCATTTCGCGCGCCGGGGCCCGGGCGGGCGATGTCTTGATCGCGCTCGCGAGTTCGGGCCTCCACACCAACGGGTACTCGCTCGCGCGAGCGATCGTTCGCGATCGCCTCCAGCTGGGCCCGACGGATCCGTTTCCCGGTGCCGACGGCGCAACCGTCGCAGATATGCTACTGGCGGTTCACCGATCATACCTTGCCGTGCTCAAGCCGGTGTTGTCACGGATTCATGCGATGGCGCACATCACCGGCGGTGGAATAACCGGAAACCTCGACCGGGCGCTTCCCCCGGGGCTGGATGCCGTGGTGAACACCAGGTCTTGGGACGTTCCGGGGGTCTTCTGCGTCTTGCAGGAGAGCGGGGGCGTCTCCGACGCCGAGATGTTTCGCGCCTTTAACATGGGAGTCGGAATGATCGTCGCGACCGATGAACCTGGCGCAGCCTCAGTGTGCGACAGCGCACGGCACGCCGACGTCGACGCGTGGCAGATTGGGCGACTCCAGCCCGGCAACGGCCGGGTCGTACTCACCTAGCCGGGTCGAACTCACCTAGACGGAGGGAGTAATGAAGTCACGTTTTGTCATCGCCGCGGTTCTGGCGACCGCATTCACCGCACCGCTCGGCGCGCAGTGCTCCGCCGCGCCGCTGGCCACCCAGCAGGCCTGCAGGGCATCGGTCGATCTCATCAACTACATGACACCTCAGCTCTCCACAGCGATCGCCGGCGGCAGCAGCACGCTCGGGCAGAGCGGCGTGCTCGGAGGGCTGGGGCGGTTCGCGCTCAGCATTCGCGGCACGGGCGTGATGAACGGCGCATTCCCCGACATTGAGGACGCGGGGTTCCGTACCGACGGCCAGCCCCAGACGTATACGACGACGGACCAGATTGTGCCGGCCGCTGGCGTGGACGCATCGCTGGGCATCTGGAAGGGGATCAATCTCGGCGCCACGCATATGGGCGGCATCGACATCCTGGTGAGCGCCCTGTACATCCCTGACATCGAGGGCGACGGCGACGAGTTCTCGGTCAAGGCCAAGGACGGCAATCTCAAGCTCGGCTATGGTCTGCGCATTGGCGTACTCGACGAGTCCGTGGTCACGCCCGGCGTCCACATCAGCTACCTCCAGCGTGACCTCCCGACCGTTTCCCTCTCGGGATCGTCGGGCGCGTCCGTCGGCGGGTCGACGGCGGAAGGAACGTTCGCCCTCAACGACTTCTCGGTGAAGACGACGGCGTGGCGCATCGTCGCGGCCAAGACGTTCCTGATCTTCGGCCTGCAGGCGGGACTGGGGCAGGACACCTACGAGTCGTCCGCAGACATCCTCGCCAACGTCAGCGGCCAGTCGGCGAACGCCACGGCGAGCATGAAGATGACCCGGACGAACATGTTTGTCGGGGCGATGATCAACTTCTTCGCGTTCAAACTCGTCGCCGAGGCGGGGCAAGTGAGCGGAGGTTCGCTCCCGGATCCGTTCAATAACTTCGGCACGAAGCGGGCCGACGACTCCCGGACCTATCTCTCAGGTGGGCTCCGGATCGCGTTCTGACGACGTGACGCCTCGCCGGGCCCGGCACGCGGGGGGCGAGCGCGCGTGGATGCGACGCGCGCTCGCCCTCGCCGCGCGAGGACTCGGACAGACGGCGCCGAACCCGATGGTCGGCGCCGTCGTCGTTCGTGGCGGCCGGATCGTCGGTGAGGGCTTTCACGCCCGGTTCGGCTCCGCACACGCCGAAATCGGCGCGCTTGAGGACTCGGGCGCGAAGGCCCATGGCGCGACTGTCTATGTCACGCTCGAACCGTGCGCCCACTGGGGCAAGACGCCGCCCTGCGTGGATGCGCTGATTGCGGCGGGGGTGCGCCGCGTCGTCTGCGCAACGCGTGATCCCGGAAAGCGGTCGGGCGGCGGGGCCCGAAAGCTCCGGCGCGCCGGAATCGAGGTGGAGTTCGGCCTTGAAGAGGCGGCAGCGCGCGAGCTAAACGCGCCCTTCTTTCACGCACAGTCCGGCGCCGATCGTCCGTGGGTCACCCTCAAGATGGCACTCTCTGCCGACGGGGCGGTGGCCGTGACGCGCGGCCGGCGTACCGCCATAACCGGCGTGCGCGCAGACCGCGAAGTGCATCGGTTACGTGCCCAAAGCGACGCCATCGCCGTCGGGATCGGGACGGCGCGGGCCGACGACCCGGAACTCACGGTCCGCCTCGGGAGGCCGCCGCGGGTTCCGCCCGTGCGCGTGGTATTCGATCGTGATGCCCGCCTTCCACTGCGGTCAAGACTTGCGCAGTCTTCGCCGTTGATTCCGACAGTCGTTCTGGCCGCCCGGAAGGTCCCCAAACGCGAGCTTGCCCTGTTCCGGAAGGGCGTGGACGTCATGTACGCCAGAACGCTCGCGCGCGCACTCCAACTGCTTGCCCGGCACGACGTTCGGTCGCTTCTGGTCGAGGGCGGCCCAACCCTGGCCGCGGCGTTCCTGGCTGCGCGGCTGGTCGACCGAATCGTTATCTTCCGGTCACCCCGACGCCTGGGTGCCGGGGCGATCGCCGCGTTCGACGACGCATCGTTTCTTGACAGGTTCCGCGTAGTCGCGAGGCGCCGCCTTGGCACCGACGTCATGACCATCTACGATCCGCGCGCGCGCATGCCCTGATGTTCACCGGACTGATAACTGATATCGGATCAATCGACCGCGTCCTGGAAACGGATGCCGGCCGGGAGTTTCGCATTGCCTGTGCGTTCGATGATCTGGCACCGGGCGAATCGGTCGCGGTAAACGGGGCGTGCCTGACCGTCCGGGACTGTGCCGCCGGCTGGTTCACGGCGGCCGCGGTCACGACCACGCTCGACCGCACGACGATGGGCGGTTGGTCCGCCGGACGCCGCGTCAATCTGGAGCGGGCATTGCGCTCCACCGACCGCCTCGGCGGCCACTTCGTGCTCGGCCACGTGGATACGGTCGCCGACGTAATTGAAGTCACCACGCGCGGCGACGCCCGGCTGGTCGACATCGCGCTGCCGGCGGCCTTTGCGCCGGGGCTCGTGCCGCACGGCTCGATCTGTGTTGACGGCGTGAGCCTGACGGTGAACGAACTTCGGGAACCGGCGGGCGTTCAGCTGTCGTTGGTCGAATTCACCGTTCGGCACACCACGCTCGGCGCCCTGGCCGAAGGCGACACCGTTCACGTCGAGACCGATGTGATCGGGAAGTACGTTCAGCGACTCGCCGCGGGAACGCTCGCGGGAGTCACGCCCAACACACTCTGACGAGGAATCGCCAGCGTCGCGGACGCCGGCGGTCTGAACATGCCGTTTGGAACGATTGAACAAGCCATTGACGACCTGAAGGCCGGGAAGTTCATCGTCGTCGCGGACGACGAGGACCGTGAGAACGAAGGCGACCTCATCGGCGCCGCCGAGTTCATCACGGCCGACAAGGTGAACTTCCTCATGCGCGCCAAGGGGATGATCTGCCTCGCGCTGTCGCCCGATCGTGTGGATCACCTCGAACTGCCGCTCATGGGGCCGGAGAACACCGAGGCAATGCGCACCGCGTACACCGTCACGATCGACGGGGCGGCGCGCTTCGGCGTGACCACGGGCATCAGCGCCTCCGACCAGGCCGCGACGATTCGCGCCGCAGCGGATCCGCGCGCGGTGCCGTCGGATCTTCGTCGTCCGGGGCACGTGCACCCACTGCGGGCGCGTCAGGGCGGCGTGCTCCAGCGAGTCGGACATACCGAGGCCGCCGTCGACCTGATGAAGCTGGCCGGCCTGCAGCCCGCCGGGGTGATCTGCGAAATCCTCAACGACGACGGGACCACGGCCAAGCGTCCGGAGCTCGAGGCGTTCGCCGCGAGTCATGGGCTTACGTTCATCACGGTCGCGCAGCTGGTGGCGCATCGGCTCTACAAGGAACGCCTCGTGCATCGCGTGGCTGACGCGCGGCTTCCCACCGAGTTCGGCGACTTCAGGA